>Ga0105049_10005805_pt1 | contig 14369 bp, 13 predicted proteins | sample MAT06_FD_78087 | JGI IMG/M metagenome (GOLD analysis project Ga0105049, IMG submission 78087) | Freshwater microbial communities from Lake Fryxell liftoff mats and glacier meltwater in Antarctica - MAT-06 | ecosystem: Environmental > Aquatic > Freshwater > Ice > Liftoff microbial mat | place...
CCAGTGACCAAAGGAATCTCGGCACTCCAGGTCATCAACTCGCCGGGAACAGACCTCACGGTGAAAGTTTCAGACCATCCCCTTATTCTCCAGATCTCCGTCGCAGATTAGATCAGTGGAGTGGTCGATTGACCCGAAGACGCGGCGACCAGTCTTACAGCTCGTCCTTGAAAGGTGTGTTCCTGGCATACTGGGCGCTCAGGATCTTTGTGATCTCGACGAGTTCCGCCGCCTGATGGCCGATGCCGAGCGCTAAGTGACGCGTAGGCCTGCACGTTGCGCACGCTGTCTGCGGCGCTCTCCCGAACCCCCGCGGCTGAGGGAGCGGGAGGGCCGCAAGGAGGCCGTGAAGGAAAACTGAAGACGACCGGCCGGAGCCGGGCCGCGTGGGATCAATTCTCTCCCTGGGCGCGGGTGAAGGTGTCCTCGCCGTCGAACCGGCAAAGTTTTTCGATGTGCATCCAGCGAAGGCCCTTGGCCTCGAGAGCCTGGAGCAGTCCGCTCACAATGGTGGTCGGGACTTCGGTCACAACCTGATCGAGGGTGAAGCGGCAGCGCCATTGGTTCACAACATCGGGATCCGTGCCGGTGAGAGGATAGACGACAGTCCCGCGGTTCGAGACCATTTTAAGTTTCGTGCCTGTTCCCTTGGCGGCCTCTTCGACCATGGGCCCGAGGTCGGCGGCGGTGCCGTCAAATTCCGTGAAGATGTCGAGGCCGACGGTCTCGCGCTTTTCGACCTTGCGGATGGCCGTGGTTTTCGGGCGCGGCGGGACGACCATCGGCTTGTGCGGGCGGATCGCATAGTTCGAGGGCATTTTGCCGAAATGCTCGAGAATCGCCTGGGTGAAGGCTTTCGTGCCAACCGGCGCGGAGGCGGTCTGGACATCGCGCGGGTGGATGTCCGCCTCGAGCGTGGCCATGACGGCGTTTTCGATGGTGCTGGCAGCCTCGAACTCGCCGAGGTGACGCAGCATCATCACACCGGAGAGGATCATGGCCGTGGGATTGATGACATCCTTGCCGGTGTATTTCGGAGCGGAGCCGTGGACGGCTTCGAAGATGGCCACGTCGTGTCCGATGTTTGCGGAAGGAGCGAATCCGAGACCACCGATCAAGCCGGAGCCAAGGTCGGAGATGATGTCGCCATTCATGTTCGTCGTCACGATGACATCGAATTGCTCGGGTTTCTTCACGAGCTGGTGGGCGCAGTTATCAATAATGATGTGCCAGGCTTCGATGTCGGAATACTCCTTGGCCAGATGCTCGAAGGTCGATTTCAGGAGACCTTCTGTTTTCTTCATGATGTTCGCTTTCGTGGCGCATTGAACCGTCTTGCGTCCCTCGGAACGGGCGAATTCAAAAGCGATGCGGACAATTTTTTCGCAGCCCTTTGTTGAGATAAGCTTGAGGCATTGCGCCACGTCGGGCGTCTGCATGTGTTCGATGCCAGCGTAGAGATCCTCGACGTTTTCGCGGACGATCACGAGGTCGATTCCGCTGCCGGAAAACCGCGTGGGCACGCCGGGGAGTTCCCGCACCGGGCGGATGTTTGCGAAGGTCTCGAAGAGTTTCCGCAGGGTGACGTTCGCGCTTTTTTCTCCGAAGCCCACCGGGGTCTCGAGCGGTCCCTTGAGAGCGAGACGGGTTTTGCTCAGCGAATCAATCGTGTGCTGGGGCACGCCCGAGGCCACGCCTTTCTTGAACACTTCCGCGCCGGCTTCGGCCTCCTCCCACACGATGCGCGGGCAGGCCGCGTCAATGAGGGTTCTGGCGGAGGCCACGACCTCGGGTCCGATCCCGTCGCCGAGGATGAGAGTGACATGGTGCTTTGCGTCGGATTTGCTCATAAATAAATTTGGTTGAGTTTTGGTGCCGGATTTTTCTCAGACCGGCAAGGCGCGAGATGGTGGGGGAACGTTCCGGGATTCGCAAACGAAAAAAAGCAGAATTTCCCGCCTCGCGCAGGCCGATGCCGGAAGACTTAAACCCTGGCGAGGATGCGGTTGAAAGTCTGGCTCGGGCGCATGGCCTCGGCGACCTTCGTTTCGTCTGGATGGTAATACCCGCCGATGTCCAGAGGGTGAGACTGGATGCAGACGAACTCCCCGACAATTTTGGTTTCATTCTCCGCGAAGGCTTCCGCGATCGGGGAGAAAATCGCCCGGAGTTCTTCATCCTGGTCTTGTTCCGCCAGAGCCTGGGCCCAATAGAAGGCGAGGTAAAAATGGCTGCCCCGGTTCCCAATGGCACCGACCTTGCGGGATGGAGATTTGTTGTTCACGAGGAACCGCCCGGTCGCTTCGTCGAGAGTTTTGGCGAGAACCGCCGCTTTCGAATTCGCGAAGCTCTGCCCGACATGCTCAAGCGAGACGGCGAGAGCGAGAAACTCACCAAGCGAGTCCCACCTGAGATGATTTTCCTCGAGAAATTGCTGCACGTGTTTGGGGGCTGATCCCCCCGCACCCGTCTCAAAAAGACGCCCGCCATTCATGAGCGGGACAATCGAGAGCATCTTCGCGCTGGTGCCCAACTCCAGAATCGGAAAAAGGTCGGTCAGGTAATCCCGCAGGACATTCCCAGTGACGGAGATCGTGTCTTGACCGTCTTTCAGGCGGGCCAGAGTGAAGGCACAGGCCTCGGCGGGAGCCAGGATGCGGAGGTCCAGCCCCGCAGTATGCTGCTGCGAGAGATACGCGTTCACTTTTTCGATGAGCCGTGCGTCGTGGGCGCGATGTTCGTCCAGCCAGAAAACAGCCGGTGTGCCGGTGGCTCGCGCCCGCTCGACCGCAAGTTTCACCCAATCGCGGACTGCGGCATCTTTCGTCTGGCAGGCCCGCCAGATGTCGTTTTCCTCCACCGCCTGCTCGATGAGGATTCGTCCGCCGTCGTCGGTCACGCGCACGAGGCCGGGACCGGAGATGTGGAACGTCTTGTCGTGCGACCCGTATTCTTCCGCCGCCTGGGCCATGAGTCCGACGTTCGGCACCGAGCCCATCGTGCGGGGATCGAAGGCGCCGTGGATTTTGCAAAAGTCGATCACCGCCTGATAAACTCCGGCGTAGCTGCGGTCGGGGATGAGGGCAAGGGTGTCGCGCAACTCCCCCGACGCATCATACATCCGGCCCCCGGCGCGGATCATGGCCGGCATCGAGGCGTCCACGATCACGTCACTCGGGACATGGAGGTTCGTGATGCCCTTGTCGGAGTTGACCATGGCAAGCGCCGGGCCGCGTTCGTAGGTCGCACGGATATCCTGCTCGATTTCGGCACGCTGGTCGGCGGGAAGGGTCCCGATCTTGGTGAGGATGTCTCCGAAGCCGTTGAGCGGCTCAACGCCGAGCGCAGAGAGGGCGTCCGCGTGTTTGGCAAAAACGTCGGCGAAGAACACTCGCACGGCGCGTCCGAAAATGATCGGATCCGAGACCTTCATCATCGTGGCCTTGAGGTGCAGCGAGAGGAGAAGTCCCTCGCCGCGCGCCCGCGCGATCTGCTCCTCGTAAAAGGCACGGAGCGCCTTCTTGCTCAGGAACGTGGCGTCGAGGATTTCGCCGGCTTGGAGGGAAATGTTGTCCTTGAGAATGCTGGCTGGGCCGGGCCCGGCGATCCCGGCGACAACGGGGAGGAACTCGATTCTGACCTCAACCGCCTCGGGCACGGTGACGGATTTTTCATTCGCGTAGAAATCGTGCGCGTCCATGGTGGCGACGCGCGTTTTCGAGTGGGACGACCAGGCGTCCATCGTGTGGGGGTGCTGGCGCGCGTAGTCCTTGACCGCCTTGGGCGCGCGGCGGTCGGAATTGCCCTCGCGCAGAACGGGGTTCACGGCGCTGCCCTTGATCTTGTCGTAACGGACGCGGATGTCCTTGGCGGCGTCGGTCTGCGGCTTGTCCGGATAATCGGGAAGTTTGTAACCTTGCTTTTGCAGTTCGGTGATGGCGGCCTTTAACTGCGGGACGGAGGCGCTAATGTTGGGCAGCTTGATGATGTTTGCGTGTGGCTCAAGGGTGAGCTTGCCGAGTTCGGCCAGATGGTCGGGGATTTTCTGGTCGTCAGCGAGAAAGTCGGGAAACCGGGCAATGATGCGTCCGGCCAGCGAGATGTCGCGGGTTTCCACCGCGATGCCGGCGTGCTTGGTGAAAGCCTGGACGATGGGCAGAAAGGAATAGGTGGCGAGGGCGGGGGCTTCATCGGTCTGGGTGTAGATGATGGTCGGCTGGGACATGGGCGTCTCGGTGTTTAAGGTTGAAAGGCTCAAGGCAAGCCGGTTGCGTTATTGGGGAGGCCGGCGGAGTTTTTGGCGGAGACGGTGCCAGGTTTTATCACCGTGTTGACGGACCCATTTCCAGACAAACCAGGCTACGGCAAGCGCGAGGATGATGGAGACGACAACGTCGGAGAGGTGGTGCGCGCCTATCATGATGCTGGAACAGGCCACGACGGACGCCAGAACCAACGTGCCGAGTCCGATCCACGGGCAGGCGAAGAAAATGACCCCGGCAAAACCAAAGGCGGTGGCGGTGTGGCCGGATGGGAAGGAGTTGAAGCTCGAATTACCAATGGTCAGTTTGCCCTCATGCCAAGGGCCGTAAAAGCCTTGGGTGATTTTCGGGCTATCGCGCGGACGGGTGCGTCCGGTGGTGAGCCGGGAGGTGTTGATGAGCAGGCCGGCGAGCGTGGAGGCAATCATGGCGGCGGCGAGGATGCGCATCCATTCGCGGCTGCGTAATTTCCAGGCCACAAGCAGGCCGACGCCCCCGGCCAGCATGAGCCAGGGCCAGTCGCCGTATCTGCGGACGGTGGCATGAAATCGGTAGTCGTCGGTTTTTTTCCAGCCCTTGCCTTGGGATTGGACAACGGCGCTGCGCAGGGGCGCATCGAAGTAAAATGACCCCCATATGGCCGCAGCACTGAAGGCAAAAAGCAGCACGAGAATAATCAGCGGATACTTTCTCACGGATTCGGGTGGCGGCTATTCGTTTTTAGGTTGCTTGGTCTGTTGCCAAGGCGCGTCGCCCTCTTTCATCTTGAGCGAATTCATTACGACGAAGAGGACGGCGTCCAGCATGTCGGCATCCGTGCGATAGATATCCGTCATGCCTGCGGGTGGTTCCCAAGTGGCAGGCACGAGCGAGGGTCCGAAGCGCAGGTCTTTGATGTCCACCGTGGCGGTGAAGTCGGGCTGGGTGACGACGATGCGGCGGGGCAGGTAGCCCGGCGCGACCCAGAGCTGGGCGCGGAAACCTTCGGCCTTGGCGGCCTTGGCCAGTTCCGGCATGAGGCCGGCGGTGATGACGCGGCATTCCTCGCCATTGAGCGTGTTCACCTCGGCCACATCAGCCTTGATGATGGTGAAGAGGGCAGGCAAAAAAATCGCCTGCTGCGCGGTGATGGGAAGATAGAGAGGCGTTTTGGTCTTCCGTGTCGGCGGGGGCTTGACCTTGAACTGGCTGAGCAGGAACTCGACCTTCGCGCCAGGGATGGCCCAAACCGTGTCGCCATTGCGGCAGACGGTGATGTTTTCACCAAGGACCGGGGCGGTGAGTTTGACTTTATCGGGAAACTCCACCGCGGCTTTGAGCTGGGCGCCGGCCATTTGCTTGGGCAGTCGTCCGGAGACCTCGGTAATCTCGATGGTCATGGTGCAGGCCTGGTTCGGACTTTTCGTTGCGGCCAGCAGGACGCTCCAGAAGGGGGCAAAGACCTTGCCGATGACATCGTAGGGATTGTCACGGGGTGGGGCGGTCTGCTCGGCGCGCGCAGACGGTGCGCCGAACAGGGCAAAAACAGCGAGAGATGAGGCGAGACGTGAAATCATGCGGAGGCTTTCATACGCTGGATGCCGGGCGGGCGCAAAAGATTATCTGTCGGAAAAGATTCTTGCGCAAGGTGCGCGAAAACCTTCACCTTGGAAAGTTCATGGCACGACTAGATGGCAGGGCGGTAAATGATCTCCGGGACGTTGTAATTGAACCCGGCGTGGCCCCTCACGCCCAAGGTTCGGTTTTAATCAGCTTTGGCAACACCAAGGTGATTTGCGCTGCCACCCTGGATGAAATTGTTCCGCGCTGGATGAAGGAACAGGGCGTTCCCGGCGGCTGGATCACAGCGGAGTATTCCATGCTGCCGTATTCCACCCTGACCAGAAAGCCGCGCGACAGTTCCAAGGGACGTCCGGACGGACGGGGCACAGAAATTCAGCGATTGATCGGGCGTTCGCTGCGAGCGGCGGTTGACCTGACCGCGCTGGGCCCCCGCACGCTCTGGGTGGATTGCGATGTCTTGCAGGCGGATGGGGGCACGCGCACGGCCGCGATCACGGGAGCTTGCGTGGCCATTGAACTGGCCTGCCGGACCTTGATCAAGGCGGGGAAAATTTCCAAGTCGCCGGTGAAACGCCGCGTCGCGGCTGTGAGCGTGGGCATCGTGGAGGGCGAGGCCCGGTTGGATCTGAACTACCTCGAAGATAAAGACGCCAGTGTGGATATGAATCTGGTCATGACCGATGCGCTGGAATTTGTTGAATTGCAGGGCTCCGGTGAGGAGGCGGTTTTTTCCGACGCGCAGCTTGCGGCCATGCTGGATCTGGGCAAGGCGGGAATCCGCCGTTTGCTGGACATCCAGAACGCCATCTTACTTTCATGAAAAAAGCCCTCATCACCGGCATCACCGGGCAGGATGGTTCCTATCTGGCGGATTTGCTCCTTGCGAAAGGCTACGAGGTTCACGGCATCATTCGCCGCGCCAGCACCTTCAATACGGATCGCATTGATCATCTGTATCAGGATCCCCACGTCAACGGGGTGAAGCTTTTTCTCCATTACGGCGATCTGGCGGACTCGGTGAATCTGGTGAAGTTAATCTACCAATTGAAGCCGGACGAAATTTACCATCTGGGTGCGCAAAGCCACGTGCGGGTGAGTTTTGATATTCCCGAGTATACGGCTGATGTCACAGGCGTGGGCACGATCCGGATTTTGGAAGCCATGCGTGAGGCCGGGGTCGAGTCCCGATTCTACCAGGCTTCAAGCAGTGAGATGTTCGGCAAGGTGCAGGATGTTCCGCAGAAGGAAACGACACCTTTCTGGCCGCGGAGTCCGTACGGGGTGGCGAAGGTTTTCGCCTACTGGGCCACGGTCAATTACCGCGAAAGCTATGGGATTCATGCCACAAACGGCATTCTCTTCAATCATGAGAGCCCCCGTCGCGGGGAAACCTTTGTCACCCGCAAAATCACCCGGGCTGTCGCCGCGATCAAACTCGGACGCCAAAAAGAGCTTTACCTCGGAAACCTGGAAGCCAAGCGCGACTGGGGCTATGCACCCGAATATGTCGAGGCCATGTGGCTGATGATGCAGCAGGACACTTCCGACGATTACGTGGTGGCGACCGGTGAGACCCATTCGATCAAGGAATTTCTTGAGCACGCGTTCGGCCAGGTCAATCTGGATTGGCAGGACTATGTCAAACATGATGCGCGCTACGAACGTCCGGCGGAAGTCGAGCTTCTGGTGGGGGATGCGTCCAAAGCCAGGCGTCAGATCGGTTGGGAACCCAAGGTGCGTTTCGCGGAACTGGTGAAGATCATGGTCGAGGCCGACCTGGCTTTGCTTCAAAAACACTCTTGACGAGTCAGGTGACCCGCCTGAGTATCTCGGCTTTTCCAAAATTCCCATGGCCATTAAATGTGAAATCACCGGAGCCAAGCCCAAGCGCGGCTCAACCATCCACCGCCGAGGCCTCGCCAAGAAAAAAGGCGGCATCGGCATGCACGTCACTGCGGTGACGGCCCGCTGGCATACGCCCAACCTCAAAAGCAAGCGCGTCTGGGTGCCCGAACTGAAAAAGTTTGTCACCGTCAAAGCCACCGCCCGCGCCTTCAAGACCATTTCCAAAAACGGAGCCTTCAAGACCCTGAGCAAAGCTGGCATCGTTTGATTGAGATCACCCCCAAACCCCCAACAAAGTCACAGCATGGCATTCAATGTTATCAGCAAAAAGTCCGGCAAGACCTATCACCTCCATGCCCGCCTGCAGAAGCTTAAGGGCGGCCAGGAAGTGACTCTTTACTACTTTGCCGGGGTTCCCGGACCTTTGGCCATTGATGCCCTGCCCGAAGGCTACCTTGTCTCGGAAAACGAAAAGACCGGCCTTCCTCTTCTGAAGAAGGCGAACAAAGGTCTTCCGGCTGCTTAATTGCAGGGCTGGTTCATCCAGTTCCTTTCAGGCGCGGGGATGAGCGGATGCGTAAGCCCGCTTGAGTCTTTCCGCCGTCACATGGGTGTAAATCTGGGTCGTGGACAGGCTGGCGTGGCCCAGTAAGGTTTGAACGCTCCGCAAATCCGCGCCGTTGTCCAGCAGGTGGGTGGCAAAGGTGTGTCGCAGCTTGTGGGGACTGAGATCGGCTGGCAATCCGGCGGCCTTAAGATACTTTTTCGTGGCCAGCCAGACCGAACGCGAAGAGAGTCGCCGACGGGATTTGTTGATGAAAAGGGGGCCGGAATGCACGTTGGCCAGGCTGCGGTAGCGCGAGACGGCTTCCAGGGCCGGCTGGCCAACCGGACAGATCCGCTCCTTGGCCCCCTTGCCAAGAACCCGAACGGTTTCACTGATCGGATCGAGATCTTTGACGTCCAAGGAGGTTAATTCCGAGAGCCGAATGCCAGCGGAATAAAAGAGTTCAAAGACCGCCTCGTCCCGCGCGGCCATCCAGACGGGAGCTTGCTTGTGACGCTCGGCGGAACCAGGGTTTGCCAGCAGGATTTCCACCTGGTTCACCGTGAAAAACTTGGGAAGGAATTTTTCCTTTTTTGGAAGATTAATTAATTTTATAATATTGGTTTCAAGGATATTACGAATAACAAGAAACTGATAAAAGCTGCGCAGGGCAGCGAATGTGAGCCGGACGGATGCGCGGGCTTTTTCGGCCTTCATGAGGTGGAAGAGGAAGGCGCGGAAGTCATCAATGGTGGCTTCTTTCCACGAAAGCCCCGGGCGAAAATCGCGGAAACTTTGCAGGGCAATCCGGTAGGCGGTGAGGGTGTGGGGCGAGACATTTTTCTCGCCTTCAAGGTAGAGGAGAAATTGACCGGCCAGAAGATCTCCGCCGGTTTGGGACGAGGCGACCCGGAGGGCAGTGCGGCGCCGGGACTTTTTCAGAAGCGGCCGCCCATGGGCGCGCCCAGGGCGGGCTGGGCGGTGTCGCTCACCGGGCCGGTCTTATGGGTGTCGCGTTCAAAGCGCAGCATGGCGCTGCGGGTTTCGACACCATCCGGCGAAGTGGCCACGATGGGAATCTCGTAGGTGCCGTCCGGAAAAATGAAGTGATGGCGAAAAGTGCCGTCGGGGTTGAGCGTGATGGGTTTGCCGTCAATCGTGACTTTGGCGCGGGGGTCGGTGCCTCCGTAGAAAATGACCTCCGCATTGACATGCATGAAAAAGCTCCGTTCCTGCCCGAAGGAACTGAGTGTTTCGGAGCCGCCCGACCAGCTTGACAATGCGGCCTGATTCCAGCTCGATGCCGCAGCCTGCGGCCAACTGCTCTGAGAGGTTTGCAGCCAGCTAGAGAGACTGGCCGGGCTCCAACTTGAAGCCATCGGTCCGGCGGCGGACCAACTGCTCAAAGCCGCCGCCGCCCAACTGGAGAGTGCGGCGGGTCCCCAACTCGAGGCTCCCGAACCGGCTGGTACGCTCATGGAACTGGGAAAGCTGCTGTCAATCGTGCCCCATTGTCCCTGGGCCAGAAGCTCGCTGGCGTTCCCGCTGCTCAGCTTTTCCTCAAGATGCTGGCGGATTCGGCTTTCGATTTCCTCCGAACTGAATGAGCCGCTGGAGAGATCTTCCAACATTTCGGCCCCAAGGAGGGCTTCCAGCACAATGCGCTGGTCTGCGGGAAGATCGGGGAAAAGGCCGGGTCCGAAGGCCACCAGTTTTCCATCCCTTTGCAGGCGGGCGAGGGCCTGAATCAGGGTCTCGCCCGAGCGGATGGAGGTCTGAACGCTCTCCATCAGTTTTTGAAAGCTCAGATGGAGCGGGATGGTCGCGTAGTCGAATTGATCGGAATCCGAAAGGCGGTCCGATGGCGTTTGGATGGTGGCGGAATGGGCAATGGCATTCCAGACATCGCTCCGGTAATAGCCGATCTCGACGGTGTATTTTGCTCCGGCGGATTTAACGGGAATGTACCAATTCCGGGTTTCAAAGGCGACTTCGATTTCCGACTCAACCTGCTCCTCGCCCTCATAAACCCGGAGGAAAGTCTGCCCTCCCGGATGCCGGGAAATATCAATATCCCAATAGGTGAACAGCCAGTGCGGCTCCTGTGCGACCAGAAAAATCGTGTCCGTGCCATAGCTGCGGGGAAGCTCGCCCAGCCGATCCAGATCGGAGCTGTCGGATTCCGCCAGGCTCCCTGGAGCTGGCGCCTTGGCCTTGGGTGCAATCGTCGCCGGAGTCGTCGGCTGGCTTGGCGTGCTGCCAGACGGAGCCTTTTTCTTTTTCTCCCCTTCGATTTTTTGACTCATGGCAAGCTAAAGTCCCTCCCGAATGCACTTCAAACATACGGTTTCCCTGCTGGCAACGGTTTTTTCCGCCCTCACTTGAAAATTTCCCGGATCGGCGTAGTTTCGCCTCATGACGTTACGGATTTTTCCTTTCCTTGCAGCAGTCCTTCTGTCCTCACCGGCTTTTTGCCAAGAGCCCGCTGCGGTCGGCCCGCTGGCCCGGCAACTGAATGATTCCTTTGCCGGAGTCTTTGAAAAAGTTGCCCCTGCCGTCGTGGTGATCGAGGTGAAAGGGGCGGCCGAAACGGCCGTGACCGGATTGCCCGAGGGGCTGGAGTTCTTTTTCCGCGGCCCCGATGGCCGCCCGATTCCGGCACCAAACGACCAGGGCTCCGGTTTTGTGATTTCCCAGGACGGCTACATCATGACGAATCATCACGTGGTGGAATCCGCCGGGGAAGGCGGTATCACCGTGCGCTTGAAGGATGGACGCAAATTTCCTGCCACTCTCGTCGGGTCTGATAAAAAATCCGATATTGCCGTCCTCAAAGTGGATGCCGACCAGCTCCCCGTGGCCGAATTCGCCGACAGCGACACTGCCAAAGTCGGTCAATTCGCCTTCGCCATCGGTGCGCCCTACGATCTGCCTTACACGTTTACCGTTGGTGTGATCAGTGCGAAAGGCCGCGACGACATCACCCGCAGTCAGACTTATGAGGAATACATCCAAACCGATGCGGCCATCCATCCCGGCAACAGTGGAGGCCCTCTCTGCGACATTGACGGAAAAGTCGTCGGTGTGAACACGATGATCAGCGGGATCAATCGCGGCCTGGGTTTCGCCGTCCCCAGCAACATCGCCCGCGCAATCAGCCAGCAACTCATGGCCAAGGGGCGGGTGGCGCGGTCCTGGCTCGGCATTGAAATCATCGGCCTGGAGGACAACGAGGAGGCTCAGAAATATTTCCCCGGCCTGACCAAGGGCGTGATCGTGCGCAACATCGAGCCCAATACACCGGCCTACGACAGCGAACTCCGTGCCGGCGACGTGATCTTGAAAGTGGATGGCAAGTCCATCGCCCGCTCCCGCGATCTCCAGCGCGAGATCCTGAGCAAAAAAATCGGCCAGACCGTGCAACTCGAAATCTGGCGCAACGACCAGACCACCACCATCGGGCTGCGCACCGGAGAACAGCCCGAAAAACTTCTCCGCGCTTCCAACCGTCAGCAACCTCCCCGGATTCCGCCCGCCAGGTCGGCGCCTGCAACAAAAAAACTAACCCCCGGCGGCATTCACGGGCTTCTGCTGGAGAGCGCGCCGCACTCGGATTCCGCCCGGGGCGTTCATGTCGCTGAGGTGGAGCCCGACAGTCCTGCCGCCGTCGCTGGATTGATGGCCGACGACATCATCACCGAAGCGGCCGGCAAACCGGTCAACAGCCGCGAGGATCTCGAGGCCGTTCTGGCCGGCACGGACCTTTCCCGGGGCGCCATGCTTCTGATCGAACGCAACGGCCAAAAGACTTTCGGCATCCTCAAGCCCTGACGCCTGCGGCCCAACGCGGAAGTCCGTTTCATCCCCTTGAGCGTTCGACGTTGAACGTTGGCCCTTGAGCGTTCATGATTTTGGCTCCGCAAAATCATGCAGCGTCTTCTCTCCCAAATCGGTCGCAGTCAGCGCCTCTCCGTGGTCAATCTGATCAAGCGAACTGCTGACGGCCTGACCGTGCGCGAGATGTCCGACCGACTGAAAATGAGCTACATGGGCGTGAAGCAAATCTGCATAGATCTCGAACGCGACGGGTTTCTGGACACCTTCCGGCGCAACCGCGGGGTGGGGCGGCCCGAGCATGTTTACCGTCTCACCAACAAAGCCCGGGATCTTTTTCCGCAGGCGGACAACGCCCTCTCCCTCTCGCTTCTCGAGCAATCCAAAAAACTCTATGGACCCGGAGCTGCGGAAAAAATTCTTTACCTCCACTTTCAGGAAAAAGCCAGGGGCTACGCCGAAAAAATGCGCGGTGAGACCCCGGCCGAGCGGGCCAAATGGCTGGCCCGCCTGCGCGACAGCGAGGGTCACATGGCCGACTTTGAGAGCGAACCCGAGGTGCGCATCGTCGAGTGTCACCATCCCATGGAAGCGCTCTTCGCCGCCATGCCCAAGGCTGCCGACATGGAGCGCGAAATGTTTCAGCGCGTTCTCGGTGCCGCCGTCCGCCGCCAACAGAGCGGGCAGTCTGGTACTTATACGTGCGTCTATTTCGTGGGTTGAACCCGGCGCGTTTCCTGCAATCCTCCGGCCATGTCAAAAATCGTCATCATCGTCGGAACCAACCGTCCTGGCAGCAACACCGCAAAAGTTGCGGCTCACCTTGATGCCATCTACCGCGCACTCGGCCAGCCGACTCATCTTCTCGACCTCGCCGCCCTTCCGCCGGAGATTTTTGCCGTCTCCAGCTATGCGGAGAAACCTGCCGCCTTCAAGCCCTTCTCCGATGCCGTGCTGCAAAGCTCCGGCCTGCACATCGTCACGCCCGAATACAACGGGAGCGTGCCCGGCGTTCTCAAGTACTTCATCGATATGCTGAAATTTCCCGAGAGTTTCGAGCGCAAGCCCGTCTGTTTTACCGGCCTCGCTGCCGGCATGTGGGGTGCGCTGCGTCCGGTTGAACAGTTGCAGGCCATTTTCGGCTACCGCAACGCGCACATCTATCCCGAGCGCGTTTTCATACCTCTGGTCAACAGCCATCTCACTCCCGAAGGCCGCATCGGCAACGAGGAAACCCTCGGACGCCTGCGCTCCCAGGCCGAGGGGTTTGTGAAATTCCTTGCGACGTTCGGGAAGTAACGGACTTTGTCCGTCCGAAAGCTTGCCAAGGGACAGGGGAGACGGTTTTCTGCACACAGCAAAAATTATCATGAGCCTAGACACTCCTTCTCTCGAATTGGCCGCCCGCGATGCGCGGGGTTTGGCCATGGACGCCGTCACCAAATGCAAATCGGGCCATCTTGGGCTGCCGCTGGGCGCGACGGAAATCGGGGCCGTACTTTATGGCCATGCCCTCAGCCACAATCCGGATGAGCCGCGCTGGCTGAACCGGGACCGGTTTATTCTCTCGGCCGGTCATGGCAGCCTGTTCCTTTACGGCTGGCTGCATTTGTCGGGCTATGCGCTTTCCATCGAGGAGATCTCGAATTTTCGCCAGCTGCACAGCATCACTCCCGGTCATCCGGAGTTTCGTGAAACACCGGGGGTCGAGGCCACGACCGGGCCGCTGGGGCAGGGGGTTTCCAACGGGGTGGGCTATGCGATGTCGGCCAAGATGTGCGAGGCGAGGTTCAACACGCCGGAGCACAAGATTTTTGATCATCACGTTGTCGTGCTGGCGGGTGATGGCTGCTTGCAGGAGGGCATCTCGCAGGAAGCGGCGGCCCTGGCGGCCCATCTGCAACTGGACAATCTGATTTTGTTCTACGATTCCAACAACGTGACTCTGGATGCCATGGCACCGATGACGCAGAGCGAGGACACCGGCGCACGGTTCAAGGCTTACGGCTGGGACGTGCAGGAGATTGATGGCAATGATCTGCACGAAGTGCTGGCTGCGTTCGAGAAAGCCAAGGCGGCAGCGAGTGGCAAGCCGCAGTTCATCATCGCAAAGACCCTCATTGGCAAAGGCATCCCCGAGGTGAGCGGCACGAACAAAGCGCACGGCGAGGCAGGTATCAAATTTGTCACCGAAGCGCGCAAGGCGCTTGGGCTGCCGGAGCAGACGTTCTTCGTCGCGCCGGAGACCAAGGCGTATTTTGCGAAACACAAGGAGGCACTCAAGGCGGCTTATGCGCAATGGGAGGTGACTTACAAAG
>Ga0105049_10005806_pt1 | contig 14367 bp, 13 predicted proteins | sample MAT06_FD_78087 | JGI IMG/M metagenome (GOLD analysis project Ga0105049, IMG submission 78087) | Freshwater microbial communities from Lake Fryxell liftoff mats and glacier meltwater in Antarctica - MAT-06 | ecosystem: Environmental > Aquatic > Freshwater > Ice > Liftoff microbial mat | place...
ACCCCGCCGAATGGCTGCTTTTCGATCAGAAAAGCCCCGCTGCATCGGGCGGCAGAGGCCTGAACGAAGGCAAGGTCTTCACGCAGAGCGGTGCGCTCGTTGCCTCCGTCGCGCAGGAAGGTCTCATCCGCTACCGCGCCTGACCCATCCCGGCGCAATGGCCGAATATGCCCCAGCGAATACTCCCGCGCGCGCATCCTCGTTTTCTTGCGCCCGGCCGATCTGCGCCACACATCTTCGCCCGCTAGGGCAGCAGCAGCCATGCCCGCATCGAACCCTCCCTCAGCCCGGCGCCCAGTGCACGCTGGCGCCCGGCCCCAGCGGCCAGCCGAAATGCGCCCAGGCGGCGGTCATCGCGATGCCGGTCACCGCGAATGCCAGCGCATAGGGCAGCATCAGCGCCAGCAATGATCCGGTTCCCACGCTTTTGTCATAGCGCTGGCAGTAGAGCAGGATCAGCGGGAAATAGGCCATCAGCGGCGTCATGATGTTGGTGAAGCTGTCGCCCATCCGATAGGCCGCCGTGGTCATTTCCGGCGAAATGCCCACCAGCATGAACATCGGCACAACCACCGGCGCCAGCGCGCTCCACTTTGCCGTCGCCGACCCGATGAACAGATCCAGAAAAGAGGAGAACAGCAGCACGCTGACCAGCAATATGGGCGGCGGCAGCGCCCACGCCTTCAACACATCCGCCCCCGAGATTGCCGCAATGGGGCCAAGGCGGGACCAGTTGAACATCGCCACGAAGTGCGCCGCAAAGAATGCGAACACGATATAGGGCGCCATCGCCCGCATCCCGTCCACCATCATGGCCACCACATCGCGCGAACTGCGCACCGTTCCCGCCCGGATGCCAAACGCTGTGCCGGTTGCGGCAAACAGGATCGCCAGCATCGCAATCAGGCTGCGAAAAAGCGGATCAACGCGCGCCATCCCTTGCGCCGTCTGGTCGACGATCGGCGAAAAGCCCGGCGCCACCGAAAGTGCCACAAAGCCCGCAATCACCAGCGCCGCAACCAGCCCGGCCAGCCGCAGACCGCTGCGCTCGCCCGGCGTCAGCTCGGCGCGTTGCAGCTCCTCCTGGATTGCTTCATCCGCATCGCCGTTCCACGGCCCCAGGCGCGGCTCCACGACCCGGTCGGTGATGAACCAGATGATCGGCGTGAACAGCACGACGATGGCGACGATGAACCACCAATTGCCCAGCGGGTTCATCGTCCAGCCGGGGTCGATGATCCGCGCCGCCTCCTGCGTGAAGCTGAACAGCAGCACATCGAGCTGCCCCGGCACCAGATTGCCGGCAAAGCCGCCCGAAACCGCTGCAAAGGCCGCCGCCAGCCCGACAATCGGATTTCGCCCGACAATGGCATAAAGCAGCCCGGCGAGCGGAATGAACACCACGAATGCCGCATCCGATGCATGGTGCGCCAGCATGCCGATCACCGCGACCACCGGCGTCATCATTTTGCGCGGCACATTGCGCAGGCTGGCGCGGATCAACGCGCTGAACAGCCCGGCCCGCTCCGCGATCGAGGCACCAAGCATGATCGTCAGCACCACGCCGAGCGGTGCAAAATTCGTCAGCGTCTTCGGCATTTCGGTGAACAGCCGGCGCAGATTGGCTTCGGAAAACAGGCTCTCCGCGCGATAGGTCAGAACGCCGCCTTCCAGCGTCGCAAAAGGCGGCGCGGTATCGCCTTTGAAGGGCAGCGAGGCCTCCCACCCGAGCACATCGGCGAATGCCGACAGCAGCATCAACACCATGATCAGCCAGACGAACAGCATCACCGGGTCGGGCAATTTGTTGCCCAGCCGCTCGACCGCTGCCAGAAACCCCTTTTGCTGCTCGACACCCTGCTCGTTCAAGAAATGCACCCCCGCAAAATCCGGCACAGGATGCGACAGCACCTCTCCTGCTGCAATCGCTAAATCGTCATGCGCCGCAGCGTCTCCACCGTGTCCGCCTCTGCAGCCGGCTTGTCCTGCCGGATGCGCGAAATGCGCGGGAAGCGCATTGCAAGGCCCGATTTGTGCCGCTTGCTCTCGCCGATCGAATCAAACGCAACCTCCAGCACCAGCGCCTTCGCCACCTCCCGCACCGGCCCGAACCGCGCCGTCGTGTGCGCCCGCACCCAGGCATCCAGCCATTTCAGCTCGGCATCGGTGAAGCCGAAATAGGCTTTGCCCACCGGCAAAAGCGCCTCGCCTTCCCAGGCACCAAAGGTGAAATCCGAGTAGAAGCTCGAACGCTTGCCATGCCCGCGTTGCGCATACATCAGCACGCAATCGGCGATCTTCGCGTCGCGCTTCCATTTGTACCAAAGCCCCGCCTTGCGCCCCGGCACATAGGCCGAAGTCCGCCGCTTCAGCATCAGCCCCTCGATCGCCGGATCGGGCGGACTGCCGCGCAATTGCGCCAGCGCCTCCAGCGTTTCCGCCTCCAGCGATTGCGAAAAATCGAACCGTTCCGGGTCCAGCGTTGCCACCACCGCCTGCAACCGCGCGCGTCGTGCCTCCAGCGGCAGCGCCCGCACATCCTCCCGGCCGTCGAACAGCAGATCATAGGCGCGCACAAACACCGGATAGTCCCGCAGCATCGCCGCGCTCACCGCCTTTCGCCCGAGCCGCTGCTGCAGCGCGTTGAAGCTGCCCACCGCCCCATCCGCGCCGCGCACCAGCAGCTCGCCATCGATCACCACATCGCGGTCCAGCGCCAAGACGATTTCCGGAAACGTCGCCGAAATGTCGTTTCCGTCGCGCGAATAGAGCCGCTTTTCACCGCTCCGGCAGACCGCCATCGCGCGTATCCCGTCCCATTTCCATTCCGCCGAAAACGCCGCCACCTCAAGCGCTTCCGGGCTCTCAAGCGGGTGCGCCAGCATGAACGGGCGAAACAGCGGCTGCGCATCCAGATCAGGACGCGGCCCGGCGCCCGTCGCCCAGGCAAACAGCTCGGCATAGGGCGCGCTCACCCCGTGCCAAAGCTCCTCCACCTCCTCCACATCCACCCCGAAGCGGTTGGCAAAGGCCTGTTTTGCCAACCGCGCGCCGGCCCCCACCCGCAAGGCCCCGGTCGCCAGCTTCAACAGCGCATGGCGTTCCGAGCTGTCCATCCGCGACAGCATCGCGCGCAAAACCCCCGGCGCGCCGCTGCGGCTCAGCCCCTGCAAGGTCGCCACCGTCTCGCCAAGCGTCAGCGCCGCGCCGGCTTCCGTGTGCGGCCACAGCAGCGCGACCGTCTCCGCCAGGTCGCCAACATAGTCATAGCTCAGCCGAAACAGCACCGGGTCCACCTCGGTTTCGATCAGCGCGCGGATCAGCGCCGGCTTCACCGCCGGCAAATCCAGCTCCCCGGTCAGCGCCGCCAGGCCCCAGCCGCGATCCGGATCGGGCGTGCTGCCCAGCCACTCGGCCATCAACTGCAGCTTGGCGTTGCGCCCGCCGGCAAATCCGAGCGCATCGATCAGCTCGGAGAAACGCTTCATTCAGCCACCCCGCCACCCGCCGCCGTCGCAACAAAAGCCCGGGCCTCCCGCCCCCGCTTCGCCGCGCAAGCTGGCCGGAAGATGCCGATGTCGGCCCCAGCGAATGCCGGGATCGCTCGCCAGACAGGCAGGGTGTCGCCCTCAATCATCCTCATCCTCGCGGCCCACCAGGTGCAGCGCCCGCGCCTTCATCTGGTGCAGCCCGCACCAGTGCACCAGCGCATCATCGCGCCCGTGCGTCACCCACACCTCTTTCGGCCGCACCTCCAGCAGGGTGCGCGTCAGCTCGTCCCACCCGGCATGGTCGGAAATCACCAGCGGCAGCTCCACTCCCCGTTGCCGGGCGCGGGCGCGAACCATCATCCAGCCAGACGCCATCGCCGTGATCGGATCGGGCAGCCGCCGTGACCAGCGATCCTGCAAGGCCGAAGGCGGCGCCAGCACCACTTCGCCAACCAGCGCGTCTGCCTTCAGCCCCGCCACCGGCCGCAAGTCCCCCAGATCGACCCCATGTGCCTGATACAATGCGCACAGCTTCTCCACCGCCCCGTGCAGGTAGATGGGCCGCTCCCAGCCGCCCTCGCGCAACAAGGCAATCACCCGCTGCGCCTTGCCCAGCGCATAGGCGCCGATCAGCAGGCAGCGCCCCGGGCTCGCGCGCAGCCGCGCCAGCGCCCGCGCAATCTCGTCGGCCGCGCACGGATGCACGAACACCGGCAGGCCAAAGGTTGCCTCGGTGATGAAGATATCGCACGGCACCACTTCGAACGGCGCGCAGGTCGGATCCGCCGCCCGCTTGTAATCCCCAGACACGACAACCACCGCGCCGTCGCGCTCGAGCCGCACCTGCGCCGACCCCAGCACATGGCCGGCCGGATGCAGGCTCACCCCCACCCCGCCGATGCCGGCCTTCTCCCCATACGCCAGCGCAACGCCGCCCGGTTGCGGCCCATAGCGCGCCGCCATGATCGCCAGCGTTTCGGGCGTCGCCCAAATCTCGCCATGTCCGCCGCGCGCATGGTCGCTGTGCCCATGCGTCACGATCGCCCGCGCCACGGGGTGCTGCGGATCAATCCACGCATCCGCCACCGGCAGATAGATGCCGCGCGGTTCCGCCTTCAGCCAGCCATGCACATCGGGCGCCATGCCCGCCGATATAGGGTGCCCGCCGCCGTATCTCCAGCGGCGGGCAGCCGCATCAGGTGCCGATCAGCGCTTCATCTGCTCAACCAGCAGCATGTTGCTGCCAACCGTGCGATAATCCGCCCGCTTGCCGGATTCGGCCTCCATCTGGTCCATCGTCGTCTTCATGCTGGCGCGATATTCCACTCCGCGCCGCTCGGCTTCCGCCCCATCCGCCCGTTTGTCGAAAATGGTGACGAGATAGACATGGGGCTCGCCCTCCCGGGGGTTTTCATTGGCGAGCACGTGATAGCCCCTGGAATAGCCCTTGGACTTCGACCATTCCTGCTGCGTCACCCAGCTCTTCGCCAGATGGTTGGCATAGGTCAGGCCGGATCCGTCCTTCACATGGATACCGGTGACGCTCCAGTAGCTGCCATCCTTGAACGGCGCCACATCCTGCGCCGCCACCGGTGCCGCAAAAAGCATCGCCGCTGCCGCCAGCGCGGCCAGAGTCAAACGTGTCATGTCGGTCCTCCCATTGCCGATCCGGAAGGTTGCCGGATCGAGCCATCATATATCCACATTTCATGCCAGATCGCAACGCAATCGGCCTGCCAACTGCCAATAGCCACGCGCCCGTCACAAAGTCCGTGACCCGCACCCGCAGACCCGCTACCCCGTCGATCAATCGGGGAGAACAGCAAACGTGGAATTTGTCGGCAGCATCCTGAAGGTCATCGTCGGCGCCGTCTCACTCATCCTCGCCACCGTGTTTGCTGTTCGCGCCATCGATTCCATGCGCGGCCCGCCGCTCTCCCCGTGGCACACCAAAGCCCCCGCCGACGCGACCTCGGCCGAGATCGATGCGATGGACTGGCCGCAGTGGATGGCGCGCGAAAACGCGGTGTTCGCGCAGGTGCAGGCCGAAATCGTCGCCCCGCTTCCGGCCGACGCTCGCCAGCCGCAGAACCGCTACTGGGCCGACGCACCCATGCACCCGGCCGCGCTCGCAACAGACTGGAACCGCAGCTTCACCCTGGAATCCGCCTCCCCGCCGCGCGGCGCCGCCGTGATGCTGCACGGCATGACCGACGCGCCCTACAGCCTGCGCCACGTTGCCCGCCACTACCAGGCGCTCGGCTACCATGTCGTCGCCATCCGCCTGCCGGGGCACGGCACCGTTCCCGCCGGGATCGCCAAGGCCAAAGCCGAAGACTGGGAAGCCGCCACCCGCCTTGCCGTGCGCGAAGCCCGGCGCGCGGCACCCGGCCAGCCGCTGCACATGGTCGGCTATTCCAACGGCGGCACGCTCGCCATCATCCACGCAGCAGACGCCACCGCCAACGCCGCACTCGGCATGCCGGACCGCATCATTCTCGTGTCGCCGATGATCGGCCTCACGCCCTTTGCCCGGTTTGCCGGCATCGCCGGCTGGCCCGCCTTCCTGCCCGCCTTTGCCAAAGCCGCATGGCTAGACATCATTCCCGAATACAATCCGTTCAAATACAACAGCTTTCCGGTAAACGCCGGCGCCCAGGCGCACCGGCTGACGGTGCACCTTGCGGAGCGCCTGAACGCCGCGCAGGCCGACGGGCGCATCGCGGCGCTGCCGCCCATGCTGGCGCTCCTGTCCGTCGTCGACAGCACGGTCGAAGCACGCGCCGTGATGACCGGCCTGTTCGATCGCCTGCCGGCCAATGGCAGCGAGCTGATCGTCGTCGACATCAACCGCACCGCCAAGGTCGGGCCGTTGATCCGCGCTTCGGCCGCAAACCGCATCAACCAGTTTGTCCCCACCACCCCGCGCCGCTACCAGACCAGCATCATCGCCAGCGGCGAAAGCCCCGGCGCGCCGGCCATCTGGCGCAGCTTCGCACCCGGCAGCACCCGCGAAATCCGCACCCCCGTCCCCATCAGCTACCCGACAGATTTCTATTCCCTGTCGCACATCGCGCTGCCGTTCCCGCTGTCCGACGGGCTGTATGGCGCCGCGCCCGATCCGGCAGACGATCAGGGCATAACGCTCGGCGCACTCGCGCTGCGCGGCGAAAACGGCGTGCTCACCGTCGGCATGGGCACCTTCAACCGGGTCAGCTCCAACCCGTTTTTCGCGCTCTTCCTCGATCGCATCGAAGCCGTTCCTGCCGCAACGGCACCGCGCACGCAGGCAATCCCATGACCAGCAGCCTCGAGTCCGCCATCGCCGCCCTGTCGTCGGCCGTGTTCTTCGCCGTCCCCGTCGGCGGCGTCGAAATCCAGCTCATCGTGCTGTGGCTGGCAGTTGCCATGCTGTTTGCCACCTTCTGGCTCGGTGTGCCACAGTGGCGCGGCTTTCGCGAAGCCTTTCACATCGTGCGCGGCCGCTATTTCGACCCGGATGCGCCCGGCGAAGTCAGCCAGTTCGCCGCACTCGCCACCGCGCTCTCCGGCACCGTCGGTCTCGGCAACATCGCCGGCGTCGCCGTGGCCGTCTCGACCGGCGGCCCCGGCGCCATCTTCTGGATGCTCGTCATCGGCCTGTTCGCGATGGCACTGAAATGCGCCGAAGTCACCCTCGGCCTCATGTACCGCGACATCCTCCCCGGCGGCGGCGTGCGCGGCGGCCCGTTCATCACCCTGGCCAACGGTCTTGCCAGCATCGGCCGCCCCACACTCGGCAAATCGCTCGGCAAAATCTATGCCTTCTTGCTGCTCGGTGGCTCGCTGTCGCTGTTCCAGGTCAACCAGAGCTTCGTGCAGGTTTCGGCTGCTTCCGGCGCCAGCAACAGTCTGCTTTACGGCATCGGCTTTGCCGCGCTCACCGCCCTCGTCCTGCTGGGCTCGATCCGCTGGATCGCCCGCACAACTTCCATCCTCGTCCCCGCCATGGCCTTCATCTATATCGGCGGCTGCCTCATTATCCTCTTCTCCAATTTCGCCGCCATCCCGGCGGCCATCGCCACCATCTTCGGCGAGGCCTTCAACCAGCAAAGCGTCTTCGGCGGCATCCTGGGCGCCTTCATCGTCGGCATGCGGCGCGCGGTCTATTCCAGCGAAGCCGGCGTCGGCACCGCGGTCATCGCGCACGCCCAGGCGAAAACCCGCGAGCCGGCCAGCGAAGGCCTCGTCGCCTTGCTCGAACCCTTCATCGACACGGTCGTCATCTGTACGCTGACCGGCCTCACCATCATCGTCGCCGACACCTGGAATCCGGCGTCCAACGGCGGCCTCGAAGGCATCGCCATCACGTCCGCCGCCTTCGCCACCATCGCCCCCTGGTTCCCGGCCGTGCTGGCGCTGGCCGTCTTCCTGTTCGCCTACTCCACCGTCATCGCCAATGGCTTCTACGGTGCCGAAGGCTTCCAATATCTGTTCGGGCGCGGCCGGCCGCAGGAGCTGCTCTGGAAGATCGCCTTCTGCTGCTTCCTGCCGCTGGGCGCCATTCTGGACGTTGGCACCATCGTCGATTTCGTCGACTCGGTCTATTTCCTGATGGCCATTCCCAACATCATCGGCGTCTACATGCTGGCCGGCCCGCTGAAAGCCGAAATGAACCGCTACCTCGCCGGCAGCCAAGAACGGGCAAAGACATGGCAAAGCAGCCGCTGACCGCCACGATCAGCGAAACCGGCGACAGCGCCTTTGCCGTCTCCATCGATGTTTCCGGGCACCAGTTGATCGGTGACGAACCGGTCGACGCCGGCGGCGGCAATCTCGGCCCCGCCCCGATGGATCTGCTCACCGCCGCGCTCGGCGAATGCACCGCCATGACCATCCGCTGGGTCGCCCGCCAGAAAAACTGGCCGCTGGAGCATGTCGCCGTCACCGTCACCCAGCGCAAGGGCGGCGAAGGCGCCAGCAGCCCGCGCCAGGACGTGTTCGAAAAAACAATCGTGCTGAAAGCCCCGGGCCTCAGCGCCGAACAGCAGCAGGAGCTGATCGCAGCCGCCGCAAAGTGCCCCATCCAGCGCACCCTGGAAGGCACGCCGCTGATCCGCACGGCAGCACAAACATAGTTCTAAACAAGCCAGTCCGCTTTTGCTATAAGCGCCGCCAATAGTGCAGCCAGCTGGAGGGCATCATGGCAACCGCATCATCGTCGCGTTCATCCTCGTCGCGTTCATCTTCGTCGCGCACGCCCTGGCATCTCTGGCTGGTCGGCCTCATCGGCATCCCCTGGAACGGCTTCGGCGTGTTCGATTATGTCGGCACCAAGTTGCGCGGCGAAGCGCATCTGCGCGAATTCGGATTGACCGATCCGCAGATCGCCTACATGGCCGCCATGCCCGCCTGGATGACCGCCGCCTGGGCGATCGGCGTCTTCGGCGGCCTCATCGGCGCCATCCTGCTCCTCATGCGCAACAAGCTCGCCGTGCCGGTGTTCGCGCTGTCGCTGGCGGCCTTCCTGGCCAGCCTCTTCTATTCCTATTTCCTCTCCGATGGCGCGCAGCTGATGGGGCCAACGGCTGCCATCATGAACGCCGTCATCTTCACCGGCTGCCTGTTCTTCCTGCTCTATGCCCGCGCGATGGCGAACAAGGGGGTGCTCCGATAAGGCGGGCTCAATGCAGCTTCAGCTTCGGCCGCAAAACCTGGTTCACATGCCCCACCAGCATCAGCGAGCTCCCCTTCCACCAGCCATGAATGGCAACCAGGTGCATGCGGTAGAGCGAGGCATAGACCAGCCGCGCCAGCCGCCCCTCCACCGCCATGCTGCCGCCCACCAGATTGCCCATCAGGCTGCCCACCGTGCTGAACCGCGCCAGATTCACCAGCGAGCCATGATCCTTGTATTCGAAAGCCTGCATCGGCCTGCCCTCGATTCCGGCGCAGATGTTCCGGTAGGCGGTCGTCGCCATCTGGTGCGCCGCCTGTGCCCGAGGCGGAATTGGTCGCCCGCCCTCCACCGGCACAAAGCTCGCGCAATCACCGATGGCAAAAATCCGCGGGTCGCGCGTCGTCTGCAAGGTTGGCCCCACAACGATGTGATTGCCGCGTGTCGTTTCCAGCCCGCCGATGCCGGCCAGGAATTCCGGCCCTTTCACACCCGCCGCCCACACCATCAGATCGGCCGGCACTCGGCTGCCGTCCTTCAGGGCAATGGCGTCTGCACTCAGCGAAATCACCGGGTTGCCGGTCAACACGGCGACGCCCAGCACCTCCAGTTCGTGGTGCGCTGCTGCTGCCAGCTTGTCCGGCAGCGCTGGCAGGATGCGCGCACCCGCCTCGATCAGCGTCACCTGCAGCCGCTTCGCTTCGAACACTTCCAGCCCATAGAAAGCAAGGCCGTCAGCGGCCGAATATAGCTCCGCCGACAGCTCGACCCCGGTTGCTCCGCCGCCCACGATGGCGACGCGCACCATGCTGTCGCCGGCCGGGTCCGCGCTCATCTCGCGCGAAACCCTGAGGCACTGGTTCAGCAGCCGCCGCCGGAAACGATCCGCATCGGCCCGCGTCTCCAAAGACATCGCATGCTCGCGCACGCCCGGCGTCCCGAAATCGTTGGAAACCGATCCCACCGCCAGCACCAGCCAGTCGAAGCGGATGCGGTGCCGCCCGACGATCTCGCGGCCATCCTCGTCGACGATCGGCGCCACCACGATCTCGCCGGCCGCGCGGTCGATATCCTCCAGCGTGCCATCGAAATAGCGGTAGCCCCAGCGATAGGCGTGCCCGCGATAGCCCACCTCGTCCAGATTCGCGTCGAGCGATCCGGCCGCCACCTCGTGCAGCAGCGGCTTCCAGATGTGCGTCTGGTTGCGATCGACCAGAATGATGTCGAAATCTTTCCGGCCCAGCGCCTTGCCCAGCTTCGCCACCAGCTCGAGCCCGCCCGCACCGCCGCCCACCACCACGATCTGCGTCTTGCGGCCAGCCGGCCGGCTGGCTGGCATCACGCCACGCCACTCCGGCAAACCGGATTCACTTGCCGTCGCGAACCTGCGCCGCCGCCGCTTCCGCCCGCGCTTCCACGGAATGCGCCCTGGCAGACAGATTGGCGCCCGCCGCATCCACCCTCGCATCTATCGCGTCGCCCTTGGCATCCAGCCGGCGCTCCAGCGAATCGGTCTTGGCGTCGATCTGCCTGCCCACGCTGTTGGCATTCGCGCCGATCGCGTCGGCCTTGGCCTCCATCCGCGTCTCCAGCGAATCGAGCTTCTGCCCGGCGCGGTCGGCCAGCGCGTCCGCCTTCGCGCCAACAGCGTCCGCCTTCGCTCCAACGGCATCCGCCTTCGCTGCCACGGCATCCGCCTTCGCGTCCATCTTGCCTTCGATGGCATCCACCCGCTGCTCGGTCTCGCTCGGCCCGCACGCCGCCAGCGCAAGCGCCAGAGCCACAGCCACAGCCGGAATGGCAAATCTTGCAAACGTCATCATCGGTTTCCCCTCGAATGAATTTCATTCATACCGCGTTGCACCGGCATCGCCTAGGGGGCCGCCTTCTGGCTTTAAGTGGTCCTGACCCTGGAAGGCGCTGGCCCCGACGCCCCGCAAGCCATCTTTCACCGCCACGGCCACCACGGCCTCGGCTGGAAACTCGCCGAAATTCACTTGCCGGCAGAAGAAGCCGCCAGCCGCCCGCTATCCTGAGGCCCGGCCACCGGCAGCCCGCGCGCCATGAAAATCCCCGCCAGCCCCACGGCCGCCATCCCGCCGATCATCGCCACCCCGCCGCCAAGCGAATCGAGCGGGCCGAGCAGCCCAGAGCCGATGGTGCGCCCGAGGTTCACCGTTGCCATATACAGCGTGAACTGGGTCGCCGCGACGGCCGGCGTGCAGAGCTGCATCGCCACCGTGCCGGCACACACGGCGAGGAAGAAGTTGATCGGATCCGAAACCAGCATCAGCATCGCGAGCGGCCAGCCATCGGGCCAGGCAGGCGCCAGCGCCAGCACCCCCAGCGTCGTCGCCAGCATCAGCGCATAGCCACCCATCATGCTGCGCCTGACCCCCGCGTGCCCCACGATCAACCCGTAAACCGCAACCGCCAGCAGCCCCGCAACCAGCGAACCGGCCGCCATCATCCCGGAAATCCGATCTTGCGACCAGTCGGCCGTCTCCGCCGCCACCACCGGCAGGGCGCCACTGTAAAACCCGCCGTGCATCCCGATCAGCATCAGCGCCGGCAGCACCAGCAGGCTTTTGCGCGCCGTCATCGCCGCCCAGGTCGTCCGCAGCACCGGCCACCATGCGCCCAGATGCGCGTCCAAGCACGCCGGTGACGGGGCGCCCGCCGACCACGGCATCAGCCGCTCCCCCGGCCGCTCGCGGCACAGCATCAACCAGCCAAGCAGCCCCACCACGAATAGCGCTGCCATCATCAGCACCGGTTGCAGCCCGAACGCGCCGATGCCCCACCCGGCGATCGCCCCCGCCGCCGCCATGCCCAGCGCCTGCCCGCCAAACATCAGCCCGTTCGCCTGCGCCCGCTCGTCTTCCGGCACCAGATCCACCGCCATCCCGTCGATCGCCACATCCTGAAAGGTGGTCGCCACGTTGATCCCGAATCCAAAGGCCGACAGCAGCGCCACATCGGTCGCCGCCGGATTGGCCGCCGCCATTCCAAGCAGGCCGGCAACGATCAGCAACTGCGCGCCGATCAGCCAGGGCCGCCGCCGCCCCATCGGCAAATAGGGGTAGCGCTCCATGATGAAGCCGTTGAAGAATTTCAGCGTCCACGGCAGCGAGACCGCCGCCAGCACCGTGCCAACCGCCGCCGCACCCACTCCGTTCACCGCCATCCATGCCGGCAGCGCGATATAGAAAAGCCCGAGCGGCACGCCTTGCGCGAAATACAGCAGGAAGATCATGCCAAGCCGCAGCGCTCGGCTATCGGAAATTGCGGGGAACAGCGCCCTGCGCGCCAGGCTTTCAGCCTGCATCATGCGACGCTTCCCCCAAATTCATGCCACGGCCAAACTCATGCCACGGCCCCGGCAGGCACGGATCGCACCGGCTCCGGCGCCCGCTTCATCAATGCGAATGCCAGCCCCGCAACCAGTGCCGCCAGCATCGCCGAAACCATCGCCGGATGGCCACCGGCCGCATCCAGCAAGCCAAGACTGGCCGCGCTGATCGTCTTGCCGAGATTGCCGACCGCGGCAAACAGCGTCATCTGCGTGGCGGCCACCGCCGGCCGGCAAAGCCCCATCGCCAGCGCCCCGAAGCCAACAAGTTGCATCGTGCGCGTCTGCAAAAACAGCAGCACGAACAGGGTGATCGGCCATGGCGAGGCCCAGGAGGGCAGCGCCAGGAGCATCGCTGCAGTCGCCGCCCCGGCAAGCAGGAAGCTCGCCCGGAACAGCTTCAGCGGCCCGAAATGATCGGCAAGCAGGCCGAATACCATGATGCCCATCAGGCCGGACGCCAGCTTTCCCGCCGCCACCAGCGAGCTGTATTCCACCTGCGTCAGGCCCGAGGTCTGCGTGGCGATCAGCGGAAAGACGCCCTCGCTGAGCCCTTGCGCAAAGCCGAACATCAGGCACGACAGGCACAGCAGCACACAGGGCCGCCGAAGCATTGCCGCGATCGTGCCGGAAAAGATGACGCGCCAGTTGCCGGCGTGCGCCTGCACGGAAACCGGCGATGCCTGGCCGGTCGTCCATGGCAGCAGCTTCTCCCCCGGCCGCTCCCGGCAAAGCAGAATCAGCAGCAGAACCAGCAATGCATAGGTGCCCGCTGCAATCGCTGCGCCGCGCAGTCCATAGTCCCGAAGCAGCAACGCGCCGAGCGCCGTCGTTGCCGCAATGCCGATGGCCTGCCCGCCGAACATCATGCCGCTGGTCCGCGCCCGCTCGCCATCGGGCACCAGATCGGCGGCCATCCCGTCCACCGCCACATCCTGAAAATTGACCGCAAGATTGAGCGCAAACGCAAAGGCCGCGATCAAGCCCACATCCGAAATCGCCGGATCGCGGACCGCGAGTGCAGCAAGGCCCAACAGGAGCACAGCCTGCGAGCCGATCAGCCACGGGCGCCGCCGCCCCATCGGCAGCCAGGCAAAGCGATCCATCAGAAAACCGTTCAGAAACTTCAGCGTCCACGGCAGCGATGCCGCCGCCAGAACCGCCCCCACCTGCGCGGCCGATGCGCCACTGGCCGCGAGCCAGCCGGGAATGGCAACACTGAACAGCCCGACCGGCACGCCCTGGGCCGCATACAACAGGAAGCAGAGCGCGAGGCGCAGGGTGCGGCTTTCCGAAATTGCCGGCAAGCCGGATTGCGTGAAGCGCTTCATGCTGTGCTGCCCCTCCCCCGTTCCCCTGCAGGCTATGCTGGACAATCCGGAATGGCAAATGCGATGTTTTTGTGAATAGATAAGGCAGTCATGCTGTCGTTTATTCGGATCGGCGCCTGGCTTTCAGGAGATTGGAGAGGATGTTCCACGTGGAACATTTTCTGCCGGAACCTAACCGATCTGGATGTTCCACGTGGAACATCGTTTTTGGTTATATTATTACGATTGTATGTTCCACGTGGAACATTGTGGACGGCGGTGGAGGCGGGTCGGTTTGGGGAGGGGACGGGGGGGAGAGAAGGAAGGATGGAAGGAAGGGACGCGGCAAAGCCGCGTCGTCGGTCGTGTCAGATGCTGTGGTACAGCATCTGCACGCCGGCCGCGCCTGCGGCGAGTCGAAGATAGTGCTTGCACTATCTTTCGACGCCTCCGGCGTGGTACCCCCGGCCGGAATCGAACCGGCAAGCCTTGCGGCATCCGATTTTGAGTCGGACGCGTCTACCAATTCCGCCACAGGGGCCAACGGACGCGGCTAGC
>Ga0105049_10005813_pt1 | contig 14363 bp, 20 predicted proteins | sample MAT06_FD_78087 | JGI IMG/M metagenome (GOLD analysis project Ga0105049, IMG submission 78087) | Freshwater microbial communities from Lake Fryxell liftoff mats and glacier meltwater in Antarctica - MAT-06 | ecosystem: Environmental > Aquatic > Freshwater > Ice > Liftoff microbial mat | place...
ATACAATCCTTTTTCGGATTCTGGAGGCATCTGGTCTGACCAACGTCGGGTGTTGAATCGGAAAATTCCTTCTCTATCCAGAAACCACCAATACATATCATCCCGAACAACCGGTGCTATGTTTCCTTGAAAAGGACCTGTTTTTTGAAATATCTGAGGAATGATCACTTTGCCGCTTTCATCGCAATACCCATACAATTCTCCAGACCTGCAAGGGCGGATGCGTGGTTGAGCGAAAAGCTCGCCCATAATGGAAAACACTATTATTAATACAAAGTAAATTTTCGGACATTTCATAAAGCGAAAGTAGAATAGAAATGGCTTGCTGAAATTGTGTTGGCGATATAAAACCGACAGGGTAATAATTTTATCACATTGGGAATTGACCGATGATTGTTTATTGCCAAAAGAGGGTACTAATTTTGTGTTGTGTATACTTGCAGTCAAATGAGAATTGAACCAATCGAGGCAGAATTATTGTTTATTTCAGAACCACTTTTACCGGTGCCCGGTATAAAGGCTGTGATTGGCCTTCCAGCTGATGAGCTTCCCGGACCGGTTGAATTGGATCTTTTGGCTAAGATTCTCAAATCCCTGGGACTAAAGCATGGCAGTTACCGCTATGTATACTTCAAAACAGGCGAAGATTTAAAAAAAGCAGAGGATCTGGATGTTTTGCTCCTCATTTTTTCTAACACAGCTGCAGGCAATTTCCCTCCATTGACCACAAAATCGGCAGATTGCAACATAATCAAAATGCCATCATTGCAAATAATTGACACAAACCTGGAATTGAAGCGGGAGGTTTGGGGATCTATAAAACCATTTTCAGGTCGATAAGCAATTGTTTTTCAGCAGGAATATTATTTTTTCAAAAAAGTTTTGTTCCTCCGGTACTTTCCCTACTTTTGCACTCCCATTTTGAAACCCTCCGCCTGCGGAGTAAATTCAATTCATACATGTCAGGAATAATTGGAAAAAAAATTGGTATGACCACCTTTTACGGTGAGGACGGTACCAGCAAGGCTTGCACAGTTGTGGAAGTTTCGCCAAATGTGGTGACTCAAATCAAAACCAAGGAAAAGGATGGTTATAATGCCGTTCAACTTGGTTATGGTGAAAAAAGAGAAAAGAGCACCAGTAAACCTCTCAAAGGCCATTTTCAGAAAGCTGGAGTTACACCAAGAATTAAATTGGTGGAATTCAAGACGTTCCCATCAGAATTAACATCAGGTCAGGAAATTGATTTGTCAATTTTTGTCATAGGTGATTACATTGATGGAATCGGCACCAGTAAAGGAAAAGGATTTCAAGGAGTTGTAAAACGCCATGGATTTGCTGGTGTTGGAGGTCAAACACACGGTCAGCACAATCGTGCCCGTCACCCAGGTTCAATCGGAGCCTGTTCGTTTCCTGCCCGGGTTTTCAAAGGTCTGAAAATGGCTGGAAGAACCGGAGGATCACGGGTTAAGGTACAAAATCTAAGAGTTTTGAGGTTGATTCCTGAAAAGAATTTGATTCTTATCAGCGGATCTTTACCTGGTCATAATAATTCATTTGTAGTTTTAGAGAAATAGGCAATGAATCTTTCAGTTATAAACAAAGAAGGTCAGAATACAGGAAGATCTGTTTCTCTGCCAGAGTCTATTTTCGCCATTGCTCCAAATGAGCATGCGGTGTATTTGGATGTTAAACATCACCTGGCCAATCAGCGACAGGGAACACACAAAGCCAAAGAGAGGGCTGAAATAGCACGAACTACCAAGAAATTGAAAAAGCAAAAAGGAACGGGTGGTGCCCGGGCAGGTTCTATGAAATCACCTGTTTTTGTCGGTGGTGGTAGAATTTTCGGACCTCGTCCACGTGACTACGATTTCAAACTCAACAAGAAGGTGAAGGATCTGGCCCGTAAGTCAATATTATCAGTAAAAGCAACTGATGGTAAAATTGCACTTCTGGAGTCTGTTTCATTAACGAATCCTTCTACTAAAGAGTTCAACAAAATATTAAAGGCTATTTCCCTGGAAGGCAAAAAATCTGTTTTTTACACCACTGGTGTGAATTCAAATTTTTATCTGTCCGGCAGAAATATTCCTTCTGTAACCATTCTTCCAATTCAGAATGTGAACACATACGATCTTATTAATTCAGATATGGTCGTTTTTGAAGAAGGTGCAGTAGAAATTTTACAAATAATTTTAAGTTAAAATGCCAGTCCTTAAGAAACCGGTAATCAACGAGAAGTTTGCTAAGCTCAATCAAAAGGGCGTCTATGGTTTTATTGTAGACAAAAATGCGAACAAGATCGAGATTAAGAACGCTGTTGAGGCAATGTTCGGAGTAAACGTGGATAGTGTTAACACTATGATCACAATTGGTAAGGTTAAAAACCGAAGCACCAAAACCCGATCCGTTGCCGGACGCAAGAGTTCTTACAAAAAGGCCATTGTTACCCTGGCCAAAGGTGAAACCATAGACATTTACGCTTCGATCTAACATGGGCCTGAAAAAATTAAAACCAGTAACCCCGGGTATGCGCTTTCGCGTAATGCCGGATTTTGCGGAGATTACAACCTCTAAGCCAGAAAAAAGCCTTGTAACCGAACTGAAAAAATCAGGTGGAAGGAACAACAAAGGTAAAATGACTATGCGCTACATTGGTGGTGGTCATAAGAAGGCGTATAGAATTATTGACTTCAAGAGAGACAAATACGATATTCCAGGAAAAATCGTTTCTGTTGAGTATGATCCAAACCGGACATCACGTATTGCTTTAGTACAATATGTTGATGGAGAGAAGAGGTATATGGTAGCTCCTCATGGACTAAAAGTTGGACAGATAGTTCTTTCTGGTCCTGCAGTTCCTCCTGAATTGGGAAACAGCCTTCCTCTTTCTGCCATTCCTTTGGGTACAATCATTTACAATATTGAATTAAAACCCGGTAAGGGTGGTGCTATTGCCCGTTCTGCCGGATCATATTGTCAGTTGCTTGCCCGTGAGGGAAAGTATGCTACGTTGAAAATGCCATCCGGAGAAATGCGATTGGTACTTTTAACCTGCTATGCTACAATTGGTTCTGCTTCTAATCCGGATCACATGAATGTGACTTCAGGTAAAGCGGGCCGATCACGATGGTTTGGTCGTCGTCCTCGAGTGCGAGGTGTTGCGATGAACCCGGTCGATCACCCTATGGGTGGTGGTGAAGGGCGAGCATCCGGAGGTCATCCGAGAAGCCGTAATGGTTTGGTTGCGAAGGGCAAAAAGACTCGTTCCAACAACAAGTATTCAGATAAACTTATCATAAGCCGTAGAAACTCTAAGTAATGGGTAGGTCGCTAAAAAAAGGTCCATATATCGACTTTCGCCTTGACATCAAAGTTCAGGCATTAAACACTTCCGGAAAGAAATCTGTGATCAAAACCTGGTCACGTCGAAGCATGATTTCTCCGGACTTTATTGGTCATACATTTGCTGTTCATAATGGGAATAAATTTATTCCGGTTTATGTCACAGACAACATGGTAGGCCACAAACTGGGTGAATTTGCTCCTACCCGAAATTTCAGGGGGCATGGTGGTAAAAAGGATAAAGGCAAGAAATAATGGAAGCAATAGCAAAATTGAACAACGTCCCTACATCGCCTCGAAAGATGCGCTATGTGGTGGATCTTATCCGAAATAAGCCTGTGGCCAATGCTCTTAGCACGCTTCAGTATCTGGACAAGGCGGGTTCTGTCTATGTGGACAAACTCTTGCGATCTGCCATTGCAAACTGGCAGGCCAAAAATCCTGATTTATCCATTGAAGATGCGAATCTTCATGTCACCCGCGTATTCGTTGATGGTGGACGAGTTCTTAAAAGACTACGTCCTGCTCCTCAGGGCCGTGCTCACCGGATTCGCAAACGTTCTAATCATATTACTCTAGCCGTAGATTCAAAAGCATAACATGGGTCAGAAAACTAATCCCGTAGGTTTCCGTCTTGGTATCATCAGAGGTTGGGACTCCAACTGGTTCGGTGGCAAGACATATGCCGATAAAATTGTCGAAGACGACAAGATACGCACCTATTTAGGACGCCGTATCAACAAAGGTGGTGTCTCTAAAATTATCATTGAAAGAACACTTAAGAGAGTAACTCTAACAATTAATACAGCTAAACCAGGTGTGGTAATTGGTAAAGGTGGTGCTGAAGTAGATAAGATCAAGGAAGAACTGAAGCGTTTTACAAGCAAAGATGTTCAGATCAACATCTTTGAAATTAAACGTCCTGAATTGGATGCCCGATTGGTTGGTGAGAGTATTGCACAGCAACTGGAGGCTAGAATTTCTTTCCGACGTGCAATGAAACAAGCCATTGCCGGAACGATGAGAGCAGGTTCACTTGGTATTAAGGTTAAGGTTTCCGGTCGATTGGGCGGAGCTGATATGGCTCGTTCTGAGCAATATAAAGAAGGAAGAATTCCTTTGCATACCTTAAGAGCTGATATTGATTATGCAATTTCAGAAGCACTGACCACCTATGGGAAAATCGGCATCAAAGTGTGGATTTTTAAAGGAGAAGTTTTTGGTAAAAAAGACCTTTCTCCGAATGCAGGTATAAGTACTTTATCAAATACCGGAAACGAAGGTAATGACCGACGTGGCGGCGGTGGAGACCGAAGAAACGATCGCCGTGGTGGTGACCGTGACAATAACAACCGAGGTGGCGGAGGCCGCGGAGGAGATCGACGCAACAGTGGTGGCGGCGGCGGTGGAAGAAAAAATGAAGGTTCACGATAAAATCAGATAACAATGTTACAGCCGAAAAGAACCAGGTTCAGAAAACAACAGAAAGGAAGAGTCCGTGGACTTGCGACAAGGGGTTTCAGTGTAGACTTTGGTAGTTTTGCAATTAAATCTTTAGAAGCAGGTTGGATAACGGCCCGTCAGATCGAAGCTGCCCGTATTGCCGTAACCCGTGCAATGAAAAGGGAAGGACAGGTTTGGGTACGTATTTTTCCTGATAAACCCATCACCAAGAAACCTGCCGAGGTTCGTATGGGTAAAGGAAAAGGAGCTCCTGAATATTGGGTGGCCTGTGTAAAACCCGGAACGATCATTTTTGAATCGACTGGCGTTCCATTACAACAAGCACAGGAATCTCTCAGACTTGCTGCTCAGAAATTACCTATCAGAACAAAGTTTGTAACCCGACCAGATTACGCAGAATAGAATGAAAAAGAAAGATTTCCAAGGCCTTTCGTCTGAGCAGCTTCAGGCAAAACTGGTCGAACTCAGCGCTCTTTATGCCAAAATGAAATTTGCGCATGGGGTAACTAACTTAGAGAATCCACTTCAGATCCGAACGATCCGACGTGATATCTCCCGAATTAACACTTATCTTTCTTCAGGAAAATAAAGCAATGGAAAGAAACGAACGAAAAATCAGGATCGGAAGAGTGGTCAGTGATAAGATGACAAAATCAGCCACTGTTTCTGTTGAAAGGAGTTTTAAGGATTCCAAATATGGTAAGGTATTGACCCGGACCAAAAAGTTCATCATTCATGATGAAAACAATGACTGCGGAACTGGTGATCTTGTAAAGATTATGGAGACGCGTCCTTTAAGTAAGAGAAAGCGTTGGAGATTAGTTGAAATTTTAGAAAAAGCGAAGTAACAATGGTACAGCAGGAATCGCGTTTATCCGTAGCCGATAACAGTGGAGCAAAAGAAGTTCTGGTAATTCGGGTATTGGGTGGCACAAAAAGAAGGTATGCATCAGTTGGAGACAAAATTGTTGTAACCATAAAATCTTCGTTGTCCAGCAGCAGCCTTAAAAAAGGTACCGTTACAAAGGCGGTAGTTGTTCGCACGAAAAAAGAAGTTCGAAGAAAAGATGGATCGTATATTCGTTTTGAAGACAATGCAGCTGTATTGTTGAACAACAACGATGAGCCAAGAGGAACCCGGATTTTCGGGCCTGTTGCCAGGGAACTTCGTGAAAAACAGTTTATGAAAATCATTTCTTTGGCCCCGGAGGTTCTTTAAAGATGGTAAAGATTCATATTAAAAAAGGAGACACCGTTCAGGTGATCAGCGGCGACGACAAAGGAAAGTCGGGCGTCGTATTAAAAATAGATACCGAGAAGAGTCGTGCTATTGTAGAAGGACTTAATCTTGTGAGTCGTCACAAGAAGCCAACTGCAGGAGATCCTCAAAGCGGTGGTATCGTCAAGAAAGAAGCTGGTATTCATATTTCTAATTTATTAGTTGTGAATCCTGCTACCGGAAAAGGCGAAAGAACTGGTCGCAAGGAGAATGATAACAGCAAACTTCAGCGGTATTTTAAGTCAAACAATGAACTTTTAAAATAATGGCTATACCTCGATTAAAAGAGATTTATCTCAAGAAAGTTGTACCAGGCCTGATGGAAAAGTTTCAATACAAATCCATTATGCAGGTACCCCGTGTTACAAAGATTGCCATCAATAAAGGAATTGGTGCTGCTGTAGCGGACAAAAAATTAGTAGATGTTGGAGTAGATGAACTTGGGTTGATTACCGGTCAAAAGGCTGTAGCAACAAAATCTAAGAATGCGATTTCAAACTTCAAACTTCGGGAAAACATGCCGATTGGTGCCAGAGTTACCCTGCGTGGAGACCGTATGTATGAATTCCTTGACCGATTAACTTCTGTAGCTCTTCCAAGGGTACGGGATTTTAAAGGAGTAAATGAAAAAGGATTTGATGGCCGGGGTAACTATACTCTTGGTGTTAAAGAGCAAATTATTTTCCCTGAAATTTCCATCGAGAAGATTTCTAAAATTACCGGAATGGATATTACTTTTGTAACAAGTGCTCAAACCGATGAGGAGAGTTACGAACTGCTAAAATTACTGGGAATGCCTTTCGCAAATATTAATAAATAAACAACATGGCAAAAGAGTCGATCAAAGCAAGAGAGCGCAAGAAAGAAGCCACTGTTGCTAAATATGCAGCCAAACGTGCTGTACTTAAAGCCGCTGGTGACTATATTGGCCTTGATAAATTACCAAAGAATGCCAGTCCTGTACGATTACACAATCGTTGTAAATTGACTGGCCGACCTAGAGGATACATGAGGAAATTTGGTGTTTCCCGTGTTACCTTCCGGGAACTGGCAAGTGCTGGTAAAATTCCCGGTATCGTTAAAGCGAGCTGGTAAAAAAATCAAACCCTTGTTATCAAGGGTTTTTTTTTGAATTCTGTTTCCATTCAAATCCCTAATAATCAATTTTCTATGAACAAAGTACGGGTTCGTTTTGCCCCAAGTCCAACAGGTTCGCTGCACATTGGTGGCGTGCGAACCGCTCTTTATAATTATCTCATAGCTAAGAAGATGGGAGGGAGTTTTATTATTCGGATCGAAGATACCGATCAGACAAGATTTGTTCCAGGGGCAGAACAGTATATTTATGATTCGCTTGAATGGTTGGGTTTGAATGCAAATGAAAGCCCGGTTGTAGGTGGTCCGTACGCTCCTTATAAACAATCGGAGAGAATGCATCTCTACGCAGACTATGCAATGAAGTTGGTTTCTGAAGGCAATGCCTATTATGCATTTGATACTTCAGAAGAATTGGATAAGGCAAGAGAAAAGTTTCCTGATTCATCTTTTCAGTACAATGCCGCTACTAGAATGGAATTGAGAAACAGTTTGTCTTTATCCACAACTGAAGTCGAAAATTTATTAAGTACCAAAACTCCCTATGTAATCAGGTTGAAAGTTCCCAAAAAGGAAGATATCAGACTTCATGACATCATTAGAGGATGGGTGATGGTACATTCTTCTACTCTTGATGATAAAGTATTGCTCAAGAGCGATGGCATGCCAACGTATCATTTAGCGAATGTGGTCGATGATTACCTCATGAAAATCAGCCATGTGATTCGTGGAGAGGAGTGGTTGCCTTCTGCACCAACCCATGTTTTACTTTACCGATTTCTTGGTTGGGAAAATGATATGCCACAGTTTGCTCATTTGCCTTTGCTTTTGAAGCCAAGTGGAGATGGAAAATTGTCTAAAAGGGACGGAGAGGCACACGGTTTTCCGGTATTTCCATTGGAGTGGTTCGATGTGCAAAAGGATCGGATGATTCCTGGTTTCCGCGAAGAAGGTTATTTGCCGGAAGCTCTTCTCAATTTTCTTGCTCTTTTGGGATGGAACCCAGGAACGGAGCAGGAAATGTTTTCAATTGAAGAGCTGATTGAAGCATTTTCTCTGGACCGGATTGGCAAAGCAGGAACTCGTTTTGATATTCAAAAAGCACGTTGGTTCAATCACCATTACCTGCAACAAAAACCGGATTCCTTTTTTATGGAGTCTATTCAACCTTTGATCAGCCATTTTGCAACAGGCAATTCGGATGATTCTCTTGAAAAATGGGTTAAATTGGTAAAAGAAAGATCCACCTTTTTGTCAGATGTAGTGTCTGAAATCAAAGCTATTATTGAATCACCCGCCTCATATGATGAAACTGTAGTGAGCAGTAAATGGTCGGAGGATGCTCGAAAAGGTCTTTCGTATTTTGCTGGGAATCTGTATGCTTTGCAGGATTGGAGAGCCGATGAAATTAAAATATTTTTCAACTCCTCACTTGAGTCAATTGGCATCAAACCGGGAAAAGTATTTCTGCTTCTACGTTTGGTGATTACTGGTAAAGGTGCCGGTCCGGATTTAATGACAATGATTGAGTTACTTGGCCAGGCAGAAGTGAAAACTCGAATCGAAATTGCTCTGGCGGCACTGCCAGCCTGATTTCAATTATTTTACCTGGCTTAGTTTCACTTTTTTGTCTTCAGCAATCTGTCGCACTTTCTTAATTTCTTCTAAAGCGGTTTCCAGTTCTGAAAAGTTTTGAACCGAATCCGCCTTTAGTTTGATCATGTTTTTAGCGTTTTCTTCCAGATCCTGCATCAACCGGACTCTTTCTTTCTTGTTACGGGTTATTTTATTTTTGATGGAATTGCTTTCATTCGTGCGTTTATCGTGTGCTTTTACCGCAAGATTTACCACTCGCTCTGCTTCACTTATTTGCTTTTTCAAATCCATTCGATACTGTTCCAAGGCAAATTCGTACAGCATGGATCGGATTTTTACTTTTTGTTCTTCAGGGATATCCAGAGCCGAACCTGCTCTGGAAGCACCCATGAAAACCTGAACGCAACGTGGGTTAACCGTGATTTTAGAATAAAAATCCACTGCATCGGCTGAGATCGCAGGAATAATCAGATTGACACCTTCTATCGTTTGTTTTTCGACTTTTTCAAATTTTCCTAGTGATTTCAAATACTGACTCCAATTAGATTCAATGGATTTTGTATCCAGTTCCAGACAGACAACAAACCCCCGGATATTCTTTTCTTTAATATTTACACTGGAAGAATTGACATCAACCACCTGACCTTGTGTAAGCGCAGGAAATATCAGAAGAATTAATATAAAGAAGAACCGTCGTAAGTTATTGTATTGCAATGTTTTGTGCAGAATGGATGAGACAAATGGATGAAGTAGACTGAAAAATATTTCGCTAAATCGTGGAATTCTTCGAAGTTTCGGACAAATCTATGCAGACTATTTTAAATAAAGGTCTTATCTCCTCTTTCCTGAACACGGTTTGTTGTTTTGTTTTCGTTTTCTTCTTGATTTCCAATTTTGCAATTGCACAAACAGACGACGGTGATAGTTATGTTTTAAGCAGCCGGGTAGGCAGGGAACTTGATTCTGTAGAAGTTGAATACTTTAACATTTTCCCCGATCTGGATGGCGTTAAAAGCGTAGTGTACCGGAAGGATAATTTTGATAACCTTCGAATGCTGGTGAGTATGGTAGGAGGACAGGATACAACCATTACATTTTCAAGATTAGCTACAGAACAGCTGACCATCCTGATTGACCGATTCGAAGACATTGCCGATAGCTCAGATTTAGTAGATTGGAAACTGCTTCCTGGTTACAGTCCGGGAAAGTTGAACTACTTTGAAAGTACCGGACGTTTAGTGCGTGTAACCACTTCCGATGGAAATTTTTCTGGAAGAATGTTGATGGTCAAGGATTCAGTTTTATGTCTCTGGATGAAAAAGGGCGACTTCAAGCCCAAAGAGTGTGATCGTTTTATTAAGCAAATTAAACCACACACTATAAAGTCAATAGAAATCCGGGCTAATCTTTCAAGTAAATTGTTTGGGGCCAGCTTGGGTGCAGGAATTGCGATAGGTGCTTTGCAACTTGGTTACAATGTGACCGGTGCATCCGATTTTCTGCTTTCTTCCAATTCGGTTCTGTTATTAGGGATCGGGGCTTTGGTAGGTTCTATTGGCGGCTTCTTTTTTGATGGGATATCATCCATCGGAAGGTATAAAGATGTGGATCAGAATATGACCAACTATCAAAAGTTTAAACCAGGAATAAGCTCCAAATCAATGTTTCATTTGGTTTTTCCCCCCGAACTGAAAAACTATCAATAGAATTTCTGGTTTATATTAAATGGCAGCAACTACTCAGGAAATTCTATACCCAACGCAATCCGAATTATTATCATCAGAGCGAATATCCAGCATGGTTGCCGGGATAGATCGGGAGAACATCGCTTTTGGGATTCTGTATTTTCCGGAAAAGAAGATGTGGAAAATGATCGCATGTACGATGGATGAAATGATACCCATTCATAATCCAATAGATCTGAAAGCATTTTCTTCTGAAAGTGGATTTGTCGCTTTTCCATTCAACCCTGTGATGACGACGGGCTATTACATTCCCAATCACCTTACGGTTGTTGAATTATCGGAATACAGGCATAAGGAATCGGCTTCAAAAGACAGTAAAAAATCCTTAAAAGAAACCCGTTCAGAGCATTACCAGGAAGCGGTTCAACGTACAGTGGATGCGATAAAGGAGAACAGTTTTAGTAAAATTGTTCTTAGCAGAAGGTCTGAATTTGTTTTCAACGATGATCAAATTTCACCCTTTGTTTCATGGTTGATTCAAGAATATCCCGAAGCAAATATTTCCATTTTTAACATTCCTGGTGAAGGTTTGTGGATATCCGCTTCTCCGGAAATCCTTCTGTCATTCTCTCCTACCGAGGGAGTTCGTTCCATGGCTCTTGCAGGAACCCGGACTTTTGAACCGGGTTTTGATGAAATTTCTCTTTGGTCATCTAAAGAACTGGAAGAACAGGGCATTGTCACTGATTTTATTCGGGAAGTTTTTCAGGAGCAAGGCATTCGAAAGTTGAAAGAAAAGGGTCCATATTCGGTGCAGGCAGGAAATCTGATACATCTGAGGACCGATTTTAATGCTTGTGATGGCACCAGTGATGACTTTTATGATCTGGTAAACAGTTTGCATCCAACAACGGCCGTATGTGGTACACCCCGGTTGGAAGCGAAATCCTGGATTAAAAATAATGAAGATTTTGACCGATCCTTCTATAGTGGATTTTCAGGAATTGTAGAGCCTCAACTCCGCAAATTAGTGGTTAATCTCAGGGTTGCCAACATTACTGCCGGCATGATTACCTTGTATGCAGGAGCGGGAATTACAAAGGCTTCTGTGCCTGAAAAAGAATGGATTGAGACTTCAGAGAAATTAAAAACGCTCGGGAATTTTCTTACACAAGGTTTTGAAAAATCTACCTAGTGATAAGAGAATCAGAAGAGGCACCGGCTTTTGAAAGTTTAGGGTTTGCGCTCCCTTTCTGGAAATCTTCTGCTCTCATAAATTTCGATTTATTTTCGTAGTCATTGTTCTTATGTTTCCTGTTTGCAATAGATTGAGATATGGAGCTTCCAAAAGTCACTATCATCAATACGGAACAGAGCATAATTCCCAATTGAACAAACATCACCGGAATCACTCTGTGTTGGTAGTAAATCACCAGACTAATTATGGAAACGATTCCAAGACCGAGAACACCTAAAGTAAAGAGATAATTAGCGCCATAATCAATCGAGTCAGACAAAACGAAATAATCCCCTTTTAAAGCAGCAATAAAAATAGTCTGAATAAATCCTAAAAATGCGGCGATAAAGCCGATTGCGGTATATCCATACTTCTTATTCAAATACGAAAGTATAAGGGCCCCAAGGCCAAAAAGAAAAAATAGAACCGTAGTTAAATGTAAAATAGAGTTGTCCAGAATCGTCATTAAGTGGGTAAGAGTCGAGTGTAATCTGTATACATTTTAAAGCGGGTGTGTAACCGGATTATTTTGATTTTTCAATAAATAACCGGCTTGAACGGATATCATGGCTCCGTAAATATCCAAAGACTCTAATTGTTTTTTTGCATTTTCAATTAGTCTCTCAAAGGTAATGTTTTTTAACTGCCCGGATTGAAGATACTGATTTAATTCAGCTTCCGAAAACAGCGCCTTACACCCGGCCAACCGGGCAAGTTGATTTCCGGTTAAATAGTCAGACTCCCGGATTTCAACCGGTAGCCCATCAAAGCCAAGAATGTCCCTGGTTTTTGGTTTAGGAACTTCAAAAATAGATTGTTCGTTTGCCCTGCAATAGTATTCATAACCCATCCGACCAACCAGATCCATTTCAAATTGATTGACCTTACCCTCTTCATTAATCAGCTGTTGCTGGAAATGAACTGCGAGGATCCTGCAAACCACCAGATTACCGGCGCCGCCCTGATCACCGGTTTTTATCACCTCCTCTACCTTGCATTCAAAGGCTGCCGGGGATTCCCCCACACGAAATGGCCTCACAAATTGGGATTCTATCTGGGTGAATCCGGCTTTCTCAAATTCATTGACGCCTTCCTCAAAATCAGTGCTGGCCAATGAAACCTGCTCCACCATGGCGTAATTGACCATGTTGATTACGCATTCGGGTACAGCTTCCACATTGTGCAGAGTATGTTTGGTGGAATTGTCTTTGCCTCTTCTGGCAGGGGAAAAAACCAATGTGGCAGGATTCGTACCAAATGCATTGAAAAAACTGAATGGTGCCAGATTGGGTCGCCCTTCCAGATCAACCGTACTTACAAAGGCAATTGGCCTCGGACCAACGGCCGCAAGCATATAACTATGAAAGGAACCCAAACTGGTTTCTTCAGGTCGTATGGTTTTCCAGGTGCTGTTATCCATAGTTACTTATTTGATTTTTTGAAAAACCGAAGAATAGACGAAAGATCCATCGCATTAAGAACCTGACTTGCAGAAGCTCCCGCTTTACGGGCCAGCCACACTCCATATTTCATCATCGCCATGCCTTCTCTTTCATGGGCATCCGGGTTAATGGAAATAATTGCTCCTTTATCGAGCGCTCTTGCCAGATTTTGCCAGTCCATATCAAGACGTGAAGGATGGGCATTTATTTCGATGGCCACCTGATTTGCAACACAGGCATCGATAATTTTGTTATAGTCAAGCGGATAGCCAGGACGCTTGAGCAGGATTCTACCCGAACAATGCCCCAACACATGGGTATATGGATTTTCAATGGCTTTCAACAGACGGTTGGTTGCGGTTTCTTTATCCATTTTTAATACAGAGTGAACGGACGCCACTACATAATCAAATCCTTTTAAAATTTCTTCGCCATAATCCAGAGAGCCATCTCCCAAAATGTCGGATTCAATTCCTTTCAGAATCCGGAAGGGAGCCAGTTTGATATTTAGCTTATCGATTTCAACCCATTGCGCTTCAACTTTTTCTTCGTGCAACCCGCTGGCATACTGGGCTGCTTTGGAGTGATCGGCGATTCCAAAATACTGAAGGCCATGTTCGATGCACCATTGCGCCATTTCCTCAATACTGTTTTTGCCATCGCTGTAGGTGCTGTGGTTGTGGATGCAGCCTTTGAGATCGGATTCTTTGATCAAAGAATCATTTCGATCGGTAAATCCTTCGTTCCATTCAAAATTTCCTGTGCGGATTTCCGGAGAAACATAGGGCTTGTCCAGTTTTTGGAACAGAGCCTCATCGGATTCAAATTCCCCTTTTTTCCAGACCGAATACAATGGAATTCCCGCTTGCCGGGCTGCCTGCCAATGGGCATCGGCGGTATTCAATACATAATGTTGTTTTGGAAACTCGTCGGCTGAGGCAAAAAAGAAACCACATTGGGCAGATTTCGGGAAATACCAGGCCATGGTGTGAAACGGGCCCGATTTTTCTTTTTGTATCTCAAAATCCGGGTTGGAGGCAAGCCAGGAATTCAGTTCACTTCTGCCGGAAACCGGAAACAAAAACTCCAGCACCGAAACCACTTCATTTTTTGTGACCAGATCGCCCACCCGTATAAAACCCGATACATTGGCTGATTTCCAATCCGATTCAAGCTTTTCTGCCAAAGCCTCTCCATGATGCATCAGCAGTTTTCCC
>Ga0105049_10005815_pt1 | contig 14360 bp, 10 predicted proteins | sample MAT06_FD_78087 | JGI IMG/M metagenome (GOLD analysis project Ga0105049, IMG submission 78087) | Freshwater microbial communities from Lake Fryxell liftoff mats and glacier meltwater in Antarctica - MAT-06 | ecosystem: Environmental > Aquatic > Freshwater > Ice > Liftoff microbial mat | place...
CTTGTCGGAAAGTTCACGCTCGATCGCCTTGTGCGGCATCAGGTCCATCTCCCACGCGGTCTTCCAGATCAGCAATCGCAGCATCTCTGCCTGCGTGGCGAGTTCGACCAGCGGGAACTGGATGCCCTGATTTTCCGCTAGCGCCTTGCCGAACGGCTTGCGCAGCCTCGCATATTTGACGCTTTCCTCGATACAGAACACCGCCGCGCCCAGCGAGGATGCCGCCTGGCGGATGCGGTTCTGATGGACGAACGATTGCGCCAGCGCCAGCCCGCGCCCCTCCTCGCCCAGCATCGCAGATTCAGGCACCCAGCAGTCGGTGAACGACAGACGCGGGTGATCGGTGGGCATGTTGAACGTCCACAGATATTCCTCGATTTTCAGCCCCGGTGTCTTGGAGGGCACCAGCAGGCAGGTGATTCCCGTGGCGCTGCCCGCCTCGCCGCCGGTGCGCACGAACAGCGCGCAATGCGTGGCAACATGCATGCCGGTGATCCACATCTTTTCGCCATCGATTCGCCAGCCCGGAACGCCATCGCGGGTCTCGCGAACACCACGCGTTTCCATATGCGTCGCATCCGATCCGTGATCGGGTTCGGTCAGGCCAAAGGCGGTGATGCGGGTGCGATCGAACCCGCCCAGGATAAACTCGTGCTGCTGCGCCTCGGTGCCGAATCCCTCGAACATCGCGACAAACGGGAAGTTGCCGACGATCGAATGCTCGTTCTGCAGATCATTGTGCAGCCCCAGCCCCTTTGCGGCAAAATGCTCGCGGATCACCGCCATCCACAGGTTCGATCCATCCCTGCCGCCGTATTTGCTCGGCGCGGAAAAGCGCCAGTGGCCCGCTGTATCGGCGCGGCGCTGCGCCTCGCGCAGCAGCTCTTCCCAATCGTGCCTGGGCAACCCGCCATTATCGAAGTCGGTCCGCGCCCATTCGCGGCGATGGTCGAAAAAGCGGATATTGTCGTCCGCCTGTTCCAGCGGGCGGATCTCGGCCGCGATGAACGCGTCGAGTTCAGCCAGATAGGCGGTCAGCTCCGCAGGCAGGGCAAAATCCATTTGGCATCCTCGTCATCGTTTGGATGCACTATGGACAGGTCGACGCGCCCGGCAAGCGTTAAGCTGGCTGCGCCCCCTCATCACGCTTGCCCAGCCCCGACCAGTCCACCTTGCGGGTCACGAACATCACTGCTGCCAGCGCGACAAACAGCAGCACCGATCCGATGATCAGCGAATAGGCCTCGAGGTTGAGCAAAACATATAGCAGCGCATACAGCCCCAGCAGCAGCCCGCCGATAAAGCCTGCGCGTTTACGGCTACCCAGGACCGCGGCGCTATAGGCCGAGATAAGCGCGATGATCGCAGCCGATGCCAGCAGATAGGCGAGCGTAAAGCCGATGATCTCGGCAAACGCGAGCAGCAGCACGAAAAACAGGATCAGCCCCGCGCCGGTGAGCAGATATTCCGCCGCCGCAACACGCGCACCTGCAATGATGTCGAACATCAGGAACGCCAGGAAAGTGAAGCCGATAAACAGAAAGCCGTATTTCACCGCGCGATCGACCTGGCTGTAGAGGTTGACCGGCTCGACCAGATCGATCTGCGCGGTCTGCTGGCCCTGGCCCACCGCCGCTGCCTCGCCCGCCTGCGGCAGTTGCACAACGGCGCGGCCCAGCGCCAGATTGCTGATCGCATAACGCGCGGTAAAGCCCTCGTCGGTCACCGAGCGGCTGTTGGGCAGGAACTGCCCGCCAAAGTTGGGGTGCGGCCATTTTGAGGTGATGCTCCACCGGGTGGATTCGGCATCGGGGATCAGGGTCAGTTGGCCATTGCCGCGCACCCCGAAGCGATAGGCGACGTCCATTGGCGCGCCGGCGGTTCCTGAAGAACCAGGGGCTGACCAGTCGGCAAAGGCAAAAAAGCCCGATCCATTGGTCGCGCCCAGCCCCTTGCCGGGCCGCAACGGCAAAGCCTGACCTGCAACGCTGATGCCATTGTCGGCAAGCAGCCCGCGCGCATCCGAAATACCGATGCGGATTTCGGCGCGTTCGAGCAACAGTTCTTCAGGTTTCACGCCAAAACGCGGCAGGTCCTGCGGAAGCGCAAAGCGCGCATTGCCCTTGACCCGCGCTTCATAGACCACGGTTTCGTAGATCGATTTGACTCGCCGTTCGGGGGTGACGTCCACCGCCGCAGTGTTGGTCACCGGGGCCAGATACAGCTCGCGCTCCACCGTGACGGCGCGCGTCGTTGCCTTGCCGTTTTCGGTCACGGTCTCGACCGACTGCTGGCGATAAGGGATGACCATCACCGGCCCGGCGAGCATCTGCGGTCCGCCCCAGCCTTCTGCGACGCTGGCGCGGGCGGTTTCGGACTGGCTCTGCCGGTCCCAGACCAGAGCATAGACCATGAACAGCGGAATCGCGAGCAACGCACCGATCAGCACCGTCATGCCTAGTTTGAAACCGGGACTGCGTTCCTTGGCCATAAGGCGCTCCATTCAACCGTTCATCGATGAAAATGCACGTCTTGCCTTATATCGAAAAAACTTAACCCGCTGTGAACTGGCGCACAACGCCTTAATATCGGGCGCGGTAAATCCGATTCGGAGACCGGATGTCCCACCCGTTCGTTGCCCGCTAGCAATTGGGACATCCGGCCTTCACCGGTTCTGTATTGGCATATCCGCTGTTCCCCGGACCTGATCCGGGATCCAGAGCCAAGGCCGTGTAATTTCGCCGCTGGGCCCTGGCTTTCGCCAGAGAACAAACGAACGTCATACGATCGGCGGCTCACCTTTTCTCCATCGCCAGCCTGCTCATCAGGATCGCGGCGCGCTTGGCCTGGCGATTGATGCTGGGCAGGTCCACCGTCTCGCCCGGTGCGTGCGCGCCTTCGCCCGCTGGCCCCATGCCGACCAGCCCATCGACAAAGCGCGCGACGAACGAGATATCGCCAGCGCCGCGCTTGAGCGGATCAAGCTCGGCCATCTGCTCCAGCCCCAGATCGGCGTTGATCGCGTTGAGGCGGCGCAGCAGCCCGCGATTGCCCTCGGTCGGAGCCATCGGCGGATAGCCTTGCTCGAAGACGATCTGGGCTCCGGCTCCGGGCAGATGATCGGCGACGATCGCCTGCATCTTGGCCTTGACCCGATCGGACTGCTCATCGCTCAGCGTGCGGAAATCGCCGCGCGCCAACGCCAGCGCGGGGATGATGTTGGTCTTGCCCGCCGCCTGCGCACGCACCAGATCGCCATCGAGCTGCGCTACCGATCCACCCGCGATCAGCCCGACGTTGAAGGTCAGCTTGTCTTCGGGCAATTCCTGATGAAACCGGTTGATGATCCGCGCCAGCTCGTAGATCGCGCCATGCCCTGCGCTGGCCGAAAAGATGCCCGAGCTGTGGCCTTCCTTGCCGGTCGCGTTGATCTGCCAGCTGTACGATGACCGCCGTGCAATCGAACCCATGTCCTTGCCATCGACCTGGCTCAGCCCCTCGAAATCCAGCGCGACATCGGCCCATTGACCCCATTTGACCAGGTCCGCGCGCGCCACATCGATCGGGTCGCCTGCATCCTCTTCATCGCCGGTGAGCACGATGGTGATCGTTGCGCCAGACAAGGTGCCCGCCGCCTGCATCGCTTCCAGCGCGGCGAACATGGTAATGACGCCGCCCTTGTTGTCCTCGATCCCCGGACCTTCCATCACCGTTTCGCTGAGCCGCTTGACGCCCTGAAACGGCGAATCGGGTTCGAACACCGTATCGAGATGACCGATCAGCAGCATCTTGGTGCTGCCACTACGCCCGGGGCGCGTCGCGATCAGGTGCCCGGAGCGCTTGGCGGCGCTCTGGTCGATCCATTCGACCTTGAAACCCAGCTTCTCCAGCTCGGGCGTCACCATGTCGGCGACCTTCTTGACCCCTGGCAGGTTGCGGCTACCGCTGTTCTGCAGCGTGATCGCCTCCAGCACGTCGACCCAGCGGTCCTGCCCCTCGTCCACCGCCGCCACCATGCGTTGCTCTTGCGAGGAAAGCGTGGCCTGCGCAGGTGCGGCAAGCGCGAGGCTCGCGGTGGCAATCGCGAGCCTCAAAGTCCTCAAAGTCATGACAGTCTGCTCCCGTTAGCCAATATCGAATTCGCGCACGCCGCGTTTCTGCCGGATCGCCTCGACCCGGTCGCGAAGTTCGGCGCGAATGGCGCGTGCATCGCGCACATTGGTTACTTCGATCATCGTGCGCGGATGCGGCGCGGCCGATGCCAGCGATCCGCTTGAATCAGACGATGAAATCTGGATGGTGCCATTGTCGAACATCTGCTGGATGAGCGAGAACGAAACCTTCACATCCTTGATCCGGTAAAGCTCGATCTCTTCTTCGCTGCGCATCAATATGCCGCGGCGCATGAACAGCCTCTGGTCATCGATCCAGAACAGGCAGGTGCGGTTCTCGATATGCGTCCAGCCGACAAAGCTGCCCAGCACAACCGCCAGAACCGCAAGCGTTTGCCACCCATAGCCGGCATACCAGCCACCTGCGATCACCGCGGCTGCCAGCGCCAGGATGATCCAGCCGCTGCCTGACTGGAACAGCCAGGCAAATGTGGAGGAGCGAAATTCGATGCGCGGCAGGCCATCCATGCGGCGGACGGCGGAGCGGTTCTCTATTGGGCGATGTTCGATAATGTCACGCGGCTCCATACGCACTGGCCCTCCCGTTGGCGCTGCTTACGCATTATGCTCTTACAGAGCGCCGCGTCGCGGGTAAATGGCCATGCAGGAGGTAACCAATTGTTGTATTTGGTCGAACAGCAAGGTGCGCCGGTCGAAGGCGCAGCGCGCGGCCAGCCCGCCTGGCACACTAGACGACTACGGGTGTAGTTGATACATGCAGCGCTGCACCAAGGCCGGGGAATTATCTTGTGAAACACCAATTGCTGGCAACCGCTGCACTGGCCGGCGTGGCATGCATGCCGCTGGCAGCGAGCGCGCAGGATGTCCCGCCTGCCCCTGCCCCTGCGCCTGCCCCTGAGTCCGGCCCTGCGTCCGGCCCTGCGCCAGCGCCCGCGACCACCGCTGCGCCTTCATCCACCGCGCTGCGCAGCTTCGACCCGGCCTATTTCGCGCAGTTCGCGCCGCGCACTGCGCTCGACATGGTCCGCCAGATCCCCGGCTTCTCGATTTCCGAGGGCGAAGACCGGCGCGGGCTTGGCCAGGGCGGCAGCAACGTGCTGATCAACGGCGAGCGCTTTTCGGGCAAGAGCAACGACGTCGTTTCCGAACTGGGCCGTATCGGCGCCAGCAACGTCATCCGCATCGAGCTGATCGACGGCGCAACGCTCAACCTGCCGGGGCTGACCGGACAGGTGGTGAATATCGTCAGCAAGGTCGATGCGTTGACCGGCCAGTTCCGCTGGAGCCCGCGCATCCGCTTTCGCCGCACCGACCCGCAACTTCTGGACGGTGAAGTTTCGGTCAGCGGCAAAGCGGGCAAGATCGGCTATACGCTGAGCATTTCGAACGACAGCTTTCGCAACGGCAATGCGGGAACCGAACGCGTGCTTGATGCAAACGGGGTGGTCACCGACCGGCGCTTTGAGGAACTTACCATCGATGGCGACATCCCCCGCATCGCCGCCAGCCTGAAATATGCGGGCGACAGCGGCCAGATCGGCAACCTGAACCTAACCTATGAACGGCCAAGGATCAATTTCCGCGAGGATTCCGATGGCGAAGTGGTGCGTGACCGGGACTTTCTGGAGGCCGAAAACGAATATAACTACGAGGTTGGCGGCGACTATCTGTTTGCGCTGTGGGGCGGCAATCTCAAGCTGATCGGGCTGCGCAACTTTGAACACAGCCGCTTCTTCACGCGCATCTTCCTCGATTTCGAGGATGGCCGCCCGCGCGAAGGCAACAACCTGCGCACCCGCATCGACGAGACCGAGACCATCGCGCGTGCCGAATATGGCTGGAAGGCGGGCAAAACGGACTGGCAGCTGAGCCTGGAAGGTGCGATCAACAAGCTGGACACCGGTGCCGGTCTGGCGGTGCTCGACACGGCAGGAACGTTCGTTCCGGTGCCGCTGCCCGGATCGGACGCGGTGGTCGAGGAAAAGCGCGCCGAGATCGGCCTGAGCTATGGTCGTCCGTTGTCGGGCAAGCTCACCTTGCAGACATCGCTGGGGGGCGAATATTCGCAGATCATGCAAAGCGGCGCGGGCGGCCTGACGCGCAGCTTCATTCGCCCCAAGGGCTTTGTCTCGCTGGCGTGGAAGCCCAGCCCCCGGCTTGATCTGAGCCTGCGCCTGCAACGCGATGTCGGCCAACTCAATTTCTTCGATTTCGTCGCGTCGGCTGACCTGAATGCAGAAAACCAGAACAGCGGCAATCCCGATCTGGTACCGCAGCAAAGCTGGAACATCGATTTTCAGGCGACGCGGAATCTGGGGACATTTGGTTCTATCAATGCCAAGGCATTCTTCAATTTCGTCGAGGATATCGTCGATCAGGTGCCGATCGGTTTGTCCGTTGTGTCCCCCGGCAACATCGACAGCGCGCGCATCTGGGGCATCACGCTCGACAGCACCTTCAAGCTCGACTCGATCGGCTGGACCGGGGTGCGCCTTGATATCGACTATACCTATCGCAAAAGCAGTCTGCGCGACCCGCTGACCGGCGACAAACGCCGCATCTCAGGCGATCTGATCCATGAGTTCAGCGCCGAATTCCGGTATGATATTCCCGGTGGCAATTGGGCGGCAGGGGCAAACTACAACGATTTCAGCCGGGCCGACGAGGTGCGTTTAAGCCAGCTTGCCGAGTTCCCGATCAGCGGCGGCGACCTGAGTTTCTACATCGAGAACAAGGATGTCGGCGGGCTGACCGTGCGTGCTGGCCTCTCCAACCTGATCGGCACCAACGAGGCCCTCCGCCGCACCTTTTTCGTTGCTCGCCGCAACGGGCCTGTGGCGTTCGTCGAGGATCGCGACCGGTTCTTCGGGCCGGTTGTGTCGATTGATGTCAACGGGAGCTTTTGAGGTGAACCGCCCGGCTTGGTGGGATTACCAAATATTGGTATCATCGCCCTATCGCCAAGACCACCTCGATAGCGCTCGGCGCACCGTTTCAGGAATTTGCCCGCCGCAAGGTCGAGTCGGGCGAGTTCGGATCGACCAGCGAAGTCGTACGCGAGGCTATGCGGCGGTTTATTGCCGATGATCAAAGGCGCGTTGCACTCAACGCGGCCTTGCAGGAAGGGCTGGAAAGCGGCCCTGCCTTACCGTTCGATTTTGACGAGTTCATGGCACAAATGAAGGGGCGTCTCAGCGACAGGGATACTGCGTGAAGCGAAGTAATCCGCTAAAGCCTGGCATTGTGGGGCTCCCCTCCCTGAATAGGGAGGGGCTGGGGTGGGTAGGCGTCCTGATAGAACACGTTTATAGCTGACCCGTGTTTCATCGCATCCCCCCAACGATGACCCGTAATGCGCGCTCCCTGCGCAACAATGCGACGCTCCCAGAACAAAAGCTCTGGCAAAAACCATCGAGATTCCGCCCAAGATTTACACGGCAAATTGTTATCGGTCCGTATATTAAAGACCTCGCCAATCGCACCGCAAAGCTTATCGTAGAAATCGATGGTGAGCAGCATCTCGGCGACCCTCAGGACGCAATCCGCACGCACTATCTTGAAGCGCAAGGCTGGACGGTGATCCGCTTCTGGAACCACGAGGTGTTGTCAGATCCCGAAGCTGTCGCAGAGCAAGTGCTGGCTAATACCGCCGAATGTCTCGGCGGAACCCATCCCCAACCCCTCCCTTCCAGGGAGGGGCGCAAAAGAATGCCTCGATCCCGGCGATCCAAATCCTGAAAGAACAGGGGTTATTACTACTCTAAACGGCTCGCGGTAACCGGAATAATGCCAAGCCTGTCAAAAACGACTAGCGCCATCAACTGTCTGCTTCAATACACCCGCTTCTTCGGCTTGATGTACTCGATCTCGTCGCTGAGCGTGTATTCGTGCACCGGGCGGAAATCGAGTGCTACTGCGCCGCCCTTGCCGCCCCAGCCTTCGAACCAGCTGACCGTGTGCCGCATGAAGTTGGCATCGTCGCGATCGGGATAGTCCTCGTGCATGTGCGCGCCGCGGCTTTCCTTGCGGCTGTAGGCGCTTTCGATGGTGCACACCGCCTGGCTGAGCAGATTGTCGAGCTCGAGCGTTTCGATGAGGTCGGTGTTCCAGATCAGCGACCGGTCGGTGACCTGCACATCCTGCATCCGCTTGTTGACCGTCTGCATCAGCGCGGTGCCTTCGGACAGCAGTTGCGTGTCGCGGAACACCGCAGCGTGCTTCTGCATCGTCTTTTGCATATCGAGCCGGATTTCCGCCGTCGGTGATCCGCCCTTGGCGTTGCGGAAGTGATCGAGCCGCTCCAGCGACATGTCCGCCGAATCCTTGGGAAGCGGCTTGTGCGCGGTGCCCGGCACAATCGAATCACGCAGGTGATGGCCGGTGGCGCGGCCAAACACGACCAGATCGATCAGCGAGTTGGAGCCAAGGCGGTTGGCGCCGTGGACGGAGACGCACGCTGCCTCACCCACCGCGTACAGGCCGGCGACCACGGTATCGGGATCGCCATTCTTGATGGTCACAACCTGGCCGTGATAATTGCACGGGATGCCGCCCATGTTGTAATGCACCGTAGGCACCACCGGCAAAGGCTGGCGCGTCAGATCGACATTGGCGAAAATCTTGCCGGTCTCGGTGATTCCGGGCAGGCGTTCGGCGAGCACCTTCTCGTCGATGTGATCAAGATGCAGATAGATATGGTCGTTTTCCTTGCCGACGCCGCGACCTTCGCGGATTTCAGCAGCCATTGAGCGGCTGACCACATCGCGGCTGGCCAGATCCTTGGCGGATGGAGCATAGCGTTCCATGAACCGCTCGCCTTCGGAGTTCGTCAGATACCCGCCCTCGCCGCGCGCGCCTTCGGTGATCAGCACGCCTGCACCATAGATTCCGGTGGGGTGGAACTGGACGAATTCCATGTCCTGCAGTGGCAGACCCGCGCGCAGCACCATCGCCCCGCCATCGCCGGTGCAGGTGTGCGCCGAGGTGGCCGAGAAATAGCAGCGGCCCGACCCGCCCGTCGCCAGCACCACCGCATGGCTGCGGAAGCGGTGGATCGATCCATCCTCCATGCACAGCGCGATCACGCCCCGGCATGCGCCATCTTCCATGATCAGGTCGATGGCGAAATATTCGATGAAAAAGTCCGAATCATACTTCAGCGACTGCTGGTAGAGCGCGTGCAGCATGGCATGGCCGGTGCGGTCGGCAGCAGCGCAGGTGCGCTGCACCGGCGGGCCTTCGCCCATGTTCTGCATGTGCCCGCCAAACGGACGCTGGTAGATCGTGCCATTGTCGTTGCGGCTGAACGGCACGCCTGCGTGCTCCAGTTCGTAAACGGCAGCAGGCGCTTCACGCACCATATATTCGATCGCGTCCTGATCACCCAGCCAGTCCGATCCCTTGACGGTATCGTACATATGCCATGACCAGTGATCGGGCGAATTGTTGCCTAGGCTGGCCGCGATGCCGCCCTGCGCTGCCACCGTATGGCTGCGCGTCGGAAACACCTTGGTGATGCACGCGGTTTTCAGGCCCGCCTCGGCGCTGCCCATGGTGGCGCGCAGACCCGATCCGCCCGCACCGACGACAACCGTGTCGTATACATGGTCGATAATCTTATAGGCTTCAGACATCAGCTTGCGGCTCCGGCAAAGGCAATGCGCGCGACGGCGAAAATGCCGAGGGCGGCCCCGGCAACGGCATAGAAATTGAGCAGCAGGATCACACCGAACTTGGTGCCATGATCATGCACATAATCCTCAACGATGACCTGCAGACCCAGCCGCAGGTGATAGAACACCGTGATCAGCAGCAGTATCATCGCGGTGGCTGCGAGCGGCGAGGAAAGCCACCCGGTGACGGTCTCGTAATCAAGCGCCGGCAGGGTCACCAGCGAGGCGATAAACCAGATCATCAAGATCAGGTTGCTGACCGCGGTGACGCGCGCCATGACCCAATGATGCGTGCCGGTTCTGGCCGAGCCAAGGCCCCGCACTTTACCAATTCTGGTGCCACTTCCCATAAACGCCTCCTCGCGCGGGCAAAGCCTGCGCCTTACAAAAATTTCAGATCATCAGACGAAAAAGATAATCGCCCACAAGATCGCGGTCAGCACGATTCCCATAACCGGAATGACCGACGCCCAGCGATTGTTGGTATCCAGTTCATACCCCGCACCGATATCGAGCACGAAATGGCGCAAGCCTGAGCACATATGCTGAAAGAATGCCCAGCTCAGCCCGATCATGAGCAGATAGCCGATGGGCGAAGTCGCCCAACCGACAAACCACGCATAGCTCTCCGGCCCGCTGGCCAGCGCCATCAGCCAGCCGACCAGCAAGATGCCGCCGATCACCGCCATGCCGTCACCGGTTGCACGGTGCAGGATGGAGACCAGCATAGCCGGACCCCAACGCCAGACAGACAGGTGCGGCGACAACGGCCTACCCGATGGTTTCGCCATGTAATCCCCCGTTATGGTATCAATGAACCGAATGATTATGCGCCCGGCATCTGTTTAACCGATTGCCCAAACGATGCAATTGTTGATTCCACCAAAGCGCGAGGTGAGGATGCACCCTGCCCGGCAACCAGCGCTGCCATAACCGCGCATTAACCATGTAGGCTTATGCCCTGCAATACCCGGATGTTTCGTATGAGGATGGCATGAAAGATTTCAACACCAATCAGGACGGCCGCACCGACAGCAAATCGCTGTACAAGGCGGTTATGCATGATCTGTCGATCACCAGACGGCTCAAAAGCTTTGACCCTGCTGGCCACCTGACCGCATTGGCCAGCCAGGCAATCGACATTCTGGCGGGCAAGGAAGATCTGATCGCCAAGGCCTTCTGGGATCATTACGTCGCCACGACCGACATTGCTGCCAACGCTGCCGATCTTGAAAACATTCGCCTCAGCACAACCCGCTCGGTGCGCGAATACTCGCTCGATAAATTCCGCAATTTTGGCGGCCAGGGGTGGGTCGAGCGCGCCTTCAAGAACGCGCTGGCTTCGCGCAAGATGGGTATACCCCTGTGGCAGGTGCTGGCTTCGCAGGCGCATACCTATGATTGTGCGCTGAAGATGTTATACGAAAAACTGCCCGATGATTATGCGTTGTATTTCGAACTGTCGCGCGCCCTTGCCAAGATGATGGTGATCGAAGCCGAGATCATGTCCTATGCCGTCAACACGCTGGAAGGGCTCGAGGCGCAACGCAACCGCACGGAGCAAACGCTCGACTTCAGACAGAGTGTCGATGGCGAACTGCGACAGGCATCGCTGCTGGGCAACGGCCTGCAAAGCCAGGTCGTCGCTGCATCCGAAGCTGCGCGCCAGATGCTGGGGCGTTCGTCCGAAGTTGCCGCCGCAGCCGAGCAATCCGCAATCGCGATGCGCGAGGCAGCGCAGACCGCAGCCGGCCTGATCCGCGCTATCGAGGATGCGCGCTGCGAGGTGGAAGTCGCCGCCGACGTTGCCGAGCGCGCCTCACGCGAGGCCGGCCATGCCGTGGCCAGCACGCAGACGCTGTCGACCCATGCCGAGTCGATCGAATCGATCCTCAGCCTGATCCGCGACATCGCCGGGCAAACCAACCTGCTGGCGCTCAACGCCACGATCGAGGCTGCGCGGGCAGGCGATGCGGGGCGCGGCTTTGCCGTCGTGGCGCAGGAGGTCAAGAGCCTGGCCAACCAGACGGCGCGTGCCACCGACGCTATCGCGCACAAGATCACCGCCATCCAGGCGGCAACCCGCGACACCGTGGCATCGAACGATTCGGTGCGGGCCACCGTCAGCGAGGTGCAGTCGTCTGCCGACCGCATCCGCGAGGCGATGGAGGTGCAGGCGCAGACCGTCACGATCATCACCGCTGCCGTCGATGAAACCGCGCTGGCAGCCGATTCGATGTCGAACACGATCGGCACGATCCGGATGGACACCGAAGGGCTTGCCAGCGAGATGGACAAGGTTGGTGCGGGATTTTCGCATCTCCAGCAGCAGCTTGGCCAGCTCAAGCACCGGTCCAACAGCTTTGCCGATGAGATAGGGCTCGCCAAAAGCGCGTGATCGCGCTGCGCCGATAGACCATGGGCCCCCGGCGCGATAAGGTAACGCGCATGATCAGGCTCAAACAGCATATCCTCGTCACCGGCTCCAGTCGCGGCATTGGCCGTGCGATTGCCGATACCCTGTGTTTGGCCGGGCATCGCGTCGTCGGCCATGCCAGCCGCCCAGTGCCCGCTGCCGATTGCGACGCCCCCACATGGCCAGTGGTCGGAGCGGATTTCGGCGACTTTCGCGGGCCAGGCAACCTGTGGCAGCAGGCGATGGAGCATCTCGATGGCCGCATTGATGTGCTGATCAACAATGCCGGAATTTTCGTGCCCAACCCGGTCGACTCAGGCGATGCCGAATGGTTGGCCGGGTGGGACGAGACGATGACCGTCAATCTTACCGCCAGCGCCCAGCTTTGCCGCTTTGCGGTGTTGCATTTTCAGGCGCTTGGCCACGAGGGGCGGATCGTCAACATCGCCAGCCGCGCCGCCTATCGCGGCGACAGCGCAGCGCACTGGCATTATGCCGCGTCGAAGGGCGGCATGGTGGCGATGACCAAATCGATCGCGCGCGCCTATGCGGCTGAAGGCATCTACGCTTTTGCCATCTGCCCCGGCTTTACGATGACCGGCATGGCCGACGATTATCTGACCAGTAGGGGGGGTGAGCGGCTGCTCGCCGATATTCCGCTGGGCCGGGTCGCGATGCCCGATGAGGTTGCCACCATGGCCGCGTTCTGTGCACTCAACGCGCCGCCCTCGATGACCGGCGCGGTGCTCGACGTCAACGGCGCGAGCTACGTGCGCTAGTGGATTGATTTCGACATTTGCTTAAGCCCAAGCCGGATTGCGATGCAAATGGCACAATCGGACCATTAGGCTCACGATGTTTGCAAGCCCGCCGTCATGCGGTGACGGAACGCAACCCTTCGATAAAGTGCGGAATGTTCGCATCGGTGAACCCGGCGATGTTGATCCGGCCCGATCCGGCCATATACACCCCCCAGTCGGAGCGCAGTGTCGCGATCTGGTCCGGGGTCAGCTGGAGCACTGAAAACAGGCCGTTCTGCTCACCGACAGCGGCCAGATTGACCGAACCGATTGCCTGATACGCAGCCAGGGCGTCGCGCACCTCGCGCATCCGGGTGCGCATCTGATCAAGCTCGTTCAGCCACAGTCTGGTCAGCCCCTCATCTTCCAGGATGATCCGCACCGATGCTGCGCCATGGTCGGGCGGCATCGACCAGTTGGCGCGCGCCAGCGCGGCAAGGTTGGACTGGATCGCAGGCTGCTGCGCAGGGCTTTCGGTCATCACATACAGCGCGCCGACGCGCTCACGATACAGGCCAAAATTCTTGTCACAGCTATAGGCGATCAGCGCCTCGGGCACCTTGGCCAGAACGGCGCGCAGTCCATAGCCATCCGCCTCGAACCCGTGGCCCAGCCCGTGATAGGCAATATCGATCAGCGGAAACAGCCGCTTGGCCGCGACGGTCTCTGCGATCTGGTCCCACTGCGCCGGGCTGTAATCGGCACCCGTGGGGTTGTGACAGCAGCCATGCAGCAGCACCGCATCACCCGCCTCGGCCCTGTCGAGCGCAGCTTCGAGCGCATTGAAATCGAGCCGCTGGGTGGCAACGTCGAGATGGCGGAAGGTCTCATGGCCAAGGCCGACGGCGGCGAGAATCTGCGCATGGTTGGGCCAGCTGGGTGTACCCATCCAGATGCGTTGCACGCCCGCCTTGAGCAGCAGATCAGCCGCCAGCCGCACCGCGCCGGTGCCACCGGGCGTCTGCAAGCCTTCGATGCGGCCTGCCGGATCAAAATCGCCGAGCATCCACGGCATGATCGCGCGCACAAAGCCCATGTCGCCTTCGGGCCCCAGATAGCTCTTGCTGTCCTGCCCCTCGAGCAACCGCGCCTCTGCCGCCTTGATCGCCTTGAACACCGGGGTAGCACCTTCGGCGGTGCGATAGACACCAACCCCCAGATCAATTTTGTCGGCCCTGCCGTCGGCTGCATAAAGCTTGATAAGCGCCAGCAGCGCGTCAGCCGGTTGCGCGGTCAGGTTTTCGAGCACAAATCAGTCCCCTAAATTGTCGAACATTGTCCGGACCAGCCCTGCACGGTCAGGAAAATGCGCGTGTCTCCATGCCGACAGCCGTGCGCC
>Ga0105049_10005817_pt1 | contig 14358 bp, 10 predicted proteins | sample MAT06_FD_78087 | JGI IMG/M metagenome (GOLD analysis project Ga0105049, IMG submission 78087) | Freshwater microbial communities from Lake Fryxell liftoff mats and glacier meltwater in Antarctica - MAT-06 | ecosystem: Environmental > Aquatic > Freshwater > Ice > Liftoff microbial mat | place...
AATAGCTGGTAAAAAAACCTTCTAAACAAAACACATCGAGGGTTACAGGATTGGAAGCTTCAATGATCATTTTATTGGCCAATTGGTATTTGGCTCTAATATGAGACAAATAAAGAAGAGATGATCTTTTATTGAGAGTGGATAGATTTTTAAAGTCGAGCCAAAGGGAACCTTTCATTTTTTTTGAAGTCCACAGGTCCAAAAGAGATTCGATCCGAAGAGCGGAAATATTAGTAGAATCATGGTACACGAACAAAGCGTTGACAACGGTATCGAAATATACATCCATTTCAATGCCTGCAGTGTTGCTGTCAATTTGTTGTAACTGGGCCCTGGTATTTACGCCCTTTATCCATTTTTTATCTTTGCTGATCAAAGGCTGCTTACAGGTTTCAAAAGCACTAGCCGAACGTTGTTCTGTAAAAGTAACCGGCAGCATCACCCTGCTCATTCCCTTGTGCAGTACAATATCAACTCCCAATACAACCAACACAATGAAGCAGGAGATTGTATATTTGTTCAAGAGAAATTTCTTCATTTAAAAAAAGGCATTTTGTTTCAGCTTAAAAATAGCTTGACTAAAAATAAAAGTTTGCTCTTATTTTTATTAAAGCTACTTATTTTATTGGGCTTGCTAAAATTGATTTTCTTTTTTTATAACAGTCAAATTAGCAATGATTGGGAATTAGAAGGCATCGGCAATATGGCACAAATTATTCAATGGAGTTTGTTCTACGATATCCTTTGCATTTGTGCGGTCAATATTTTATTTTTTTTAATAATGATGATCGCTGGCAGGCTTTCACATAATAAATATTTTCAAAACATACTACCCTTACCTTTTGCAATGTTGAATACGTTGATGCTGGCATTGAATTGCATCGATATTTTTTATTTTAGATTTCAGCTACAACGCAGCAACGCAGACCTGTTGTATGTTTTTCGAGACCCGCTTCAATACGGTAATTCAAATGTTTGGTGGATGGCGTTGGGTGGTTTCCTACTTTTACTGATCTGTTTTACATGGATATTTAAGGCCATGAGGACTTTGGTTCGGATGCAAGCAGCAGAAAAAACATCGGCAATAATTTTGACTTTTTGTGTACTCTTGTTATTTCTTGTAACATCAGTAATTACCGGCACTAAAAAATTTTTACCGAATTACCCGCTCACCAAACTACCCTCCATTCAACTACCATTGGCACAAAATTCGTTGCTCAATTTTGTGTACTCGGCTTATCGAATCAAAGAAACTTCTATTCCGGCGATCTATTACATGGATGAGCAAACACTTGCCAACACATTTTCGATTTATCAAAAAAACGATCAACCTTCTTCACCCAAAAACATAGTATTGTTCATTATGGAAAGTGTGCCGTTGGAATTCTTTTCGGACAGCAGTCCGTACAAACCCGCCCTGCCCTTTTTAGATAGCCTTATAAAGAAAAGCCGATTCTTCAACAATGCATTCAGTTATTCTTACAGCTCCAACAAGGGTATTACCGCTATTTTAGGAGGCATACCTACCCTAACCGATTTGCCGCTGTACCATTCAGGATACACAAGTATTTCGAAAACAGCACCTGGCAAAGCTTTGGCACAAAATAATTATAGCAGTGCATTTTTTATTGGCGACAATTACGATGATTTTGGTTTTGCAAAATGTGCCCGTTGGTTGGGTTTTGGAAAATATTATTCGATGGAAGACATTCCCAATTACAAAAGTTTAGAGCAACATACCATGGGCTTACACGATGAGTATGTAATGAATTTTATGCAACAACAATTAACCAGTTTGCCAGAACCTTTTCTGGCTGTACAATACAACATCTCTACGCACTACCCCAATGATGTGCCTGCACATTTCAAGAAAGACAACAAAGCCGGCAACACCACTCCACCCATGCTGAGTATGCAATATTATGACGCTTGTTTGAAAACTTTTTTCGAGAATGCTTCGCAACAACCATGGTTTAAAAACTCGGTATTTATTTTTTGCTCTGACCACTGGGCACAACCGCACGAAAAAGTAATCAATATTGATAAAGTAGATGCGCTCCGAATACCTATTTTTATATACGATCCTTCATCGGCAATACCAGAAACCATTCAAACACCCGTTAGCCAGCTCGATATACTCAATACCATACTTTATTATGGCGGCTATTCAAAATCATTTATCAGTTATGGAAAAAATTTAAAGGAGCCAGACAGCAACAGAGTAGTTTTTTCAAAACTGAACGGCAGCGTTTACCAAGCCATCAATAAAGACCATGTATTAGGTTTTAACGCAGCAGAGGGAAAAGCTTTGTATCTCTACAATTATATGTCGGATCCTGGGAAGCAGCAAAATATTTTATCGGATACCCTTCTTCCCCAAAATAAAGTGATGCTCCAAAAAATGAAAGCATTTTTACAGACAGCCACTGCGCAATACAGGCAAAAGACAAAGCTGTAAAAGGATTATATGGCAAATGCCGACAACAACAACAATTGAAATTGTTTATGCCTGCTCAATAGAAGAACAGCCTAACTCACTGAACTTCCATTATCCACCGCTTCATCCGGATGTATAAACTTCAGTTTCCCTGCGGCGTCTTCCGCCATTAAAATCATGCCGTTACTTTCGATACCACGCATTTTTCGAGGAGCCAAGTTGGTAACTACCGTTACTTGTTTGCCCACAATAGCCGCCGGGTCAAAATGCAACGCAATACCACTAACAATGATCCTGGTTTCAAAACCAAGATCTACCTGCAGCTTCAATAATTTATCCGCTTTCTCAACTTTTTCGGCAGCCACAATGGTGCCTACCCTCAAGTCTATTTTTGCAAAATCATCAAATTGAATTTCAGGCTTCACTTCGGTAAACGTAACCACCTCTTCAGTGGCCGCCTCAGCTACCGTAGGTTTTACTAACCCAGCTTGAAGTTTCGCTACCTGCGCAGTAATTTCTGCATCTTCTATCTTTCTGAATAACAATTGTGGTTCACGCAAACTATAACCAACACTCAACAATTTAAGAGAACCTGCATTTTCCCAATCCAACATTTTATCTACCACTTTCATCATACCCAACATTTTTTTAGCGGTGGTGGGTAAAAATGGGTTGATCAAAATGGCTAAATTAGCGGTAAGCTGCAAACACAAATGCATACAATTGTCGATCAATTCCTGTGCAGATGGATCCGTCTCCAATTGACGCACCACTATCCATGGTTCTTTTTCCTGCATGTACCTATTGCCTTTTCGGCTCAGGTCTATCACTTCATAAAGGGCATCCCTGAATTTGTATTCTTCTATTAGCAATGCCACTTTTTTAGCAGTATTAGCAATATCCAACATCAACGTTTGATCGGTATCGTCTAATCTTGCTTCGTGCAGCCTTGGTACTTTTCCGCCACAAAGTTTGTGCATCAGTACCCAACTACGGTTCACAAAATTGCCAAAAATACTCACCAGTTCGCTGTTGTTCCTATCCTGAAAATCTTTCCAGGTAAAGTCGTTGTCTTTGTTTTCGGGTGCATTGGCACAAAGCACATAACGCAGCGCATCTTCGCAACCTTCAAAATCTTTGATGTATTCATTTACCCACACCGCCCAGTTTCTGCTGGTACTTACTTTTTCCCCTTCAATATTTAAAAATTCGTTGGCTGGTACATTATCTGGCAATACAAATCCACCATGCGCTTTCAACATGGCCGGAAAAATAATACAATGAAAAACGATATTGTCTTTCCCAATAAAATGAACCAGTTTGGTATCATCCTGGCACCAATAATCTGCCCACTGGTCGGTTAATTCTTTGGTAGCGCTGATGTATCCGATGGGCGCATCAAACCACACATACAATACTTTTCCTTCGGCATTTGGCAATGGCACTTTAATACCCCAGTTGCTATCACGGGTCATGGCCCTGCTTTGCAAGCCAGTGTCGAGCCAGCTTTTGCACTGGCCATATACGTTGTTTTTCCATTCAGTATGCCCCTCTACGATCCAGGTTTTAAGCCATGCTTCATAGTTTTGCAAAGGAAAATACCAATGAGTCGTTTTCTTCTTCACTGGAATGGCATCACTCAACGCACTTCTCGGATGTATTAGTTGTTCGGGCGATAAGGCACTGCCGCATTTCTCACATTGGTCGCCATACGCATTCGGGTTAGCACAAACCGGGCAGGTACCAATAATATAGCGATCTGCCAAAAACGTATTCGTTTTTTCATCAAAATATTGTTCGGTTTCTTTCTCCTCAAACAAACCGTCGTCGTATAATTTTTTAAAAAAATCAGCCGCCGTTTTGTGGTGCACAGGGTTAGAAGTGCGAGAATAAATATCAAAAGAAATCCCCATCTGCTGCATACTTTCTTTAATGATGGCGTGGTAACGATTTACCACTTGCTGAGGGGTAATTCCTTCTTTCATCGCTCTGATGGTGATGGGAACACCGTGTTCATCGCTGCCTCCTATAAACTTTACGTCTCTTTTTTGTGCCCGCAGGTAACGCACATAAATATCTGCAGGTAAATAACAACCAGCCAGGTGACCTATGTGAACGGGGCCATTTGCATAGGGCAAAGCCGCTGTCACTAAATATCTTTTTGGATTTTGTATCATAATATTGCTTAACCGGCGGCAGTAACTTTGGGCAACACCGTTGTGTCACTCACTTGTACTGCCTACCATTGTGGCGCAAAATTACCGCAATCCATGGCAACAATCAAAAAAGGCTGCTGCACCTCTTTTTCAAATTTTGGGATGGAGTTGGGGAAGGGTTACAAATAATCATTTTAAAAATTGATTTTCGATATTCTGATAGCTTGTTTTGTAGAAATAGTATTCGGCTAATCGACTTTATTTAACATCCCTATGTGGTACATTTTTTACAAAAGGTTGGGATAAACCTTGTATTTTTATTTAAACATAGTGGATTGATCATAAAATGAAAAGAAAAATATTCCTCACTTCGGTGTTTACGACTGCTGCAGCGCTGCAATCTATTGCGATGGGGAATGGCCCTGTAGAGGAAGAAGCTAAAAAAATACAGATCCCTCCTTATCTCCAGCTTGGTGATTTCATTGGCATCAGCAGCCCGGCGGGCTATATGAGCCTGGAAGCTATACAACCAGCAGTGATACGATTACAAGCCTGGGGATTTAGGGTGATCATTGGCAGCACCATCGGCAAAAGAGATTTTACTTTTGGGGGTACCGATGCAGAGCGCGCTGCAGACCTGCAGGATATGATCAACGATCCAAGTATCAGAGCTATTCTCTGTGCACGAGGCGGTTATGGTGCCGTTCGTATTGTAGATCAACTGGATTTTAAAGCATGTAAACAACATCCCAAATGGATCATTGGCTTTAGCGATATCACCGTATTGCATTGTCACTTACAACAACAAGTAGCCATAGCCAGTATTCATTCTAAAATGTGCAATAGCTTTCCTGACAAATGGGAAGATGCAGATGAACTGCAACAACAAACCATACAAAGCATTTTTGACTGCCTCACCGGAAAAAAAATGCAATACAGCGCACTGCCAAATGCAGCCAACAAAATTGGTACAGCCAAAGGGGTCTTAATTGGTGGCAACCTCAGAACCATTGAAAGCCTTGCTGGCAGCAAAAGTGACATTCATACCGCCGGAAAAATTTTATTTGTTGAAGACACCGGCGAATACTTGTACAGCATCGACAGAATGTTTTGGAACTTACAACGCAGTGGGAAACTCAATCAACTCAGCGCATTGGTCATCGGGGGTTTTAAAATAAAAAAAGATGATGCTGGCGAAGAATTTGGAAAAACCCTCGAAGAAATTGTGCTTGAAAAAGTAAAGGATTTTAACTACCCGGTTTGCTTCGATTTTCCTGTTGGTCACCAGAAAAATAACCTTGCTATAAAATGTGGCGTACCGCATGAATTGACCATCCGTAATGAAAAAACTATCTTACTAGAAATTTAATATTATCGAATGATCATTCCAGCTTATTTAAAAAAGGGAGACACCATTGGCATTACTTGCCCTGCTGGCTATATGGCGGCAGAAAAAGCACAAACGGGTATTGAAACACTACAGGAGTGGGGTTACCAGGTGATGGTGGGCAAAACTTTAGGCAGTACTTCCACCAACTATTTCAGCGGCACCGATCAGGAAAGAGCCGATGAATTGCAAGCGATGCTAGATGACCCCACTATCAATGCCATCTTGTTTGGAAGAGGCGGTTATGGGATGGGGCGAATTTTACCGATGTTGAATTTTAAACGATTTAAAAAAAATCCAAAGTGGTTGATTGGTTTCAGCGATATCACAGTGATACATACCCACTTGTTTTCTAATTTTAAAATTGCTTCGATGCACGCACCCATGGCAGCGGCTTTTAACGATGGCGGTGCCGGCAACGAATACATTGGTTCGCTTAAAAAAGCATTGAAAGGAAATAAAATGAATTATAGTACGGCACCTCATCCCTTCAACAAACCAGGATCGGCCACAGGTAAACTCATTGGTGGTAATCTGGCTTTGCTGGCTCACGTTGTTGGAACGCCTTATGACTATGCGACTAAAAACTGTATTTTATTTATCGAAGATATTGGCGAACAGCTTTACTGTACCGATCGAATGTTGCGCCAACTAAAAGCTGCTGGAAAAATGGAAAAGATCAGTGGACTTATTTTTGGCGGTTTCACCGACATGAAAGATACCGATCGCCCCTTTGGCAAAACCATAGATGAAATTTTACAGGAGATCAGTGCAGACCTCAACATTCCTGTTTGCCTCCATTTTCCAGTGAGCCATGGCACCGAAAATGTGGCACTCAAAATTGGGATAACATGTAATTTGATCGTAGGCGCTAAAAAAGTTACACTAAAAGAATTATAAAGACATCAGAGAATCAATAGCACGTTGATAAATGGGCGATTCGCTTAAATTGTTGTGCGAACCTTCGGGTATTTGGATGAACTGATCTCCCTCTTTTAAATGCTTTTTTAATTGTGATCCAGATCGATAAGGCACTACCCAATCACCCGTGCCATGAAAAATAGTAACCGGTGATTGCACCTCCGATAAAAAAGAATAAGTAGGCAATTTGTACTTGCTCATCATAGAAGCAGGATACATAAATGCATAACTTTTAAACAGTGATGGAATACTATAGTAAGGTGTTTCTAAAATCAACAGCTTGTTTTTTTGGACGGAGGCAGCATAGGCCGCCAGTGCAGTTCCCAAACTCTTTCCATACACAATAATACGATCTGCCCCATACCGGAGGGTAGCCATTTTCTGTACTTCATAAGCGATGCTGTACAGTTTTTCTTCGGTGAGTTCACCGGTACTTTTCCCGTAACCCGGATAGTCGGGCATCCATACTTCATAACCATGTTGGGTAAACGCAGTTACAAACCTGGCGTAATGTTCTACATTGTTTTTGTTACCATGAAAATACAGCAACACCCCCCGCCTCACCGTATCTTTTGGATAAAATTGAATCATATCCACCGTATCCGTTTTATTGAATGGAATCTTCAATTCGTTGAAGGGATCCTTAAAATTGAAAACGTGGTTACTGTCTAATTTTTTAGGGTGAAATAAAATTTGTTCTTGTAAATAATATAAGGCGATTCCGATGGTACAATATATCAATATAAATAGTTTAAATCTTCGAATCCATTTCTGTTTAGAAGTTGTGGCGGGTTTCGATTTTCTATCTGAGGACTTGTTCATGAAAATAGTAGTTTGACTGACCTGTTTAGTACTGCAAGATACTTCTGATAAAGTTATGGTACTCGTTAAACGAAGGCAAGTTGTTATGGCCTCCACCTTCTATCCGTATCAGTGTAATTTTTCTCGGACTGATGGCCTGTAGTTTTTCGCTGTTGCTAATCGGTATTAAAAAATCTTTGGTGCCATGTAAAATATAGGTGTGGCAGTTTACATGCCTTATCCATTTATCAGTTCTAAGATGATATCGCAACAGCAGGCGAACAGGCAGGATGGGCAAAAATCGTTCGATCACTTTTTTGAAACTGTAATAAGGCGCATCTAAAATTAAATATCTTGGCTTGTTATCGCTCGCAATTTTTGCTGCGAAACCACTTCCCAAACTTCTACCGTACACTACTATATGATGTTCTGTATATTGTACAGAAAGGGTATCATATACAAACTGCATATCACTGAGCATATCGTGCTCGCTACGTTTACCGGTGCTTTTACCAAAACCACGGTAATCTACTAACACCACATCGTAATCGTATCTTAAAAAATCTTTTGCATACTTTGCCCATCCTTTGATACTGCGGGAGTTACCGTGAAAATACAAGACCAGCCCCAATGGCTTATCAACGGTAAAATGCAAGCCGTTGATGCGAACACCCGGCGCTATATCGAAAAAAAGCTCATCAAAAGGAGAATCGTATTTGTATTTAAAATCGGCCTTTAGTTTTTCCGGCTTAAAAATAAAGCGGTCTTGTACAAAATATACCAGCGCAATCAATGCAACGTAGCCAAGAATAATATAGAGAAGGGTGTTATTCAAATTATAAGAATGGATGACTTAGTTACAACCAGTTCTTTAAAGATAAGTGATCGCGTGCTGTTATTCTACAGCATTTACACTTTTTTCCAACCATTCATTCCTCCTGCCAGATTTACCAGGTTTGAATAGTTAAATTTTGCTTCCAGTCTTTGTATAACCAATGTGCTTCTGATGCCTTTTTCACAATAAATAACCACTGGAATGTGTTTCGGAATCTGGTGCAGATTTTCAAAAATGGTATTCATTGGTATCAAGATACCTCCAATATTAAATAATGCATGTTCCCATGGCTCGCGTACATCTATGAGAACGAGTTCATCTTCCTCTTGTAATTTTTGCTGCAATACAGCAGCAGTTATCGTTTGCATAAAATATCGTGTAAGTAAATCGTAGACAGCAATTGTTTTACTAACTGCACCCCATCAACAATAGTTCTTATTCATCTTCATTAAAATAAATACGATTCAATTTCAAATTACTCACCGGCGCTACCACCAATGGGAATTTTTCGACAGCCACATTGCTTTGTTCGAGTCCAAAACTTCTTTCTTCACTCACACTCAGTTCTTTTAGCCAGAAATAAATTTTCATCACAACTTCTTCAAAGAAAGGAAGTTCATTGTCTTGACTGAGGAATTTCTCCATTACCACAAATTTGAAGTCGCCCACCATGTTGTTTCGTTGCTGACTTTCGTACCTGCTGGTAATATTCACTTCTCTGTTGGCCACCAGGTCTTCTACTACTTTTTTAAACATCAGGTTCAAGCGTGGTGCTATTCTGAAGCCTAATCTAAACTCTACCCTGATGATATCGTTGGGGATAATATGTTCTACATTGTATTCGCAAGTGTACGGATCATCAAGTGTATCTACGTGTACAAACCAATAAATATCTGCTCGTTTGGGCATACCGCTGAGAATGCTGTACATGATCTTATGCTCAATTTCTTTAGGATTATTGGCACTTGTGAGGTACACCAGGTGTGTGGCATGTTTGGGAACAGAATTGTCGTTGCTCAGCTCCTCCAGTTTAGGAACATATTCCTCTACACGTACAAATTCAACGTACCGATTTTTAATTTTTCTTGCACGGTACCAAACATACATCACTGCAAACAATGCGCCCCCGATCATTAATGTAATATAACCTCCATGAACAAATTTATCCATCAATGCCACGAGGTAAGAAATCTCAACGATCAAATAGAAGGCCAGAAAAATATAAATGAGTATGGGCTTAACCCTATGCAATACCATATAATTGGCAAATAAAAGTGTAGTCATCGTCATGGTGGTAATGATAGCCAACCCATAAGCGGCCTCCATTTTAGATGACTCTCTAAAATATAATACTACACCTACACATCCGACGTAAAGCAACATATTCAGACCGGGAATAAACAATTGTCCCTTGGCTTCACTGGGGAATTGAATTCGCATTTTTGGCCATAGATTTAATCGAATGGCTTCGCTGATTAGGGTAAATGAACCAGAAACCATTGCCTGGCTGGCGATGATGGCCGCAGAAGTGGCGATTACCACACCAGGCACAATAAACCATTCTGGCATCAGGTCATAAAATGCATTGATACCAAATTGATTCCGTGTAGCATCGTCCATCATTTGTCCGGTGTGGTGCTTAAGCAAACTAGCACCTTGCCCAAAATAGTTGATGAGCAAACATGATTTTACAAATATCCAGGAGATGCGGATATTTCCCCGGCCACAATGACCCAGATCGCTGTACAAAGCTTCGGCACCAGTAGTACATAAAAACACTGCCCCTAATAACCAGAAACCTTCTTCATAATTAAATAAGAAATGAATGCCATAATAAGGATTCAGTGCATTAAAAATACCCAGATCATCGGTAATGTGAATTAATCCTAACACGGCCAGCATCACAAACCAAACACTCATAAAGGGGCCAAATAACTTTCCGATAGATGAAGTGCCAAATTGTTGTGCAAAAAAGAAAACACTGATGATTCCGAGTACGATGAACACCACCGTATTGCTGCTGATGTCTCTGAATTTTTCGAGTTCTTTCAGCCCTTCAATGGCAGAAGTGATGGAAATGGGTGGGGTAATAATACCATCGGCCAATAAGGCAGCCCCACCAATCATAGCAGGAATAACGAGCCATTTTTTTCGCCTGCGCACCAATGCAAACAGGGAGAAAATACCTCCCTCCCCTTTGTTGTCTGCCCGCAATACCAATATCACATATTTGATGGTGGTTTGCAGCGTGATTGTCCAAATAATGAGCGAAAGAGTTCCCAAAATAAGCTCCCTACTGATGAGCCTGTCTTTGATAATGGAATTGAATACGTAAAGCGGTGAGGTTCCAATGTCTCCGTAAATGATGCCGAGTGCAATTAATAAACCTGCAGCTGAAACTTTGTTGATATGCTTTCCCACAAATATGAATTTTCTGTTAGTAGCGTGCAAAGAGTTTGCTCCTACTTCGCAAATGTAAAATGAAAAATAATATAATATGCAATTGTTTTATGATCATTTTTGGAGGTTCAAACATGATCAACCCATGAATAACGAAGCAAATGCTTCTTTTATGCAGATCGGGTCACCACATGTAATTTAATCTTCTTTTGTAATCACTTGCAGTTCTTCCCAATTGGTCGTACCATCCTTGGCCCTAATAAATTCCATTTGGTCACTGGCCAAAATAACGAGTTCAGCCGTAGTGTACACTATGCATTCGTCTAACAAGTGACCTCCGATTGTACGGCCAGTACTGTCGCTTACACTCAAATGAAGATGACTCCCATTGATGGATACGGTGCCGGTTAAACTTACTATCTCAAAGTGACCATTGGCTTTTGCGCCTGGTTCCTGGTTGGCAAATCGAAGCTGGTATTGGGTTAAACTGCCCACCGCCGTTGCGATCCAGCCTGCCTTGATGTTTTTTTGTTGTACAAAATGGTTGATCTCTTTTTTTAAATCTTGTCCGGGTTTTAGCCGAAAAGCATACACCATTGGATGATTCATTTTAGTAGAAGGATTACAAGCATTAAGGAAAAATAAACAGCAGGCGAATGTCAAAACCCCGAAGCAGGCAATAATGATACGAACTTTCATATAACAAAAGTAACAAGATGGAGATCAACCAGATGATTCTTTTTGACGATTTCTAATCATCGACAACGCAAACCATCCGAGCAGTAGAATAATCAATCCCATTAGCATCCAAAGAAATGTTGGTGATGACCAAAAACTTTTGTTGTTGTAGGGAGTTATTATTACCACCGCTGTTTCCTCCCCAGCAGCGGCAGTGTAGAAGGAGTCGGTAGAAGCTGGTACGAATGCTGCAATATCGTATTGGGGGGCCGTTACGCTTTTGTCGCCATAGCTCATCCAGTAGTTACCCGGTTTACTAACTCTTACCAATAATTCATAACCAAATCCGCCAGGTTTAACAGCTTGAATATTTAACGCTGCATTGTCATTGTTCTCGATGATGATTCGGAAAGATTTTGCAAACACTTCATTTGTAAAAAACAATGCACTTGTTGTACTGCTTAAAGCTGCTGCACTTAGTATGCTGTAAATATATTGTTTCGCTCCATTGTTGTTGGTGCTGTCTGTTACATATTCAATTGAAAAAGATCTTTTGAATGCTTCGGTTTCTGCCAGCTCGAATAGAAAAACGCTCACAGGCATTATTTTATCCAAGCTAATATCAACAATAGTTTTTTTATTTTCTTGCGAAATACGTTGCTGTAAATTGGTCGAATAAAATTCAGGCAGTGCGGTGGCTGGCTGTTGAAACTGAACCGTGGCGGAACTTAACAAGGGGTCTATGATTGCAGGTACTTTTAAACGCAACAGGCGATATCCAACCCGCTGAAAATTGAGGGTACTGTAGGAGAAATTGGTTTCTGGATTGCTGATTGCCACCAATCGGTAACTACTTAAAACTGTGAACCAATCTGTTCCATTGTCACTTCCTTCCAGCGTAACTTGCCAATCATAATTTCGGATGCCAAAATCTAATTGAATGCGGGAAACGATACTATCTGAAGGAACCTGAAAGCTATAATAATAAGCGCCATTTGTATTAGATTGGTTCATTATTGGCAAAGACCACTTGCTTATTACAGGTGATTGTTTTAACGATCTAATCAGATAGGCCGCCTCCACGGTATCTCCGGTAGATGTTTTTCCATACACCCGAAGATCATAGAATGGTGGCAGAAAATGACCATAGATATCATTGGGCAAAATAATTTTGTTCCAGGAATTGCCCAGCTCATTCAATGACCGGGTAAATCGTTGTGTTTGTGCAGAAACATTTGTGCTGTTGAAACAACAACAGAACAAAACAATTTTAGGAAGTCTTGTTAACAGCGTCCTCATTGGCTATCAGATGTTTGTATTTGTTGTATAAAAATGAAATGATCAGCAATAATACGCCCAAAGAAACAAAGGCAATCGTTTTAGCAATGCTATTGAGGTGTGTAATGTCGTACACAAATAATTTTACCAGCGTGCCGGCAAATAAAACAATACCAGCTATGCGTACATACTGTTGTTTTTTCCAGATACCCATACCTATTAGTAACAATGCATATACACCCCATAGAATACTCAAACCAAATTTATACGTCTGAGTAACGCCCGCAATGCTAAGCCAGGTAATCATCTCACTACTAAGTACCCCAACTATAACCATGTGTACAAATAAATTAAAAAAATGCCGCGCCGAATTGGCAGCAGATTTCTGGCGAATGTGCAGCCAACTTACATACAGTGCAAGGCCTACAAAGGCGTAACAAACATACCGCATCAAGATATAAAAACTATTAGCTGTAAAATCTGTTACCGGAGCCAGGTAACTGTCTTTGAGCAAACCTAAGCGGTATAGGCCTTGTACCAGAAACAATAACACTGCAAATAAAGTAATCGCAAATAATACATCTCCGAATAAGGATTTTTTGATCCACTGGTAGTTGATAAAAAGTAACCCTGTAAAAAAGAACAGGGAATAATTTATCACCCACAAAAATTGAAAACGCAGCAAATCAACATTTAAAATGAGCTCGGGTAACTGACCCGTTTGCATTACTTTTTTAATGCCAGAATTAAGATATGAAGTGGTGCACAAACCCTCTACTTCTAATTTAAAAGTGTTGTAAAAAACAAAGACCAAAACTCCTGGAATGAATATTTGCAAAACCCAGTTCAACAAGGTTTTATCTGCAGATGGCGATGACCATTTTTTGTTATAGTAGATCCAGGCAATGAACAGAGAGGCAGCACCATACAACAAGCCGGTGAAAAAGCCGATATTAAAAAATGGCGTCGGTGGAAAAGCATTTACACCAAAATCAATGTCATAAAAACGATTGGCAGAACCAGACCAGTCCTCTAAAATACTGAGGAAAGCCAGCAACATCATCACATAAGAAATTTTTTCGTACATGGCTACCTGTTTGGTTCTGCCTATCCAGAAAAGTAGCGTAGCTTCTGTTATCCACAACATGGTAACCCAACTGCCTTCTAACTGCACAGGAATAGCTATGGTAATGAATACCAATACCAGTCCCGCTACCAAATAAAACAACTGATTGTCTGCTAATTTTTTACGGTAAATAACGGCAGCCACAATTGCATGCAGCAGGGCATTGCACAATGTAAACAATCCCAAATAGTTTTTAAAAATTTCATTCCCTGATAATACTCCATATCCTAATCCAAAAAATACAAACGCATTAAGCAATAATAAGATGATATCAGCGAACTGATATTTTTCAGATTTAATCAACCGATAAGAAAGGAAGGTGCTGTAAAACTGTATAAA
>Ga0105049_10005818_pt1 | contig 14358 bp, 11 predicted proteins | sample MAT06_FD_78087 | JGI IMG/M metagenome (GOLD analysis project Ga0105049, IMG submission 78087) | Freshwater microbial communities from Lake Fryxell liftoff mats and glacier meltwater in Antarctica - MAT-06 | ecosystem: Environmental > Aquatic > Freshwater > Ice > Liftoff microbial mat | place...
AACGGCTCCAGGCCATCGATCGCCTGTCCGGGCTGCTTGAGAACGAAACCGCGCTTCGCGGGGTTGACGGGCTGATTGCGGAGACCAAAGAACCTGCTGTCGGTCTCCTGGCGCGCCGCGCCGTGCTGCTGAGCACGCTCGGCCGTGACCGCGAAGCCGCCGCGGCCTATCGATTGGTGCTTGATCGGCCCTCCGACGACCTTGACGCGCTGCTGACCGCCGCAGCCGGGCTTCGTGCACTGGGCGAGAACGCCGCCGCCGACGAAGCCGTCAAGAAACTCGAGCAGTCATCGCTGGCCCCTTCACTGAAGACGATTGGTCTCGGCCGCCTCGCCGTGGCCAGCGGCCAGTTTGATGTCGCACGCACTCATTTCACCCGTGCCACCGAGATCGCTCCAGACGATGCCCGCACGTGGGCAGCACTGGCCCAGTTCCTGCTGCAGCGCGGCGAGATGGCCGCCGCCGAAGCGGCCGCCAACGCAGGCCTCGTTCGCATTCCCGCCAATCCCGATCTTGCCGTCCTCTTGCAACAGTCCAAACTCGCCGGTCAGTCTGATGCCACGGCCGATCTTTCAGCCCTCGCCGCGGCGCTCGACAAGACTCCGGGCATGCAGAGACGAGCCGCAGCCATCCGCAGCATCGAGAAAAGTCAGCGCGACGGCAAGTTCGACGATGTGGCCACCTTGATGCAACTCAGCGATGAGTTCGCCGACGACTCAACGACCCAACTGTTCGTCAGCCGTCGCCTCACAGCGCTCAAACCTCCGCGGCTGGCTGAAGCGGCCACGCTCATGCGCCGCGCCGCCAACCGTTTCCCCGGCGACGCCTCCGTTCAGGAACAGGCCACCCGCATCCTCGCCGGAGTGGGGGACTGGCAGACCGCACTGGTATCGGCCATGGCGTGGCGCACGCTTACCCGCTCACCGCAGGCTGACCTCGCCGTTGGCGAGTCGCACCTGATGCTCGGCCGACCGCGTCCGGCTTTTGAAGCCGTCACGGCCATCCGTCTGCCCGCTCCGCCGACCATCGCTCCAGACGACTCCGTGTCCCTCGGTGCCCTCAGCGTGCGAGTCCGCGGTCTCGCCGGGCTCGCGACCGTCCCGGACACCAAGGCCGCGTTCCAGACCCTTCAACCATACCTGCCTTCGGCGGCCGTCAGAAGTTCCATCGGCCTTCCCGTCGCTTCTCAGATTGTCACGCCACTTGAAGAGGCACGCCGCTGGATCGAGCAAATTGCCGCCGCCGCCAAGCCCGATGACCGTGACGAACAGCTTGCCGTGGCCGGCGCGTGGGCCCGTTTGGCCACACGTTTCCCGGCCGCGAAGAAGGAACTGTTCACCAAGGCGATCGTGATTACCGACACGCTCATCGCCAGCGAAGCCACGGCCGATGCCACGGTGTTTGAATCGCGGGCTGAGCTTCTCGCCGCCACCGGTGATACCGCTGGCGCGATCGCCGCGGCACGCGCCGCCATCGCCAAGCAGCCCGACATTGTGAGCGCACGACTCGGCCTTGCCAACCTGCTGCTGGGCACAGCCGAGGGTGGGGCCGAGGCGGCATCGCTGGCCCAGAAAGCCGCCGAACTCAACCCCGCATCGCCGGAGCCCTTGCTGGTGCTGTGCCGAGTTCAGCTTCAGCAGGCCGATATTCGGACCGCAGCGGGTGATGCCGCCGGGCGAGACGCCGCCAAACGCGATGCTGCCAGCACCCTCAAAAAACTCCTCGCACTCAAGCCAGTCGACTTCGGCCTGCTCAATGACCTCGCCATCATGGCCGAGCGCATCGACGATCCAGCCACCGCTGTTTCGCTCTATGAGCAGGCAATAGCCTCGCCCCAAGCGCCGGCCGGTCGGAATCTCGCCATTGCCAAAAACAACCTCGCGTTCACTCTCCTGCAGCAGTCGATCGCGTCTGGCAACAAGGCTCCGCTGGCCCGCGCCAAGCAACTCGTGAGCGAGTCAATCCAGGTTGAGCCGTTACCATCTTTTTACGACACGCTTGGCTCGATCAACGCCGCCATGGGTGACCGGCCCGGAGCGCTCTCGGCCTATCGCCGCTGCCTGACCGATGACCCCAGGTCATACACCACCGTCGTCGGCCTTGCCATGCTGCTTGCCGATGGCACCATTGACGAGAAAGCCGAAGCGACGGCACTCGTCAAGCGAATTGACGATGCGCCCGATGCGGTCAAGTCGCTTTCGACTCTGCGCCGCCAGCAGCTCACCGATCTTCGGCCCAAGCTCGCTCCGCGCTGACGCGAGCTTCACAATGCGAAGGTTTCACAAGGGCCGCTTCAAGCGGCCCTTGTGCGTTTTGCGGTGCCACCAGTTCGCGCCGCCCGTCTCCCAATCCGTCGCCCAACGTGTGCCCGATCGCCGCGCGCGTGAGCAACCGGCAAGACCTCCCCATTCCCCCAAGTTCTCTGGCCCCGCACACCCGGGTTTTACCTTGCTTTTTGTTATCGAACGCGATAGCAGCGTTACCAGTCGTGCTCAGAGAAAATGTGCTTTACCCACTTTCACAACTGCCCTCTTTTGAAGTGCTTGCGATAGCCATTCGCGTTTCATCACGTATGTTGTGGCAACACTTTTGAAGGAACCCGTAGATGCTCAGTCGATCATTCTTGACCACCGCAATCGTCGCTGTCGCCGGCCTGAGCAGCGTCGCGCTCGCCGACACCACGCTCAGGGGCCACAACCTCAACTCCAGCACCGGCCTCGGCACCGGCAACAACGGTGGCTATAGCCACCGGTTCTGGGAGACCGGCCCCGCCGTGAACTCGGCGACGGTGCCCTTCACAGGGGGCCTGCTCGCGGAAGGCGGTGCATCAACCACCGTCTACACGTTCTGCATGGACCCCAACTACCTCAATACCGCCAATCCCGCAACTTACCACATCATCCCCGTCACCGATGCGCCGTTCCCCGCCACGGGCAACGCCACTGGCCTTGACTACACCACCGTCCACGAGGCCGCCGTGAACGCCACCGCACTCGCTGCCGAATCGGTCGGCCTGATGGACAGCCGCGGCTTCCTGACGACGGCATTCCAGACCAGCCGGAGCTCAAACGTGACCATCAGCGGGTTCACGTTCACCAAGGCCAAGTGGATCGAGGGCCTCCAGACCAAGATCTGGCAGAACCTCGGCATCTCGGGGGGCTCACTCAACGCCGGCAACCTCGCCGTCCGCAACGCCATCGACAGCTTTCGCACGCCGTTCCTCAACGCCGGAATCCGGGTTCGCGTCCTCGGTGTCGATCTCGGCGGCAACCGCGGCCAGGACCAGCTCTGCTTGGTTGATCAGGAGCGGGTGCTGATTCCGCTTCCCCCCGCGGCCTTCGCCGGAATGGGTGCGCTCGCATGCGTCGCCTGCTTCGGGGTGATCCGTCGCCGCAAAAACGCGGCCGTCTGAATCGACATTGTCACAGATCACTTGATCTGAGTTGGAAGTGAACATTCACGCTCTGCGATGTTCGCAGCAGCATTTTGGAGGAAAGATGGATATGAAGACTCGTTCCCTGATTGCTTTGTCCCTCGTCGCTGTTGCCGGTCTTGCCGGCAACGCTCTGGCCGATGGCCGGATCACCACCAATGCCAACCCGGGTGGGTCGGGCGGCCGCTATGACGGCTCCGACGGCTCGGGCGGCGCGTTTGAGTTCACCCCGTCCAACGCGTTCCACGTCAACCAGAACAATGCTGGCTATAACGGCGAACTCGGCGGCCTCGGGCTGACCAACTCGTTCTACTCGTTCTGCCTTGAGCGGACCGAGTTCCTTGGCTCGCCCCAGTACAGCGAGATCTCGACCAGCTCGTCGGGCGGCGGCATCAGCGGCCAGGATCAGACCGGCACCGATCCGCTTGATGCTCGCACGGCTGTGATCTACCAAGAGTTCCGCAACAACGGTAACTTCGGCGGCATCGGCAACATCGGCTCGTCGAGCGTGTCCGTCGGCCAGTCGCTGACCTCCTCGGTTCAGCACGCCATCTGGTTCATTGAGGGCGAGTTGACGGCCGGCGAAGTCGCTGGCGACGCCAACGCCGTGGCGATGGTCGCTTGGGCGCAGCTCCAAGTGAACGCTGGTGCGGGCATCGGCAACGTCCGGGTCCTGCGGTTGTGGGCCAACTTCGATCCCAACACCGGCGCGTACTCTGGTGCCGGTCAGGACGGTCTCACGCTGATTCCGCTTCCCCCCGCCGCGTGGGCCGGTCTCGGCTCGCTCGCCTGTGTCGCCTGCATCGGTGCCATCCGTCGCCGCAAGAATGCGACGATCTGATCCTCTCCGGTCCTCGGCCGCCTGCCAGGCTCCGTGATCGACAAGTTCAGTTCCACGCACCAAAGCCGCTCACGCGGCTTTGGTGCTTTTTGTCGTCCACACCACTGCGACAAACAGCGTCGTTGGTTCGCCCTCGTCGTTGTCAGCCCGGTGCCATCCAATGAGCCACACCAGGAAGCGACGCCCAAGTTACCCATATTCACACACGAGCATTCCAACCCAAGCCAACCGCCAGGTTCAGAACGGTTGCTGGAAAGAAAAAGACGGGTTTCGGAGGAGAACGCACTGTCACCAACCAGATATCGTTGCAGTCAATCCGGGTAGAGCGACGTAGGCAATTGACCCTAGAATGCGATGCTGCAAGCAAATTCGACTCGATTCGGTTGACAACGTCTCAAAATAGGCTAGGTTATTCACGGTGGCCGCGGAAAATGTGCGGCCAAAGAGTCCACGTACGAACTGACCTGGCAGAATCAAATTGGTTTTACGGAGCTGCAGATGAACACTGGAAAAGCTGGATTTTTGTCGTTTTGTGCGATCGTTGCCTTGGCGAATGCCGCCAAGGCTGACATCGTGATGTTTTCAGACAATTTCAACACCGAAACCCTCGTGTTGAACTACACGGGTTTCGCGAACTGGGACGTGTCTGACGGAACGGTCGACCTGATCGGAGCCCCGTCGTTCTTTGACCTGATCCCTGGGCACGGGCGGTATGTGGATCTTGATGGCAGCACCGGCAACGCCGGAACCATGACCACGAAGCCGTCGCTGGGCTGGACTTTCTCGACCGGTCAGCGCTATCGCTTGGAGTTTGACCTCGCAGGAAATCAACGGGGGGGCGCCGTTGATACGGTGGTGCTGTCGGTTGCTGTTGGAAATCTCGCACCCCAATCGATTATGTCGAACTCGAATACGCCGCTGACCCACTACATCTTCGAGTGGATTGGCAACGGCTCGACGGGCGGAATTTCCTTCGCTGCTGCGGGCGGGGACAACGTTGGTCAACTTCTCGACAATGTGCAGTTGACCATGATTCCTTTGCCCCCCGCCGCGTGGGCCGGTCTCGGCTCGCTCGCCGGTGTCGCCTGCATCGGTGCCATCCGTCGCCGTAAGAATGCGACGATCTGATCATCTCCGGTCCTCGGACGCCTGCCAGGCTCCGTGATCGACAAGTTCAGTTCCACGCACCGGAGCCGCTCACGCGGCTTTGGTGCTTTTTGGGGTCCTCGCAACGGCGACGACAAGAGCAAGGGTTCGCCCTCGTTGTGGTCGGCCCGATGCAATCAAATGAGCGACGCCAGGCATTCGCACAGACTACCCATGTTCACACAACTGTGTTCCAGCAGGATCCACCCGTTCATTTCAGCATGGTTGATGGAAAGATGGAGGGTTTCCGAAAGAACCGCTCGTTCACCTAAGACGCATCGTTGCGGTCGACCGGGTAGAGAGGCTTAAGCATTCGACCCTACTTTGTGATGCAGCAAGCAAATTCGATTCGAATCCGTTGACAATGTCTCAATATGGGGTAAGTTTCCCCTATCGGACGCGGAAACTGCGCGGCCGAGCAGTCCACGTACGGAGTGGCATGGTTGAATGACAGTTGAGTTGCGGAGCTGCTGATGATCACTCGAAGAACCGGCTGTTTGTCGTTTTGTGCGATTGTTGGCTTGGATTGCTCCGCAGCTATCTGATTTGTTGTTGCGCCACTTCGGCGAGTTGAATTTGCACCTTTGCTGCAGCGTTTGCAGCGTGTTTTTTTTAGGAGAATCGAAGATGAAGAATCGTTCTATTGTGGCTATGGCGATTATCGCCGTTGCCGGTCTCGCGGCCAACGCCATGGCCGATGGTCGGATCAGAATCAATGACGCCACCGGTGCGTACAACGGTTCTGACGGCTCAGGCGGCGCCTTTACGATTTCCCGGCACGCGGGTTCGCCCTTTGCCAATGGGGACTATAACGGAACTTACGGCGGCAACCGAATCAGCGGCGACGGTCGCGGCAACACGTCTTTCCTCTCGTTCTGCCTTGAGCGGAACGAGAACATCGGGTTCGGTGGCGAGTACTACACCGAGATCGCGACATCCGCGGCCGCTGGCGGTCTCGGTGGTGCCTCAGGTGGCGTTGATCCTCTGAGCTCGACGACGCAGAAGCTCTATCGCGAGTTCCGAAACTTGGCCGACTCCAACGACGCGAACGTGTCGACAACCGGCCGTTTCAACGGGCACTTGAGCAATCCGCTTTCGTTGACTGGCACCGATGTCACAGCCATTCAGAATGCGATTTGGTTCTCCGAAGGCGAACTTAACTCGATCAGCGGCGCTGCGCTCTTAATCTATAACTGGGCGAATCTCGGTACAACTATCGTGCCAGGCTCAGAGGACGTTCGCGTCCTGCGACTTTGGACGAACTGGAATGCCAGCAGTGGCTACTCCGGCTTCGCGCAGGATCAGTTGACCCTCATCCCCCTTCCCCCCGCGGCTTGGGCTGGTCTCGGCTCGTTGGCGGGCGTTGCGGCCTTCGGCATGATCCGTCGCCGCAAGCTCGCGGCTGTGTGATTTGAACCGTCGGTCTCTTCGGCATGGTCCGCCGCCGCAAGAACGCCGCGGTCTAACCCCGGGTTCTGAGCCCGGCTCCTGAGCCCCCAAATTTCGAGGCTTTCGCGACGGGGGAGCATCTGCTCCCCCGTCTTTTTATTCGCAGTTACCCTTGGCCGGTGTCCGTTTGCGGCCGATATCATTGGTTCTTAGGAGGTCCGCACCCATGAAGGGCATCATTCTCGCCGGTGGTCTTGGGTCGCGTCTGCGGCCCCTCACACTGGTCACCAACAAGCACCTCCTTCCGGTCTACGACCGGCCCATGATCCATTACCCGATCCAGGCCCTTGTCAACGCCGGCATTCGCGACGTTCTCATCGTCACCGGTGGCGAGCACGCGGGCGACTTCCTCAAACTCCTGCGCAACGGCAAGCATCTGGGCGTGCACCACCTTGAGTACGCGTATCAGGAGGGCGAAGGCGGCATCGCCGATGCCCTGAAACTCGCCGAAGAGTTTGCCGATGGCGGCAAGATCTGCGTCATCCTCGGCGACAACATCATCGAGGGCAACATCAAGCGTGCCGCGGGCGAGTTCTTCACTCAGAAGACCGGTGCCAAGATTCTCCTCAAGCAGGTGCCCGACCCTGAGCGCTTCGGCGTCGCCGAACTCTCCGATGCCCCACCCAACGGTCGCATTACCAAGATCATCGAAAAACCCACCAACCCCGCTTCCGACTTCGCCGTCACCGGCATTTACTTCTACGACAATCGTGTCTTTGAAACGTGCCGCACCCTCAAGCCCAGCCAGCGCAACGAGCTTGAAATCACCGACGTGAACAACTCGTATCTGGCGGCCGGCGATCTCACCTATGACATCCTCGAAGGCTGGTGGACCGACGCCGGCACCTTTGAGAGTCTGCACCGCGCCAGCCGATACGTCGCCGAGGGCGGTGCCAATCACATCGACCTTGAAGCCACCAAGCCGCCCCTCTTCCGTCAGGCTGCCCCCGCTCAAGGTTGATGCAGGCCTCGCCGCTTCTCGTGTCATGGCCCGATCAAATCCAGCCCTCTTAGCGCGCCACCTATGACGCCAACCTCCCCGCGAACGCTCAACGAATCACTCCCCAAGGCCTTCGCCGCCGCGGTCGACGCGCAGGAGCCGATCTTCGTCCCGACCTCGGTCTTCACCGACGATCGCGGCTGGTCGCTCATGAACCAGATGCAGGGCGTGATGAACCCGCAGGGCCAGGTCAACTTCTCCGTGCAGTACCCCGGGGTAATCAAGGCCTGGCATCGCCACATGCTCCAGACCGACTTCTGGCTCTGTCTGAACGGCCACCTCAAAGCCGGCATTTATCGCGAGAGTGACGGCAAGTCGTGGCTGGCCGTCATTGGCGAGAAGAAACCCGGCGTGCTCATCATTCCCACCCCGCTCTGGCACGGTGCCGCCACGGTTGGCGATGTGCCCGCAGGGCTTCTTTACTACGTCACCCACGCGTACAACCCGGCCGCTCCCGACGAGGAACGCCGGGCCTTTGACAGCGTGACTGGTTTCCCCTGGCACGTTCGCCACGGCTGATCGCAGGAGACCGTCAAGGTGCAGGGATCAGTGCTTGTCATCGGTGGTTCGGGCATGCTCGGGCGGGCCGTGCAGGCGGCGCTACGCGCCCGCGCCATCGCCTTTGACGCGCCCCCGCACGCGCAGGTTGATGTGCTCGCGCCGCAGTCGGTGAGCGCGGCACTCGGCCCGCATCGCATCGTCATCAACTGCTCGGCATGGACCGATGTTGACGCTGCCGAAGCTCAGGAGCCGGCGGCGACGAGGTTGAACGCTTGGGCTGTTGGCGAACTCGCCCAGACCTGCCGGCGCCATGATGCCACCCTGGTTCATTACAGCACCGACTACGTCTTCGATGGTGGCGGGTCAGCCCCGTACCCGATCGACGCGCCGATCAACCCCATCGGAGCTTACGGCCGCGGCAAGGCCGAGGGTGAGCGGTTGATCGCCGAGTCGCAGACGCGCGGGCTGCCAGCGCTGGTGATTCGAACCAGTTGGCTCTATGCCCCGTGGGGCAAGAACTTTGTCCGCACCATTGCCCGCTTTGCCAAAGAAAAACCCTCGCTCAAGGTCGTGAGCGATCAGCGCGGCCGACCGACCTCCTCAGAGCATCTCGCCGACGCGACGCTGCGGCTCCTCGACAGAGATGCCCGTGGCACGTTCCATGTGACCGATGGCGGCGAGGCTACGTGGTTTGACTTCGCCACGCGAATCGCTGCGTTTGCCAATCCAGCGTGCCGCGTTGACCCCTGCGCCACGGCGGAGTTTCCCCGACCGGCCAAACGACCGGCCTATAGCGTGCTCGACCTTTCGCAAGCCCAGCGGCTCATCGGGCCGATGCCGCATTGGCACATCGCCCTCGACTCTGTACTCGCCCGCCTTGAGGCTTAACCAAGCCGTTTCCCCCTCTGCCCTCTCCTCGCCCGGATTCAACGATGGCCGCAACCAACGCCCAAAACCGCCCCACCCCGCTCGACCCCCACAAGCCCCTGCACTTGCTGGTCACCGGCGGTGCCGGGTTCATCGGAACCAACTTCATCCGGTTTGTGATGCGCCACCGCCCCACGTGGCGGGTGACGAATCTTGATGTCCTCAGCTACTCCGGCAACCTTGAGAATCTCCGCGACGTTGAGGGCGATTCGCGGTATCGGTTCGTCAAGGGCGATATCTGCGACATGGATACGGTCCTGCCGCTGGTGGCGGGGGCCGATGCAGTCGTGCACATGGCGGCCGAAAGTCACGTTGATCGCTCGATCATCGACTCGCGCCCGTTCGTGGTGAGCAACACCCTTGGCACGCAGACCATTCTCGATGCCTGCCGCCGGGCCACGGTAGATCGGGCCGGTGGTGGTGGGGCCGGTGGTGGTGGGGGAGGTGGTGGTGGGGGTGGCGGCGGGAGAGGAGCCCCGTGGGGCGGTCGCTTGGTCTACGTCTCGACCGACGAGGTCTACGGCTCGCTCCCACTCGATCGCCCGGACTTGTCCTTCACCGAGGAAGGCACGCTTGCGCCCAATAGCCCCTACGCCGCCAGCAAGGCCGCGGCGGATCTGCTGGTTCGGGCGTATTTCCACACCTTCAACCTGAATGTGGTGACAACCCGCTGCTCGAACAACTTCGGGCCGTATCAGTTCCCCGAAAAGGTCATTCCGCTCTTTGTGACCAACCTCATCGAAGGTGCGCAGGTCCCGCTTTATGGTGACGGGCTCAATGTACGCGACTGGGTGCATGTCGATGATCACTGTGAGGGCATCATCGCTGTGCTTGAGCGCGGCCGCGCCGGCGAGGTCTACAACATCGGCGGTGAGAACGAACGCAACAACCTTGAACTCACCAAGACGATCCTGCACCTCATGGGCAAGGGCCAAGAGATGATCCGCTACGTGCCCGACCGCCTCGGCCACGATCGCCGCTACGCCGTGTGCATCAGCAAGATTTCGGCTGAACTTGGCTGGCATCCCACCCGCTCGGCATGGCCGCAGGCCCTGCACGAAACGATCGAGTGGTATCGCACCAATCAGGAATGGTGGAAGCGGGTCAAGAGCGGGGCATATCGCGAGTACTACGAGCGCCAATATGGGGCAGCGCGGAAGTGACCCGGTCGGGCAAGAACGCCATTCAACAAATGCCCAGCGCCTGTGGAGTCCGGGGCTGTAGAAACGCACAGGGGCGGATTCGAGTTGCCATCCCGCGGGGCCACTCCCGCGTCACGCTCCCGTGTGGCAACATTTGGCCTTGGCAATGGTTGCGCGATTGGTCGGCTGCGAGGCGTTCGGCCGCATGCCGGTTCGAGTTCGTCGTAGTGGGGACACATTTGGGGGCGCGCACACGTCACGACGTGGCCGCGTTGGCCGCGTCTGGTGCACGTTGTGTGGGACATCACCGAAGGTGCGAACGGTCGTAGCCCGGGTGACTTATCCCGGGTTGACGCGCCATGATCTATGAGAGATTCGCGATCTATGCGAGATTCGCGATTTTTCCACTCGTGCCGGGTCGCCCCAAGCGAAGCGGAGGGCGGCACGGATTGAGGAGGAAAGGCCACGATTGGCATACATACTATCGGCAATGCCACGCCGAGCCGCCGTTATCGCCGCCCTGCGCACCCCCGTCGGCCGCTACGGCGGCGCGCTCTCCTCCGTGCGGCCAGACGACCTCGCGGCCCACGTTATCCGCGCGATCATCTCGAGCACCGGCATCGACCCCGCCCTCATCGAGGACGTGTACCTCGGCGCGGCCAATCAGGCGGGCGAGGATAATCGCAACGTCGCTCGCATGGCCGCGCTCCTCGCGGGGCTCCCCACGAGCGTCCCCGGCGCGACCGTCAACCGCCTGTGCGCCTCTGGTCTGGAGGCGATCAACATCGCAGCTCGCATGATCGAGGCGGATCACGGTGATGTCTTCATCGCCGGAGGCACCGAATCTATGAGCCGCGCGCCGTTCGTGCTGGGCAAGGCCGAAGCCCCATTCGACCGCGCCCAGCAAGTCCACGACACCACGATTGGCTGGCGATTCGTCAATCCTCGCCTGGCCGAGCTGCACCATCCGTTCTCTATGGGAGAGACCGCCGAAAACGTTGCCCGCGAGCATCGCATCAGCCGCGAGGACCAGGATCAGTTCGCCCTGATGAGCCAGAAGAAGTGGGCCGCGGCCCACGAGCAGGGACGGTTCAAGAGCGAGATCGTGCCGATGGTGATTGCCCGGCCCAAGGGTGACTCCTCCTGCCCCATCGTGGTGGCCGTCGACGAGCACCCCAGGCCCGACACCACGCTCGAAAAACTCGCCAGACTGCGGCCCGCTTTCACGAAAGATCCGTCCGGCTCGGTCACGGCAGGGAACTCCTCAGGTGTGAACGACGGTGCCGCTGCGCTCCTGCTCGTGGAGGAGAGCCGGGCCAGAGCGCTCGGACTCAAGCCGCTGGCGTACGTCGGCCCGTGCGCCGCGTCGGGCGTAGACCCGGCGCACATGGGCATCGGGCCCATCCCCGCCGTGCGCAAGGCGCTCGCTCGCGCGAAGCGGTCGCTGGGCGAGATCGGCCTGATCGAACTCAACGAAGCGTTCGCCGCCCAATCGCTCGCGTGCGCCCGCGCGCTGGGCGTCGATGAAGCAAGCATGAATGTCAATGGCGGGGCGATCGCGATCGGCCACCCGCTTGGCTGCAGCGGCGCTCGGATCGCCACCACACTTATCCACGAAATGACGCGCAGGGGCACCGCGCGGGGGATCGCGTCGCTGTGCGTGGGCGTGGGCCAGGGCCTCGCGACGATCTTCGAGGGGGCGTAGTTCGATCAGGCCAGTGAGACGAGCTTCATGAAGCAGCGCCTGAAGGCGGCCACGAGCGCATCGATGTCCGCTTCGGTCATGGGCGTAGAGAGCGCCACCGAGCCGGAGTTGATCAGCAGGAAGCCCTCGTCGGCCATGTGCTCGAGCAGGAGTTTCAGACGCTGATTTTCCTCGGGCGAGAGGTACGCCTCGCGATAGTTGCGCGGGGCGCTCGGCTTGAGGTGAACCCGCAACATCGAGCCCGCCCCCGTCACGCTGGCGGCAATCCCCGTCGCGATGATTGAGTCCTGGATGCCCGTGATGGCGCGCCGGGCAAGCGCGTTCAGCCGCTCGATCGCGGGCCGATCAAACTTCTGCATGGTCGCCAACCCGGCGACCATGCAGATGGGATTGGCCGAGAATGTGCCCGAGTGCGGGAAGAGGTACCGCTTGGAGCCAGGGTTGAGAACATCCATCACGTCGGCGCGGCCGGCGACGGCCCCGATGGGGAACCCGCCGCCGATCATCTTGCCCAGCGCCGTCAGATCCGCGCGGATGTTATATGAATCCTTCAGTCCGCCGAAGCTGGAGCGGAACGTGATGACCTCGTCGAGTACGAACAGCACATCGTGGGCGGTCGCCCAATCGCGGATCGCCTCGACGAACACCGGGTCCGCCGGGTTGAGCCCGACGCGGTGAGGCATGAGGTCGAACACGATGCACGAGAGCCGGTCGGCGTGCTGATCGAGCAGCGCGATGGCCCGCTCGGTATCGTTGAACGGGAACACCACCACATCATTTATCGCCGACGCGGGGGTGCCCGCCACCAGGGGTACCCGCTGGGGCTGCTCTGGGGCCCCCCAGGTTTTCGGTCCGGGGGCCTGGCTCACCTCGACATAGTCGTACGCACCGTGGTACGCGCCCTCGGCCTTGGCGATCATCGGGCGCCCGGTGAACGCACGGGCCGCCTTGATCGCGACCATGAGCGCCTCGGTCCCCGAGTTCACAAATCGCAGCTGCTCGAAACTGTCGTTGCGCGAGAGAAGGTGCTCGGCATAGATGATCTCGGCTTCCGTGCCCATGCTGAAGGCGGTACCCTTGGTGAGCTGAGCGGTGACGGCACGCACCATATCGGGGTCGGCATGGCCGTGGACCAACGCGGCCATGTTGTTGGCGCAGTCGATCCGCGTCTGGCCGTCCACGTCCACCAGCCGGCAGCCGTAGCCATGATCGACATACAGCGGGTGAGGATCGCGCAGCACGGCGTTGCGACTGACCCCGCCCGGGAGAGATTTGAGCGCTCTGGCGAAGAGTTCGGCGGAGCGTGAGGTCTGGATTTGCGGGCTCATTTGATTCTCCGGATCGTGTTCCCAGCCGCAGGCATGAGCAACGGGGCCCCTGTGCGTTCCTTGACCGTATCGAGGTCCACGCCCGGGCTCAACTCGATGAGTTGGAACCCGCCCGGGGTGACTTCGATTACGGCTAAATCGGTGTAGATGCGGTTGACAACTCCTCGCCCGGTCAACGGGTAGGTACACGCATCGACGAGCTTGGGTTCACCCTCTTTTGTGCAGTGCTGCGTGATCACGAATATCGACTTGACCCCGGCCACAAGATCCATCGCGCCGCCCACCGCGGGGATGGCGTCGTCGGCGCCAGTGGACCAGTTGGCGAGGTCGCCGTTGCAGGCCACCTGCAGCGCGCCGAGTACACACAAATCGAGGTGCCCGCCGCGAATCATCGCGAAGCTGTCCGCGTGGTGGAAGAACGCCGCGCCCGGGAGTGCCGTCACCTGCCGCTTGCCTGCATTGATGAGTTCTGGATCACCTTCGCCCGGCTCAGGCGTAGGACCCATACCCAGCAAGCCGTTCTCGGTGTGATAGATGAGTTCGCGGCCCTCGGGAACAAACTTGGCTACCAGCTCGGGAATACCGATGCCCAGATTGACATACCAGCCATCGGGAATGTCCTGCGCCAAGCGCTGGGCCATCTCCTCGCGAGTGCGTCCGATGCCTGTCATTCGGGTGGTCATGGGTATTTCACTCCTGCCGCGACAAGCTCCGACTCGTGCTTGGGGCTGGCCACCTCGACCACGCGATCGACGAAAATCCCCGGCGTGATGATGGCTTCCGGGTCCAGTACGCCAGGCGCCACAACACGCTCAACCTGCACAATCGTGACGCGCCCGGCCATGGCCATTGGAGGGCCGAAGTTCCGGGCCGTCTTGTTGTAGAT
>Ga0105049_10005819_pt1 | contig 14356 bp, 18 predicted proteins | sample MAT06_FD_78087 | JGI IMG/M metagenome (GOLD analysis project Ga0105049, IMG submission 78087) | Freshwater microbial communities from Lake Fryxell liftoff mats and glacier meltwater in Antarctica - MAT-06 | ecosystem: Environmental > Aquatic > Freshwater > Ice > Liftoff microbial mat | place...
GCACTACCAGTGCAATAAATACCTCGTCGCGCATCAAAACCGCCACGCGACCGATACTTCCGCGCCGTCGCGGTGGAAAACAAAACCCAGGCCCACCTGGGCCGTCGCGCCGATGACGGCGCCCAGTTGGGTGGCGTGCGCGTCGCTTGCGTCGCGATCGTCCTTGTCGTTGAATTCTTCGTATGCCCAGCCGGCGGCGGTCAGGGTGCAGGCGCTGATCAGCCACCGTTGCCACGGGCGCAGGTCGGTGGTGTCTTCCAGGACATCGGCAAGCACATACGACCCCAGCGCGCCGCAGGTAAAGTGCAGCCGCTTGTCGTACGCCGACCAATCGACTGCCGGCAGGGCGGCAACGATCGCCACCAAGGCAACGGTGATGCGCAGAAACGGCATCGACCACGGCCGCGCCACCGCGCGCACACGGGCCACGGCGATGCGCCGCTGGGTGCGCTGCTGGCGGCGATCGTCGTCGATGGCATCGGCGGCTTCGCGCAGGGCCGACCAGCCCGCCACGCGCACGCCAGCGACGCGCAGCAGGGTATTTGAGTCACACGCGGTCCCGGTAATTTTGTAGCGTTTCACTGATAGATTCCTTATTTTTTTAATGGTCTGGCCAATCATTCCGACACCGTCAGGCCAGGAAATTGCAGCACCGTCTGGCTCGGCAGGGATCGATGGATGACGCTCGCAACGGCGCGCCCAAGCTCTGCCAGCGGATCGCTCGGGGGCCCAACGATCGCGGCACCGGCCTTGCAGTCTTCCAGCCGGCCGGTCAGCAGGGCCACCTTTCCGTCGATCTGGCGCCAATCAAATCGATCGTCGGCGTAACGGCCGAGCCTGTTGCGCATCCATAGGATGGCCGGCCGTATCTCTACCCGTACCCGCTGACCCTGTGGCGGGCAGTAGCGCCTTAGCCCAGTGCCTGCAATGTCAATTTTTCCGAACTCGCAGGCCAAAAGGCGTTTTGTCGCGATATTCGGGCTGACCGACAAATACGCAGCCAGCACCGGCACCCGCACCCACCGAAAGTCGAGCTCAGGGTACAGGCCCCCGCTTTTGTCGTGCATGGGGTGCAGCCTCACCTTACGCGGCCTCGTTGGGGATCATCCCCAACGCGCGCTGGTGGGCTTTCCGCACATGGATATTCACCGGCCAAGCGTCCAAACGCTCGATCTTGCGGAGGCTGGCTTCCGGAATCGACAGACGAACGGCCTGGGCAAGACGGCTTTCCTGCGGCAGCCTGGCTGCGAGCACACAGCCGCGGGGGGTTGATTTTTTGGGGGGTGCTTTGGGCATGCCCTATTCGTATATCTGCGAAATCGGATGTCAAGGACATCTCGCCCAGGTGCGAAACCGGCACGGGCAGGCCGCCAACCTACACCAAAAACGCCTAAGGAACGCTAACCAAGCCAAACCAAGCGCAATCACTGGCTATGGCTTGCCGTTCATAAATCAAGCCTTACGTCATAGCATACCCATTTGCCCACAAAAACACACAGAAACCGCTGATTTCCTGGGTAGGACTGGCTTCAAGAATGGCCGAGTGGTCAACGAATCGAACTATCAGCCGCCCCGGCGCCGCGATACTGCCCGGGATGCATCCCGCCCGCGTTATCCTGCAATCGCTGCCGCGCCTGTTGCGCTCGGCCCGCAGCGAGGAACGCACCAGCCCGACGCGCAACCCCAAAGCGCCGGACCTGTCGCGCATCCAAATCCGCGCGCTCAAAAAAACCTACCAAGCCGCCCTGCTCAGCCGCCTCGATTGCGATCCCCAAGGCCGCAGCCGGCGCACCGGCAAACCGGCCTGGGAATCCCTGCCCTGGTCGGCCGGCCTGATCGCAGAAATCGGGGGCGATAGCTGGCAGGTCTTGGCGCTGGCATGCTGGCTCGATCGCCACGCGACGACGACGCGCGCGACCTATGGCCGTCTAATCGCCAGCGCCTGGCGGCATCTCGATGTGCGCACCATCGAAGAAGCGATCGCGCTGCCCACCGAAGCGGGCTTGACCTGGATGCGCCACCTGCGCCGCAGCACGACCAGCCGCGGCACCCCGCGCCAGCCCCGCACGATCAACACCGCGGTCGCCGCCCTCAACAGCTGGGCACATTTTGCGCACGGCCTCGGCCTGCATCGAATACCATGGACCGTCCTGCCCGCGGTACCCGTTTCGAGCGGGCGGCATATTGATCGCGAACCGATCGTCCTCACTGCCGAACAGCTGGGGCAATTCTGGACCGCGGCGGCGACGCTGCCCCGCCGGCGATTCCTCGCCCTGGTCCTGGATTCCCTGCACGGCCTGCGCCGCAGCGAGGTTGCCCGGCTCACTTGGGGCGATTTCCGCGTGCGTCGCCGTGGGACCAATGCCGCGCCCGCCGTATTCCGGATCGTCGGCAAGGGGGGGCGGCATCGCCAAGTCGCCGTCCATCCCTCAGTGCGCCCATGGCTGGAAACACAGCGCAAGGGGCAGCCATCGGCGCGCCCAATCCTGGCAGACGCGCAGGGCAACGCCCCAAGCCCCGATCAGATCAGCGCTTGGGCCAAGGCCGTGTTCCGCCTGATCGGCATGCCCGAAGGTTACGCGCACGCCCTGCGCGCGACCTGGGCAACGCTGGCCCTGGAAGCCAAGCACGCCCCGCTGCAGGTCCAACAGTCCGGCGGCTGGCGCCGCACGGAAACCATGCTTACCCATTACTACAAGCGCCGCGCCATTCCTTTGATCGACCCCATCCCCGCGCGGATGGGCTGAAACAGAAAATGGCGGTTTGTTTGCATCCGCAATTCAGAAACCCCGCGATTCACCGCGTTCTAGCAAAGGCGCACCCGTGCAGATAGAACACTATAGTAGATATGGGTCAATTCATTTTAGACGGTTTTTACCGGCGTTTTCGTCCTGTTTTTTTCCAGAATCACACGATATAGCCCCATAGTATAGGGTTTATTGTGACAATTAAACCATGCATTTGTGACACGTCACAAAGGTACCCCATGAACGATGACCTAGCGAAAAGATTACAGACCGCATGCGCCAGAAAGTGGCCACAGGTTACCGAATACCTAAACCTGCTCGCCGAAGCACTGGCCCATGTTAGAATGGTGGATCTGGCCAGAATGCTTTACAACGGCCACGGCTCGCTGCCGCTACTCCACGACATGGCCCTTGTGCTAAATATGAAGATTACCGAACTACTGCCCAACCTGCGATTCCCCGTCATCGCACTCCAAAGGAAGCATCAGCCAGCAGTCAAGGCAGGGTCGATTCCCTGGCACGTCGCAGAAAGGGCATACGCCGTTTATGTTCAGCGTTATGGCCGGAGTCAGACGCTTCAACGACTCGCGGAGCGGGGCGGCTTATACGCCGAGGAAATGGATGACCTGTTGCCTGACTGGAAGGACATGACCGGCGACACATCGTGCGTTAAAAGCTACGTAATCAATAATGAGCTAGACAATCTGCGCGCCGCAAGCATGCGCGAATTGCAAATGCTCCAGGGCGACGGGCTTCACTACCCGTCGGCCATCGACAAGGACATGACCACCACCCCCCACACCCCGACAAAGAAAGCATAATTACCATGTTCGACAACTATGATTTTGGCTTTTTTGGCCCAATACTCTTCGCAGGTGCGCTCCTGGGCATTGCCGGCCTGGGCATCGCATATGGGATCTTCAGGCTGATTTGCTGGATCGTTAACCACGTCACGTTTGTCTGATCTACCCACCCCAACCACTCGGACGACGACCATGGCAGCCCCCACACCAGACGCACAAGTCGCGCTACTGAATAAGCTCATGCGCGAGCAAATCCAACCCCACCTGCCGGCAGACATGGGCGCGACATTGATGCTCTTCCAACAGCGCGCCGTGCCTTTGGGCACCCAAGGTCTTACCCTATATATCAGCACCGCGAACCGCGACGACATGGCCAAGCATCTGCGGGATCTGCTGGACCGCTGGTCGGCGCGCGGGACATGACCCCCACCCCCCCCCTTTGGGTCCTCCCCCCTGGGGCGGGTGGCGCTGGCGGTTTTATAATCGTCAACTATTTTTTTTTTCGGATCGGCGGGGGGTGCTTGTGACAACCACGGGAACTAGGGGCTGGTCAGCCGAGTTCGACCAGTCAAGGGGGTTTGTCTGATGGATGCGCCGGCACCTTTCGATGCCATCGAACGCGCGCAGGTGGCGGCGCTGATGAAAAAGCTCAAGGCCGGCAAGGCTCTGAACGCGCGGGAGTACTCGGCCCTGCAGCAGTACGGTACCGGCAAGGGGTTGGGATCGGCGCCGAAAAAGAAAGCGCCAAAGAAGAAGGCGACAGGTAAGGCGGCGCCGAAGCGGCGCGCGCTGGCTGGGGCAGATGAAGGTCCGCCCGATGTGCTCTTTGACACCCAGCGCGAAGCCGCGGCGCTGATGGGCGTCCACTACAATACGATAGGCAACTGGTTCGAAGCCGGACACGGGCCCGGCGGCGATGTTCCCTGGTCGCTAAAAGATTGGTGCGTGCAGTTGCGCGCGGCTGGTAAATTATCGCGGTGCAAGCCCACGCGCGAAGATGCCCATGCGGTGTGGACCTGGGCATTCACGGGCGACATGGGCGAAGCCATAAACCCAGACGACCCGGTGCATGCGGCGCCGGTCGGGTGGCAAGAGGAACAGCAACGCCAAGTCGCGCTGGCCGGCCTGACCAATCGGCGGCGGGCCCAGATCGAACTGGAAACACTGGAAGGCGTGCGCATCCCGGTCGAAGAATACCGCCGCCGGCGCACCCGCGATCGCGAACAAGTGCTGGGACACCTGGACAGCGTGCATGCCGCGGTGCGTGACCTGGCCGGGCTGACGCTAGAACACCGCGGCGCATTAAATCAATCCTTGGCTGACTGGGTGCTGCGCACCCGCAATGCATTATCGCAAGGGGCGCCGGTAGCCCTGGGCGTAGTGATCGACGGGACAGACGACGCATGAGCTACGCCGCCACACTCGACGCGATAGACCGCGAAGTTTATTACGGCCCCATCGCGCCGCCGGTGCATCCACGCGACCTGGGCACCTTTGCCAGGGCCTGTCGAAATCCGCCGGGTGGTCCATTCCCTGGTGCATTTTATGATTACTCAATCCATCCCGGCCAGCGCGCGGTGGTGCAAGCTTTATCAACCAAGAAATATACGCATTACGTTGTCGTCGCATGCACCCAGGACGGCAAGTCCTGGATCTGCATCCAAGTCCCGCTGATGTATTTCACCTGCGAATTAAAAGAGCCGGTGGTGTATGCAATCCCTGACATGCGCGTCGCCGAAGATAGCTGGATCGAAAAGATTCAGCCAGGCTTAGAGCACACCGCAGAATTAGCGCAGCACCTGCCGCAGCGCGGCGCGGGCAGTGCAGGGGGCACCAAGGTCACGACCGTCATGTTGCACAACGCCGCGCCCATTTTCTTCCTTGGCAAGGGTGGCAAAAACAAATCCGCCGCATCATCGCGCACCGCCCGCGTGGTGCTGATGGATGAATTCGGTAAAATACAACCAGAAATGGCGACCAAATACGACCGCCGCGCCGATAGTTTCGACACCCGCGCCATCAGAATAAAAGCCGGCACCGTAGAATCGACCCAAGGCGACCTGCTGCTGGCGGCGTATCGCAAGGGCACCCAGCACGTTCTGCACTACCCGTGCCACCTATGCGGCGAATATACGCGCATGCGCTGGGAATCAGTGACCTATGACCGCACCAGCGATCGCAAAGCGCGGGTCTCCGCGCGCATCGCCTGCGAACGCTGCGAAGGCATCTGGACCGACGCCGAAAGAAAGCAGAACCTGCTGCGCGGCGTAGACCTACCCGATACCCAAACGATAGACCGCAACGGCGTCATCCATGGCGACGAACCCGAATCCGAAACGTACAGCCTCCGCTGGGGCGCCCTTGATTCCCCGCTAAAATCCTTGGGCACCTTGGCGGTGCAGCATCGCGGCGCCGTCTGGGAAGACGAAGACGGCAACAGCCACCCGCTGCGCGAATTCTATCACGACCAATTGGCCGAACCATTCCCCGAAGTCGACACCGCGGAGAATGTCGAATCGATGGCCCTTGCCCAGCGCAGCACCCTCAGCACCTATGGCATGGGCGAAGTAGACGACCGCGCCGTCTTCTTGATCGCCATTATCGATCAACAGCTGCGCCGCTATTTCTGGGAAATCATGGCCTTCGACGACCAGGGGCGGTCGTGGGTAGTTGATTATGGACAGCACGGCATCTGCAGTGAAGGCGAAACCCCCGACAAAATGCAGCGCATGGGCCACCTGCGCCAATTGATTTCCAAGCTCCAATCCGGCCGCGCCAAGCCCAGCACCGGCGAAGTGCTGCACCCACTGCGCACCGCGATCGATTTAGGCAACTGGGGCGCCGACACCGTCGAAGCCCTGCACGATGATCCGGCAGTTTTATTCGTGCGCGGTACCGGCGACTACCAGGTGCAACGCATGAGTCGCAGCGGTAAGGGCGTCGACGGTCAGCGGCTGGATGGGTGGTATGACATGCGACTCATAGAGCGCGACACCATCCCGCACAGCATTTTATGGATTGAATCGGACACCGTGAAGCACCAGGTTTTCCGGTCTATTCAACGACCCGCCGGCGAAACAGGCGCCCTACACGTCCCCCTTGGATTGGCCGCCGAAGATGATTTCCCGCGCCATCTGACCGCCGAACAATGGACAAAAAACAAAGCGGGAAAATATGCATGGATAAAACGACCAGGGCGCCGCAACGACTGGTTCGACACCACGTATTACGGCTTGGCCGTGGCTCGCTATTTACGCGACCACTTCGCGTGGCTTATTCGGCCCGACCCCGGCCAGGATACCACTATCGATCGAGACGATGACGCCGACACCGACATCGATCTGAGTTGGACATGACCGGGGGCTTATTCGATTGGGGCGGGGGCGGATCCGAAACCGCAGACGCACCCCGCGGCCGCCGCATGGTCCTGGTGGTCTGTTGCCCCGATTGCCAAAGCCTGGACGTGCGCCGCCACGCCAGCAAAGGGATCAAGGGGTATTGGTCCTGCCAGGGCTGCGGCGAACAATGGACCGAATCAGCCGAAACCGGGATGGGCCACACTGGGCGAATTGTCGAAGGTTGATCGGTTTTTTCTATCTGGTGTAAATCTTAGAAAGCCAGAAGTCGACACCGCCGCACAGATCAATACGGTGCCTCAATGGCCACCGCCGCCCAAGTCGTCGCATCGTTAGCGGAAGCCCAGGCCCTGGTGGACGTGGGTTCCCTCACCGATGGCCAGATGCTGGCGCTGGCCCGCCTGGCGTTAGCCGACCTGATGCGCGGCCGGTCCACCAGCTACAGCGTCAGCGGCCGCAATTTCGCGTTCGCGTCGCTCGATTCAGCGATGAAAGCCGTGGAATATTTCCAAGGCCGCTATGATTCCAGCAACAACGCGATCTGCGTAAATCTGGTCGAGCTCTGATGGTCGCCCTGGCCGGCGCTGATACCGACCGCCTGCTCGGCCCCTGGGGGGTCGGCGGCGAGGCACCGGACGACGCCTACGACCAGGGCGGCGATATTGTCGGCGATCGCGGCCTGTGGTTGGATAGCAACGACCCGATCGCGCACGCCATCGTCGAATCCCTGCTGCGCGGCAGCATCGGCGCCGATGGCCTGCGCTTTCAATCTGCATTCGAATCAGACGGCGATCCCCACACGATCACCCCAGACGAACGCAAGACCCGCAATAAGATAAACCGCAGCATCCGCCGCGCCTGCACGGGCACCCGGTTCGATGCGAACGGTTTATTGTCGCGGGTTGAAATGTCGAAAATAATTGCCCGGCAGGCCATCTGCACGGGCAGCGGTTTCGCGCAAAAGCTCTGGCTGCCCAACCGGCAGGGCGCGCAGTACCAAGCGACCTGCTGGCGGCTGATTCACGCCTCGCGCGTCTGCAATCCCGACTACGCGCCGAACTCAGAACGCTGGGTCAACGGATTCCGCCTCGATGACAACGGCCAGCCGATCGCCGTTGGCGTGCTCAAGCACCATCCCCGCGCCATGCTCGGCAAAGCCCAATGGGTTACGGTACCGATTTATCTACCAGACGGCGCCCGTAATCTGGTCTATTTGCCCAGCCACACTGCACCCGACCAAATACGCGGGCCCGGCTGGTTTAATCAGGTTATCCCGCTCCTGCGGTTCATCGGTCGCACGATGGAAGCCAAGGTCATCGCCGACCTGATGAAGGCCAGCATCGGGTTTATCATCGAATGCGACAACCCCACCGCGATGGCCGCGCAAGATCGCAACGGCACCGAATTGACCAAGGCGACTAAGATTAAGCCTGGCATGAAGTACTATGTAAAAAAGGGCACCAACTGGAAAGAATTCAATCTCAATTTTAACGGCGCCGACTTCAATCAGTGGGGCGACTTCCTGCTTAAATTGGTCTGTGCCAACTTTGGCATGCCGTGGCAATTCGTCATGCAGCAATTGACCAACAGTAATATGGCATCCGCCCGCGTCGCCCTGGCGCAAGCATACCAGACCTTTAACGGCTTGGCCACGTGGATGATTGATTACGTCGAAGACCCGTGGAATCATTCGATCATTGCCGAAGACATCGTGCGCGGCCGCATCGAAATCGGCACCGCCGAACTCGACGATGCGTATATGGGCCGCTACCTGCTGCCACCGCGCCCGATGCCGAACCCGCTGCAAGACGCGCAAACCGCCGTCATAAAAAACCAACAGCTGGGCTACAGTCTGAATACCCTGCACGGCGATGCCGGCAGCAATCTGGAAGAAGAAGCCAACGCCGCGCCCGGCGAACGCGACCTCTTGCAGCGCAACGGCGTTCGCATCGTCCCCATGGGCGGCACCCCGGCCACGATCCCCGGCGACGACAGCACCGACGACACCACCGGGGACAATGAACCAAAACCCGAAGAATCCCCCGCCCGCCGAGTGCCCGAACCAAGCAACATGAACGCCCCGGCGAAAATACCTGCACCATGAGCCAAAAACTCTCACCCCTGCTCGCAGCGATCACCGGCCAACCCTGGGCGATGGATCCCGGCGTGTTCACCAGCATGTCTGATTTAATCGAACGGCACGTCGCGGGCGTGCGCATCGGCGCCGACGAAATCCGCGCCGTCGCGCCGAAGGCATCGGCCCTGGATGATTTATTTGCCGCCACCACCGAACAGGCGATGACCATTCGCGGCAGTACCGCCATCATCCCCGTGCGTGGCGTGCTGGCACGGTACGCGGATCAAGTCAACGGCGCCTGCCAGCCGGCCGGCCGCAGTGCTGAATCTTTGCAAGCCGACCTCCGCGCCGCCGCCGCTGATCAGGGAATCACCCAAGTTCTGTTGGCCATCGACAGCCCAGGCGGCGCCGTCGCCGGTACCGCCGAGACTGCCGACCTGATTCGCAGCCTCAGCGCCAGCGGTAAAAAAGTGACCGCATTTATTGACGGCATGGCCGCCAGTGCCGCTTATTGGCTGGCCAGTCAGGCCGACGAGATCGTTGCCAGCGCACCGACCGCCCTGGCCGGATCTATTGGCGTTGTGACCGGCTATGTCGACGGCAGCCGCGCCCAAGAAGATCGCGGGTATAAAGTCCACGTGATCCGCAGCACCCCATTGAAAGCCGTTGGCGCGATGAATGCCGGCATCGATTCGGCGCAGCTGGCCAGCGTGCAACGCCTGATTGGCGACCTCCATGGCGCTTTTGCCAGCGCGGTGCAGATGGGCCGCGGGCTCGACGATGCTGAAACCGCAGCCGCCACCACCGGTGAAATATTTACCGCGGCCCGCGCCCAGACCCTGGGCTTGGTCGATCGCATCATGAGCCTCGATGCGCTGCTGATTGAATTGACCGGATCCCCCGCCGGCGAATCCACCGCCCCCGCCCCCAACCCAGCCAACCCCTTCACCATCCAGGAAAACTTACCCGTGAAACATTTAGCCTTTGCCATGGCGCTGATTGCCGCCCACGCCGACCAAGCCGCCGCCATCAGCGCCGAAGCCAACAAACCCGAAGCCACCGAAGCCACTATCGTCCAGGCTTTGCTGACCGGGCAGAAAACCGCCCACGCATCCGCCCTGACCGGTCTGGAATCCAAGCTGCAGGCCGAACAGGCCGCGCACACGGCGACCAAGGCCGAACTGGCCAAGGCCCAGGAAACCAGCGCCAGCGCCGCCGACAAAACCGCCAAGCTGGAAGCCCTCGGCAAAGCGGGACCCGATGCCGGCAGCGCCGCCACCAATCAGGCATTCGATGGCATGTCGGGCGAAGCCCTCTGGAAAGCGCAATTCGACGCCGACCCCAAGCTGCAAGAAGCTTTCTTCGCCAAGAATATCGGCATGGACCAGGCCCGCGCCGCCTACGTGATCGAACAGACCGACAAAAAGGCCGACAAAAAGGCCGCCTAATTAATTAGCATCTTTTGCATGCATACCCAGGGCGCGTCATGCGTCCTGGGTTTTGGCAACAACAGCCACCCTTCTTTTCTCTCTGCCCAAGGAAAAACCCATGACCGTTCTCACTCAAAATCAAAGCCGCGGCGCCATCTCCCCCAGCCTGCAAGCCCAACTGCCCCTCAAGGCGGCAGCGGATCCCTTCCTGGGTTCGGGCATCATCCGTGCGTCGGATGGCTTCGTTCGTGAAGCCGCCGCCGCCGATGCTGGCCTACCCTTCGAAGGCTTCGCTTCGATGCAGGTCGAAACCCGTTTCGCGCCTACCGTTGACGGCGGTCCGGCAGTCGTCGGCGGCGCTGCGGTGCAGGTCGATCGCGGTATTTTCTTGGCCTCCCTGCCGCTGACCGGCGTCGCCGCAGACGACGTATTCCACCGCCGCGCGGTTTTCCTGTCCGATGACGGAACCTTTTCGATGACCGCCACCGCCGGCAGTTACGTCGGCAACGTCCTCGGTATCGCCAGCACCGACCTTGCGATGGTGGCGTGCTTCTCGCATGCATTCCGCCCGCTTTCCGAAGTCGGCGTGTGCGGCACGAAAGCCATGGCCGCCACTGGTGCGCAGGCGCTCACCACCGCCGACCTCGGCAAGCTGATTCTGCTGCCCAATACTGCGGCCTATGCCCTGACGCTGCCATTGGCCGCGGACAGCGCCAGCCGCGGCTTCACGTTCAAGAAAAATAACGCCGCTGCTTTTGCCGTCACGATTACCGGCGCAGGCGCCGAAACGATCGACGGGGCCAATACCTTTGCCTTGGTCGATGCGAATAACGACACGATCACCATCATCAGCGATGGCGCTGCGTGGTTTATTGTTGCGCGCCACATTGCCTAATTTTTCGAACATTTGACCGATTCATCCCCAGGGCGCATGGTGCGTCCTGGGGTTCGGCGACAACAGCCACCCTCCCCTCTCTCAGCTCAAGGAAAAACCCCATGTCTATCGCTACCCGCGGCATCGTGCCGATTCTCAAACAAGCCCTGGCACAAAATCCCGGTCCGATGGATCTGGCCGTGATGGCCAAGCCCTTCGAAACCGATACCATCGCCGGCGAAATCGACACGCTGGGGTGGATCGGACATATCCCCGGCTTTCGTCTGGCTGGCGAAAAAAACCAGAACGCAGACCTGGCCCAGCAGAAGCTCGATATCCGCATTCTCGACTTCCGTTCTTCGTGGCGCCTCAAAGGCAGTTTGGTTCGCAATAGCAAGATCGGCCCGATCCTGGCGGAAAAATCCGGTGAATGGGGTCGCCGCCGAATTGATCTGATGAACCAGTTGGTCGCGGATCGCGTCAACAACGCGGAAACCCAGCTGGCCTACGACGGCAAATCTTTCTACGCCCCCGACCACAGCGTGAACAACAGCGGCGCGATCAACAACGACATCACGTCGCCCGCGGTCAGTGCGTCCGCGCCCACCACCCACGAACTGTCGCTGGCTATTCTCGCCGGCCTGAGCCAGTTTTTCACGTTCAAGGACGACCAGAGCCTTCCGCTCTACCGCCCGATGACCGTGATCGACGTGACCGTCAACACCGCCGTCGTCGGCAAGGTCGCCGCGGCCGTTGGCCTCAACTCGATCGACACCGGCGCAGGCAGCATCGATAATCCGTTGCTCGGGCTGACCCGCGCCATGGGTATCACCTTGCGCGTCAAGACCAATCCGTTGATCACGATCGCGAACACCAAGATCCAGTTGATCAACGCCAGCCCCGGCACCGCTCCTTTCCTGTTGGGCGAAAACCCCGCCGAAAAGCGCGTGACCGAACTGGACGAAACCAGCGACTTGTTCAAGAATGAGGACATGTACGCATTTAACGCCTTCTGGGCCGGTGCGTCTGCGTATGGAGAATTCACCGACGCCGTGCTGGTGACCCTGGTCAACGCCTAATCTGACGTTGCGACTTGCCCTGGCGAATAACCGCCAGGGCTTTTCCCATCGCCACATTCTTTCCGGAGCCCCCATGCACCTGATCCTCGTCCTCGCCCCCCTAATGTTCGGCGACATTCCTTATCATCCCGGCCAAGTCCTGGCCAAAATTCAATTCGCCAACGATCAGGTCGCGCGTCAATTCGCCGCCAAGCTGGGCTGGTCCGCCTGCCGCGTCCTCACCCCGACCCAGGCCGCCGAATTATTGGCCGGAAAAGATGACGCAACCCGCGCCCGTTTCGACGAAGCCATGGGCAGCCGCCACACACGCAGCGCCGATCTGCTTGCCCTGACGAAATCCGCCGCCCCGAAACCAGCCGCCCCGAAACCCGTGGTCGCCGATCCCGCCGGCGATCTTGAACAAATCGTCGTCACCGATCTCCCTCCCGTCGATCCCGGCGACACCGGCCACCAGGACCCCTTGCCAACCAGTCTCGATGCGCTGGACCTGACCATGCACCAGACCAGCCTCTTGGCGGGAATCGGCATCGTTACCGCCGAAGCCTTGGCCGCGGCCACTCCCGATACCCTCAGCAATGTGCAGGGAATTGGTAAGGCCACTGCGCACAAGCTGATCGAAAAAGCCACCGCCCTCCTTGCCGCGCAGGCGTAAGCCATGGCCTTTCGGATTGGCGATACTCTGCGCATTCCGTTCGCGTTATTCGACGCGGGCGGCACGCAAATTGTCGACACAGACGCGCTGAATTATACCTGGCCACTTTCGCGCAACGGCGTCGAAGTGTCGGCGCCCGCGTTTTCCATCACCCGCCCGATTGCAACCGATCCCGACCTGCTGCTGGTGTACGTCTTGCCGACGATAGGCGCCTACACGTTCGGCCGCCTGGCGCACGCTACCGCAGGTTATCGCACCGACCTGCGCCACGGCCTGATCCCGGTCTTGGCCACCACCACCGACGACCTGGTTGCCCTGCTCGGCACCCAGCCAGCAGCGCCGACGAACACCGCCTTTGCGATCGGCGACAAGCTCTACGTCGTTCGCGGCGACGATTGGGCCGAGACTTTTGTCATTCGCGACGCCGCCGGCGACCCTGCCGACCTGACGGGCTCAACGTTTATCTGGCGCGTCGGCTATCGCACCGCCGCCAGCGATATTGCAATATTGGAAATAAACTCCATCACCGCGCCCGCGCCTCTGACTGGCCTCTTGCCAGTCACCATGACCAACGCCCAAACCGCCGCCCTGCCGCCCGATGCGTCGCTGTGGTACGACCTTCAAGAAACCAAGGCCGGCCTGATCCGCACCCGCGGCATAGGTTCCCTGTCCGTGGTCCGCGACGTAGGCGATCTGCCGTGAGCGGCATTCTTGTTTATGACCCAGACCCAGTGCTGGTGCTGGCCCTGCTGTCAGCCCAGGGCTTTGTTCGCAACGGCGCGCAATTAACCGTCAGCGGCGGCAGCGCATTCGCATTGGGCCAGGTCGGTTATATCCACACCGACGGCACCGTGCGCCGCAGCACCCCCGCTGGCACCGAAGCCGAGGCGCAAATTGCCGTCGTCTGCTTGGTCGCTGCCGGCGTGGCAAATGGCGCATCTGGGCTATTCGGACTCGGAGCCTGCATCGTCACCGGCCTGTCTGCCCTGACGCCTGGCGCGCTGTACTATCTCGCTGCCGCCGGGGCGATCACCGCCACCGCGCCGGCCTCTGGATATTCCGTAATCGTTGGCCGCGCAGTGTCGGCAACCGTGCTGAACTTCTTCCCCCGTGACCCTTTTAACCTTGGATAACCCTATGCAGTTTTCCCGATTATTGCCGCTGCTGGCCTTGGCGTTCGCGCTGACCGCCGCCGAAAAGTCGCCGCTGGTGCTCGATGGGTCCAACCGACCCAGCGTCATTACCGCCGTCGACGTCATTCGCCTGCCGAGTACCGGGCCATTCTTCACCGGGATTTATCCGACAGCCACGGCTGACCGCGACATCACCCTGCCCGAC
>Ga0105049_10005822_pt1 | contig 14354 bp, 21 predicted proteins | sample MAT06_FD_78087 | JGI IMG/M metagenome (GOLD analysis project Ga0105049, IMG submission 78087) | Freshwater microbial communities from Lake Fryxell liftoff mats and glacier meltwater in Antarctica - MAT-06 | ecosystem: Environmental > Aquatic > Freshwater > Ice > Liftoff microbial mat | place...
GGGCGACTTGTGCGAGCGCGATCGCGCCTGCCCGCGCTTCACCCGCATGGACCGCCACAACCACCTGTCGATGGTGTTCCAGTTCAACACCGCCGCCGACGCCCTCGGCCGCGACATCATGGAATTCATGCGCCGCGGGCGTTGAGTCCGCACGTACGACTCACGCGCTCGGAGCCCGTGAAGAGTTCGTGGCGAGCGGTTCGAGGTCGGGTCCGGCAGTAGTCGTATTCACGGCCTCTCAAGCCAGCCCGCGCACGATTAGCGAGAGTCCGCTGGCAACCAGCACAACGCCAATGACGCGGATCAGGAGGTCGCGCGAGAGGTGCTTGAACGCCTTGCGCGCCACCCATAGGCCGGCCCAGGACGCCGGAAACGCCGCGAGTGCCCAGAGCCAGGGCTTCCAGCTCAGAAGCATGCCGGCGATGGTGAACGCCACCACCCGCAATGTGATACTGAAAATCGTGCACATGCCAAGCGTAGCGCGATAGGCCTCCTTGGTGAGGCCGCGTCGCGACAGATAGATGGCATAGGGCGGCCCGCCCGCGCCGAATAGCGTGCTGGTGATGCCGCCGCCGAAGCCGGCCACCGGCGCCCAGCGGCGGCTGACGGTGCGCACGGATGCGCCGCTGACCAAATTGGAGATCGCCACGGCCAGAACGAAGACACCGAGCGCGACCATCGCGGCATTGCGCGGCAGGTTGACCAATAGCGTCATGCCGACCGCAGTACCGACCACTACCGCCGGCAGCAGGCGCTTCCACTCGCTCCCAATTGCGGCCTTGGGGTTTTCCAGCCCGACCCGCCAGGCGCTGCTGCAGTCGAGCACCGAGAACATCGCCAGCGCGAAGGGCAGCGGCACCAGGTGGATGGCCAGCGGAATGGTGAGCAAGGCGGAGCCGAAGCCGGTGATGCCGAAGATGAAGGCGCCGCCGAACGCGAGCAGCATGAGGGCGGCCAGGGTGGTGATGTCGGCAGATGTCATCTAGGCGTTCGAAGTTCTTTCCAACAGCGTATTCGCATCGGCATTGATGACCGGGATGCGCGGAACCGGAGGAAATCGTTCAGGAGACGCGCTTGCCGAACGACGACACTCTATCCGCCCGTTCGACGAGGAATTGACGTCTTGCCTTCGGGGCCCGGTTGGGTCAGCGCGTCGCGATAGGCCTTGAGAACCGCGTTCATGCGGGTTTGCCAGCCTGCGCCCTGCGCCCTGAACCAGCTGAGAACATCCGCGTCAACGCGCAACGCGATCTGTTCCTTGCGTTCCGGCATTGGCAGGCCGCGATGGGCGATCGCATCGGCCCAGTCATCCGGCGCGGTTCTTGGAGCGTCATCAGTAAAGGTGATGTCCGCATCCTTCATGCCTTTGAGCTTGGCCCAATCCGTCTTGCCTTTAGCGCTTTTGGTAGCGCGCGCGCCATGCCTTGAATTCATGGCTTCCGCCTTTCTTGCCGAAATCAGATGTGGGATTTCGCCTTGTTCGTCGGGTGGCGTCCACACGACCAATAGCGCGACACCGTTGAGCACCCCGACACTTTGCAATCCTTGTTCCCAATAGGCCGCGCGCGTGTCTTCGCGGGTAAGCAGGTCGCCATCGAAAAATGGATCAAGGTCGGCGAAATCGATGCCGTGATACCGGACATTCTGAATCCGTTTGGCTTCGTCCCACGGCCCTGATGCGACCGCGGCGCCGCCAAGTAAAGCGGGGAGAACAATAGCGGACAGAAATGTTTTGATGATGCCGCCACCTTTGCAGTACCGCGCAATGAGCATTCGATCAGGCTGGCTGCGCGCCATCGTAACCTTCGATGATGATGACATCACCGGTCGAGACTGGCGTCCGGAGCGGGATCGCCTTCCGATACGCGGGCGACCTGTAGCAGTCCAGGGCGGCCTGATAACTCGGGAACTCGATGACGACGTTGCGCGAGCGGCTGGAACCTTCCGGGTTCTCGAAGCGCCCGGAACGCACCAGGAATTTGCCGCCGAACTCCGCAAGCGGCCCGGCGTTGGCGGCGACATAGAGCTTGTATTTATCGAGGTCAGCGACATCGATTCTGGCGATCCAGTAGCCTTTTGACATACATTTCTCCGATCAATGTTGGGGTCAGCTGGAGCAGGGTCGAACCGCTTCCGTGCGCGGCGCGAATGTGCGTTTTTGTTGCGAAAGCGCTAGAACCGAATCTTGCCCAGCAAAATTTCCCACCAAAGCCGCCAGTCGCCCATCAGGCTCATCAGGGGATACTTGAACGTCGCCGGCTTGTTGCGCTCGAAGAAGAAATGCCCGATCCAGGCGAATGCGTAGCCCTGCACCAATGCGGCGCCAGCCAGCCACCACGCACCGGTGACCACCGCAGTCACCAGCAATACAACCGCGATGCTGGTGCCGATGAAGTGCATGCGGCGCGACGTGCGGTTGGCGTGCTCGGTCAGGTAGTAGGGATAGAAGTCGCCGAACGTCCGATACGTCTTTTCGCTGTTCATGGCCGGTCTCCCTTGGTACCTGGCCAATGTCGCAGCGGCCATGAATTGCCCGATCAAATACGGCAAACGACGCGGGCTCGAAATTTCTTTCGCACGGCGCTAATCCGTGCAACTCAGGCCCAGTTCTTTTTAATTAAACCACCTGTTCGTCAAGGATAGGGATTCCAATGCCCTTTTTGGAGTGATCCGGCCATATCGGTAAGCGTCAATCGTTGATTTGGCGCCGAAGACGCCTGACAAGCCCCTGAAACACCACCCCTGCATCTCCGTTCTACGGGCCTCTGGCCACCTGGGCGGCGGATTTTGTCCGCGCAGGTGGCCACAGGCACGAGTCGCCCCCGTCCGAGAGATAAATACTGCGTAATGCGGCGGCGCAACATCCAGGCCATTGCACGGGCCACCCAATTTGAGATATGTCAAAGCCTGAAAAGCCTTGGTGGCAGACGATTCCAGGCCGTCGATTGGCTGCAATCGTTGGTGGGAGTGGTTCTTGTCGAGTTGCCGGCGCCATTTTTAAGCCGTTGATCCCGCAGCACGCGAGACTTCACTCACGCGTTGGCGGTTGCACGCTTGGCGCGTTGCGGAAGAGTTCGATCTTGAGCCGGCAGCCAACCGCTTCAGCGTACTTCTTGAGCGAAGTCACAGACGGCACATGCCGGTTGGCTGATTCGAGACGGGACACGGCGCTTTTGGTGGTACCCATGCTGGAGCCGACGGCTTCCTGCGTCAGCCCGGCGCGTGCCCGCGCAGCCAACATTGCGCGCGCCAGTACGTACTCGACTTCAGCGCGTCACGCTTGCCTAAAGCCGTGGCGCTTCGCGGCCTTTGCCAGAAACGCTTTGTGGTCGTGCCGTACTGGGATGTAGTTGAGTTCAACCATTTGCGTGTGCTGCTACTTGGACGCGGCCTTTTTGAGCAGCGCGAGTCCGCGCTCAGTCTTGCCGTGCCCGCGCTCGGCGCGCAGGCGAAAGCGCGTTTCGGCATCGAATTCGGCCAGCATCAGGGTTGTCATTTCGTCGATCAGCCGGTTGATAGTGGTGCTGCGGCTCTTTGCCATGTTGCGCAGGCGCTCATGTTTGTCGTCAGGGAGCCGGACGGAGAGGGCGCTCATCGGGATAACTCTTTCATCAAGGTTATGGGGTTCACTACTTGCAGGCCGGGAAACTTGAGTTCCATCCTGGCCACGTGCCGCAGGTTTCGCGTGACTACAAATTGCGCGCCGCCGGCTACCGCCAGTTCGATCAAATGATTGTCCGCTTCATCCGGCAAATTGGGCCGCCAGCCGAAATAGACGCGCGACCATCGGCATGAGCCTAGAAAGATGTCGACCAACTCACCGCGCTCGGCGTAATTGAGCCTGCTTTTGGCGAACAAGGCTTCACCGCTGAGCACGTCTTCATATTCCGCCAGCAAGGCTACGCCCATCAGTGGCTGGCATTGGCCGGTCAGGCATGCGGCGACAACCCGGCTCGCCGCACCTGTGCCAAGGCATGCGCTGATGAAGACATCGGTATCCATGACGACCCGAATATTCATTTGAATATGGTATCATTTTTGCCACCAAAGTGAGATACGGCGCGGCACCTAAATTGAGCGTTAACAGCCGCGCGCAATGCGCGCACCAGACGAAAGTCGAAGCTTTCGCCGGCCAAAAAAATCCACCGCTCCGCCGCATCAGACAGCGCGGGGTTCGGCGTGTTCCAGTGAGAGCGCCTCGGCCGCGTAGGCAAGCGCCGCCCGAATGCCGGCAGGCGTGAGCTGCGGATAGGCCTCGATCAGGGTTTGCCCGGGTGCGCCCCCGGCCAGCATGCGCAATAGCAGTTCGACCGGAATCCGCGTGCCGCGAACCGGCATCACGATTCCGCACCTGATCGCGCTGCGCGCCGACCGGGTGATCGAATGAAACATCGCTCCACGCTGGCCGCGATGGCAGGAGCGCTCCTGCTGCCCGGCCGAGGCCTTCGCGCGCAGGCGCCGTGCAATGCCCGCGTCGGCATCGTCGAGAAAGACGCGGTGCTGGACAGCCCGGTGATGCGCATCTATTTCGCAGGCCTGCGCTTGCGCGGCTATCGCGAAGGCGGTGACCTGGGCGGCGGACATTTGCCGCGCAGGTCGCCTCAGGCGCGCGTCGCCCCCGACGAGCGAGTTTCGTTTGTTGCAGGCACAGGCGGGAATCGTTCTTAAACCGACGGAGTAAAATCCTATTTGCCGATGGATTGAACTGGCGGACGCAATGACTTTTGACGACCGTATCACCTTTAATCCGCTACAGTGTGGCGGGCGTCCATGCATTCGCGGCATGCGCATTCGCGTCACCGACATTCTTGAAATGCTGGCAAGTAATGTCTCAAACGCAGAGATCTTGCGCGACTTTCCGGATCTGGAGGCGGCGGATATTCAAGCGTGCCAGCACTATGCCGCGCGCTTGACTGACATTCCGCGAATTACCGCATGATCTTGTGGGTGGATGCCCAATTGCCGCCGCAGATTGCGGCTTGGCTGTCCGGCGCCTTTCAAGTCGAGGCAAAAGCGCTGCGCGATATTGGACTGCGTGATGCGTCAGATGAGCAAATTTTTTCCGGCGCGGCAAGCGCAGGCGCAGTCATCCTAACCAAAGACCGGGATTTTGTTGATCTCTCCTTGCGCCTGGGCGCGCCGCCCAAAATTGTCTGGTTGACCTGCGGCAATTGCACCAATCGTCATCTTCAGGAGGTGGTGTTGCATCGCTTTGACAGAGTGATTGCGCTATTGGATGCGGGTGAGGATATCGTCGAGATTGAAGATTGACGGCATCGTTGTTTACTCTTCTGGACTAATCCGGCCATGTCCGTCTGCGTGAACCGTTGATTGGGCGTCGAAGACCAGTGCGCGGTCGAGCGCGTCGGGATCGACCCGCATGAGCACGTCGCGAATAATGCTTTCGCTGGGCACGGGCCGTTGCCGGTTCTCAATCCGGCAACCGAGGCGTTCGCGGGCCTTGGTGCCCAGATCTTTGGCCCAGCCGGCGATCGCCTTGTAGCCATCCATTCCGCAAAAGGTGGCCCCCGCGGCAATGGCGAGCACGACAGGAAGGGGTGGCGCCGGCCTTGCGTTCGGCGCGGATCGGGAATGTCCTTGAAATAGGTGGGCAAGGCGCACATGTGTTCGATGGCGAGCATGATCTTGGGTGCCTCTTGGAGGTAGTTGACGTTCAGGATGGGACGGGAGAGTTGCCACTGGGCATCGCGGCGCAGAGGGCGAACGAAGATAAGCTTGGGTGAGCCATCGCGTGCGCTGTACCCCCCTTGAATGCGTCGACTGCCCTGGGTCTGGCCAACACAGCTCCAGTTGGCGGCACGGTAGACCGTGCCGCGATAGCGCGCGCTATCGACGAAGGTTTCAAGCATCAGCACGTGCTGGTCGAAATGGGCCAGCCAGTCGGTGTCGATACGACGTTCGCACAAGGCGAGTACTTTGGAGCCCAGGTTCGGGCAATGCCAGTCGGGCAGGATCAGGAAGCGGCTGTTGTTGGCGATCAGCTTGAGGCGGCCGTACTGGTGCCGATAATCCCAACCAATCCAGCGGTCGCGCGCGGCGCATTTCAGCGCCGACCCCGAGAAGGTCAGTAACGCAATCCATTCCTCTTGGTAGGTGGCGACGTACCAGAGCGTGTGGCCGGTCTTCGCCAAGTCGCCAAGGGTGTGGTGTTGCCCCATCAGTTCCCGATAGCGCGGCTCCTCGCCGACGCCGACCGGACCAACGGCTATTTGCTTCAGATCGATACCCATCCGACGTTTTTACGCGGATCGCGCCGACTTGTTCGGCTTTAGATATCAATCGCTCGATCCGGGCGATGAATTATTGGATGGGAAAATTCACCCTGAGTCTTATATAGACTTGGTTGATCGATGCGGCGAGTTCATTTATAATCCTGTGGCTTTGCTTTTCAAGCCGGTGCCAAGGCTCGCAGTCTGGTTCCGTATGTCGCAGCCGTCGGGCAAAATCGTGATCTGGACGCCTCTGAAAATCGTCGGCTTGCAGGTCATTGCAAGTCTCACGTGTGCCGGTTTATGGTGGGGCATCAGGGGTCACGATGCTGCCATTGCGGCAATTTTTGGTGGTGCTGTCTGCTTCGTACCGGGAGCGTGGTTCGCGTTGCGTCTGGCGCGCGCCGGCTCGGCGCAGGATGCTTATGTGTTCGCCTTTTTCCTGGGCGAAGGCATAAAAGTCTTGCTGTCGGTCGTGATGTTCGTGCTGGTTGCGGTGGTGTTGCCCGATGCCGACTGGTTGGCGCTTTTGACCACTTACATCGCGGTGCTGCAGGTGTATCTGTTTGGCTTGTATCTGACTGCCCGCTAGAGGCGTTTCCACGGCGGGGTGGCGATTTTCGGGTTGGTGTTTTTTAATATTTGCGGATCAATCATGGCAGCTGGCGCAAACCCTCCTACCTCCTCCGAGTACATCGTTCATCACCTGCAGCATCTGCAGAGTGTCAAGCAGGGCTTCATCATCGACATGAGCGTGATCAACTGGGACACCCTGTTCTGGTCGATCGCGATGGGTGTGGTCACCCTGGGCATTCTTATCGCCGCGGCTTCGCGCGCCAGTTCCGGCGTGCCCGGGCGCTTTCAGGCGGCCGTCGAGATGTTGGTCGAGATGGTCGAATCGCAGTCCAAGGGCATCATTCCGCATGGCGACCGCAGCTTCATCGCCCCGCTGGCGTTGACGGTATTCGTCTGGGTGTTGTTCATGAACGCACTCGATTTGCTGCCGGTCGACCTGCCGCACTTTGTATTCGAATGGACCGGTCTTGCCACCTACATTCCCTACCATCGCATCGTCCCGACCGCCGATCTGAACGGCACCATCGGCATCTCGCTCGGTGTTCTCATCCTGATGCTCTACTACAACGTCAAGATCAAGGGCGCGGGCGGCTTCGTGCACGAACTGTTTTGCGCCCCGTTCGGCGCGCATCCGGCGCTGTGGATCCCGAATTTCGCACTCAACATGATTGAATTCGCCGCCAAGACCGTGTCACTTGGCATGCGGCTGTTCGGCAACATGTTCGCCGGCGAACTCATTTTCCTGCTCATCGCGCTGCTCGGTGCCACCGGTGTCTGGTGGCTGTTCGGCATGCATCTGATCGCCGGCACCATCTGGGCGATCTTCCACATCCTGATCATTGTCCTGCAGGCGTTCATTTTCATGATGCTGACCCTGGTTTACCTGGGTCAAGCGCACGAAGGGCATTGATCGCCAGGGTTTTCGGGAAACACTGAATCAGCCCGCATTGAACAAGTGTCGTTGTTGCACCGTTTTGAAGTGAGTCAAGGTTGCCGTTCGAGAGTCAGCAATCCAGGGGCTCATCCAGTAGTTTTCATAGTTCGTAGTTTTTCATTTCAACCATCCGTCAAACGAAAAGAAGGAGTCATCATGACTAACGTTGGTCTCGTAGCACTGGCCGCCGGCCTGATCATTGGCATGGGCGCAATCGGCGCATGTATCGGCATCGGCATCATGGGCGGCAAGTACATCGAGGCATCGGCGCGCCAGCCCGAGCTGATGGACAAGCTGCAGACCAAGATGTTTTTGTTGGCCGGCCTGATCGACGCCGCGTTCCTGATCGGTGTCGGTATCGCGATGATGTTCGCCTTCGCCAACCCGTTCAAAGGTTGATCGGTCTCCCTGAACATCCATTAAGGGGTTCCAGATGAATCTCAACGCAACATTCGTCGCCCAGCTGATCGTGTTTTTCGTGTTGGCGTGGGTCACCATGACCTTCGTCTGGCCGCCGATCATGAAGGCCTTGGATGAGCGCGCCAAGAAGATCGCCGACGGCTTGGCCGCCGCTGATCGTGGCAAGCTCGAGCTGGCCGAGGCGAACAAGCGGGTCGAGGCCGAACTGGTCAAGTCGCGTGCCGACAATCAGGCACGCCTGGCGGATGCCGAGAAGCAGGCTGCGCAGTTGATCGACGCGGCCAAGAAGACGGCCGAGGCTGAAAAAGCGCGCATTCTGGCCCAGGCCAAGGTCGAGGCGGCGCAGGAAGTGCAGCGCGCCAAGGATGCCTTGCGCAATGCGGTGGCTGAGCTGGCTGTCAAGGGTGCCGAGCAGATTTTGCGGCGTGAAGTCAACGCCCAGGCACATGCCGACCTGCTTGGCCAGCTCAAAGCGCAGCTCTAGGCGAAGGAGCGACCTTGGCCGAACTTTCCACCATCGCCCGGCCCTATGCCGAAGCCGCGTTTCGCGTCGCCAGAAATGGTGACCTTGACGCGTGGAATAAGCTCGTGGCCGAAATGGCCGCAGTGGCCGACACGCCCGAAATGCGCGCTTTGGTGCTTGATCCAAACCTCACCCCGGACAAGATCTACGGCGTTTTCACCGGCGTGATGAAAGCACCGCTCGGCGCGGAAGCGCAGAATTTCCTGCGCCTTCTGATCGAGAATGATCGCGTGGTTGCGTTGCCGGAAATCGCCACCCAGTTCGCACAGTTGAAAAACCGGCTGGAAGGCGCGGCCGAGGCTGAGATCGCTTCGGCCTTTCCGTTGACCGACGCCCAGGTGGGCGACCTGATCAACGGCCTGAAGAAGAAGTTCGGCGGCATGACGCTGAAGGCGCATGTGAAGATCGATCCGGAACTGATTGGTGGCGTGCGCGTCACCGTCGGCGACGAAGTGTTCGATACCTCGGTGCGTGCCCAGCTGGAACACATGCGCACCATCCTGACGGCGGCCTGAAGCGCCGGCAGGTCCAGATACGAATCCAGGAGTCACTTGTCATGCAACTCAATCCATCCGAAATCAGCGAGCTGTTGAAGGGTCGGATCGCCGGCCTGGGCGCCGCAGCCGATGTTCGCACCCAGGGCACCGTGGTATCGGTGACCGACGGTATTTGCCGCGTGCACGGCCTTTCCTCGGCGATGCAGGGCGAGATGCTCGAATTTCCGGGCAACACCTTCGGCCTGGCGCTAAACCTTGAGCGCGATTCGGTAGGTGCCGTGGTGCTGGGAGCCTACGAGCACATCACCGAAGGTGATACGGTCAAGGCGACCGGGCGCATTCTCGACGTGCCGGTCGGCCCCGAGCTGCTTGGCCGCGTGGTCAACGCACTGGGTGACCCGATCGACGGCAAAGGCCCGGTTGCGGCCAAAGAGCGCGACGTGATTGAAAAAGTGGCGCCGGGCGTGATGTGGCGCAAGTCGGTCGACCAGCCGGTGCAGACCGGCCTGAAATCGATCGACTCGATGGTGCCGGTGGGTCGCGGTCAGCGCGAGCTGATCATCGGCGACCGTCAAACCGGCAAGACTGCGGTCGCGGTCGACACCATCATCAACCAGAAGGGCAAGGACCTGATCTGCATTTACGTTGCGGTCGGTCAAAAAGCCTCGACCGTGGTCAACGTGGTGCGCAAGCTCGAAGAGCATGGTGCGCTTGGCTACACCATCGTGGTGGCCGCTACCGCCTCCGAGTCCGCCGCGATGCAGTTCATCGCGCCCTACTCCGGCTGCACCATGGGCGAATATTTCCGCGATCGCGGCCAGGACGCGCTGATCATTTACGACGACCTGACTCGCCAGGCCTGGGCCTATCGGCAGATCTCGCTGCTCTTGCGCCGCCCGCCCGGTCGCGAAGCCTATCCGGGTGACGTTTTCTATTTGCACAGCCGTCTGCTCGAGCGCGCTGCGCGCGTTTCGGTCGAGTGGGTCGAGCGTTTCACCAAGGGCCAAGTCAAGGGCAAGACCGGGTCGCTCACCGCTTTGCCGATCATTGAAACCCAGGCCGGCGACGTCTCGGCCTTCGTGCCGACCAACGTGATCTCGATCACCGACGGCCAGATTTTCCTGGAAACCGACTTGTTTAACGCCGGTATCCGCCCCGCCATCAACGCCGGTGTATCGGTGTCACGCGTCGGCGGCGCCGCGCAGACCAAGATCATGAAGCGCAAGGACACCGGTGCCGGTGTGCGTCTGGCACTCGCGCAGTATCGCGAACTGGCGGCGTTCGCGCAATTCGCATCCGACCTGGACGAAGCCACCCGCAAGCAGCTCGAACGCGGGCGCATGGTGACCGAGTTGATGAAGCAGACGCAGTACGCGCCGATGGAAGTGTGGGAAATGGCGCTGACCTTGTTCGCGGTCAACAACAACTACATGGAAGATGTAGAGGTCAAGAACGCGTTGTCGTTCGAGAAGAGCTTGCGTGAATACGTGAAGTCCAAGCATGCGGGCCTGGTGGCGTCGATTGCCAAGGCGGCGAATTTGTCGGCAGATGATGAAAAAGCCTTGCACGCCGTGGTGGCGGAGTTCAAGAAAAGCGGCACCTATTGATTGTCATGACGCCACGCTTTGCGTGACGTCATGACTCGCCGGATTGGAACGGACGCTTTGCCCCGTTCAATCTGGCGCTGGCAGGCTAGAACGGTTTAGAGGGATTCCTGATGGCAGGTAGCAAGGAAATCAGAACCAAGATCAAGAGCGTGCAAAACACGCGCAAGATCACCAAGGCGATGGAAATGGTCGCGGCCTCGAAGATGCGCCGTGCGCAGGAACGCATGCGCGCTGCGCGTCCTTATGGCGACAAGATTCGCAACATTGCGGCCCACATGTCGCAGGCGAACCCGGAATATCGCCACCCGTTTCTGGTCAAGCGCGAGCAGGTGAGGAACGCCGGTGTCATTCTGGTGACCACCGACAAAGGTTTGTGCGGTGGTATGAATACCAATATCCTGCGGCTGACCACCAATAAATTGAAAGAGCTCGAGGCCGGCGGGGCCAAGATTGAAGCCACGGCCATCGGCAACAAGGGCTTCGGCTTTCTTAACCGGATCGGTGCCAAGGTGGTGTCCCACGCGATTCAGATCGGCGACAAGCCGCATCTGGATAAGCTCATCGGTCCGGTCAAGGTGCAGCTCGATGCTTATGCCGAAGGCAGGCTCGACGTGGTGTACCTGGCCTATACCCGCTTCATCAACACCATGAAGCAGGAGCCGGTGGTCGAACAGTTGCTGCCGCTCACCGCCGACAAGTTCGCGCAGAGCGAGTCCGAGAAGGAAGCGTACGGCTGGGATTACATCTACGAGCCGGATCCGAAGTCAGTGGTCGACGAACTGCTGGTGCGCTATGTCGAGGCGATTGTTTATCAGGCCGTCACCGAAAACATGTCGTCGGAGCAGTCGGCACGCATGGTGGCTATGAAGTCGGCGTCAGATAACGCCAAGAAGGTGATCGACGACCTGCAATTGACCTACAACAAGGCGCGGCAGGCGGCAATCACCAAGGAATTGTCCGAAATCGTCAGCGGTGCTGCCGCCGTTTGATCCGCCAAAAGTAAAAACTACTTTTGGCGGGCTTGGTTTGCATGCAATCGCCGGCGCAGCCGGACAAATTGCATGAGGTAAGTGCCACGCAAGGACTGGCGCTGTTGGCAAGCCTGTCTTTTCCTGGCCGGGATCGAATTGATATAGTCGAGAGGTGGTTTTCATGAGTCAAGGTTCAATCGTTCAGTGCATCGGCGCGGTGGTCGATATCCAGTTTCCGCGCGCAGGCATGCCCAAGGTGTATGAAGCATTGCGGCTGATGCCCACCGAGACCAACAAGCTGGTCGAGCAGGGGCTCACGTTCGAAGTCGAGCAACAGCTCGGTGACGGCGTGGTGCGCACTATCGCCATGGGTTCAACCGATGGCCTGCAGCGCGGCATGGGCGTCACCAGTACTGGCGCCCCGATTCAGGTGCCGGTCGGCGCCGGAACGCTCGGCCGCGTGATGGACGTACTCGGGCGCCCGATCGACGAGCGCGGCCCGATCCAGAGCGAAGAGCGGCGCTCGATTCACCAGGCTGCACCCAAGTTCGAGGAGCTGTCGCCTTCGGTCGAACTGCTCGAAACCGGCATCAAGGTGATCGACCTGATCTGCCCGTTCGCCAAGGGCGGCAAGATCGGTCTGTTCGGCGGCGCCGGTGTCGGCAAGACCGTGAACATGCTGGAACTGATCAACAACATTGCCAAGGCGCGCAGCGGCTTGTCGGTGTTCGCCGGCGTCGGTGAGCGCACGCGTGAAGGCAATGACTTCTATCACGAGATGTCGGAAGCCAACGTGATCGTGCAGGAAGACCTGTCGAAGTCGAAAGTCGCGATGGTGTTCGGCCAGATGAACGAGCCACCGGGCAACCGCCTGCGCGTCGCCTTGTCGGGCCTGACCATGGCCGAGAAATTCCGCGACGAAGGCAAGGACATCCTGTTCTTCGTCGACAACATCTATCGCTACACCTTGGCCGGTACCGAAGTGTCGGCGCTGTTGGGCCGCATGCCTTCCGCGGTGGGCTACCAGCCGACCCTGGCTGAAGAAATGGGCAAGTTGCAGGAGCGCATCACCTCCACCAAGGTCGGCTCGATCACCTCGATCCAGGCCGTGTATGTACCGGCCGACGACTTGACCGACCCGTCGCCGGCAACTACCTTCGCCCACCTTGACGCAACCGTGGTGTTGTCCCGCGACATCGCTTCGCTGGGTATCTACCCGGCGGTCGACCCGCTCGACTCCACCTCGCGCCAGGTTGATCCGAACACCATCGGCGAAGAGCATTACAGCGTGACGCGCCGGGTGCAGGCGACACTGCAGCGCTATAAGGAATTGCGTGACATCATCGCCATTCTGGGCATGGACGAGCTGGCGCCGGACGACAAGCTGGCCGTGGCGCGCGCGCGCAAGATTCAGCGTTTCCTGTCGCAGCCGTTCCATGTGGCCGAGGTGTTTACCGGTTCGCCCGGCAAATACGTGACGCTGGCCGAAACCATTCGCGGCTTCAAGATGATTGTCGACGGCGAGTGCGACGCCCTGCCCGAGCAGGCCTTCTACATGGTCGGCACCATTGACGAAGCGATTGAAAAGGCCAAGACCCTGAACTGAGCGGAAAAAAGTGCACCCCTACTTTTTTCCGGGCTGTCTTGCACGAAAGCGCCGGCCGAGCCGGACGATTTCGTGATTGAAGGGCCACGAAGAAGCATTCCGCAGGCGAGGTAAACCCAGTGTCCACCATCCATGTAGACGTCGTCAGCGCCGAGGAGTCGATCTTCTCCGGCGAAGCGACATTCGTTGCGCTGCCGGGCGAGGCGGGCGAGCTCGGGATCTATCCCAAGCACACGCCGCTGATCACCCGCATCAAGCCCGGCGCGGTGCGCATCATGCGCGCCGACAACGGCGAAGAAGAATTCGTGTTTGTCGCCGGCGGCATTCTCGAGATTCAGCCGGATGTGGTGACCGTGCTGGCCGATACCGCGATTCGCGGCAACGATCTCGACGAAGCCAAGGCCGGCGAAGCACTCAAGGCCGCCGAAGAGGCACGCGCCAACGCCAAGTCCGACATCGACTTTGCCAAGGCCACATCCGAGTTCGCGATCATGGCGGCGCAGATCGCGGCGATTCGCAAGCTGCGCGGCAAATAGATATCCGGGGTGCCGCTTGCGGCGTTCTCGGCAACCTCAACCCGTAGTCTGGCTGGTACGCACGGCGACGGTTGTCCCCGACAACGAGCGCTGGCTGCACACGCCGCAAGCCCAGGAGGCACTCCTTGAATCTCTTGCCTGGGCACAAGCCACCCCGGCGCAAGCCACGCAGCTTTCCACTTTGCGTGAGAGTCTGAACGATGGTCGCCAAGCCGGAAAGAAGCCAGTCAGATCAACGCGTTCAACTCGACCTAAACAGTCCCGCATTCCTGCGTAGCTGGTTTGTGCTCGAAAAAGACGAAAAAGTGCGCGTTCTCAACGCGCTGGAAAAGCTCAACCAGTTGACCTGGTCGCAGGAGTACGGCGATCCTGGATTGAAATGGGAGGCGATCGCACACTCCCCGGTCCCGCTGCCACCCGGTATCAGTTCAGTCTATTGCTTGCGCATCACCCA
>Ga0105049_10005823_pt1 | contig 14351 bp, 7 predicted proteins | sample MAT06_FD_78087 | JGI IMG/M metagenome (GOLD analysis project Ga0105049, IMG submission 78087) | Freshwater microbial communities from Lake Fryxell liftoff mats and glacier meltwater in Antarctica - MAT-06 | ecosystem: Environmental > Aquatic > Freshwater > Ice > Liftoff microbial mat | place...
ATAAAATTGAATGCTTTTACTTTTGAAACTGCTACAAAGGCAGCTTTGAATGGATGTAAAATACAATTGTATGAATTAACTCCTGAAGGAAGAGTCTTGGTAGATGAAATTGCCGATGCTTCAACCAACATGGCTGTTTTCAAATTGTTGCCTGACAAAGACTATGAGATAGTCGCAAGCAAAAACTCGTATGATGAGGACAAAGCCATTATTACAACGAAAGGAATATCAGACTCAAAAGACATCATACAGAACTTGTATCTGAGAACTTCAAAAATCGAACTTGACCTATTTACATTCGATGATGCGACCAAAGCCGCTCTTCCAAACTCAATGGTTCAGTTATTTGACATTTCTGATGGTCAAGCGGTTCTTTTATCAGAAAAGAGTAATCCTACTGCCAATGATTACAAGTTTACTTTAGATCCTTGTAAGACATACAGAGTAGTAGTGTCTCATGATGGTTACACTACATACACGGAGGAATTCAAAACACCTTGTGATGGCTCAGTTAAAAGTATTAGAAAAGACGTGTATCTTCAGAAATCCATACCTGAAGATTACCTCCCACTTGCGGTTTACTTTGACAATGATATTCCTGACAAGAAGTCCATGGCAAGAACCACAAGAGTTACTTACAATCAGACCTATGTTAACTATCTCAAAAGAGAGGATTATTTCGAAAGCCAATATTCAAAGAATCTAATTAAACTAGCACAACCACAAGCGCTTGATGCAGTCCATAGGTTCTTTGAAGACAAGGTCAAGAACGGTAAGAGAAGACTTGATGAATTCAGTAAGATTTTGCTTGAATTATTGCAAAAAGGTGAAGTAATTGAGTTGGAAATACAAGGTTATTGCTCACCATTGGCTTCAAGCTCATACAATTTAAGATTAGGTAGTCGCCGAGTTAGCAGTATGATGAACCATTTTAGATCTTATGAAGATGGAGCACTACTACCCTATATCAAATCAGGTCAACTGAAACTTCGCGAGATTTCATTTGGTAAAGACAGGGCTCCACAAGGAATAAGCTCAAGCAGAAATGATACAAGAAGCTCTATTTTTTCACCTGAAGCTTCAGCGGAACGAAGATCCGAGGTGTTGAATGTTAATAGAACTGGTAACGGTACCCTTAAGAAGTAGGGCCAAACATAAATTTAATTGTCATGAAGAAGGGAAATAAAATATATAATGGACTTTTCAAATTTAATATTTGTAGGATATTATTTTTAGTCTCGTTTGTTTTCTTAGGTTTCAAAGCTCAAGCTTCTCACATTGTAGGTGGCGGATTGAGTTATAAGTGTCTGGGAAACAACCAGTATGAAGTTGTTTTATTTATGTACAGGGATTGTTTTTTTGGTCAAGCTCCTTTTGATCAAGAGGCTTTTATTGGAATTTTTGACGCTGATAACAACTTGATTGATAGTCTAAAAATCAATTTCAGTGGCCAAACAGATACGCTCGTTAATACTGACAAGTGTTTGTTTGTTCCAGCCTCTCTATGTGTTGAACGGTATATTTACAGGGACACAATAGAACTTCCGTTTATAAGTACTGGTTTTTACCATCTTGTATATCAGCGCTGCTGCAGAAATGCTCCTATAAAAAATATAACGAGTCCACTTACACGTGGGGCTACTTGGGATGTTAAAATCACAGCTGATGCAATCAAAGATTGCAATAGTTCTCCGGTATTTAAGGAATGGCCACCTATATTTATTTGTGTAGGTCAGAAGTTGAATTTTGATAGCGGAGCAGAAGAAATTGAACCAGGGACAAAATCCGACAGTTTGGTTTACCGACTCTGCGACCCGAAAGATGGTGGAATTTATATTATTAATCCCAAACCAACTCCTCCTGCATTTCCTCCATATTTGGATATTCCTTACCAATTTCCTTATACGCTTGCTAATCTGCTTGGCGGATCAGACCCGCTTGTAATTGATCCTGTAACGGGTATCATGACTGCTACCCCTCCAACTATTGGCCAATTTGTGGTAGGAGTTTGTGTTGATGAGTTTAGAAATGGAATTTTATATTCTACTGTGCGTCGTGATTTTCAATGGAATGTTGTTAACTGTGGTAAGATTGAAGCATTTTGGACTCCTGATAAAGCAAATAATTGTGATGATTTAGAGGTGCAATTCACCAATACCAGCACCGAGTCTTTTCAGTACAAATGGTTCTATAAAGATATCAATAAGGGTTCAGGTGATGTTTTATTCTCTACTATAAAAAATCCATTATTTACTTTTCCTGATACGGGAACTTATGTCGTGAAATTAGTTGCAGAGCCTAATTCAATCTGCACCGACACCTTATCTCAAACCTTGTTTTTCCAAAGTAATTCACTGGCAGCAAAATTTGATTTTGAAGTCATCAATTGTATAGACTCTTTTAAAATTCAAATGTTGGATCAATCTACAGATCCAGTTAGTCCCGTTGCATTTTGGAAATGGAATCTGATCTATGATGGCGGCACATTAACCAGCAATTTAAAGAATCCTCAGTTCTTGCTTTCGGGAAGTTCCTTAGTCACCATACATTTGATTGCCGAATCTGTCAATGGATGTATAGATACCATTTCAAAGTTGTTCCAAGCCAATCTTTTATTTTTAGATAGTTTAACAGCGGATACCATTGACTTATGTAAATACGATGCTGTTGAGTTAAATCCAGATTTTATACCCTCATATACTTACCAATGGGTTCCAGCAACAGATCTAAATCCAAACGGAAATGTACCCAATCCAATTGCCTCTCCTGATAAAACAACTACATATTGCATGACCTATACCGATTCAACAGGTTTGTGTAATATTGCTCAGTGTGTAACTATCAATGCATTGCGAAGTGTAGACAGTTTTGATTTTAAGATTCGGGTCCCGGAATGTCAGGATTCTATTGTGATTGAAATTATAGATATAGATATAAGTTTACAACCCGGATCGGGTCCTATCAATTGGACATGGGTGCTTACTTCAAGCTTTGGAACGCAGATTTCGAATTTACAGAATCCTAAGTTTGTAATTCCAGGTGCTAGTTTTGTTACAATATCTGGAACGGCATTCACTTTAGACAGCTGTAAATTTGAAGTCAAGAAGTCATTTAAAGCCAACAATATTGTCAATCCCTCTTTAGCAAATGAAGTAGAAATATGCTTTGGTGAATCTGTTGCATTATGGCCTACTGCCTTGCCCCAATGGATTTATGTTTGGACTCCACCAAGTTTTTTAGTACCTAACAATGTAGTTCCTAATCCGATATCAACTCCACCAAGTACCATCCTTTACAATGTGGTTTATACTGATTCAGTTGGTTTATGTCTTGTTAAAGATAGTATTTTGGTAATAGTTGGTGACAGTTCGGTTGGGGTCAATTTTACATTTGACGTGAAATGTGATGGCCTGAAGGTTGAATTTACAAATACATCAACTGCTGGCATAGCTAACTTTAAATGGGAATTTGGTGATCCTGCTAATTCTAAATCTAATTTGATCAGTCCAAGTTTCTCATATCCTGGGCCTGGTGCGTATAACGTGCTTTTGTATACCACAGATCAAGATGTCTGTAGAGATTCAATTGTGAAGCTTGTCATATTGGAAGAGCCAACTGATACCGCAGACTTTAGTTATGAAGTACTGAGTTGTAAAGATATTATTACTGTTCAATTCAACGGAACGGCATTCTCAACCTACGGGGATGTGACTGCTTGGGAATGGAAACTAAATGGTGTGCCATTTAGCACAGTGCAAAATCCGGTTTATACTTTCACAACACCAGGAAAATATACGGTTATGTTGACTGTAACTTTTGATGATGGTTTGTGTACCGCGACCGTTATGAAAGAGATTGAAATCGACTTTATTGTTCCAAATTTGCCAGACCAAGTACTTTCATGTGATGGTATTCCTGTGGCTCTCAATCCAAATGGGGATCCAAAATATACTTATCAATGGGCGCCTTGTGATAATTTAAGTGATTGTACCTCATTCAATCCAATTGCCAGTCCGCCATTTGCACCATTTTACAGTGTAACCATAACTTATGTGTTGCCTACGGGAGATACTTGTCAAGTTATAGATTCAGTAAAAGTTGTGCTTGATCCGTTTAGTCCACTGGTCATGGCTGATACTGTTACTTGTAGCAAATTGATCACCTTGGTCGTGTTGAATCTGGGTAATAATTCTGTTTTATGGACAAGCGCAGATGGGACAATCATAGGAAGCGGTTCAGATGTACCATTTTCTTTCAATTCTGACACTTTGGTGATTGCGACTATTACCTCTCCAAATGGTTGTATATTTGTTGATACAGTGAATGTTGATTTGATCACTGATATTCCACCATTATTTGTTGAGGTGAGCCCAGATACTATTATTTGTGGTGATTTGGTGCAATTCACAGCAACCAATGACCCCGGCTATAGCTACTCCTGGAGTCCTGCCAATTTGTATAACAACGCAATTATTTTCAATCCTACTGCTATAGTTAATGAGGATGCTACATTTTCTCTTACCATAGTAGATTTCCGTGGGTGCGTCAACACATGGTCTGAGCCAGTGGATTGTATTCCTAATGCTTGTGCTGAGCCATTTATTTTTATCCCTAATGCGTTCTCTCCTAATGATGATGGCGAAAATGATCGCTTATATGTTAGAGCATTAGATATCATTGAGGAGATGGAATTGATTATCTACAATAGATGGGGTGAGGAAGTTTTCAAAGCTACCAATCAAAGTCAATTCTGGGATGGAACATTCAGAGACACAGGCGAACAATTGAGCCCGGATGTATTCGGTTTTTACCTTAAAGTGAAATGCTTTAATGGCGAAGAATACACTAAAAAAGGAAATATTACCATTGTCAGATAAATTGACAAAAAGCTAATATCCAACAGGTCATGATAATCTTTATCAGGGCCTGTTGTTGTTTTAGTAATATTCCTTTACTAAAAGCCAACGATCTGAGTTATTAATGTATCTTTAACTTATGCGTGAACTAATTATTCGTTGTTTCTTGCTTTTAGTATTGTGTTTATCGTTTAGCTTTGAAGCAAAAGCAACACATATTATAGGTGGAGAATTGACCTATTCCTGTTTGGGTAACAATAAATATGAAATAAGATTAACTGTTTTTCGGGATTGCTTTTATGGCGTTCCCCCTTTTGATGAAACGGCTTCAATCGGTGTTTTTAATAGTAAAAATCAATTGCTGCAGGATGTAAGGATTGCCTATACTACCGATGATACAATCAAACAAGTATTGGTAGGACTATGTAAGGTTATACCACCAAATGTTTGTGTTCATACTACCACCTATATCGATACTATTACACTCAATCCAATTCTGGGAGGATATACTCTGGTTTATCAACGTTGTTGCCGCAATCAGACTTTAAAGAATATTGTAAATCCGCTGGAAACTGGTGCGTCATTTACGATTAAAGTTACTGAAAAGGCACTTTTGGAGTGTAACAATAGTGCAAAGTTCAAAAGTTGGCCACCAATATATATATGCGCCAATGAGCCCATAGATTTTGATCACTCTGCAATCGATTTGGATGGTGACAGTCTGGTTTATAAGTTGTGTACACCCATCAACGGGTTGGATAGCTTTCCGCAGCCACAGCCACCTAACAATCCTCCATATGACAATGTGATCTGGAAAGATCCTCCGTATAATTTGGATAACTTATTGGGAGGAATTCCACTTGCAATTAATCCATTCACAGGATTCTTATCAGGTACACCCAACACTATTGGTCAGTTTGTGGTTGGCGTTTGCATTGAAGAATATAGAGATGGAGAATTAATTTCTCAAACGAACAGAGATTTTCAATACAATGTAGGTCTGTGTGGTGAAACTTTTTCATCCTTTTTTACCCCTGATATTATATGTGATACCTTAAACGTGTCTTTCTCCAATTTAAGTTTGAATGCCAATAATTTTCTCTGGGACTTTGGAGTTCTTGGTACAAATACCGATCAGTCAATACTCTACAATCCAAGCTTTGTTTATCCTGATACGGGAACGTATATAGTTACCTTAATTGCTCAACCTGGCACACCATGTATTGATACTTTTAGTAAAGCCATTAGGGTTTATAGAAATACATTGATTCCAAATTATAAAACCAAAGTGCTTTCCTGCACCGACAGCTTGGTTGTGGAAATTACCGATACCAGCATCGATACTGGCAGTGTGATCATTTCACGAAAATATTATGCGTCGATAAATGGAATATTGGTCGATAGCTCAGAAGTTCCCAATCCTGTATTTGTTTTTCCATTGGGCGGGAATGTATCAGTTACCTTAATTGTCGAAAACGCTCTCGGTTGTGTAAAGCAACGACGAAGGACTATCATTTATCCCAAAGTTCCTCAATGGGATTTGCCCTATGATACTTTGAAAATTTGTCTTGGAGATACCCTGCAATTACAAGGGCTTCTAGATACAAATTTTATTTATAAATGGACCCCTGCAGTATTTTTGAGCAATCCCTCAATTGCCAATCCGCTTGCTTTTCCAGAGGTTTCAACTTCGTATAAAATAAATGTCAAGGATAAGAAATCAATATGTAATTCTAATGTAGATTTGACTATTTTGGTCAACAATCCAAGTTTTCTAAATTTGCCAGATACCATAAAGTCTTGTGATTCCTCGTTTGACATTGTCTTATATCCTGACTCTTTACAAGGCATTGTAAAGGTCTTTTCTGATCCAAATTTTCAAAATATTTTAAGTATTGGCAAAGTTTATAAAGTAACTAATTTGACAGGGATTCAGAAGCTGTATTTGAGTGTAATGGACACTTTGGATTGTGGTGCAACTGATTCAATTGTCATTCAATTCAATGGCTTTAGTTATACTCCTTTTTCCCATAGACTCCTATGTCCAGGTGAAATAACCGAATTGATTTTGAATTTCCAAGGGGAAGGAAATCCAAATGCTGAGTGGTCATTGCCATCGTTGGGAACTATTAATGGTGATTCGTTAAAGTTTCAAGGGAATGCACCTGGTATCTACTCATTTGCGTTTGAAATAAAGAATGATTTTGGTTGTTTGATAGTTGACACTGCAATTGTAAGAGTCATTGATACAACGGGTCTAGATTTGTTGAGTTTTCAACAATGTGCGGGTAAAAAGCTTACATTTCAAGGTATTGGCCCCAATGCAGGTCTATTTGAATATGTCTTACTATTAACAGATACAATTATTGTATTCAAAGGGCTCTCGAATTGGTCATACACTTTTTCAGATACTGGCAGCTATGTATTAAAAAGTTATATTCATGGTGCAGCTTGTATTGACACTGTTGTTTATCAAGTTCAAGTAAGCTTGCCAAGTATTGTTCCCTCCATTGGCGTGAAATTGTTAGGTTGTATTGATAGTCTTCAGTTATTGGTTTACAATAATTCTGTTGGCAGTTTTCCAGCGGGATCAACTTTTAAATGGTTTATCAATAATGAAATCAAAGGAAGTAATGACAGTTTATTGTTTACAAGCCTTGGATCTAATAGCCCTATAATTGTAAGTTTTATAATCAATCAAAACAATGGTTGTGTCGATACTGTATCTGCAAGTGTCAATGGATTTGTAATTCCAAGTTTTCCAAATGATACTTTTACCATTTGTGCTGGAGAAACAGTCCAATTAAACCCGGGAAGTCAGCAATCATTTTTTGATTTTCTTTGGGAACCGAAGGCTCAGGTTGTTGATTTCATGTTGCAAAGCCCTAACGTGTCTCCTACAAGCAATATCAGCTACACTGCCAGTGTAACAACCGTTATAAATGACAGTCTCGCTTGTAATTATCAGTTCATTAATACAGTTTTGGTAAATCCTCTACCGAGTGCAAGTTTTGATGTTGACTCTTTGGTTTGTGAATTATTAACCACCATCTCTGTCGTTACTGATCTTGGAAATACCATACAATGGAAGAATTTTATAGATTCTGGAGTGCAATTTGGGGATCAGGCCTCATTCACATTTGCGTCCAACCGCTTGGATTCTGTTTTTGTAATTATTACATCTATTAATGGCTGTCAGTTGCTTGATACCTTTGAGTTTCTCAATAATCGACCATTTATTCAGCTCAATGATTTAGATATCTGTTTGAATGACACCGTTCAATTGTTTTTGAGCAATTTGATTTCAACCGATCAATTGACCTGCCAGATATTGTCAGGTGGGGCTGTATTTCAAAATCAGGATGAGTTTTTTGTAGTAGGTGATCAAGACAAGCAGGTAATCATTTCATGCACCAATCAATTCGGTTGTATTTCAATCGATACAGTAAATATCAATGTGTTTAATTTTATTCCACCATTACTAGCTTCAGCTGACCCTGATACATTGATTGGTAGTGGGACCGTTCAGTTGAATTCAACATTTGATCCAAACTACAGCTACTATTGGGATCCTGCGACAAACTTGAGCAACCCTAATATATTTAATCCTACAGCCATTGTAGATCAAACAGTTACTTATACGGTTAGTATTGAGAATCAGGATGGATGCCGCAATCAAGCATCAGTCACCATATTGGTGCGTACTCCTCAATGCGATGAGCCCTTTATTTTTATTCCAAATGCATTTAGTCCCAACAATGACAACTCCAATGATGAATTTAAAGTCAGGGGAGAGAGCATTGTCAATTTGGAGATGCAGATATGGAACAGATGGGGCGAACGCGTCTTTTACAGTCAAGATAAGAACACAGCTTGGGATGGAACATTCAACGGTGAAGCTTTATCACCTGATGTTTATGGATACTATGTAAAATTTGATTGTGGACCTGGAACTGAGATAAAAATCAGAAAAGGAAATGTGAGCTTGGTGCGATAATCAATTCGCTTATTACCTTTGCAATTGTGTCAGAAATAATAGAAATAAAAGTACATCCGGATTTTGCATTTGATGCATCCAGGCATTTAGATTTGTTATCATCTGCTGTAGGAGTAAAATTAAAGCCCGACCAAATTCGGATGCTCAAAAGGTCTATTGATGCAAGGCAAAAGCCAGTTTCTTATATTTTAAAATTTGAGGTCAGCAAAGATGCTGAAATCCAAATTTTCCCCAACAGAATCATAGATGATTTTCCCAATGTTGCTATGGGGAAACCGGTTCATATCATAGGAGCGGGACCTGCCGGATATTTTGCAGCTTTGGAATTGATAAGTCTGGGCTTGAAACCAATTATATATGATCGAGGAAAGGAGGTGAGAGCAAGGAGACGTGATTTAAAGGCCATTCAACAAGATGGTATTGTCAATCCAGACAGTAATTATTGTTTTGGAGAAGGAGGCGCTGGCACTTATTCTGACGGCAAACTCTACACGCGCTCCAACAAGCGAGGAGATCTTCAAAGAGTCCTAAAATTGTTGGTTGAACACCATGCAACTCCTGACATTTTGGTTGACGCGCACCCGCATATAGGAAGCAACAAATTGCCGCAGGTGGTAGAAGAAATTCGAAATACGATTGTTGCCCATGGTGGAGAAATCCATTTTGATTCCAAACTGACGGATATTCATTACGATCAATCAGGTATAAGAAGTATTGAGATCAACGGTGATACCAATATTTCATGTCAAAAATTGATATTGGCTACAGGTCACTCAGCCCGAGACATTTACGAACTACTTTGGAGACGAAAAGTACATATTGAGTCTAAAGCATTTGCATTGGGAGTCAGAATTGAACATCCACAATCATTAATAGATTCAAATCAGTACCGACAATCACCTCGACATTTAAATTTGCCAGCTGCCAGTTATTCCTTGGTAACCCAAGTGGATGGAAGAGGTGTTTTTTCATTCTGTATGTGTCCGGGAGGTTTAATTGTGCCTGCAGCAACTGCACCCGGTGAAATAGTAGTGAATGGAATGTCTATGTCGCGCAGAGATAGTCCCTATGCCAATAGTGGAATCGTTGTGGCGGTTGAAAAAGAAGATTTAAAGAAATTTGATCAGTTTGGGCCCCTAGCAACCATGAAATTTCAAGCCAGTGTAGAACAAAATCTTTTCAATCATGGGGATGGATCACAGAAGGCACCTTCCATGCGCCTTACAGATTTTGTTAACGGTAAAATGAGTAATTCGTTGGGGTCGAGTTCATATATTCCCGGATTGTTTGCGGGAAGATTGGATCAATGGCTGCCACCGATGATTTATCAGCGCTTAAAATCAGGAGTAATGGATTTTGGTCGTAAAATGAAAGGTTATTATACGGAAGAAGCGATGGTGGTAGGCACAGAGAGCCGCACTAGTTCTCCTGTAAAGATTCCTCGAGATTCATTAACTGGTCAGCATGTTCAAATAAATGGCCTTTTTCCATGTGGAGAAGGAGCAGGTTATGCAGGAGGAATTGTTTCAGCTGCACTGGATGGTCAATTCATAGCAAAAAAGGTTTTAGAATCATTCTCCTAGATAATTAGCGGAAATATTTTTACCTTGGTGTATTCAAATACTGTAAATGCGAGACTTTACCGATCTGTTAGGTCGAATTTTTATTTCCGGGATTTTCATTTTCGAGTCCTATGATAGTTTAAAATACTACCAGACCACCTTGGAGGTATTGACAGAATATGGCATAAGTTGGAATCAAAAGTTCCTATTGAACACCTCTTTGATTTTTATCATATTTGGAAGTTTAATGGTGTTGTTTGGCTATAGGGCGCGTTTTGGAGCGTTTTTATTGATGATGTATTGGATTCCAATGACTTTCATAAGGCATAGTTTTTGGAATGATCCACTGCCAATACAAAGAGATCAAACCATTCAATTCGTAAAAAACATTGCAATAGCTGGTGGATTATTGACGGTATTATTGAATGGGACAGGCAGATACAGCATCCGTAAATTGTTTGCAACAACAAGGGTATAGTGCTTCCATTATTGGTTGAAAAGATCAGTAATTTGAATAAAAAGTGACTTTTCTGCCAAAGAAATATATTTTTTGAACTGCGGATGATACAAGTTCAAGAATAATTTTACTATTTTTGCCTTAATGTTCGAATTATCAAGGGAATAGACTTGAGATATTTTTGACATACTAGCAACATTTAATCCCTACTTAGCGTGACAAAGGCTGTAATCATCGAAGATGAGCTCTCTGGAGTGAATAATCTTAAAAACCTACTAGAACGTTATTGTCCTGATGTTCAAATAATAGGCGTGGCTGGTTCAGTTACCGATGGGGTAGAATTGTTTCAAAATCCCACTATAAATCCCGAAGTTGCTTTCTTAGATATCAATCTTTCCGATGGCCTAGTATTTCAAATGTTGAATCAACTGGGCGACATAAATTTTGAAATTATTTTTATTACTGCTTACGAACAATTCGCCATCAAGGCCTGCGAATACAGTTCAATAGGGTATGTCCTGAAGCCAATAGATCCTGACGCTTTGGTTGCCGCAGTTCAGCGTATTAAACCAGGAAGGCTAAATAAAATGGCTGCTCGATTGGACATCTTTAATCAGCACTACAATCAGCCGAACGCTGCATCCAATAAGTTTGAAAAAATAGGAGTTTCGGCAATTGACGGACTCCATTTTGTTCATCTCAAGGATATCGTACGTTTTGAAGGGGAAGACAATTATACCCACATTTTCCTAAAAGGTGGGGAGCGAATTACGGCTTCAAAAACCATCAAAGCCTATGAAGATATGTTGGCAGGTGCCAACTTTTTTAGAGTACACAAGAGCCATGTAATCAATACAAATTTCATGAAAAAATGGATTAGAGGCGAAGGAGGCTATCTGGTCATGGAAGATGGCAAGCAGATTGACGTGTCTCGGCGCAGACGCCCTATGTTTTTAGAATACCTACAAAAACTACAGGAGGAGTTATAAGTCCTCAAACGAACCTACATTTTACCAAACAAACCTAAATCAAACCAGCAATGAGAAAAACCTTAGAAAAAGCAAAGCCAAAGCCCAAGCCGGCCACGGTCCTCAATTCAGCACTTCTTCAAATGGTTATCAAGAGAACTTCTGAAATTTCACGACAAGCAATTAAGTGCGGTGGTGTAGTTCCACAATAGTTATTGTTACCTTTATGGTCGCTTAGATACCATATCTTCATAACCCAATTGTAAAAGCAGTCCATGACTGTATCGACAAACATAGGAAAACTAGAAAGAACACTTTCTGATGCGTATTCAGAAGTCGATAGATTGACCATATTGCAGGATTTGGTTGACCATTACTTGTACACGCACTTGAGTAAGGCACAAAAATTCCTTGAGGAGCAAAAGTCTATTTTCAAAATAATTCGCCATGATGACCAATACCGTCGATATCTGATTCAGTCTGCGATTTTAGAAAATCACTTGTACAATTACTTGTTTGCTGATGCTTTGTTTGTTTCTGCCATTGAGGATTCGGAAAAATATCTACAAGCAGATAAAAGAATTGAATTATTGATCGATTATTTAGGTACGTGCATCAATTTGTCAAATCAGAATACCGCACGTGATTTAATACTTGAAATCAATCAATATTTAACTACTGAAAAAAATAACAGATTGCAATGTTACGCCTTTGTGCGTGAAGGCTTCTTTTTGTTGCAAACGCATCAATATGAGCGAGCATCTGATGTTTTCAATAAAGCTTTGAATTGTTTCAATCCTGATCAAAAAACCAATGTCAAGGACTTTTACTTCTTGAGTATGGCACACAGCGGGTTGGGACACGTTTATGATCACACCCAGGATATAGCAAAGGCCAAGATATCTTATGGCAAGGCGGTACAATTGTGTGAGGCCGAAAATATTTCAGTCCGATTGTCCTGGCATTATTTGCATTTGGGCAATTGTTATCTATCGGAGGGGAATTACGATGAAGCTATTGTTTATTTTTCAAAAGCTTCTGGTAGCAAGGACGATATCAGCAGAGCAGCACGAGCAGCTGCTTTTGCTAATTTAGGTATTTGTGCATTTCATCAGAAATCTTTTGAGCAGTCATTGGAGTTTTTGTCTAAAGCTGAAGATGCTTATCAAGAAGCTAATGTAAATGATTACAAAAACAACAGTGTTATTCAAAATTGGAGGGCCAAAGTTTATGTAGGATTAGGAGATCATGAAAAAGCCATGCACCATTTCTTAAAAGCCTCCGAACAAGCTATGAAGCAAGATGATTTTCATCAACAAGCTCAGATTTGTAGGGATATTTCCGATTATTTCAAGCAAAGGAATGATTACAAAAGTGCATTTGAATATTTGAGTTTGCACAATTCATTCTTATCGAAAGCTCAAAATGAAATCAACCAACGGATGTTGATGGAAATCAGTATTAAGTACGAAACTGAAAGAAAGGAAAAGGAAACTGAATTGCTCAGATTGCAGGCCACGGAATTGCAGTTGAAGGCTCTCAGAGCGCAGATGAATCCCCATTTCATGTACAATGCGCTCAACTCAATACAGAATTTTATAACCTCCTACGAGGTGACGAGTGCAGCCCAGTATCTTGCCAAGTTCGCTAAGTTGATGCGACAATCATTGGATTACAGCGAACTTCAAGTGATATCATTAGAGAAGGAAATTGCTTTTTTGGAGGATTTTCTCTATATCAATCAAAAGTTGAGATTCAATGACATGCTTGAGTACAAAGTTATCATCGATGATGATCTAGAAGATGATATCATCGGAGTACCACCCATGATAGTGCAGCCTTATGTTGAAAACGCAATTGAGCACGGACTTCGTACCAGGAAGCAAGGCAAAGTGACCGTGAGTATTGAGCCAGATGGTGATGATATGCTTTTGGTCAGTATTGAAGACGATGGCATTGGACGCAATAAAGCGCTCGCTATGCAAGCAGATGGCATATATGGCAATAAACATCAAAGTCGTGGCACGGGAATTACAGAAGAACGACTGGCACTGTTAAAGACTGCTGATGGCCAGCAGGGCGGAGTTACCATCATTGATCTTTTGGATGATATTACAGGGGAACCAAAGGGAACTCGCGTTATTATCCATATTCCTATCCAGTTAATCCGTCGATAAGTAGAACCGTTTTCTAGGTCAATTCTACCGTTTAACTTTTATTAGAGCCATTGCCTAATTGGTATATTTAGACTGAGTATTACCGTTCTATATTTGACTCGGTTTTCTCATAGTATGTTTGTTTGTTGAAGCCCACAATTACTAAGGTGTTTGTGGGCTTTTTTTGATTTGGATTTAAGATGTGTTTCAGTTGGCTGAAGCCAAACTGGAATTTATGGGAACAAATTAGTATTTAAGATGTGTTTCAGTTGGCTGAAGCCAAACTGGAATTTATGGGAACAGATTAGTATTGAAGATGTGTTTCAGTTGGCTGAAGCCAAACTGGAATTGATGG
>Ga0105049_10005825_pt1 | contig 14349 bp, 10 predicted proteins | sample MAT06_FD_78087 | JGI IMG/M metagenome (GOLD analysis project Ga0105049, IMG submission 78087) | Freshwater microbial communities from Lake Fryxell liftoff mats and glacier meltwater in Antarctica - MAT-06 | ecosystem: Environmental > Aquatic > Freshwater > Ice > Liftoff microbial mat | place...
CGCTCCAGTCGAATCAGGAAGCCCGGTCCCCATGGCCGGGCTTTCTCGCTTTCTGCGCCCGGGCTGCGTGAGTTTGCCAAGGTTGGGGTCGAGAGTTCGAATCTCTTCGCCCGCTCCAGTCGACTGAATGGACCCGGTCGCGAGATCGGGTCTTTCTCGATCTACGGCACCGGCTTCGGCCTTCTGTCCGGCCTGTTCGCCCTGCTGTTCGACCACGCAGGGCGCGGGATCGACCGGTCGGACTTGCCGCGACGACGGGCGGCGGCGGACTGGACGCGGACATGGTGGCTGTCGGCGGCGACGGCCGTGGTCTTGATCGCCGTCGCCAGCACGTCCTTGCTGGCCGCCGCCGCGTGGCTTTCGGGTGTGACCTGCCAGTTGATCCCGGTCGATATCGGCCTGTTCGCCGTGGTTGACCGCCTCGGTCGCCGCAAGGCCTAAAGCCCCAGCGCCGTCCGGATGTCGCGCCAGTCGATATATTTGAAATTCTGGGTGGTCCGGTCGTTGACGTCGTCCTGGACCACGACCAGGCCTTCCGGGAAGGGCCCGACGGCGCCGCCCAAGGCGTCGATGCCGTCGGTGCCCGTGACCGCGTCGGTGCGGTCGCCCGCGTGCACGGCGAACCGGCCCGAATAGACCGGTTCGGCCCCGTCGATACGCCATACGGCGAAGGCCGAATCGCCCTGGCTGGACACGATCAGATAGCGTTTGTCGCCGTCGTTGAGGATGGTCGCCCCCTCGACATCGGCGGTCAGGCGGTCGCCGCCGGCCACGCCGACCGAGGTCCGCGCCGCACCCGAGGCGGGGTCGAAGCCATAGCGCCAGACCCCGACCAGCTCCTCGCCGATGAACAGGGCGTCGCTCGCCTCATCGACGGCACAGCCTTCCGAAATCGAGCCGACGGCGAAGCGGCGGACCTCGCGTCCGACCGGTGCGCCGGCGGCGTCGACCGAGACGATCATCTGACGGACCTGTCCGTCCTTGCCGACCAGGACGGCGTGGATCTGGCCGTCGCGCCGGCCGAAACAGAAGCCGTAGGGCTCGCCGAGGTCCGAGGCGATCACCCCCCAGGGCCGGACGGCGTTGTCTGTGGCCGTCGCGGCCGCATCGAACAGATACAGGGACACGCCCATCCGCCCGGGCGTCCGGTCGCTGGCCCCGATCAGGACCTCGGCACGGCCGGCGACGGTCAGGCCTTCGACCACATCGACATTGTTCAGCAGGCCCGCCGGCAGGAACTGCAGCACGGCGCCGTCCAGGCCGTAGATATAGAGCCCGGCCTTTTTGTCCGTACCGGCGACAAAGCCCGCCGTGCTGACGCCCCTTATCATCACCGGCCGCGCCGAGGCCCAGATGGCGGGATCGTCGGCGGCGTCGGCGTTGACGGTGCCGACCGACGGCGTTTCCACGGTCGCGAAGACACGGCTGCCGGGTCCGGGTGTGTCCACCGAAGCGCAGCCTGCAAGAATCACTGTCAGGACGAACGCGGTCAGTCCGGCCGAAAATCGCTTCGTCATGTCCAACGACCTGCACCCTCACAACCGGATTTGGAGGTCGCCAGACCACGGCTTTGGCCCACGGTCAAGCTGTAACGGCCCTCCCAAAGCCTGACACCGCGCGACTATTGCACAGCTCACGGAACGATAGTCATCGAACTGTCCGGAAGCCGACAAATCGCGTTGGCAAAACCGTCGTATGCGCGTCGCGCCCTTCGAATAGCAGCGGCAAAATAAGGCGAAGGTTACAATGACCGCGCCGCCCCGGGGAATATGACGTTATGAGAGCTGCATTGTTGCTGGGTGCCGCGCTGGCACCTTTCGTTCTGGCGGGTGCCACCCAAGCCCAGGTCGCCGACGTCCAGGGACCGACCTCGGCCCTCGAAGAAGTCATCGTCACCGGTGAGCCGGTCGTGCGCAATCGCACCGACGACGTCGTACCGACCCTGTCCTTTGACCTTGAGTTCTTCCAGCGCTTCGAGCCACTGACCGTCGGCGATGCCCTGAAGCGCGTGCCTTCGATCACCTTCCTGTCGGACGTCCTCGAATCCGACGGCGTGCGCCTGCGTGGTATCGACCCCGGCTATACCCAGATCCTGATCAACGGCGACCGCGTCCCGGGTGCCGGCGTCGACCGCTCCTTCTTCGTCGATCGCATCCCCGCCGAACTGATCGAGCGGATCGAGGTGGTCCGCTCGTCCTCGGCCAACCGGTCGGGCGATGCGGTGGCCGGCGCGATCAACATCGTGCTGCGCGACGCCCTGTCGCTGGACGGCGGCTATCTCCGCGCCGGCGTCATCGCCTTCAGCGACACCGACAAGGGCGTCGGCAGCTGGGGCAACACTTTCGGCGGCGTCTGGGGCGGCGAGTTCGGCCCCGGCCGGATGCTGATCGGCGCCAGCCTGCAGGACCGCCGCAATCCCAAGCTCAAGTTCAGCCAGCGCTTCGATGAGCCCGGAGGCACGCTCGAAAACATCGAGGACCAGACCGACACCCGCGACGGCACCGACTATTCGTTCAACGCCTCGTATGAGGTCGAGGTCGGCGGCGGCACCTTGGATCTGTCGGGCGTGTTTGTGCGCACCGACCGCGTCCAGGACGAGGATTCGATCGAATATCGCGCCGGCATCCGCAACTTCGCCAATCTGCTGACGATCAACGAAAACGACATCGACATCCGTACCGACAACCTGTCCGGCCGCATCCGCTACGAGCACGAGATGGCCGGCGGCGAGACCCGCTTCAAGCTGGGCTTCGCCCGCATCGACGACGACCAGTACGAGTTCGAGAACGAGGCCGAATACTTGCGCGACGCCACGCCCTTCCCGGACGAGGACCGCTTCACCGCCGACGCCGCCCAGACCTATATCGTCGACGACGAAATCTCCGGTGCCATCGAGCACGAGCGTGACCTGGGCGGACTGGAACTCGAGTTCGGTGTCCAGTGGGTCCAGAAGGACCGCGAGACCGACATCAGCGAAGCGCCGCGGGTTCGTTTCAACGTCCCCAATGCCCCGGCCCCGCGTCCGGCCCAACCCCCGTTCGCGCCGTTCGTTTCGGTCCCGGGCGGCCTGAGCACGATCGAGGAAACCCGCATCGACCCCTACATCATGGTGTCGGGCGACAACGGTCCGCTGAAGTGGGAGGCCGGTCTGCGCTATGAAACCACCGACACCACCATCACCGACCTGACGGTCGCGCCGGCCATGCAGGTGACCGACAACGACTATGCCGTCCTGCTGCCATCGGCCAGCCTGCGGCTTCGCCTGTCGGAGAACGACCGGCTGATCATGTCGGTGGCCCGCACCGTGCGTCGTCCCGACTTCAACCGCCTGTCGCCCGCCCTGCTCGAGGAAGAGTTCGGCGACGACGACTTCGTCGGCAATCCGAACCTTGAGCCGGAAATGGCCTGGGGCGGGGACATTGGTGTCGAGCACCGCATCGGCCGTCGCGGCGTCGTCGGCATCAACGCCTTCTATCGCGACATCACCGACCTGGTCGAGGAAGTGAACACCGGCGTGGTCGGCAGCGCCGGCCCGGGCACCTTCGTCTTCACCGTCGACAACGTCGGTGACGGTCAGGTCTGGGGCCTCGAGTTTGACCTTTCGACCCCGCTGGACTTCGTCGGCATGGAATCGACCGGGGTATTCTTTAACTACTCCTGGCTGGACAGTTCGATCGGGGACTTCATCGGCGACCGTCGTTTCAACGACCAGTCGGACTATGTGATGAGCGCGGGCTTCACCCAGGACATCCCGTCCTGGGGTGCCGCCTTCGGTGCCAGCTACCGCAAGCAGGGCGACGCCTTCGGTCGCGTCCTGGCCCGGGAAGTCGCCACGTCGTACGGCGCCGATCTGGAAGTCTTCATCGAGAAGCAGCTGTTCGACAACGTCGTGATCCGCCTGACCGGTTCGAACCTGCTGGACTCGTCCAAGGACGAGATTTTCGACAAGTTCGACAGCGTCGGCGATCAGCTGGCGCGTTCGTATGACGAATACGAAGTCGAAAGCGAGTCGGCCGGCCCGGTGTTCCAGCTGGTCATGCGCGCCGCGTTCTGATCCCGTCTGTTGGCTCAATGAAATGAGAGGCCGGGCGGCGACGCCCGGCCTCTTTTTTCTCGCGATTTCGGCCGCATCCTCCGGTGACGCTGGACGCTGTCGCAAAGCCCGGCTAGGTCGCCTTGGGGGCGAAAGCGGGCCGGTCCGGTTCGCCGTTTGCAAGGTGTCTCCCGAATGGCGTGCGTCGCGCCAGAACGGGACAGTCGGGTCGCATGTTTTTCGAAGGCCAGGTCAACTGGATGTGGGTGCTGGGGATCGCGGCGGCCGTTGGCTGGGCCGTGGGTCTCGTGGCCCTGTGGCTGGCCATGACCAACCGCTCTCGCCACGTCGACGCCTCCGACCAGCTGGACCTGGTCCAGCGCGTCGCCGACGACTCCCAGAAGCGCCTGTTCGAGACCCTGAACGCCATTCCCGTCGCCCTGGTCGAGACCGACAAACAGGGCAAATTCGTCTTCGCCAACCGCGCCGCCCACCAGCTGCTGGGACGCAAGGACGCCGAACTGATCGGCCTGCGGTTCCATTCGGCGACCTGGGGCATCACCTTCCCGGACGGACGTCCGGTGCCGCCCGACCTGCTGCCCAGCGCCCGCGCCCTGCGGGGCCAGACCGTCAAGGGCTTCCAGCACCTGCTGGCCAATCCAGCCTCGCGCCGCAAGATGCTGGTCGCCGTCACCGCCATGCCGATCGAGAACGAGCGCGGCGAGATCACCGGTTCGACCGCGGCCATCGTCGAGACCGAGGGCCTGCAGACCCCCGAGGTCGTCATGGCCGAGCCCGCCGCCCCGGCCGGCGACGACCTGACCCGCCGGGTGTTCGACGCCGCCACCAGCGCCTTGGTCGTGATCGGGGCCAATGGCCTGGTTCGTGAAGCCAACCGCACCGCCCTGCTGGTGCTGGGTCGTGACGAGGCCGCCGGCGACTTCGCCGACCTGTTCCTGGCCGAGGATGAGCGCGTCGAGGGCCGTCAGGCCCTGCGCGCCGCCCTGTCCGCCCCGGCCGGCGAGGCCGAGCCGTTCGTGTCCCGTCAAGTGGCCGGGGAAGGCATCCGCTGGTCCATGCTGCCGCTGGCCGACGCCGATGGCCGGATCGACACCCTGCTGCTGGCGGGAGAACGCGCCGCCGCGCCGGTCGAGATCGAAGCCCCCGCCCCCCCGCCCTGGGAGGTGCTTGAAGCCCCGACGCCCGACCCGACCGGCGATCCCGGCGCCGAACTGGCGGCGCTGCGCGAAGAGGTCGAGGCGGCGCGCGGTCAGGCCTCCGACGCCCTCGCCCAGGCCGCTGCGGCGCGCGCGGACGCCCGCGACGCCCACGCCGCCGCCGCCAAGGCCGGGGAGGACGCCGAGGCCGAGCTTCTCGGCGGACGTCGGATGGAGAGCGTCGGTCGCCTGACCGGCGGGCTGGCCCACGATTTCAACGCCCTCTTGGGGGTCATGACCGGTGCCCTCGACATGATGTTGCGCCAGGCCGACGATCCGGCCCGCGTGCGCCGCATCGGACAGGCGGCACTGGCTGCGGGCCAGCGGGGTGAACTACTGACCCGGCGGTTGACGGCCTTCTCGCAGGGCGACGACCAGCCCGTGTTGCGGACCCTCGACGCCGGAGTCCTGCTGCGCGGCATGGAGACGCGACTGCGGGCCATGGCGGGACCGGGCGTGGACCTGATGATCGAGGGCCCGTCCGGGCCCTCGCCGGTGCGACTGGACCCCGTGGCCTTCGAAGGCGCGGTCCTGGCCCTGACCCGCAACGCCGTCGAAGCCTTGGATGGCAAGGGCTCGGTCGCTGTGCGGCTGGCGTCCATGCTGGAAGGCGGCGTCCGTCTGAGCGTGCGCGACAGCGGGCCCGGCATGGACCGCGACCTCGCCGCCCGCGCGGTGGAGCCTTTCTTCACCACCCGGGAGGGGGCGGCGGGACTGGGCCTGTCGCAGGCCTATGGCTTCGCGCGCCAGTGCGGCGGGACCCTGTCGATCGACGGCGCGTCCGGCGAAGGCGCGGAAGTGTCGATCACCATGCCCAGCGCAGCCTGATCCGGCAGCTTCGCCATCGAGCCGGGCGGGTGTAGGGTGGCTAACGGGGGTTAGGAGGAACGGTCATGAAGATCTTGCGGTTCGTTCTGGTGCTGGCGGTCATCGGCTATGCCGGATGGCTGGCTTGGCCGTTCATCTCAACCCTGCTCGAAGGCGCATCGCCGGACGTCGCCGCCAACCGCATGGGCGCGGAAGCGCAAGGGGGCGGCGACCTGTTCGGCTTCCTGCCCGGCTGGGCGCTGTGGGTCGGGGCGGTCGTCCTGTATCTGATCGCGGCCCTGATGCTGGGCACCGGAAATCCCAAGGCGGCGGTCGCCTATTTCCTCGGCTTCATTGCCGACGCGGTGCTCAGACTGGCCATCGGCCAGGGCGGGGCGGCGGACATCTTGGCCCGGTCGTCCGGACCGACGACGTTGGCGACGCCGGACGCTCTGTCCGGCCTGCCGGTCGATCCGGTCTGGATCGTGCTGGGCGTCCTGCTGGTCGTGGGCATCCTCGTCATGATCGTCGGTCGTCGCGCCCGCCGCGGTCGCGAGCCCGGTCAGTTCGCCTACTGAGGCGACGCGACCTTCCAGCGATTGCCGCCGACCCCTTTTTTGGGCTCAGTCCGGTTGAACCTGATTCCGGAAGCGTGCAGGGAACGCAGGTCGTCGCGCGCCCCCGATACCAACCCAGAGAGACCCCATGGCCGAAGCCGCATCCTATGACGTCGTCATCATCGGCGGCGGGCCGGGCGGGTATAATGCGGCGATCCGGGCGGGCCAACTGGGGCTGAAGGCCGCCTGCGTCGAGATGCGCGAGACCCTCGGCGGGACCTGTTTGAACGTCGGCTGCATGCCGTCCAAGGCGCTGCTGCATGCCTCCGATCTCTTTGACATGGCGACCCGCGAGTTCGCAGGCCTGGGCATCGAGGTGACGCCGAAGCTGAATCTGGCGCAGATGATGGCCCAGAAGCAGGAGAGCGTGACGGCCCTGACCAAGGGTATCGAATTCCTGTTCAAGAAGAACAAGGTCGACTGGATCCGGGGCCGTGGCCGCATCGACGGTCCGGGTCGGGTCGAGGTCACCGCCGCGGACGGCAAGAAGACGGTGCTGGCGGCGAAAAACATCGTCATCGCCACCGGCTCCGAACCGATGCCGCTGGTGGGCGTGGCGTTCGAGCCGGGCCGGGTGGTCGATTCGACCGGAGCCCTGTCGCTGACGGCGGTGCCCGGCCATCTGATCGTCGTCGGTGCGGGCATCATCGGCCTCGAACTGGGGTCGGTCTGGCGCCGTCTGGGGGCCCGGGTGACCGTGGTCGAATATCTGGACCGGATCAGTCCCGGCATGGACAGCGACCTGGCCACAGCCTTCCAGCGAACCCTGACCAAACAGGGGATGGCGTTCAAACTGGGGTCGAAGGTGACGGCGGCGACAGCGGCCAGGGACAGCGTCGAACTGACCGTCGAGCCCGCCGCCGGCGGGGCCGCCGAGACGCTGAAGGGCGATGTCGTGCTGGTAGCGATCGGTCGCCGGCCCTTCACCGAGGGACTGGGTCTGGAGAGCGTCGGCATAGAGACCGACAGGCGCGGCTTCATCGGCAACGACCATTTCAGGGCCGGGACCGGCGGCGTCTGGGTGATCGGCGACGCTACCCACGGCCCCATGCTGGCCCACAAGGCGGAGGAGGACGCGGTGGCCGTGATCGAGCTGATCGCGGGCAAGGCCGGCCACGTCGACTACAATCTGGTCCCCAGCGTGGTCTATACCGCGCCCGAAGTGGCCTGGGTCGGCCTGACCGAGGACCAGCTCAAGGCGGACGGGATCGCCTACAAGGCCGGAAAATTCCCCTTCGCCGCCAACAGCCGCGCCAAGATCAATCACGAGACGGACGGCTTCGCCAAGGTGCTGGCCGACGCGGTCACCGACCGGATCCTCGGCGTTCACATCATGGGTCCCCAGGCCGGCGAGATGATCGGCGAGGCCTGTGTGGCCATGGCCTTCGGCGGATCGTCGGAAGACCTCGCGCGCGTCTGCCATCCCCACCCGACCCGCTCCGAGGCCGTCAAACAGGCGGCCATGGGCGTCGAGGGCTGGACGATGCAGGCCTGACCGCCGTCAGCCCGCCATTTCGTCCAGCGTCCGGGTGGACGGTCGCCGCAGGCCTTCGAAGGTGACGCGATTGCCGGGAAAATCCAGCGTCACCTCGCGGAACCGGCCCAGAAGGTCGGCCCCGATCAGCAGGGCTGGCCGGCCCGCCATCTCCAGGGTCTCGAAACAGTGCAGGTCCGCGAACAGCAGGGGCGTCGGCCCCAGCCGCGTCGAGCCCAGTCTGAGATCGTCGACGCGGGACAGATCGGCGCTCAGGCTCTGGCCGGTGACGCCATAGAGGGGGACGGCGCGCGCGAGCCGGCCACCCGTCCGGTTTCGCGCCGAGACAGCCCGGCGCAGGGCCTGGTTGCCGATCGAATACTGGGCACCGCTGTCGACAAAGGCCGCCGTGGGCTGGCCGTCGACATGGACCTGGGTCAGGATCATCTGGCCGAACCGGCCCCGCACCGATCGCAGGCCATTGCGCCGGATCCGGGAACCGGTCGCCACATCACCGCCCATGACGACGCTGACCCCCCGGATCGCCAGGCTTGCGGATCGCCGCATGACGTTGAAGCTGAGCTTGAACCGGCCCAGCACGTCCAGCCCGATCAGCCCGTCGGCACCCATCTGGTCGCGGGGAAAGACCGGGCAGTTCAGGTCACGGAACCCCAAACCGCTGACCTGCAGGCGGTTCACGGCCACGCTCCGCGTCACCCTGGCCTCGGTGATGCCATGGACCAGAACCGGGGCCGCCGCCGGCAGTCGCAACTGGTCCGCGACTGTGTCGGCGATCGAGGTCCTGCCCGCACCCGTGTCGATCACGAAAGTGAAGGGCCCGCGCCCACCGAGGAACACCGCGGCGCCGACGCGGGTGAACAGATTGCTCAGCAGCCGGATGGGTTCGGCGTCCGTCTGTACCGGATCCTGGGCCGCGACCGGCCAGGCCGCCCCGCCGAGGCTCGCGATCACACCGGCCAGGAGGGCGCGCCGGTCGAGGCTCGAAGCTTGAAATGAGCTCAGCGCTGCCTCCCCCCAGGGTTTCTACGGCAGTCTAGGCCGGGTTACGGCGGCATGGCGAGTCCGCCCGCCCCGGCCGGCGCTTCAGGCCCGGGGGTGGGCCGCAGCATAGGATTCCAGCAACCGGGCGGCATCCACGGCGGTGTATTTCTGGGTCGTCGACAGGCTGGCATGACCCAGCAGTTCCTGAATCGACCGCAGATCGGCGCCGGCCCCCAGCAGATGGGTGGCGAAGCTGTGCCGCAGCGCATGCGGGGTCGTCGACTCCGGCAGACCGAGCCGGCCGCGCAGCCGCTGCACCGTCGCCTGCACATGCCGGGGGCTGAGGGGACCGCCCCGGCGCGCCCGGAACAGGGCGTCTCCGGGGACCAGAGGAAACGGCAGCAGGGCGACATAGGCATCCACCGCCGCGCGCACCGCCGGCAGGACCGGCGACAGCCGCGTCTTGCCGCCCTTGCCGGTCACCCGCAGCGTCCGGGCCAGAGGCGCGTCGGCCCGGATCAACGCCAGACCTTCCGAAATCCGCAGGCCGCAACCATAAAGCAGCGTCAACACGGCCCGGTCCCGGGCCGCCTCCCACGGCACCGCGTCGGGATCGACGTCCGGCTCCTGCATCAGGCCGCGCGCCTGATCCTCGCTGACCGGGCGAGGCAGGGACGGTTTGATCCGCGGGCCTCGCACCAGGCCCATCTGCGGCGTCGGGATGGCGCACCGCCGGTCGAGAAATCCATGAAAGGCCCGGATGGCCGACAGGGTCTGGCTGAGGGAGCGGGCGGAGAGCGGATGGTCGCCGCTGCGGCGCGCCGCCAGATGGGCCCGCACCTCGGCCGCCGTCACCGTGCCCAGATCGGCGGCCCGCACCGCCTCCCCCCGATGCCGCTCCAGGAAGGCCAGATAGACCCGGCCGATCCGGCCATAGGCTTCGAGCGTGCGGGGCGACAGCCGACGCTCGTGCGCCAGGTGCTCGAGCCAGGCCAGCAGGGCGTTGGACGCTGTCAGCCCAGGATCGGCCATCGTTCCGCCGTCCGTTCCACCACCCGCGCGATAAAGGCGACCAGTTCGCAGCCCATGGTCGGGGCAAATCCATCCGCCTCGGGCGAGCCGAAGGCGCACAGGGCGGCGCGGGCCGGGGTTTCCGTCCCGGGGAAGTGCGGGGTCATGCGGATCAGGGCGACGGACTTCACCGTCGTCTCGGAAGCGCCGAACAGGTTCAGGCCCTCGAAATCGGGGCCCAGCCAGATCAGGCCGTGCTCGCCCAGCAGGCCGTCGACGCCGCCCGCTTCGAGGCCACGCCAGCCGAACGGCACGCCGCCGGGCTTTTCCAGCGCGATGGCCGCGCCGGCCAGCCCGAACCGGCCCTGGGCCACGGCGTCCAGCCGCCGGGCCAGGTCGGACGGATTGCGCGCCTCCATCAGGTCGAGGGCGGCGACATGGGTCTGGGTCTGGGCGGCGAAATTGGCCCGGGCGATGGCCTCGACGCGGATACGGGCCCCGGCCTCGCGTTCGGCAGCATCTTCCAGCTTCGTCAGGGCGGCGCGACCGAACTCGATCACATTGCGGCCGTGCGGCTTCAGCCCGATCTCTTCCAGCAGGGACCGATCATCCAGCAGGACCTGGGGATGGGTCTGCAGCCAGGCCCGGATCGCGGGCCAGGTCGGGCCGTCGTCCGGCAACGAACCGGGCGTCGGCTTGGCAAACAGGTCCGGCGTGCCGCTCAAGGCCCTCTCCCGAGGTGACGCTTCAGGATCGGCGGTCCCTAGAGGATCGACTGGCCCGTCTTGCCCCAGTCCGCCAGAAAGGCATCAAGACCCTTGTCGGTTAACGGGTGTTTGACCAGGGCCCGAAAAGTGTCGGCGGGCAGGGTGGCGGCGTCGGCCCCGGCGATGGCGGCGGCGCTGACATGGGCCGGATGGCGCAGCGAGGCGGCGAGGATCTGCGTGTCGAAACCATGCACGTCGTACAGCACCCGGATTTCCTCCAGCAGGGCGATGCCGTCGGCCCCATGGTCGTCCAGCCGCCCCACGAAGGGCGAGACGAAGGTCGCCCCGGCCTTGGCGGCCAGCAGGGCCTGGGCGGCCGAGAAGCAAAGGGTGACATTGGTGCGCACGCCCTTGTCGGCGAAGGCCCGCGCGGCGCGCAGCCCGTCCCAGGTCAGAGGGAGTTTGACCACGACGTTGGGGGCGATGGCCGCCAGCCTTTCGCCCTCCCGGACCATGGTCTCGAAATCGGTCGCCACCGCCTCGGCGGAAATCGGCCCCTCGACGAGGGCGCAAATCTCGGCGATGACCTCGGCGATGTTGCGACCGGATTTGGCGATCAGCGAGGGATTGGTGGTGACGCCGTCCACCATGCCGGTGGGCAGCATGTCGCGGATCACGGCGACGTCGGCGGTGTCGAGGAACAGTTTCATGATCGGGTCTCTAGCGGAGCGGACGGCGCGGTGAAAGTCGCATCGGTCCTCATCCCCCTGCCGGTGTCCGAGGCCTTCGACTATGAGGTCCCCGAGGGCCTCGACCTCATGCGCGGCGATCAGGTGGCCGTGCCGCTCGGCCCCCGGCTGATGCGCGGGGTCGTGTCCGAGGTGCGCGAGACGACCGGGTCCAACCGGCGTCTCAAGCCCATCGACCATGCACTGGACGAGCCGCGCCTGCCCGAGCGGACGGTGGACTTCGTCGAATGGGCCGCGCGCTGGACCCTGAGCCCGCCGGGCGAGATGGCGGCGGCCGCCCTGAAGGGGCTTCGGGCCCCGCGACCCCGACCCGAGCGGCGCGTCCGGCTGGTCGGCGAGCGCGCGCCGGTTCGTCCCACGGCCGCGCGAACCGCCGTGCTCGACACGCTCGGCGAGCGGGCCATGTCGGGAGCCGAACTGGCGCGGGCGGCCGGCGTCTCGTCCGGCGTGGTCAAGGGGCTGCTGGACGAGGGGGTGCTGGAGGTGATCGTGGTCGAGGCCGTCGCCGCCTTCGACCCGCCCCGGCCGGATCATGCCCCGGCGGCGCTGAACCCGGACCAGGCGGCGGCGGCAGATGCCATCGCCGCCGCGACACAGGCGGGCGGCTTCGCTCCCTTCCTGCTGGACGGCGTCACCGGCTCGGGCAAGACCGAGGCCTATCTGGAGGCCGCCGCGCGCACGCTGCAGGCCGATCCGACGGCGCAAATCCTGATCCTGCTGCCCGAGATCGCCCTGACCCAGGCCCTGATCGCGCGCATCACCGCCCGCTTCGGCGCGGCCCCGGCCGAATGGCATTCCGGCATCGCCCCGCCCCGCCGCCGCCAGGTATGGGAGGCAGTGGCCGCCGGGCGCTGCAACATCGTCGTCGGCGCCCGCTCGGCCCTGTTCCTGCCCTACGTCGACCTGCGCCTGCTGGTCGTCGACGAGGAGCACGACGGCTCGTTCAAGCAAGAGGAGGGGCTGGTCTATCACGGTCGCGACCTCGCCGTGGCGCGGGCCCGGATCGAAGGGGCGACGGTGGTGCTGGCCTCGGCGACGCCGTCGCTGGAGACGCTGTGGAACGCCCGGTCCGGCCGCTATGGCTGGCTGAAGCTGGACGCCCGGCACGGCGCGGCGCGCCTGCCCGACATCGCCCTGCTGGACCTGCGGACCTGCCCGCCCGATCCGCAGACCTGGCTGTCGCAGCCGCTGCGCGAGGCCATCGGCGAGACGTTTGCGCGTGGCGAACAGACCCTGCTGTTCCTGAACCGGCGTGGCTACGCCCCCGTGGTCCTGTGCCGGGCCTGTGGCCACCGGATGACGGCGCCCGACACCGACAGCTGGCTGGTCGAGCATCGATATACAGGGCGGCTGGTCTGCCATTTGACCGGCTTCACCATGGCCCGGCCCCGCCTGTGCCCTGCCTGCGGGGTGGCGGACACCCTGGTCTCGGTCGGCCCCGGCGTCGAACGGGTCGAGGAGGAGGTGCGCCAACTCTTCCCCGAGGCGCGCACGGCGGTGTTCAGCTCCGATACCGTGCCCGACGGCAAGTCCGCCCGCGCCCTGATCCAGCGCATGGCCGAGGGCGGGATCGACATTCTGGTGGCGACCCAGGCCGCCGCCAAGGGGCACAATTTCCCGCTGCTGACGCTCGTCGGCGTGGTCGACGCCGATCTGGGCCTGCGCGGTGGCGACCTGCGGGCGGCCGAACGGACCTTTCAACTGTTGACCCAGGCCACGGGCCGGGCAGGGCGGGCGGACCGGCCGGGGCGGGCCATCCTGCAGACCTGGACCCCGGAGCATCCGGTGCTGCTGGCCTTGGCGGCGGGCGACCGGGACGCCTTCGTGGCGGCGGAAATGGCCGAGCGCGAGGCCGCCTCCCTGCCGCCGTTCGGCCGGCTGGCGGCGCTGATCCTGTCGGGCGAGAACGCGGTCGCTGTGGAAAAACTGGCCCGCGACCTTGCCGGGTCCATTCCCAACGCCGAACGGCTGGAGGTCTATGGCCCCGCCGACGCGCCCTTGGGGCTGGTGCGGGGCCGTCGCCGCAAGCGGCTGCTGGTCCGGGCCGACCGCGACGTCGATCTCCAGGGCTTCCTGCGAGCCTGGCTGGCGCGGGTCAAGGTCCCGGGCTCGGTGCGGCTTTCGGTCGACGTCGACCCGTATAGTTTCCTCTAGAGACGGGCTATTCAGGCGTCATGACCCAGACTGGCGGCCCCCTCTCCGGCGTGCGCGTGCTCGACATGTCGCGCGTGCTGGCCGGTCCGTGGGCGACCCAGATGCTGGCCGACCTGGGGGCCGAGGTGATCAAGATCGAGCGACCCGGCGTCGGCGACGACACGCGCCAGTGGGGGCCGCCGTTCACGACGAAGGCCGACGGGTCCAAAGGCGACGCGGCCTATTTCCTGTGCGCCAACCGGGGCAAGAAGTCGGTCGAGCTGGACCTGGCCACGCCGGAAGGCGCGGACATCATCCGTGAACTGAGTATTACCTGCGACGTGGTCGTGGAGAATTTCAAGACCGGAGGCCTGAAGAAATACGGCCTCGACCATGCCGCCCTGTCGGCGCTCAATCCGAAGCTGGTCTATTGCTCGATCACCGGCTTCGGCCAGGACGGGCCGGACGCTCACCGGGCCGGCTATGACTATATGATCCAGGCCATGGGCGGGTTGATGTCGATCACCGGCCAGCCGGACGGCGCGCCCGGGGCCGAGCCGATGAAGGTCGGGGTCGCCGTGGTCGACCTGTTCACCGGC
>Ga0105049_10005828_pt1 | contig 14347 bp, 10 predicted proteins | sample MAT06_FD_78087 | JGI IMG/M metagenome (GOLD analysis project Ga0105049, IMG submission 78087) | Freshwater microbial communities from Lake Fryxell liftoff mats and glacier meltwater in Antarctica - MAT-06 | ecosystem: Environmental > Aquatic > Freshwater > Ice > Liftoff microbial mat | place...
AACATCGCCGACCAGACCCGCATCGTGGGCGGCATCGACTTCAACAACCTCACCGGCTTCATCAACGAGCCGCGCACCTTTGGTGTGCAGTTCAAGGCGATGTTCTGAATATGGAGAATGTACTGACAGCCGTGGCGAGTGAGGGGCTGAGGTTGGGGCTGAGGTTGGGGCTGAGGCGGGTGCTGCCAATCAGCCTGGCCCTGGGTCTGATGCCGGCTGTGGCGCTGGCGCAGCCGGCGGTGATCTTCGAGTTGGGTGGCAAGTTCGACAAGAGCTTCAACCAGGCGGCCTTCCAAGGTGCAGAGCGCTGGAAGAAAGAGACCGGCAAGCCCTACCTCGAGTTCGAGATCCAGAACGCCGCGCAGCGCGAGCAGGCGGCGCGGCGCTTTGCCCAGCGTGGTGCGTCTCCGATCGTCGGCATCGGCTTTCCGCAGGCCAGCAGCATCGAAGCGGTGGCCAAGGACTTCCCCAAACTGTCGTTTGCGATCATCGACATGGTGGTGCCGCTGCCCAACGTGCAGAGTTTTGTCTATCGCGAGCATGAGGGCAGTTTTCTGGTCGGCATGATGGCCGCACTGGCCAGCAAGAGCGGCAAGGTGGGCTTCGTGGGCGGCATGGATATCCCGCTGGTGCGCAAGTTCTTGTGCGGCTACGAGCAAGGCGCCAAGTTCGCCGTGCCGGGTGTGCAGGTGATCTCGGCGATGACCGGCACCACCCCCGCCGCCTGGACCGACCCCGCGCGCGGCGCCGAGCTGACCCAGGCGCAGATGGCCCGGGGCGTGGACGTGGTGTTTGCAGCCGCCGGCACCACCGGCCTGGGCATCATGCAGGCCGCCAAGGACGCCGGCAAACTGAGCATCGGTGTAGACAGCAACCAGAACCACCTGCATCCCGGCAGTGTGCTGACCAGCATGGTCAAGCGTGTGGACCTGGCAGTGCTGCAAGCCTTCAACGGTGTCAGGCCCGGCATCACCGCGCTGGGCCTCAAGGAAGGCGGCGTGGACTACGCGATGGACGAGCACAACGCCAAGCTCGTCAGCCCCGAGATGAAAACCAAGGTGGAGGCGGCCAAGGCCGACATCATCAGCGGCAAGCTCCAGGTGATCGACTACACGGTGGCCAATCGCTGTCAGTGAGCGCTTGAACGGGCGCCTGAACATGCGCTTGGCAGGTGCTGAAACCGCACTGGCCACGCCTACACTGCACAGCGCCATGCGCACTTTGCTGTTCAACCGCTGCCCTTACGGCCCCACCGAGTCTGCGATGCGCGCTTTCACTGCAACGCGCCAGCCGCAGACCGAAGATGAACTCTGGCTGGTCGAGCACGATGCGGTATTCACCCAGGGGCTGGCAGGCCGCACCGAGCATGTGCTGGATGCCGGGCAAATCCCGGTGCTCAAGACCGACCGCGGGGGCCAGGTCACCTTCCACGGCCCGGGCCAGGTGGTGGCCTACCCGCTGGTGGACCTGCGCCGCTTGGGCATCTACGTCAAGGAATATGTTTTCAGGCTCGAAGCCGCGCTGATCGACACCTTGGCCGACTTTGGCGTCACCGGCCACCGGGTGCGTGGCGCACCGGGCATCTACGTGCGGCTGGACGACCCTTCGGGCCACGCGGTGCTGCCCGCAGATGCAGGTTTTGAAGGGCTGGGCAAGGTCGCGGCCTTGGGCATCAAAGTCAGCCGGCATTGCGCCTATCACGGCCTGGCGCTGAACGTGGCGATGGATCTGTCGCCGTTTGAGCGCATCAACCCTTGTGGCTATGCGGGGCTCAAGACGGTGGACCTGCGCACCTTGGGCGTGGATCCGGGATGGCATGAAGTGGCTGAGCGGCTGGCCTGGCATCTGGGGCGCAAGCTGAACTGGCAAGCTGAATTGGCGTCATTGCCCTAGACTGGCCGCTTTCAATCACGAAGCGGCAGCCTTGTCGCTGGCAGTCTCGCCCATGGACACCCCCACCCCGGTCTACGACGCCACCGTCAAACAGAAGTCGCAGGCCAAGACCTCACGCATCCCGATCAAGATCGTGCCCGCCGAGGTGCTGAAGAAGCCCGACTGGATCCGCGTCAGGGCCGGCTCCCCCAGCACGCGCTTCTACGAGATCAAGAAGATCCTGCGTGAGCACAAGCTGCACACCGTGTGCGAAGAAGCCTCATGCCCCAACATCGGCGAGTGTTTTGGCAAAGGCACGGCCACCTTCATGATCATGGGCGACAAGTGCACCCGCCGCTGCCCGTTCTGTGATGTCGGCCATGGCCGTCCCGACCCGCTGGACGTGGACGAGCCGATGAACCTGGCGCGCACCATCGCCGCGCTCAAACTCAGCTACGTCGTCATCACCAGCGTCGACCGCGACGACCTGCGCGACGGCGGCGCGGGCCACTTTGTGGACTGCATCCGCAAGACCCGCGAGCTGTCGCCGCAAACTCGCATCGAGGTGCTGGTGCCCGATTTCCGCGGTCGCATGGACCGCGCGCTGGAAATCCTCAAGACTGCGCCGCCCGATGTCATGAACCACAACCTGGAAACCATCCCCCGCCTCTACAAGGAAGCGCGGCCGGGCTCCGACTACCAGTTCAGCCTGACCTTGCTGCAACGCTTCAAGCAAGAAGTACCGGGCGTGCCCACCAAGAGCGGCCTGATGGTGGGCCTGGGCGAGACCGACGACGAGATCCTGCAAGCCATGCGCGACATGCGCGCGCACGGCATCGACATGCTGACCATCGGCCAGTACCTGGCGCCCAGCGGCCACCACCTGCCGGTGCGGCGTTATGTGCACCCGGATGTTTTCAGGATGTTCGAACGCGAAGCTGCCCAGATGGGCTTCAGCCACGCTGCTGTGGGGGCGATGGTGCGCAGCAGTTACCACGCGGATCAGCAGGCGGAGAAGTCGGGTTTGGTGCTGGGGGCCAGGACGGCTGCGCTGTAAAGACAGAAGTCCGAAAACATAGGGCCTGCAGCGCTTGCCGCAGGCCCTTCGCCGTTTTCTCGCTTGCCTCAGTTGGCCAGCGGCAGCTCGCGCCAGTTCAATTGCCGCAGGTTCAGCGCGGGCGGCTGGCGGGTCCGGATCACCACGCTTCTGCCCGTATTGCTGCTCGCCACGTAGCGGTGTTTGCCTCCCACACTGAAAGAGCGCTGTTCGGTTGCCACGCCGTCCAGGTCGGTGCTGAAGGCCAAAGGCGTGGTGCCGTCGGCTTGCACCAGGGTGCTTTGGCCAGTACCCAGATCAATGGCGTAGACCCGGCTGGTGCCTGAGGGGGTGCAAATTGCACCGTTGGGCAACATGGTGGTGAACTCCACCACGCCGAAGAACGAGCTCGACTCCGCGATCACCCGCCAACCGAAGCCGGCCTCTACACCCAGGTCCACGTACCAGCCGATCTCGGTGCTCCTGTCGAGGACTACCTTCTGGGTCAGATCGGTCAGCTGTTTGAGCTTGCTGAGCTGGATCGGATAGGTGAACCCAGTAGGCGCCACGGCAGCAAAGGCCAAGCCGGTGCCATCCTGGATCGCGAACATGGCTTGTGGCTGCGCATGGCTGATGTCGCTGGTGTCGAGCAGGCGACCGGTACCTACGGTGACCCAGCGGGTGTTGGTCATCGGCTGCACGATCACCAATGGGCGCGTCGTCACGGGGCGTGCTTGTCCTCCGGAATCGGTCAAGTGCGAGAGCAGTTCAGGCGCTGGGTAGGTACCGGAAGCGGCACGTACGTCCAGACGCCACAGATTGCCCAGCAGATCACCGGCATACAGGGCGTCTGCGGTGCCGTCGGTGCGATCCAGCACAAAGGCCTGCACGTGTGCCAAGCCTGCCTGGTTGCCCGGTGATCCGATCAAGGGCCCGGTCGCTTGCCTGGCTTCCACTTTCTCCAGCAAAGCGCCCGTGCGAGGGTTGACAAAGAAGAAATAACCACGGCCGTTGCTGTTGTTGTAGCCCGAAACGAAGATCAGGACCCAGCCATGCTTTTTGGTCTTGACCGAGGCGGGTTCGCCAAAGGTGTAGCCCAGGTCGGGGTCGCTGAACTCCCACAGCACTCTGCCTGCCACCAAAGGCTCGATGGCGGCTGCGGAAGTCGTGACGTTGATCGCGCCCGGGTCTGTGATGTCGATGGCGTAGTAGCTCTTGCCCCCTTTGCCCAAGCCACCGACCAGCACCGTGCGCCAGTCGGTGCCGCTGCCGCCTACGGTGCGTCCGAAGTCGATCTCGAAAACCGCTGGCGTGGCGTCGACGAAGTACTTGTGCGTGAAGTCCGGGTCGCCTCGGGCGGCCAGACCTGTGGTGCTGGGTGATCCTGTGGGCCCTTGATACAAGCTGCCGGGCACATAGGCAAACACTTCCAGCCCTGAATTGAGCTCGCCCGTGGTGGCGTTGACTGCATGCAACATGCCTGAGTTGCTTCCCACATAGACCATCGGCGTGCGGCTGGCCCTGGCCGCCACGTGCGCGCTGTAGCCCGGGTTGGATGAATCCGAGTACGGCGCGGTGGGGCCCAACACCACGCGTGGCTTGGAGCCGACGATGTCGCCCAACAGTTTGGTGCGTGTGCGGTAAATCTTGCTGCTGGCCGAATCGGCAGAGGCTTCCTCGTGCAGCCTTTCGCCGCGCAGGTAGTTCAGGTAATCGTCGCTGTCGTCTCCTGTCCGGTAAATGGTGTTCAGCGCAGCTTTCTGGGCGGCAGAGATAGTGCCGCCGCGAAACGGCACAGCGGTGTTGCTGCTGTTGTTCCAGGTCACCAAGCGGCGGGCCGTGCTCCAGCCGGTGCCGGCAGACTGTGTTTCGAGCTTGTTGCTGAAAGCCCAGGCCACTGTGCTGCTGGGCTCGCCAGTCAGCGCGTTGAAGTCGGTGATTGCGGCCGAAAGCTCGCCGGTCCAGCCCGCTGAATCAAACTGCGCGCTGTAGCTCCTGGCGCCTGTCTCTGCCACCTGAGGCACGGCGGTCGAGAAGCTGGTGGTGTAGGCACGCAGGCTTTCAGCAATTCTGGAGAAGGCCCGGGTCAAACCGTTGACCATGTCGTCGGGTCTGGCGGCAACAAAGTAGTTGTCGGGCTTGGGTTGGCCGTAGACGCTTTCGCCGCTGGTGGACCACCAGTCCAACGGAATGTCGGTGGCGCGGGTGTAGGGGTCGAACAGCTCCGGCACCTTGAAGCCGCCATATTTGGCTGCCAGGTAGTACTGGTTGTTCTGCTTGTAGTTGCTGTACTCCAGCACGTCCAGCCAGTAGGTCTGTACCGACTGGAAGCCTTTGGTTTGTGGTTTGGTGGCATCGTCCGGCCGGATGTCCCTGGTGTTGGCGTCATAGGCCAGACCGGCGATCAGGGCCGAGTTGTTGCTGCAGCAGCCGTTGAAAGGGTTGACGGCACCCAGGGCGCTGCCCAGCCCATGCAACTGGCCCACCTTGTTGGTGGCCAGTACCGCATTCACCGAAGTGTCTGCCACCACGGCCGCCGGCTTGCTGGGTTCGCGGCCTGAACCGGTGGGGCCGGGCACGTTCTTGTCGGCGTGCGTGTTGACGTCACCAATGCCCAGCACGAAGTTGCGCTGGCAAGAGTAGAGGATGGGATCCGTCCAGTTGGTGATGACGGGGAAACCGTCCACCCAGGTGGTCCTGGTCGCTGTGCTGGCGCCAGACATCGAGGTCCATTCCGGCACGTTACCCAGATTCCTGAAGTAGCGCAGCGCAGCGTAGTAGAGCTCGCTGACGTTGTCGTAGGTCTTGTAGCTGCCCGGAGTGATCTGGCCAAACTTGTTCAGGTAGTTGATCACGCCGCTGTTGCTGACCGGCACACCAAACAACGCCGCCGTGTCGCTGGCGTCGCCGGGGTCCGGGTTGTCATTGAAGACGCCGGTGTTTGAATCCCATTCGCTCTGAGAGTTGCTGCTGATCGGTGAGGCAGGCAGCTGAAAAGTAGGCCCGACGAACTTCTGGCGCGCCCGCAGCGCTGCTCCATCGCGGTTGATGTTGCTGTCGTTGAGGTAGCCGAAAGCGCTGTAGCGGATGCGGTCGGCGTACTGTTGGATCAGTCCCGTGGGTTTGTAGTTGCCTGCTGGATAGGCGGTGCAATTGGGCTCCATCGGGCCGGAACCCGCATTGCTGTCACACACTTTGACGCGTACGCTGACTGCGTACACGGTGCCGGCGCTGACGGCGCTGGAAGGGTTGTAGGCCGTGGGAGTGTTGTCGACGTTTCCGCTTTGCGTGAAGCGCAACTGGTTGCCCAAGCCCTGGATGCGCATGTTCATGCTGCTCCAGCTCAGTGGCGTGTTGTCTGCCACCGTCGCTGTGCTGGGCAAGTTGCGGTTGGGGAAGTTGCCGGTGCCGCCTTGCCCGGAGGCCCAGGCCTTTTCGATGATCGTCAACGCGGGTGTGTCCACCACCCTGTAGCCGCCCGTCAGCGCCCAACGAAACGGGTCGATGGTTTGCATCGTGGCCCAGTTCAGAAAGTTGCCTGACCATTTGCTGCCCTGGGTGCCGGTACAGGCGCGGTTGGCGGCCAACCCTGAAGGAAAGAAGTGACGGTCCGCTTCGGTGCTGCTCCAGAAGTACTCGTAGCACTTGAGTGGATCGAAGTAGCCCAGATAGGTCCGGGTGCCGTTGTAGCTGCCGTCCGTGTGCGCCACGCTGACGGCCGTTGGAAACTCCACAGAAAGAGTCAGCGCCAAGTTGCCGGGCACGTTGGTGTTGCTGAACACCGGTTGGTCTGCCAGCGGCGTGGTGGCCGCAACCGGGTTCGGCATCAGTGCCAGCAGGCCCAAGGCGACGCCAACGACTGCACGCAAGGCAAAGTGCGGTCCATGCAGCGGGCTTGCGGAGTTGGCGGTAAAGCTGGGCTTGGCCATGGGTGGCTCCTTGTGCTTCGGTTTCAGCGGGAAAAGGTGGTCTGGAAAAAGGCCTGCGTGTTGCGCGGGCCTGTGACGCGGATGCTCAAGCGATAGACAACCTGCTGCGGCAGCGCGCCTGCGCCGCCGGTGGAGTTGTCGACCGCCGTCAGCAATGCGCTCGCGCTGCCGCCCGAGGGCACGCCCAGGTCGGACATCGTGCAGCGTGAGGCGTCTGCGAGCCCGTCGGCCGTGCACAGTCGGTCGACGATGTAGCGCACCACCACGGCCTGGTCGGCGACAACGATGTCGTTGGTTGCTCTGGCGCTGGCGCCGAACAGCGTGTCGCTGACCAGCGCATTGGGCACACCCTGGGCGTTGCTGGGCAGCAGCATGGCGCTGTAGTTTTGTGTCGGGCTGTGGCTCTGGCGCGCCAGTTCAGAGCTCAGCACACCGGCGTTCATCAGCGGCATGATGTTGGCCAAGGCGCGCTCTGCCTGGTTGGTCAGGTCACGCTTGAAGCCCAGGTTGCCGGCGCTGAACAGCGAGGTGTTCATCGAGCGCACCATGGCTGCCGCGCCAATCATCATGATGGCCAGTGCGATCAGGCCGAACAGCATCGTCACGCCGCGCTGCGACCGCGCTGGCTGCGCGGTGCCGCGCCTGCCTGCCAGGCACTTGCTGAAAAAGGGGTAGGAGTTGCGGGCGTTCATGCGGCGGGCTTGAGCATCACGTTGCGCAGCGGCACGGTGATTTCCAGGGTTTCGTACCGCAGTTCCCGTTCCACGCCCGCTGCGGGTGCGAGACGGGTCAACTGCAGAGCGGGACCGAGATCGCCGAACAGCGTGATGGCGTTGCGCGATACCTCGTTGCGCTCCCGCAGGTTGCCGCGCAGGACCACACCGATCCGCACCGCCAGGATGCGGCTCAAGTTGTCGCGCGAGGTCACGCTGCCGTCGAGCAAGGTCGCGGCGTCCCAGGGTGCGGCACTGGGGCTCACCCAGGTGTCGATGCGGCCGTCATAGGGGAGGATGCTGTCGATGCCGTAAAGCGCGCGCAGCTCCACCACGCCCCCAGCAATGCGCCACGCCGCTTCGCTGCCGTTCAGGCGCAGGATGTCGAAGCTGGACAGCACATCGTTGTCTCCGATGCCTACGAGCTGGAGGCTGGGTTGATTGCCTGCTACGTTGCCCAGGGGCGCCAACAGGGCAGGTGCAGCCACGCCCAGGCTGCTCAGGTCGATGCTGTTGATGGTGCTGCTGGCATACACGCCGCCGAAGTTGACGGCTTGGGTGGGGCCTCCCGCAAAGCCCGCTGCCACTTGCTGCAACATGCAGTTGTTGCTGTCTTGCAGCACCAGCACCAGATCGCCGGCAAGCAGCCCGACGGTAGAAGGCACGCGCAGCAAGGTGCCGGTGACCGAGCCCGGCAACACACGCATGGGGTTTTCGCCCAGCCCCGAAGCGCCGGTGTGGATCGCCAGCACGTCGGAGCCGCCTGCTCCGGCGCCGGCATGGATCACCAGCGGCGCCAGGCGCACGTTTTGTGGCACGCCGGCAAAGGGTGCCGGAAAGGCACTGGTGCGCGGCAGCACCTGCGCGCTGCTGCGGCTGGCCAGCAGCCTGCAGCCGAAAGCCTGGCGCCAGGCTTGTGCGTAGCCCGAGCCGGCGCTGCGAATCGTGCGGTCCAGCGTATAGGCCAGGAAGGCGGCGTTTTGCGAGGTGTCGTTGACCGATGTGGTGGTGCGGCGATCGGCTTCGCTGCGCACCAGCATGCCGGTGATGGCCAGCGTCAGCGCCATGCCGATGACCACCGCCACCAGCAACTCCACCAGCGAGAAGCCTGCTGCAGAGCGGCGGGCGGCGAGTGTGCAGGGATGTGCATTTTTCATGGAATCAACACCTCCGTCACGTAGCGGTATTCGCGGCTGGCGTCTTCGTGCGGCGGCCGCCAGGTGACGGTGACGGTGGCCACGTTGCCGGCGATCACTACCGTTCCAGCGCCGTTGGGCAAGCCGCCGCTGGTGGCATTGGCAATGCGTGTATTCCAGGCCGTGACTGCAGCTGCAGGCAGGTTGACGGTGTTCCGGCCCCACATCTGCGTCACCAGCTCGTTGGCCAGCAGCGCTGCGCGGTTGCTGTCTTGTGCCCCAATGGAGGTTTGCACCGCACGGGCTTGCAGCGCCACCAGACCCAGCAGGCCGAAGGAGAACAGCACGATCACGACCAGCACCTCGATCAGGGAGATGCCACGATGGCGCTGCTGCTTGAGGGAAGGGCGCATGGTCAGCATCCGTCCGGGCTTGCCGCAGCCAAGGAGCGCGCGGGGTCGCACATGCGGAGTTGGCCGCCCAGGGCGACGGTGACGCGCAGGGGTCTGTCGCCCTGCGCTGTCGCGATGTCGTAGGTGCTGACGGGGCCCAACCCCAGGTTGCAACTGGCGCCCGTCACGCCGGGGGTTGCGTTGGCTGTCTGGCGGCCCATCGAGTTGAAGCACAAGGCCGTCGGGCCGGTGATGGTGACGCCTGCTGCGATATCTGCGAGTTGCCCGCAGCGCAGCGCCTCACTGGCTTCGCCAGCCAACATCGGCACCGTGCGCAGGGCCCAATTCGCGCCATTGGCATTGGAATCGATGGCGGTGCTGCAGGCGTTGTTGCTGGTCAGGAAAAACACCACCTGGCGGTTCAGCCGCACCGCTTCGCTCTGCGCCAAACGCACCCCGGTTTGCAGGCCGTCGGCCACCGTGCGCACCTTGGCGTTGCCAATCCAGGTCCTGAAGCTGGGCACTGCCAGACCGATCAGGATCGACAACAAGGTGATGGTGACCATCAACTCGATCAAGGTGAAGCCGGCCATGCCTGCCTTGCCGGCCATGCCGGGTCCAGCGGCTTTGGCGGCTGCATGGCGCTTCAGCACACCTGCCCCTTCCTGGTCATCCAGCCGGAGGCGCAAGTGTTCCAGCCGGTGGCTGCAGCCGTGGTGGCGCGCACTTCTGCCTGGTTGATGGTGAAGGTGAATCCGGACACTGCGCCGCTGCCAACCGCTTGCAACGTGAAGGCGGTGGCCGTGGGGGTGCCTGAACAACTCACCACGAAGGGGCCGAAGGTTCGCTCAGTGGCCGGTGTGGCAGCACAGGGCGTGGTGAAAGTGCCTGCGGTGGCGTAGGTGCGGTTGTCCTGAAAATGCCGCTCCATCTGCGCGCGTATGGTCGAGAGGCCGTTGATGGCGTCGGTCAACTGGCCGCGCACGATGTGGTCGCGGTATTGCGGGTAGGCGATCGCAGACAGGATGCCGATGATGGCCACCGTGATCATGACTTCGATCAGCGTGAAGCCACCTGAGTTCTTGGCTGGTTTCCAGGCTGTGGGCTGGAGCTTGTTCGCGGCAAACGGATGCGGCATCTGGGGACCTTGGCAATTGCTGAGAAGCGGCAGGGCGCCGGTGCCACGTCCAAAGGCGTGAAACACGGGCTCTGCCGGTGCTATCGGCGCCTTTTCAGCTTTCCTGTAGGGCATCCTTCACGAAACTGTTTGTAAATGCCCGAAGGCGCACACCCGACGGCAGATGCCTGACAGACACAGCACAGCAATGCCGCATCCGGGCTGATGACTTCTGCGCTAAGGTGCCGTCCTTTGGATCGCCACACCCTTGTTGCCTCAACGCCGATGAAACAGCCTCAGCCCCCACTTGTTGATCCTTCGAGCCCTGCGCTGGACCGCCCCGCACTGCACGCCTTGCTGCGCGCCATGCCCAAGGCCGAACTGCACATCCACATCGAAGGCTCGCTGGAGCCTGAACTGATCTTTGCGCTGGCCCAGCGCAATGGCGTGGCGCTGGCCTACCCCAGCGTGGAAGCCCTGCGCGCGGCCTATGCCTTCCGCGACCTGCAGAGCTTTCTGGACATCTACTACGCCGGCGCCAGCGTGTTGCTCAAGCAGCAGGATTTCTTCGACATGGCCTGGGCCTACTTCGAGCGCGCTGCAGCAGACGGCGTGGTGCATGCCGAGCTGTTTTTCGACCCGCAGACCCACACCGACCGCGGCGTGCCCTTCGAGGCCGTGATCCTGGGTTTGTCGGCCGCTTGCCAACAGGCGCAGCAGCGACTGGGCATCAGCGCCAGCCTGATCCTGTGCTTCTTGCGCCATTTGAGCGAAGAAGCGGCGGTTGCCACGCTGGAGCAAGCTTTGCCCTGGCGCCAGCATTTCATCGCCGTGGGGCTGGACAGCAGCGAGAAAGGCCACCCGCCGGAGAAGTTTGCAAAGGTCTTTGCACGTGCTCGCGAGCTGGGCCTGTTAGCCGTGGCGCACGCTGGCGAAGAAGGCCCGCCGGCCTACATCTGGAATGCGCTGGATGTGCTGCAGGTGCAGCGCATCGACCACGGCGTGCGTTGCACCGAAGACCCGGAGCTGGTGCAGCGGCTGGCGCAAACGCGCATGCCTTTGACGGTGTGCCCGCTGTCCAACGTCAAACTGCGTGTGTTTGACAAACTCTCGGACCACAACCTGCCGGCGCTGCTGGCCGCCGGCTTGTGCGCCACCCTCAACAGCGACGACCCGGCCTACTTTGGCGGTTACCTGCTGCAGAACTTCAGCGAGACTTTTGATGCCTTGCCTGCGCTTGGCGTGGCTGAGGCCTATGCGCTGGCGCACAACAGCTTGAGCGCCAGCTTTGCGCCTGAAACCGACAAGCGGCGCTGGTTGCAGGCGCTGGATGATTGTTTTGCAGCTGCAGTGGCTGACCCTGCAAGTGGCGGGCAGCCCCCCTGAAGCCTCTTGCGCGCTGCTCAATCAGCCTGATGCTGAGCGCCTCCGCTTTGGTTCAAGTGCTCAGCGTCCCACCTGGCGGATGCGGGCCGGAGCCAGCAGAGCCGCGCTGAAACTTGCCCACGGCCTCAAGGGTTTCCCCTTGGGTTCAGTGTGGAGGTGCGCCCGATCAGCTAACGTCCAGGGATGAGCGAATCGACAACTGCAGCCTCGGCCACCCCAGTGGCTCCCGGTTTTGGCGCCACTGGCCGGCACAGCGCCACCGGACTGCGGCCCCCGGCCGTCAGCACCCTGGCCTGGCGCCAGACCCTGCGCGACTTCCGTGCCGGAGAGCTGCGGCTGCTGATGCTGGCGGTCCTGCTGGCAGTGGCAGCGCTGACCGCAGTGGGTTTCTTTGCCGATCGGCTGGGCAGCGGGCTGGAGCGCGACGCCAAGCAATTGCTGGGTGGCGACGCCGTGGTCGGCAGCGACCGCCGCGCGCCACCCGAGCTGGCCCAGCAGGCTCAAACGCTGGGGCTGCGGACGGCCACATCGGCAGGATTCCCCAGCATGGGCCGTGCCACCGAAGCCCAGGGCGGCGCCAGCCGCCTGGTGGCCGTCAAGGCCGTCAGCTCCGACTACCCCCTGCGGGGCCGGCTGCAAGTCAAAGAAGCAATCGACGCACCCGTGCAGTTGGTGGCCAGCGGCCCCGAGCCCGGCACCGTGTGGGTTGATCCGGCACTGCTGGACAGCTTGCAGCTGAAGGTTGGTGACCCGCTGCTGTTAGGCGACGCCACGTTGCGCATTGCCAGAATCATCGTCGTCGAGCCCGACCGCGGCGCTGGCTTTGCTGCGTTTTCTCCGCGTGTGATGCTGGCCGAGGTAGACCTGCCAGCCACCGCGCTGGTCCAACCGGCGAGCCGGGTCAACTGGCGGCTGGCAGTGGCCGCGCCGGAGGGCTGGAGCGTCTCGAAGGGCGAAAACACGGTGGCCCGGTTTGTGGACTGGACCGAGCAGCGCATCAAAAACGCGCCGCTGCGCGGGGTGGGTGTCGAGTCGGTGCAAAGCGGGCGGCCCGAGATGCAGCAGACGCTGGACCGTGCCAAGAAATTCTTGAACCTGGTGGCCTTGCTGGCCGCGTTGCTGTCCGCAGTGGCGGTGGCCATCGCGGCGCGTGAGTTTGCACAACGCCATCTGGACGATTGCGCGATGCTGCGTGTGCTGGGCTTGTCGCAGCGCCGCATTGCCGGCGCCTACACGCTGGAGTTTGCTTTTGTGGGCCTGTTGGCCAGCGCCATCGGCGTGGCCATCGGCTGGGCGGTGCACTTCGTCTTTGTCTGGCTGCTGGCCGGCTTGGTGGATGCTTCATTGCCGGCACCCAGCATCTGGCCCTTGCTGCTGGGTCTGGGGGTGGGCATGAGCTTGCTGCTGGGCTTTGGCTTGCCCCCGGTCTTGCAACTGGCCCAGGTGCCGCCGCTGCGTGTCATCCGGCGCGATGTGGGCGGCTTGAAGCCGGCTTCGATCGGCGTCTTGCTGGCCGGCGTGGGCGGGTTTGTGGCCCTCTTGATGGCCGTCTCGGCCGACCTCAAACTGGGCTTGATCGCCGTCGGCGGTTTTGCTGCGGCGATCGCGGTCTTCGCCCTCAGTGCCTGGGTGGCGGTGATGGTGCTGCGGCGTGTGGTGCCGCAATCGCACGCGCCGCGTTGGATGGTGCTGGCAACAAGGCAGATCGCAGCGCGCCCCGCATTCGCGGTGCTGCAGGTCTCGGCCTTGGCCGTTGGGTTGCTGGCGCTGGTGCTGCTGGTGCTGCTGCGCACCGATCTGATCAGCAGTTGGCGCAACGCCACACCGCCCGATGCCCCCAACCGCTTTGTGATCAACGTACAGCCCGATCAGGCCGAGCCTTTCCAGGCCGCGTTGAAGGCTGCTGGCGTACAGCGCTACGACTGGTTTCCGATGATCCGTGGCCGCCTGGTGGCCATCAATGGCCAGGACGTCAAAGGCATGCAGTTTGATGATGAGCGCGGCAGCCGCGTGCTGCAGCGCGAGTTCAACCTCAGCCACAGCGCAGAGCCGCCCGTCCACAACCAAGTGGTGGCAGGGCGCTGGGTGACTGACGAGCCCGGTGGCTTGTCGGTCGAAGAGGGGCTGGCCAGCGAGCTGGGCTTGAAGCTGGGTGACACCCTGCGCTTTGACATCGCTGGCCAGATGACCGAGGCCCGCATCACCACGCTGCGCAAGGTCGATTGGGGCTCGATGCGGGTCAACTTCTTCGTGATCTTTCCGCAAGCCGGCATGGGCACCTTGCCCGTGACCTACATCAGCGCCTTTCGCGCACCCGAGGTGGCGGGTTTTGACAACCAGCTCAGCCGCAACTTCCCCAACATCACCAACGTCGATGTCTCGGCCAGCATTGCGCAGGTGCAACGCGTGCTGGACCAGGTGATCCGCGCCGTGGAGTTCTTGTTTGGCTTCACGCTGCTCAGCGGCCTGGTGGTGCTGTTTGCAGCGATCACTGCCACGCGAGAGTCACGGGCACGCGAATTTGCCATCATGCGCGCCCTGGGCGCCAGCAGCCGGCTGTTGTCGCAGGTGCAGCGCGCTGAGCTGTTGGGCGTCGGTGCCCTGGCCGGTGGGCTGGCCAGCGTGGCAGCGGTGGCGGTGGGCTGGCTCTTGGCACGCTACGCTTTCGAGTTCAGCTGGAACCCATCGCCTTGGGTGCCGCTGGCCGGCATGGTGGCAGGCGCCGTCCTGGCTTTGCTGGCCGGCTGGTGGGGCCTGCGTGAAGTT
>Ga0105049_10005834_pt1 | contig 14339 bp, 12 predicted proteins | sample MAT06_FD_78087 | JGI IMG/M metagenome (GOLD analysis project Ga0105049, IMG submission 78087) | Freshwater microbial communities from Lake Fryxell liftoff mats and glacier meltwater in Antarctica - MAT-06 | ecosystem: Environmental > Aquatic > Freshwater > Ice > Liftoff microbial mat | place...
GGATCATGCCACGCACCCAGGCCCGCTACACTGCGCCGCATGTTGCATCCGCGTCGAATCCAGCATTGTCGAGTTTGCGGCGCAGCCGCTGAATACCGCGTCCCACCCGGCGACAACCGCGAACGTGCCACCTGCACCGCGTGCGGCGAAATCCACTACGAAAACCCGCTCAACGTGGTTGGCACCGTGCCGGTCTGGGGCCAGCAAGTGCTGCTGTGCAGACGCAACATCGAGCCCCGCTATGGCCTGTGGACCTTGCCTGCGGGCTTTATGGAACTGGGCGAGAGCACCGCGCAGGGGGCAGCCCGCGAGACTGTGGAAGAGGCCGGTGTGCGCTTTGAGATGCAGTCACTGTTCACACTGCTCAACGTGGTTCGAGTCGGCCAGGTGCACCTGTACTACCTGGCTCGGTTGTTGAGCACAGATGTCGACCCCGGGCCTGAAACGATCGAGACCCGGCTGTTTTTCGAGCACGAGATCCCTTGGGATCAACTGGCTTTCAAGACCGTACGCACGACACTGGAACACTTCTTTGCTGACCGACGCAGCGGCCGCTTCGAGCTGCACGTGGGCGACATCAGTTGAGTTGCCTCAGGACTGCCCAGCCGGCAAAGGCCCAGTCGTTTCATCCGAGAAAAAGCTGAGCAGAATCAGCGCTGCGACACTGCCAATCGGAAACAGCAACGCCGACATTGACACCCAACCCACCGTGCTGCGCTGCAGGCGACTTGCGCCAATGGCCAGAAAAGCCCAGTGCAGCAGCAGCGCACCGATCAACACCAGGCCCGTCAGCACCGTGCGCAGCGGCGAACTGAGCGTGGCGTGCACCAACGGCGGCAAAAACAGGACCAGGCAACCGACGGCCACGCACAAGCTCAAACCCGAGGCTTGCAAAGCGTTCGGAGTCAGGCTGGGAGCCGGGGCATCACCGGCAGGTGTCGCAGGCAACAGACTGTGCTTCATTGCTGGCTTTCTCTCGCGCAATCCAAAACGAATAGTTTAGTGGCCTCCTGCTTGGGCCACCAGCCCCCGGCAAACAACCTTTGCAACAGAGTACCTCCCCCTCGCAGCGCTGGATCGCGCATCTGGACATGGACGCGTTTTATGCTTCCGTGGAGTTGCTGCGCTACCCAGAGCTCGCCGGCAAGGCGGTGGTCATCGGTGGTGGCAAGCGGCACCAACCGATGCTGCAGCCTGATGGCAGCCGCCAATTCTCCACCCTGCAAGGTTATGCCGGCCGCGGCGTGGTGACCACCGCCACCTACGCCGCCCGCGACCATGGTGTGCATTCCGGCATGGGCTTGATGAAGGCCGCGGCCTTGGCGCCCCTGGCGGTGCTGTTGCCTGTCGACTTTGAGCAGTACCGCCTGTACTCCAGGCGCTTCAAGGCGGCAGTGGCAGAAGTTGCGCCACTGATCGAAGACCGAGGCATTGACGAGGTCTACATCGACCTCAGCGACCTGCCCGGCGCCCAGGAAGCCGTGGGCCACGATGCCTGCGGCGGCGTGCGCGCGTTGGCGCAGGAAATCCGCAACAGCGTGCGACGCGCCACCGGACTGAGCTGCTCGATCGGGGTCAGCCCCAACAAGTTGCTGTCCAAGATCGCCAGTGAACTCGACAAACCCGATGGCTTGAGCGTCATCACCGCAGCCGATCTGCCGCTGCGCATCTGGCCGCTGCCGGTGCGGCGCATCAACGGCATCGGACCCAAGGCGGCTGACAAACTGATGGCACTGGGCCTGCGTACGGTGGGCGAATTGGCAGCTTGCCAGCGCGACTGGCTGCAGCAACACTTCGGCCGCAGTTACGGCCGCTGGCTGTACGAGGCTGCTCACGGGCTCGATGAGCGGCCGTTGGTCACGCACAGCGACCCGGTATCGATGAGCCGCGAGACCACCTTCGACCGCGACCTGCATGCCGTGCGTGACCGCGTTGAGCTGTCCAGCGTGTTGACCGCGCTGGCCACCCAGGTCGCCACCGATCTTCAGCGCAAGGGTTTTGCCTCGCGCACCATCGGCATCAAGCTGCGCTTTGAAGACTTCAAGACCGTCACCCGCGACCTGAGCCTGCCGGCGCCGATTGCCGACGCCGCAGCGCTGCGGCAAGCGGCTGGCCAATGCCTGAAGCGCGTTGACCTGAGCCGCCGGCTGCGTTTGTTGGGGGTACGCGCCGGGGCCCTGGTGCGGCTGTGAAGCTCAGCTGCTGTGCCGCTCCGCAGCAGGGCCAGGACCGCTGATCAGCGGCCGGCCTTGCCACCGGCCTGCGCCACGCGCCGGCGTCTTGCAACACCCGCAGCCATCAAGGCCAGACCGACCAGTGCCACCGAGCTGGGCTCGCTGACCGTCTGGGTGGCGCGCAGGCTGACGTTGTCGAAGAAGGCATCGCCTGTGGTGAACCCGGAGCCGGCCCAGTCCTGCAGCGTCAGGCGAATCGGCAAGGTGCCGCCGGCACCGTCGTCGGTGATCCAGCCCAGCGCATTGAAGACCAGCGTGTACGAATTCCATCGGCCGTTGTCGATCAGACTCAACTCGGGCATCGAGCCGCCATTGACAAAGAAATTGGGTGAATCGATGGTGCCGCCCAACCAATGCTGCAAGATCGGAAAGACGCTGTGCGTGTAGCCCACAAATCCACCCAGATTGCCAGGCTGGCTGCCTCGACCGGACAGACCCAGATAGTCAAAGCTCAGGGTGTAGCTGCCCGCAGACTCGATCCGGTCTTGGGTGAACACACTGCCGCCCAGGCCAGGCACCCGGAAGCTCAGCACCTTGTTGCCAGGGTTCAGGGGGTCGTTGACGATGACGCCGTGGGGGCTGAAAACCGGCGCTTGCTGCCATTGGCCCAGACCACTTTCGAAGTCATCACTGAAAGAAGTGACGACAGCGGCTTGCGCCATGGATGCCACAGACAAAGTGGCGATGCTGAGGAGGGAGGCGCTGCGGGTGGAGAGTTTCATGGCTGCTTTTCCTTGGCTTGGGATGAATGGTGACAAGGCGACTGCGCCTTTGCGGTGAGCTCCGGCATTGCAAGAGCAGGGCCCGAAATCGTCGCTTTGCAGGCCCGTCCGGGCCAGCCCCGGATCAAAGCGCCAGGCGCGTGATCCTGTGCACGGACTGGCAACCCAAGGGCTGCAACAGCTGTCGCTCAAGCCTGGCCAGGGCGCGGCCGAAAACATCGGGATGCGCCTTCAGCCTTGCACCCGTCGTCCCCGCACACCCTCAGCTTGGGGGCATCACCCCAGTCCTTGGGGCTTACAGTTTCTCGACTCTGCGCGTCACGCTGCTCGCAGCAAATCTGGGCCATTCACCCCATCTGATGCGCTGCCATGAACCACGTCGCCACCTTCAACAGCAGCGCGGCGTCAATCCTGGACGCTCACCGCTTGAGCGCGCTCAGCCAATGCGTGCTGGGCCTGCATCGCGGCAGCCACGAATGGCGCGGCGAAAGCTTCGGCGAGCGGGCTTGCGAGTTGGTGGCGCAGGTGCTGCCCTTTGGCGCCTGCCTGTGGGGCAGTACAGCGGCGGACGCTGCGCCGGATGCAGCACCCGACCTGCACAGCCTGATCACGTACGGCGTGGATGCGCAGGCGCTGGCCAACTGTTTGCAAGGGCGGCTGCCGCCCGACGCGCTCTCGGCGGGGTGGGTCGAGCCGCTGTCCAGGCGTCGGGTACAGATCCACCTGTGGCGCGCGCCAGCGCAACCCGCCTTCGTTGCGGCAGATCAGCATTGCCTGGACTTCTTGCTGCCGCATCTGGTCGAGGCCAGGCGCGAGAACAGGCTGTCTGCGATGCCCAGAGCGACTGAAGGCAGCACTGCCATACGGCGCATGCTGCTGTGCAATGCCATGGGCGCTTTGCAGCAGGCAGACGAGGCGGCGCTGGCGCTGCTGCGCGTCGAGTGGCCACGCTGGATCGGGCCCGATCTGCCTGTGCCTTTGGTGCGTGCGATCTTGCAAGCGCCCCTGTCTCAAGCCGCTGCGGCTGCTGCCCGGCCCGAGGGCCCGCACGACACGGTCGGCGCGCAGCTGCAACACAGATACCTGGGCAAGCTCATCCGCGTACGAATCGCGAAAAGCGCGCGTTCTGTGGTGCTGGAACTGAGGCGGCGCGACAACACCGACCGCCTCAGCAGCCGCCAGCGCGACGTCGCCGCGTTGTACGGGCAGGGCCTCAGCGGGCCGCAAATTGCCGTCCGTCTGGGCTTGACGCCATCCACAATCAGCAATCACCTGGGGTTGGTGTTCAAGAAACTGGGCGTCAACAACAAGCTGCAACTGGTGAAAGTGATGGCCCCGGAGCTGGCCCCGCTATGGGAGACGAACTGACTCCCTGCTCTCGGCCTGTGCGATACCGAAGCTCGGGGCGCACAATCCACCCGATGTGTGGCGACCCCAGTCGTGCCTCTGCTGCCAGCCTCCTGTGGAGGTGCCCAGCCAGGCTGCATCTGGTTGCCCAGCGTTTGCGTAAAACGGAGCTCAACGCAAAGGACATCACTTGGCCGAAGAAAAGCACCAACGACCATCAGCCGCCGATCTCGATCAGCTGCTGGCACGGGTGAGCCTGGGCGACCGCAGCGCTTTTTCTGCGCTGTACACCGCCACGGCCCCGTACTTGTTGGGGCAAATCATGCGCCTGCAGCGCAATCGCGGCTTGGCAGAAGATATTTTGCAAGAGGTGTTCGTGAAGGTCTGGCGCTCGGCCGGCAGCTTTGATGCGGCTCGCAGCCAGGCCCAGACCTGGCTCGCCAGCGTCGCTCGCCACAACGCCATCGACAGCCTGCGCCGCCAAAGCAGTCAACCCCAGATACACAGTCTGAGTGGCATTGAAGACGAAGATGGTGAAGAGTTGGACTTGCTGCAAAAGTTTGCTGCAGAGGAACCTGGGCCCGAGCAGCAGTGGCAGCAGAGTGCTGACGCAGAATCCCTGCGGCGCTGCCTGCGTGTGTTGTCCAACGAACAAAGCCAGGCCATGACGCTGGCCTTCTATCAAGGCCTCAGCTACAGCGAAGTCGCAGAACATCTGCGCCAACCGCTGGGCACGGTCAAGAGCTGGGTGCGCCGTGGCTTGGCGGCGCTCAAGACCTGCCTCCAGCAGGCTACAGGCTGAAGGGCGCGCGATGGACTACAGCCGCCCTTCATTGGCCGACCGCCTGGCCGCAGAGTACGTACTGGGCACTTTGCACGGCCCTGCCAGGCGCCGCTTCGAGACCTTGCTGCCTGCGCACCCAGCGCTGCAGCAAGCCGTGCAGCACTGGCAGATGCGTCTGGCCCCGCTGAGCCTGACAGCCGTCCCGGTACAACCCGACCCGGCCGTGTGGCAGGCCTTGCAGCAGCGTCTGTTCGGACTGCCCATTGAGCGAGAGCCCACACGTGGTGAGCCGCTGGCAAGGCCGGCTGTTGCCTTGGCACCGCCAGCTTCCTGGTGGCAGTGGCTGGGCCTTTGGCAGGGCCTGAGCGGCCTGGCGCTGGCCGCCGTGGTGGGCTTGAGCCTGCTGCTGGCGCAAAGCCAGTCTGTGCAACCTCCGGTGGTGGTGGTGCTGGCGGCCAACCCGGACTCCGGCGCCAGCGCCGAGATGCAGAACGCCAGCTTCGTGCTCAGCCTGAGCGCCGACGGGCGCTCGCTGGTGCTGCGGCCGATCAACGCGCCTGCCCTGAGCGCCACGCGCGCTTTCGAGTTGTGGGCCGTGCCTGCAAACGGCGCGCCACGCTCTCTGGGGCTGGTGTCAGGCCAGGACGGCGCCACCGTTCGACGCAGCGGGCTGTTGCAGGGCACGGCCGCCTTTGCAGTCAGCATCGAGCCTGCAGGCGGCTCGCCCACGGGTGCGCCGACAGGGCCGATCGTCTCGCTCGGTCGGTTGCAGATCTGACGGCGGGCTGAAGCGACGACAGCCGGCAACCGAGGTCGGCGTCCGCAATGTGACCTTGGCCAGCGCTCGAGCAAGCCAGCCAGTCAGTCAGCCAGTCAGCCAGTCAGTCAGCCAGTCAGCCAGCAGAACTCAACGGCTCCGGCTGTGGCGCGGCAATGCCCCGCGCGCGACTGCCAGCGCCATGGCGCAGGCCAGCAGAACCAGTGATGAAGTGGCCGGTACGGGCACGCCTGCAGGCACTGCATCGACGACCAGCAATCCGTCTTCGCTGTAGTTGTTGAAGCTGACGCTGTTGGGGTCGAAGCTCAGAAACGACAGACCGAAACCCTGGCTGCCGCTGTACAGCCCGGAGCCGCCCTGTACCAGATAGTCCAGCGCCAACTGGCCACCGCTGCCCAGGTTGCCGGCAGGATCGGTGAAGCTGCCGCTGAGCGTGCCAAAGATTGAAGACGACAGGTCGGCGGCGTTGGTGAATTCAAACGTGCCACTGAACAGATTGGCCGCGGCATCAAAGCTGAACAACACCAGCGAAGCCAATGACAACGGGTTCGGCAACGGCGCAGCAGGGTCGGAGAACTCGGTGATGGCACCGTTCCAGCCACCGGTGCCGGCCACGGCGTCGAAAATCAGGACGTTGCCTTCGCCGCTGAAGCTGAATGCGCTCAGAGGGCCGGCCTGAACATAACCCGTACCGAGCAGGGCAAGGGACACCGCGCAGGCCATGCGCAGGCCGGTACGGCTGAAGGCGAAATCGGTTGGCTTCATGGTGGCTCTCCTGGTGCCGCGAGACGCGGGCAATGGGTTGATGGTCTTCAAGCGCTACGCAGCAAACGGCCAACCGGATGCAGCCGCAACCGCAATCGCTGCGCTAAAAAAATGTCACCGTGGTGCATCCGGTTTTGCCCTCAGCCCGTAAAGAGTGGTACCCGGCAGCCACCGGCATACCCCACCCAGGAGCCAATTCACCATGAACACCCAAGCCGAATCCCAGCTGAAGCGCGGCCAGACGCGCCGCCAGTCAAGCCTCCCGCTGACCCCAATGGTTGCCAGCCTGCTGTTGGCCGGCTTGGGTCTGGCCCACGCGTCCAGCCACCGCGAAGCGCCGTTCATCACCACCAGCCCCAAGGTCGATGCCACCGACTTCTACATGTTTCGCAGCTATGAAAGTGGCCGCGCGGGATACGTGACCTTGATCGCCAACTACCAGCCGCGGCAGGACCCCTACGGTGGCCCCAACTACTTCGCGATGGACCCCAACGCGCTGTACGAGATCCACATCGACAACAACGGCGACGCCAAGGAAGACCTCAGCTTCCAGTTCCGCTTCAGCAACAAGCTGGCCAACAATGGCGCCGGCATCAGCCTCAACATTGGCGGCAAGTCGGTGGCCATCCCGCTGGTCCAGGCCGGCACCGTCTCCAATGTCAAGGACGCCAACCTGAATTTAGGCGAGAGCTTTACGCTGAACGTGGTGCGCGGCGATCGCCGCACCGGCACCAGCCAGTCGGTCAGCAACGCGGCCAATGCCAGCGCGGTGTTCGACAAGCCGGTGGACAACATTGGTGTGAAGACCATTGCCGACTACGCCGGCTATGCCGCCAAACACATCTACAACGTCAACATCCCCGGCTGCTCGCTGCCTGCCAAGGTGTTTGTGGGCCAGCGCCAGGATCCCTTTGCGGTCAACCTGGGGACGATCTTCGACCTGGTCAACGCGCCCGTGAGCGTGATCACCAACCCGGCATTGATCAACGCCGCGCCCAACCCTCTCGCCGACAAGAACGTCACCACCCTGTCGCTGGAGGTGCATCGCGACTGCCTGAAAGCGGGCGCCGGCGGGGATGATGTGATCGGCGGCTGGACCAGCGCCAGCCTGCGCCAGGCGCGGCTGCTGAACCCCTCACCCCCTGCGGGACACCAGACCAGCGAAAAGCCGGGCGGCGCCTGGGTGCAGGTCTCGCGCCTGGGCATGCCGCTGGTCAACGAAGTGGTCATCGGCTTGAAGGACAAGGACAAGTTCAATGCCTCTTCGCCCAGCGGCGACGGCCAGTTCATCGACTACGTGACGAATCCCACCTTGCCGGCCCTGCTGGAAATCGTGCTGGCGCTGCCAGGCTCTGCGCCGACCAACTTCCCACGCAACGACCTGGTGACGACCTTCCTGACCGGCATCACAGGCGTCAACCAGCCACGCAACGTTGTCGCTTCAGAGATGCTGCGACTGAACACCGCCATCGAGCCGGTGCCCTTCGCATCGCAGAACCGCCTGGGCATCGTCGGCAACATCCTGGCGGGTGGCAACGACAGTGCAGGGTATCCAAACGGTCGCCGGCCCAAGGACGACGTGGTCGACATTTCGCTGGTGGCCGTGATGGGTGGCTTGTGCATGGCCAACGGCGGAACCAACGCGTTGGGCTTTGGCGCCGCCTGCAACCCTGGGGCCGTTCCGCTGGGGGCCACCAGCTTCAGGCTGCACGACGCTGTGGACCAGGCGGTGGTGCCGCTGCTGGCCGGCTTCCCGTACCTGAACACACCGATTCCGGGCAGCAAATGAGAACGCGCACCCTGAAGTCTTCATGGGTCCCCGTCGGGCCGGGCAAGCCGTTGCCGCTCGCTGTACTGGCGCTGGCTTTTGTCAGCCTGGTGGGCTGCAGCCGCAACGACACTGAAGAGGCTCCGGTGGTGGTCACTCCACCCGCACCGGCAGCGACGGTGCCGGCCAGTGCCCTGGTGTCGGCCAGGGCTTACACCGAGTTCACGGCCTCTTTGGGGTTGACGGATACCGGCGCGGCCCTGCTGCTGCCTGCTGATCCGGCACCGACGAGCGAGACCGCAGCACCTCTGCCAGTGGGCTGATCGCAAGGCGAAACGATGGGCTGCAATACCTCCAGCGGGCTTCAACAACGGATGCCATCGCCCCGGCATCGTCCGGCCTGCCCAGCAGGCAGACGGGCTGGCCTGCGCAGTTGGCGCTGCTGGGCAGCGGTGTTGAGCTGCCTGGGGGCTGTGGTGGGCGCGTTGGGGGCTGTCGGCGCTGCAGGCGCAGCGCCCTTCACCCCCCCGTCCGACGACGAGGTGGTTCAGAAACTGCCCTACCGTCTGGATGCCAGTATTCGCAAGCTGTGGCAAGACAGCACCGTCAGCGGATCACCGGCGGGCCCGACATCGCCACCGGCCTCCGCAGCGACGCTGGCGCAAGCAGTACAGGCTGCCCGCGATGCGATCGAACGCAGCCGCCAGTTTGGCGACCCCCGCGAGTTGGGTTTGGCGCAAGCGGTGCTGGCCCCTTGGTGGCAGTTGTCTGACCCACCTGCAGCAGTGCGCCTGCTGCGCGCCACCGTGCGCCAGAGCCAGCATGACTTTCAGGGGGCACTGCAAGACTTGCGCTGGTTGTCCTCGCGCGGCGACGCCGCGCTGCCGATTCTGGCCCAGGCCTGGTTGACCCAGGCCGCGCTGCAGCAACTCCAGGGCCAGCTGGCGGCCGCGCAGGCCAGTTGCCAGGCATTGTTGGGGCCCGACTTTGCACCGATGGGCGGCAGTGTCGCCAGAGCAGCGCAGGTCTGTCTGGCTGAGGCCTTGAGCCTGCAGGGTCGGACCCAGGCGGCAGAGCAACTGCTGGCTGCCGTTGCAGCGGATCAGGGCAGCCGACCGGGGAGCGCCGCAGCCACCGAGTCCTGGATCGAACTGGTGCGCGCGGAAATCGCCGAGCGGCGCGGTCAGGACCAGGTTGCGGGCCAGCACTATGCCCGTGCGCTGGCTGCTCGTCCCCAGTCGGATGTGTACACCCGGGCGGCCTATGCCGATTGGCTGCTGCGCCAGGGCCAGCCCGCACAGGTGATCCGGCTGTTGTCTACCGCGGGTGATCCCGACAGCCGCGAGGCAAGCGCTGCAAACCCGGGCCGGACCACAGTGCGGGCGAATGACGTGTTGCAAGGCATGCCCGATGCCCTGGCCTTGCGCCAGGCCATTGCCTGGCAACAATTGGGGGCGCCACAGGCCTCCGCCGCAGCAGCGGAGTTGCAAGCGCGCTTCGCCGAAGCCAGACAGCGCGGCGACCTCAGTCACGCGCGCGAGGAAGCTCGCTATCTGCTCGACATCAGGGGCCAGGCCAGCGCTGCGCTGCGCCTGGCGCAGGCCCAATGGGCGCAGCAAAAGGAGCCTGCCGATGCCTTGTTGCTGGCCCGTGCCGCTGTAGCCGCTGGCCAGCCCCAGGCCTTGGCGCCACTGCTGGCCTTTGTGCGAGACGTCGGCTGGGTCGACGCACGCCTGGGCGTCATCGCACCCGAGTTGCAACGATGAGTGCCGATGCCTGTCCTGACTCGGCCCGAGCCGGAGCTTGCAACGGGTTGGGCATGTCGAGCAGATCCACCCACTGGCGGCGTATAGCCATGGTCTGGATGCTGGCGTTGTGCACCCTGCTGCTGGCCAAGCCGGCTGCAGCACACAAAGCCAGCGACGCTTACCTGACGCTGGAAGTGGCCGAAAGCCAGCCCGAAGGCAGCCTGCTGCGCCAGCGGCTGGACATCCATCTGCGCGATCTGGACCGCGAGCTGGATCTGGACAGCAATGCAGACGGTGCGCTGAGTTGGGGCGAAGTTCGCAGCCGCTGGCCCGACATCCAGGCTCTGGCAGCGCGCGGCCTGATGCTCAGCGCGAACGGCGCACCTTGCACGGTGCAAGCTTCAGCGGCGCCACAACTGGACCACCACAGCGACGGCACTTACGCCGTGCTGCAAACGCAACTGCGGTGTGTGGGTGATGGCGCCGGCGAAGGCCGGCTGCAAATCGGCTACAGCCTCTTCGAGCGCAGCGACCCAGGGCACCGCGGCGTGTTGCGACTGCGTCATGCAGGACAGGGCGCAGAGCAGGGGTTGGCAGCGCTGTTGGTACCGGGTGCGGCGCCGCAGTGGCTGCCGCTGCAGGCCGCTGCCTCAGCCACCCTCGGCAGCAACCCCGCTGTTCAGCCCGACGAGTTGGGCAGCAGCGAAACGCAACGCTTCTTCGGCTTTCTGGAACAGGGCGTCCACCACATCCTGATCGGCCTGGACCATGTGCTCTTTCTGCTGGCTTTGCTGCTGCCCGCCGTCCTGGTGCACAGCAAAAGCGGCTGGCAAGCGGCACCCGCGCTGCGGCCGGTCGTGGTGGACGTGCTGAAGCTGGTGACGGCGTTCACGCTGGCGCACTCGATCACTCTGGCGTTGGCTGTGCTGGACATCCTCAACCCACCGTCGCGCTGGATCGAAAGCATCATCGCTGCCAGCGTGGTCCTCGCAGCGCTGAACAACCTGAAGCCGGTGTTGGGCGCCAGGCGCTGGCTCGTCACCTTTGCCTTCGGCCTCGTGCACGGCTTCGGATTTGCCGGCGCACTGAAGGACATCGGGCTCGGATCGGGTTCTTTGGCCGTGCCGCTGCTGGGCTTCAATCTCGGCGTCGAACTGGGCCAGCTGGCGTTGGTGGCACTGTTCGTGCCGCTGGCCTGGGCCTGGCGCGCCAGCTGGGCCTACAACACTGCGGTCTTGCGGGGTGGCTCAGCAGCGATCGCCCTGCTGGCCATGGTGTGGCTGGCTGAAAGGGTCTTTGACCTGAGTCTGTTGCCTGCAGTCTGAGAGCTCGGGCGACCGGGTGTCGATCAGTCGTCCAACCCCAGCTCCTGGATCTTGCGGGTGATGGTGTTGCGGCCAATACCCAAGCGCTGCGCCGCTTCGATGCGGCGCCCACGCGTCACCTCTAAGGCGGTCTGAATCATCCGGGCTTCAAACTGGCGCGACAGCGTGTCCCACACGCCTTCATCACCCGCCAGCAACAAGCGGCGCGCCTCCTGGTGCAAGTCGTCAATCCACAGGCCCGGGCCATGCGCAACGCCGCCTGCCAAACCGGATGCCTCAGACCCCGCTGCAACCTGGCCTGCAACCTGGCCTGAAACCGCGCCTGAAACCACGCCAGCAACCGCGCCAGCATGGCCAAGGGCGACGCCGGCGCGCGACCCGCCGTCAACTCCAGCAACTGCAGCGCCGCGAACGCCAACGCCACCGCCACCGCCAGCCAGGGAAAGGCCTTCGTCCGCCAAGTCGCTCGTGCCGGCTGTTGGCAGCGCATGGCCTTCAGCGGCCGGCGCCTCCTGGTCTTTGTGGCCGGCCTGACGCGCCGGCACTTTGACCAACAAGTCGGCCGGCAGGTCTTTGGCTTCCACAGTTTGCGCAGGCGCCATCACAGTCAACCAATGGCACAGGTTTTCAAGCTGACGCACGTTGCCCGGAAAGTCGAAGGCAGCCAGGCGCTGCAGCGCTGCATCGGTGATGCGCTTGGCTTCCACGCCCAGCTCACGCGCGCTCTTGCTCAAGAACAGCCGCGTCAGCATCGGGATGTCTTCGAGCCTTTCACGCAGCGGCGGCAGGCGCAGCCGGATCACGTTGAGCCGGTGGTACAGGTCTTCGCGAAACACACCCTGGCGCACCCGCTCTTCCAGATTCTGGTGCGTCGCGGCAATCACACGCACGTTGGCCTTCAACGGTTGATGTCCGCCGACGCGGTAGAACTGGCCGTCAGACAGCACACGCAACAGACGCGTTTGCAGATCAAAGGGCATGTCACCGATTTCGTCCAGAAACAGTGTGCCACCATCGGCTTGCTCAAAGCGGCCGCGGCGGGTGGTCTGGGCGCCGGTAAACGCGCCACGCTCGTGGCCGAACAACTCGCTCTCCAGCAAGTCCTTGGGGATCGCTGCGGTGTTGATGGCGACAAAAGGCCCTGGCGAGTGGGCGCTGCCACGCGGGCTGTGCTTGTGCAATGCGCGCGCCACGAGCTCTTTGCCGGTGCCGCTTTCGCCGGTGATCATCACGGTCACCGTGCTCTGGCTCAGCCTGCCGATGGCCCTGAAGACATCCTGCATCGCCGGGGCCTGCCCCAGCATCTCCGGCGCCTGCACGTGGCCGACATCGGCCACTTCTTCGCGCAAGCTCTCTTCCAGCGCCCGGCGGATCAGCTCCACCGCCTTGGGCACGTCAAAGGGCTTGGGCAGGTACTCGAATGCGCCGCCTTGAAACGCTGAGACAGCACTGTCCAGGTCGGAGTAGGCGGTCATGATGATCACCGGCAGACCCGGCATTCGTTTCTTGACCTTGGCCAGCAGCTCGATGCCGCTGCCGCCTGGCATGCGGATGTCGCTGACCAGCACCTGCGGCACATCGTCGTCCAGCGCCGCGATCACATCTTTGGCGTTGCTGAAGCTGCGTACAGCGAGTTGTTCGCGCGCCAGCGCTTTCTCAAGCACGAAACGGATGGATTGATCGTCATCAACGACCCAGATGGGTTTCATGCGCCGGGGGTCTCTCTCAGGTTTCGAGCCTTGGTACCACCGAACGACGCAAGGTGACATCTGGGTCGGGTTGGATGCTCAGGACAAAGCCCTGCGCATCCAACCCGGCCCATTCAAGGCAAGGGGATCAGGATCTTGAAAACCGTCCGCCCGGGAACGCTGTCGAATTCGATCGTGCCATGGTGCTGCTGCACGAAAGTCTGCGCCAGCGTCAGACCGAGCCCGGTGCCATCGTCACGCCCCGTCACCAAAGGATGAAAGATTCGCTCTCGGATGGCATCGGGCACGCCTGGGCCGTTGTCTTCGATATGCAATTCCAATGCCAGCCTGAAGCGCTGGCGTCCGAAAGTCACTTGTCTGGCCACCCGGGTGCGCAAAACAAGTTGTGCATCGCGGGTTTCGATGCGCTCCTGCAGAGCATGGGTGGCGTTGTGGACCACGTTGAGCACGGCCTGGATCAGCTGCTCGCGGTCGCCGCGAAAATCCGGCAGACTGGTGTCGTAGTCACGCACCACCGTCAAACCTTGCGGGAACTCGGCGCTGATCAGCGCATGCACCCGCTCGCAGACCTCGTGGATGTTGACGTCGGCCACCAGTTGCGGCCGCCTGTGCGGTGCCAGCAAACGGTCCACCAGCAGCTGCAGCCGGTCGGCCTCCTGGATGATGACGCGTGTGTATTCGCCCAGCTCCTTGGACGGCAGCTCCATCGCCAGCAGTTGCGCGGCGCCGCGGATACCGCCCAGCGGGTTCTTGATCTCGTGCGCCAGGTTGCGCACCAGCTCCTTGTTGGCCTGCGAGAGCTCATGCGCGCGCTCTTCACGGTCCAGCCGGGTTTGCTGTTCGATCTCGATCATCTCCACCAGCACCGCACCAGGCAAGTCAGTCTGGCTGACGATGACGTGCACCGGCAGATCGACATGGGCTGCAGAAGGGCGCTTCAGATGCGCATCAAAGCGGCTGCTGGCAATCTCATTGCGGCCGACGCGAATGATGGTGTCCTGCAGCACCTCTGATTCGCTGAGCCAGTCCGACACCAGGCTGCGTTGCAGCGCCCGCCTGGAGGTGCCGATGCTGTTCTCGAGCGCCGAGTTGGCCAGCAGGCAGCGGCCATCGGGCGCCACCAGCGCCACCATCGTGGCGAGCTGATCGAAGACTTCAA
>Ga0105049_10005838_pt1 | contig 14336 bp, 8 predicted proteins | sample MAT06_FD_78087 | JGI IMG/M metagenome (GOLD analysis project Ga0105049, IMG submission 78087) | Freshwater microbial communities from Lake Fryxell liftoff mats and glacier meltwater in Antarctica - MAT-06 | ecosystem: Environmental > Aquatic > Freshwater > Ice > Liftoff microbial mat | place...
CCGCCCATGAAAAAACCCTCCCCCCTCCACAACTGGCATCAAGACCACGGCGCGGAGTTCGTCGATTGGGGGGAGTGTTCCGTGCCCCAGTCCTATGGCCGGGTGGACTTGGAGTATGCCGCGTTGAAGGAGGGTTGCGGGGCCGTGGACCAGTGCCATCAGGCGCGCATCCGCATCGAGGCCAACGACCTGATCGGGTTCCTGAACGCGGTACTTACGGCGGACGTGGGGGAGTTGAAGCCGGGGACTTGCACCTATGCATTCCTGTGCAATGACCGCGGCGGGATCGTGGATTCCTATCTGGTGTACTTGGACAAGGCGTTTGCCCTCCTCCTTGGCTCCTCGGCCGGGCGCCTGAGCGGCGTGGAGTCGCTGCGGGCGCAGGCCGACAAGCTCCCCGCGATGGGGGCCAAGATCATTGACGTGACCGATGCCCAGGGGTTGGTGTCGTTGAGGGGGCCCCTGTCGCTCCAGGCGATCCGGACCATCGCCTTTGACCAAGACGTCAGCATGGAACCCGGCGAAGGACGCCTTGTTACCGTCGGATCGGCCAAGGCCCTGATCATCCGCCCGGAGGGCGACCTGATCGAGGGATTCGACATTGTATCGGGCTCGCTGAGCATGTTTTCCCTGTGGGAGAAGATCATCGACGCGGGCCGGGTGATCCCCGTGACGCCCGTGGGGCAGAAGGCGTATGAGTGCCTGCGCATTCGCGCCGGCGTTCCCCGCGTGGGGGTGGATTGCGGGCCGGACACAACGCCGCTGGAGATCAACCAGTCGCCGCGCGTCGACTTCCAGAAGCGCCAGTTCCCGGGGCGGCGCGCGATGATGCACTCTACATCGAGCGAGTTTTCCCGAGTGCTGGTTTCGCTCCGCATGGACGGCCCCGGCGAAACCAGCGAGGGCGGCGAGATCCTGGCGGACCAGATGCCCGTGGGCCGGTTGACGAGTTCCGCGCTGGTGCCGGGCGAGGGCCACATGGGGCTGGGATATGTGAACTCCCTCAAGAGTTCCATCGGCACGCGACTGACAATCCGCACCAAGGCGGGCGACAACATCCCCGCCCAGGTCGTCAAGCCAGCATTTCAGCGCTCGACGTTCTGATCAACTCCGCCTGGCGAAGCCGAATGAACCTGCCAAACAAGCTCAGCATGGCCCGCGTTGCGGCGGTTCCTCCGTTCCTGCTGTGTCTGTATGCAGGCACGATCACCGTGGGGACTTCGCCCGCGCTCGCGGCAGCGGGCGAATTTACGGCGCTGGCTCTGGTGATTGTCGTTTCGATCACCGACTGGCTGGACGGTCATCTGGCGCGCAAGCACCGGCTGGTCAGCAATCTGGGCAAGTTGCTGGATCCGCTGGCGGACAAGATTTTCGTGGCGGCGGCGCTGGTTGCCTTGGTCGAGCTTAGCCAGGTTCCCGCTTGGGCCGTAGTGCTCATCCTGGCGCGGGAATTCGCGGTGACGGGCCTGCGCGCCCTGGCCGCGGACCGGGGCAGGGTGATCTCGGCCGACCGTCTGGGAAAGCACAAGATGGCCTGGCAACTGGCCCTGATCCTCTGCGCGATTCTGGGCATGGCAATCAGGAATACCCTCCTCTGCTGGCCACAGACCGCCACCCCCTCTGTGCTGGACTCCTACGACATGGTGGTCACCATCCTCCTGTGGGTTGTCCTTGGCGTAACCGTGTATCTGACAGCGGTGAGTGGCTGGCTCTATGTTGCCCGAAACGCCGACCTGCTGAAGGACGAGCCGACGCCATAAAGCCGTGCGCGGCAGGCATCGGGAGCCCGCTGGTGTTGCCGAGAGCCCCCCCTTTCCCGTTCCCCATTCCCAATTCCTCCCGCGGAGCGAAATCACCCCCTTTTTTTCGTTGCGCCAGACCGGTTTGGGAGGAAGCCTCCCTGTACCGAATCGCCCGCAGGTGATCATCCCTCGCTGCGCAGGAGACAGTTATGAGGACCGCTTGGAATACCCCGGCCTCCCGTTGGATCATGGCTGTGCTAGCAATCGTTGTTGTGCTGGCGATCGCAACCCCGGCTCCCGCCCCCGCGGCGGGGCCCCTTTACCGCAGCACATGGCCCACCAAGGTCACCTATAAGCTGGGCAGCGGCATCGGCAATGTGGCGTTTTGCTGGGCCGAGTTCCCCATCGAGATCAATCAGGAGATCCAGAACACCGACCCCTTCACCGGTTCGATCACCGGGTTCTTTCGCGGGTTCTGGTTCACCGGTCGCCGTTTTGTGCTCGGAATCGTGGATGTCGTGACGTTCCCGATCGACATCTATGGCAATAACTACCAGTCGATTCAGCGCACCGAGTTTCCGTTTATCGACGAAGTCGAGTAGCAGTCACCCAGTCCGGTTACAACCCTCAGGAGGAACCTCCCGAATGACGCGGCTTCACAAGAACTTCGTGGCGATTTTCGCACTCTTCGCCCTGGCGATGATGATCCTGTCTCCGGTGGCGTCCAGCTATGCCCCGGCCCAGGGCACCACCCCCGCCGAAATCGAGCGCGACAACAGCGATGTGAACAAGATCTTCCACAAGCTCGGCCGTGGCGTCGTCAACGTCCTCACCGGCTGGCTGGAAATCCCCAAGCAGACCGCCAAGGAATGGCGCCGCACGGACCCCTTCACGGGAACGGTCTTGGGCCTGATCAAGGGCCTGTGGCTCGGCATCGCGCGCACCTTCGCGGGCTTCTATGAGATCATCAGCTTCCCGTTCCCCATTCCCCGCAACTACGAGCCCATCATGCTTCCGGAGTTCGTGCTTCCCACCGTCTGGGGCGAGCGCTTGCCGCTCTTCCGCGACGAGTTCGTCGGCACGTCGGAGTCCGTGGACAACGCCGTGGACTATGGAACTTCCACGCCGAATCGCCGCAGCTACTAAGCAACCCGCAACAGGGTTTTCGCGCCGGTCGGCTCCTTGGGGCCGACCGGCGCTTTTTGTTGGAATAGCCATCCCCCCAATGGAGCCGAACAGCCGATGAGCAGCCTTCCCGTATCCTATGACGATGTCCTCTGCGCGGCGAAGTTCCTGGAGGGGAAGGCCCACCGTACGCCAGTGCTGACTTCGACCCTGGTAAACGAACGCACCGGTGCCCAAGTCTTCTATAAGTGCGAGAATTTCCAGCGCACGGGATCCTTCAAGTTTCGCGGCGCCTGCAACGCGGTGGGCGCGCTAAATGCCGAGGAGAAGAAGCGCGGCGTGGTGGCCTTCTCCTCCGGCAACCACGCCCAAGGCGTTGCGCTGGCGGGCAGGCTGCTGGGCGTGCCCGCCGTCATCGTCATGCCAGAGGACGCCCCCGCCGTGAAGGTGCAAGCCACGCGGGCCTATGGCGCGGAGGTGGTCCTGTACGATCGCCACCGCGAGAAGCGCGAGGAGATCGCCGCGCGCCTGATCGAGGAGCGCGGCATGTCGCTGATTCCGCCCTTCGATCATCCGCGCATCATCGCGGGGCAGGGCACCGCGGCCAAGGAACTCATCGAGGAGACAGGCCCGCTCGATGCGCTCTTCGTGTGCGTGGGCGGCGGCGGGCTCATCTCCGGCTGCGCGCTGGCGGCCAAGGCGCTCTCGCCGCAATGCAGGGTCATCGGCGTGGAGCCCGCGCTCGGCGACGACGCCACCCGCTCCTTCCAAACGCGCACCCTGCAATCGGTGGACAACCCGCCCACCATCGCCGACGGCGCGCGCACGACATCGCTCGGCAAGCTCACCTTCCCCATCGTCCTCTCCAAGGTGGACGACATGATGACGGTCAGCGACGCGGAACTATTCGACGCGATGATCTACCTGTGGGAGCGGCTCAAGGCTGTCATCGAGCCGACCGGCGCCCTCGGCGCGGCGGGGCTCTTCAAGCGCGCCGCCGAATTCAAGGGCAAGCGCGTCGGCGTGATCGTGAGCGGCGGGAATCTGGATGTGGCCAACGTGGCCGGGCTGAGGAAGGGATGAGGGATGAACGGCAACGGCCGCACTCTGCTGCTCCCTGCCTTTGATCCCTCATCCCTCATCCCTGCTTTTCATACGCCGGCGATCCGCGGAGCGCGCCTCGGCGGCTCACCCTGCACCACCGCGCCGGCCTCCACCACGGCCTGCCACGGAATCGTGCCGGGCTGGGCCGGGGGGACGGATACAATTTGGCGCGCGCCGAGGAAGACGAGCCATGCCTCGGCGATGGGCTCGCGGAGAGTGCGTTCCACGGCGAGTCGGTAGAGCTGGAGCTGCGGCTCGTAGCCCTTCGCAAGGCGCGGCACGCGCGAGCCATCGGGGCCCGCGTTGTCGGTCTTGTAGTCCACCAGAATCCAGCCCGCGCCCTCTCGCCAGAGCACGTCCACCACGCCCTGAAGGATGATCGATTGGCGCGAGCCGGTGGAGATTTCGTCGGCGTCCACGCGGACGGTGAAGGGCTTCTCGCGATGCACGCGCGCGTCCTCCCTGCGTAGGCGCTTGCCCAGATCGCTGTTGAGGAACCATCCGATGTCGTGCAGCTCCACCAGCGCGAGTTCCTCCGCCGTAAGGAGTTGCTCCGCCACCAGGCGGTCGCCCTCCTCCCGGAGCCTACGCGCGCCGCGCGCCAGCGCAACCAGATCGCAGAGCGCGAGGAACCGGTGTGTTGCGCGGCCGCGATCCACGGCGGGGCGCGCGGTGCCCTCCATGAAGCGGGGCATCCACTCGTTGGCCTCGCGCGGCTTGGCCGATTTCGGCGGGCGCATCGGCGGGGTCTCCGCGTCGCGAATCGCGTCGAAGGCGCGCTTGGCCTCCGTCACGGAAACCTTGGCGCGTATGGACGTCGCCGGGGGCCGCGCCGCCAGCTCCGCGATACGCTCGCGGGCGGCGATGCAATCGGCCTCCAGCCGGGGCGGCACGGCGACAGCCCCCGTGGCCGTCTTCTCCGGTCCGCCGGAAATCCGCACCGCGGAGTCCAAGACATCCAGATACCCGATGCCATCGATGCGCCCGATGCTGGGAAATCTAAGCCCCGCGTGGGCGATCACCCAATCCAGCGGACACGTTGCGTCGAGCACCTCCGCCGGCAATGGCGCGTCCTTTCGGTCGCGCGCCTTCGTCAGGGCCTCGCCCGGCTCCCTGCGCGAGCCCGATATATACACGGCCTCCCGGGCGCGGGTCAGCGCGACGTAGAACAGGCGCAGCTCCTCTCCGCGTTCCTTGCGGCGACGGAAGAACCGGAACGCATCGCGAACCAGCGACGGGCGCGCCACGCCCTCCGGCGTCGGCGTTTCGCACAGGCTCGTCGCCACGCCCAGCTCGCGATCCAGCATCACATGCGCGCGCGCGTTGGCGTCATTGAACTTTCGACCGAGGAAGGGATAGAACACGATCGGGAACTGCATCCCCTTGGATTTGTGGATGGTCATGATGCGGACCACATCGGCGGATTCGGGGAGTGGCGACGGCGGCGCAAAGTCCTCCTGATTGTCGATCATGTCGGCGATGAATTCCAGGAACTGGCCCAGCCCCTTCGCAAGGAATCCATCGAACTGGCGCGCCTTCTCCGCCAGATAGAGCAGGTTCAACCGGCGCTGGTCTCCGCCGGGGCGCACCGATGCGCCCTCGACCAAGTGCAGCTCGTCATAGAGCGCCGACACGAAATCACCCATGGAGAGCCGTTGTGACAGCGCCTGCCACCGAGTGATTCGCTCGATGAACTCCGCGCACTCCGCGTGCAGCGGGTGGGGCGCATCGGCGGCGATGCGCCGCACAATGTCGAAGTAGAACGCGCGTCCATCCACCGCGCGCAGGTCGAGCAACTGGTCCTCCGGCCATTCCATGATGGGGCCGCGCAGCAATCCCAGCAGCGCGATCTCGTCATAGGGATTGTGGATCGCGCGCAGCAGCGTCTGGGCCTCGACCACTTCCACCGCCGTCAGGAATCCCGAGCGCGCGTCGGCGAAGGTTGGGACCCCGCGCTCGGCCAATGCTGTCGTCAGTTCCCTGACGGGTCCCACCGTCGAGCGCAGCAGGATGCAGATGTCGCGCCACGGCGGACCAAGGCGCGCGATCCTTGCCGCGACATCGGCGGCCTCGTGGGACACATCGTCGGATTCCTCGCCCTCCTCGTCGATGCTTCCCGTCTTTGGGGAAAGCGAGATCGAGAACTCCGGCATCCGGTCCGCGCTCCCCGTCGCCGCCTTGCGGCCCGGCTCGAAACCGTGGCCTTCGGTGTACTCGATGCCGACGGTTTCCCTGCGGAGCAGATTCGCGAAGATGGCGTTGAACTCCTCCAGCAGGTCCGGCGCCGAACGAAAGTTCTCCGCGAGGCGAATCAGGCCCGCCGCCGATGATCCCGGGGTCGCCGCCACGGGGGCCGAGTTCTGCATGTTGGCGAGGAACAGGGCGGGCTCCGCCTGGCGAAAGCCGTAGATGCTCTGCTTGATGTCGCCCACCATGAACAGGTTGCCGCCCGCGTCGCCGGGCCGCGCGACCGAGCGCAGGATCAGGTTCTGCAGCTCGTTCACGTCCTGAAACTCGTCCACCAGCACGTGGGCGAACTGGCGTCTATACATGAGCGCCGCCTCGCTCGCCTCGCCCGCGGCGTTCACCAGCACGCGCAACGCGAGCCGCTCCAGGTGGGAGAACGTCAGTCGGCGCAGCTCCAGATGCTCGGCCAGCAGTTCCGCATTCCACTTCAGCGCGACATCCTCCAGCAGGACTCGCACGACCGACGCGCACTCGCGGATCTCGCGGTCCACGGACTCCGGCGTGCAGGAGGGCACGTTGTCGCGGGCCTTGCCGAGCTGCTTCACCACCGCCGCGCGCGCCTCCTTGTAGTCCAGATCGCGCGGGTCCTCGCTCTTGGTGCTCGGCGCGCGGGGCAGCTTGAGCACTTCGTTCCACGCGACACCGGCGAGGACGCGACGGGGATCCTTGGCGAGGACGCGCAGCTCCTCGGCTAGCGTATAGACGTTCGCGAAATCGGCGGAAAACTTGGGGTCAAGCGCGCGGCTGCACAGCGCCAACAGCCGATCCAGCGCGGCAACGATGGGAGAGAGCGTCTCCATGATGAACCGCGGCACCAGATCGTGGAGCCTTCCCCCGGCGGCGGGATTGTTGTACTCGCGCAGCGCCTCCCCCACAAAGCGCGTGGGAAACGGCAGCGCGTCGAGAAACGCACAGGCGCCCGCGATGGTTTCGCGGAGCGCGTCCGCCGCGCCGATGGGATCGAGCTGGTCCAGGATCGCGCGCAAAACCTCGGACTCCGCGTCGCCCTGGCCGAGCGCCTGCTCCAGTCGCCGCTTGAGGAAATCGCGGCGAAACAGGCGCGCCTCCTCCTCCGACATCAGGTCGAATCCCGGCGCAAGCCCCGCCTGCTCTGGATACGACGTCAGCACGGAGAGGCAAAAGGAGTGGATCGTGGAGATCGCCGCGCGCGGTAGGAGAAATGCCTGTTCCTCCAAGTGGTGGCGCGTGGCCGCGGGCTGATCGGGATCGGCGATGGCCTGCTCGATGCGCTTGACCAGGCGCTCGCGCATTTCTGCGGCGGCGGCGCGTGAGAACGTGACGACCAGAAGCTCCTCAATGCCGCAGGGGTTCGCCGTATCGCTGAGAATGCGAAAGATGCGCTCGACCAACACCGAGGTCTTGCCCGCTCCCGCGCCCGCCGAGACCACCAGCTCGCGGCCACGGGTCTCGATCGCCAGAATCTGGTTTGGGGTGTGGCTCATTCCTCGACCTCGCGCAGGGACATCAAGATGTCTGGCCGCGACCGCATCGGCTTCGTGCGCGCGCGGTTCAGCGTATAGTCGATTCCGCACACCGGTCCATACTGGCAGTAGGTGCACGCCGTGGCGTTGCCGCGCCGCGACGGCGCCACGGCAATATCGCCCGAGACCACGGCGCTCGCGATCTCTGCGATTGTTTGACGCGACCGCAGCAGCAGCGCGTTGAACTCGCGATCCGTAATCGCCGACCCCCACTTGGGTGGCGGGTCCTTTTCGGGAGCGCCGTTGGCGTGTTGCAGCACGGTCTGGACGTTGGCCAGATCTCCCTGAACGGCACCGTCGCGATAGACGCCGAGGAACTTGCGTGGCTTCTCCAGTCCATCGGCATCCTTTGCGGGGAGGATCTCCGCATAGAGTCCCCCGGCGGGCGCCGCATCGAGTTCGGGGTTGGCGGCGATGACCAGCATATAGACGGGAAGCTGCAAGTTCTCGCCCGCCTCCCATAGCGAGAAATCGAACTTCCGCTGGCGCAGCTTGTAGTCCACGGCGATAGCCTGGCGGGACCCGTCGCTTGGACCGATGTCTATACGGTCAATCTGGCCACGCAGCTCCAGCGACCAGCCCGGCGCGAACTCGCCAAGCGCAAGGCCCGCCAGCGAATCCGCCGCGCGCCCGCCAAACTTCGCCTCCTCGCGCACAGGCTGATATTGCATGAGACGGATTGCCTCTCGAATCCAGACGGCCATGCCGCGGAGTATTTTCTCCAACCGATCCAGCAGCACCTTGCCCGATGGATGCGCCGCCATCCCCGTGGCCACGAGTCGCTTGCGTGGCGGGCCCACGGCCTCGGCAAAGAGCGAGTCAAGTGCGGCCTCGTCCAACGGCGCGGTGTCCAATCCTCGATCTCGCATCAACGCCGTGAATCGGCTGAGCGTGGCGTGGGCAAAGTTCCCCGCGTCGGTGCTCTGGAATTCCGACGACTCGATCTCGTTGGGCCTCAGGAAATAGCGCACGAAATGCTGGTAGGGGCAGCGCGCACGGCATTCCAGGTAGGAGGCGCTGGCGCCGATCTTGTTCCCAAGCAGCGACGCGATCCGCGCAGGATCGAGCGACGGCCTGTTCCGCCACGCGGCGGCAGAGAGCACGCGCGCCACCTCCATCTGACCGATTGGATCAGTAAGCGGCAGCAGGATCGATTGCACGGTTGCAGAAAGAGGACGCGGCCCAACATGGGCGCCGCCGAATCCACGGAGCGCGGCCACTGCCAGCTCGCGCGGACGCCACGCGCGCGTGGGGCTGTCGAACGCCGGCGGCGCCTCCACCGCATGATCGTTTGCGAGCGCCCGGATGTTCTGCCAATACGGCGATGGCGTGGTGGCCCCGCCGGCGCCATCCGTCCGCGCGCGCAGGAGTGCCACGCGATGCGACGCCGAAGAGACGGCGCGATAGGCGAGGAAGGATTCGCGCTCGAAGAGCCTCCGCGAGGACGGGCGCAGCTCAAGGCCCACCGACTCCAGATACTCGCGTTGCGCATCGTTCAGCAGCGAGCGATTCACGGTGGGGCGCGGGAAACTCCCCTCGTTCATGCCGAGAAGGATCACGCCCTTTAGCGGTGGCTGGCGCGATCGGTCGGCTTGGCCCACGAATACTTGATCCAGCAGCGGCGGGATGCGCGGCAGGGCGAGCTGGTTCAGTGTGCGCAGCACCATCTCTCCCGCCAGGCGCCAGGCCACCACCTCTCCGCCACAGAGGTCGTCCAGCTCGCCGAATAGCTCGCCGATGCGCGCGAGGATGCGGTCGTCCTCCTCCACCGTAGCATGGGCATCCTGCCCATGCACCGCCAGCGTCCGACTAGCCGGAGCCGTGTCGTGCACGGGCGGGACGCCCATGCCACGGTGGGCCTTGGAAATCGCGGCACAGAGCGCGGAGAGAAAATCCCTCAGCAACCCCATCTCTCCATCCTTTGCCGCAAAGGCATCGCGGAAGGAGCGTGCGGTCTCCGCCAGCAGGCGGCGCACGGCGTCGGCCTCGCCGTCGATCACGGAATCCTCTTCGGTGGGATCGGCGTCCTCGAAGGGCGAGCGCGCGGGCTTGGCCTCCCACGGGCGGGTGCTGTACCACTCGCGGGCGCTGCGCGGGTATTGGAGCAGATGAATCTCCAGCCGATCCAGCGCAGGTCGGGAGAGCGCGACAAATCCCGACTTGCCGAGTTGCAGAAGGAACTCCGTGCGCTCCGGGTGCAGCGCCGCGCGGACGAGCGCGCGGATTCCCACGACGAGAGGGTGCGTTTCCAGCGGAAGCGACCGGTCGATGAAGTGCGGAAGGCGCAGGATGCGAAACGCCTCCTCCAGCGCGGGGGCGTATCCCTCCAGATCGCGCGCGATCACGCCGATGTCGGCGGGGCTCCACCCATGCTCGCGAATCCATTGCGCCGCAGTTTCCGCCGCGAGGCGCGCCTCCTCTCGCGGCGTTTCGGCCTCAACCAGGCGGAGCGATTCGCCGACGGCCGTGGGCGCCGCATTGCGGGAGAGAAAGCCGCGCTCCAGCGCCGCGAGGAACGGCTCCGCGAAACGCGGCGCGGGTCCGTCCTCCATCTCCACCGATGGCGCGATGGCGATGCCGTTGGCGGCAAAGAGCGTGCACAGTCGCTGGATCGTTTCCTCCGCCGGGCGGAAAACAGGATGCCGCCCGATGGCGCCCCCCCCGATGATCGTGCCTGCCCGCCCCCCGTCGCATGTCGCCACGATGGAGAGCCGCCGCGCCTTGGCCGCCAGCGCGAGGAGCAATTTTTCCTCCACCGGCGTGAAGCCGACGAAGCCATCCACATACACCTCGGCCCCTTGGAACTCCGTGCCGCGCTGGATCAATGTGCACAGGCCCAGCAGCGTCTCCTGGGGATCGACGAATCGCTCGCGAATGATGACCTCGTACTTCGCGAGCATCGCCGCGAGCAGGCGGAGCTTTCCCTCCAGCAGCCCCGGCGCGCGCACGCCGCCCTCGGTCGGCACGCCGGCCACCGCGATCGCGGCCGAAAGTTCCCGCTGGCCGATTCCATACTGCTTCGTCTCCGCGATGAAATCCGCCAACGCGTCCTCGATCCCCGGCGCGTGGATCAGCGGGTTGTCGGCGCTGTGGCGCTCCGCCGCCACCAGCAGCGTCGCCGCCAGCGCGCGATGATTCGCCGTCAGATGCGGTCGCGACGGAGCGGGACTCTGGGCAAACACATAGTCGGCAAGGCGCGTGAAGCTCAGCACCTGGGCGCGGCAGTACCCGTCGGCGAGGCCGGTATCCAGCAGGGCGCGCTCCGACTGGTAGGAGGCCTGCTCGGGCACCAGGTAAACCAGCGGCGGCCCAAACGGATCCGCCGCGCACGCCGCCGCGATCTCACGAACGCAGTGGCGCGTCTTCCCGCTCCCAGACCGGCCAAGGATGAAGCGCACGGCCATCGCCGACTCCCTCGGTGTGTGACAGAGAAGAGAGGCTGACGTCTAAGCCGCCTGCGTGCAATGGGGATTGGCGCGTTTTCGATGGATTCCCACGGCCCCCCGCCGCTACTCAATCCCCCGTGGCTCTCAACCTCGATCCGATCTCTGTCCCCTGGCGCCGCGTCTGCGGGTTTGCGTGCTGCCTGGCGTGGTTCACGGCGCTGGCGTGGTGGCATCGCGGGGTGGCGATGGACGATCCGTGGATTACGTTCCGGTATGCGGCGAATGTGCTGGCGGGGAGGGGGTGGGCGTTCAACGCGGGGGACCCGCTGGAGGGGTACTCGAATTTCACGTGGGTGCTGGCTTCGGCGGCGGCGATCTGGGCGAATGTGGAGCCGCTGGGGGCCATGCGCCTGCTGGGGTGGCTGTGCGGGGCGACACTGTTGTGGGCGCTGTGCATGGGGTGGCGCGTGGTCGGCGCGCCGCGGTCGGTGGCGGCGGGGTTGATGCTGGCCGCGTCGTACCCGCTGGCGGTGTGGTCGATGGGCGGGCTGGAGACGGTGTTCCATGCGCTGCTCGTCTATATGTATATCATCGCCCTGGCGCGGTCTTGGGATAGGGAATCTGCCGCGTGGGGTGCGGCGGCGGGGGCGATTCTGGCCCTGGTTGCGATGACGCGGGTGGAGGGGGCGATGTTTGCGGCGGTGGCGGTGGGGGCGGGGATGTTTGGCATTGTTGGATCCTCAAGCGCTCGGACGACGGCCAACCAAGGTAGCCTGGGCGTCTCGCCCGCGCGGTTGTCGACCGACTACCCCGCCGGTTTTCAAGGCCCAGTCACTTCATCCATATCGAATCGGGAACCAAATCCAGCGCGGGCGAGACGCCCACGCTACCTTGGCTCTGCGGTGGCGCTGGGGGTTTTCGCGGTGATCTTTGGCGTCTATACAGTTTGGCGCTACCACGCCTTTGGCGTCATCGTTGCCAACACGGTGAAGGCCAAGTCGGGCTCGTCGCTGGATGCGGGGGCCTGGTACTTCGTGAGCTACTTCGCCGGGGCGCCCGCGCTGCTGCTGGTTCTGGCGGGGATTGCGCTGTGGAGGATTCGTCGGCAGATCCGCAATCTTGACGCGCCCGCGCGGCTTGCGATCGTGGCGGCGATGGCGGTGGGGCTGCAGCTCGCATTCGCGGTGGCCGTTGGGGGTGACTGGATGCCCGCGGCGCGGTTCATCGTTCCGGCGCTGGCGCCGCTGTGCCTGCTGGCGGCGTGGGGGATGGCACCGTGGCCAACGATGGTACGTGGTGGATTGGTGGCGGGCGTGTTGCTGGGCGGATTGTTTGCGGCGCGGCAGGAACCGATGCTGCGCTGGTGCCGGTGGGCCGCCAAGGAGGAGGGCGGCTTGATCGTGGAGCCGCTTCGCGAGGCGGGCCAGTGGCTCCGCGACAACGCGCCGCCCGACGCGGTGCTCGCGGGGACCGAGGCGGGCGTGATCCCGTACTACTCGAAACTCGAATTCATCGACATGCTGGGCCTAGTGGATCGCCACATCGCGGCGCTCCCCGGGGGGCTGCATCAGAAGTTCGATGGCGCCTATGTCATCGGGCGCCGACCCGATTTCGTCGTGCTGCAATTCACGGAAACTCCGCAGGGGGAAAAGCCCACGTGGGCGCCGGACCTCAGCCTGTTCCAGCAGCCCGACTTTCACGGCCTCTATCGCGAGGTCGCCGCGTTCCCGCGTCCGGTCCCCGACACGTCAACGGGGCGCCGGTGGGGCATGACCGCCGGGTGGCTTAGAATCTATCGCCGAGTCGGCGGCGCGTCGGACGGATAGACGACCGCCGCGACCATCGCCTGGCCATAGAGTTCCCAGAGCTTTTCGAATTCCCACTCTCCCGCCTCTCGCGGCAGTTCGAATGTGACGATGGGAATGCCAAGCGTCTCGCCCGCATAGGAGCCCAGCGATCCGGGGCGCGAGCCCAGGCGCTCGACCGGCAGCACGGTGTAGCGGCCCATGTGCCACGCCAGATCCTCCGCGGGGCCGTCCCAGTCCACGACTTCCAGGGGCTCGTGCATGCTGACGATCCGCGCGGGCTTGTATTTTTCGAGCACGTCCATGATGATGCGGCTCTCCGGTTCGGAGAGCGCCTCCATCCCATGGCGCGCGCTGTTCTCGCGATTCGTGGCGGGGAAGTTTCGGTTCAGGTCGATGCCGCGCGAGTTGAAGCGGCGATTGACGGAGAGACCATCGGGATTCACCAGCGGCATGATCAGCACGCGGCGCCCCGCGAGGAGTTGCGGATTCTGGCGCAGGTGCCGCGCAAGCTGCCACAGGATCGGCGTGCCCGCGTTCTCGTTCCCGTGGATCGTCGCCATCATCAGCACCACGTCGGGCCCGTTGCCGAGCGACAGCATTTCGATCGGGCGCTTTTCCACCGAGAGCCCCAGGAAAATCCGGTCCACGGGCCGCGGCTCCGAAACCGGCTCAACTGTGACTTCCGGCGCCGAGTGAAACGCGCATCCGCCCAGCGCCATCGCGCCCAGTATCATGCTGCCCAGCAATCGCCGCATTCTTGCAGTTTCCTTTTCGGTGAGGCTTTCATGGGAGAGATGGGAGGCAAGGGAGTGGTGGGATGCATTGCCTGACCGAAAATCCCCGCCATTCCCCATTCCCCATTCCCTACAAAATATACTCCTCATGGGTGCCGATGCGTGTCAGATAGATATACGCGTCGGTGCCAAATCCCTCCAGCGAGATCAGGTTCATGTCGCCGCCGAAGTAGCGCGCATAGAGCCGGCAGAGCGGCAGCCCGTAACCGAGCCCTGCAAGCTGATCCACGTCGCGGCCCGACTCGGTGGAGTCGCTGGCCTGGGCGGTGGTATAGGCGTAGTTCCACACGCGCTCCACCGAGCTGCGCGGGATGCCGCCCCCCTGGTCGGTGATCTTGATGGAGACGTCCTCCATGCCGCCGGCCAGCACCACATGCACCGGCGTCATCCGCCCGCCGTGGTGGCGCTGGTGCTCGATGGTGGCGCGAAAGCTGTTCTTGAACAGCTCGAAGAAAATGTGGTGCAGGTGCGATGGCAGATAGCGGAACTTCAGGCTCATCTTGCCGTGGAAGCGCACCGCGGGCGGATCGCCGTGGGTGCGCCGACAGATGATGCCCGCATTCTCCGCGGCCTGCTGGGCGACCTCCATCGGCGACGTCTGGGCACAGATCACCCCCACCCAACCGTC
>Ga0105049_10005841_pt1 | contig 14332 bp, 12 predicted proteins | sample MAT06_FD_78087 | JGI IMG/M metagenome (GOLD analysis project Ga0105049, IMG submission 78087) | Freshwater microbial communities from Lake Fryxell liftoff mats and glacier meltwater in Antarctica - MAT-06 | ecosystem: Environmental > Aquatic > Freshwater > Ice > Liftoff microbial mat | place...
AAGAAAACGCTTAAACTGACAATAATGACCGTAATTTTCTTTGCCGGCACAGCCCATGCTAATGCAGCGCCAAATTTTCAGTTCGTGCAGGATGGTAATGTTCGAACAGATCCATTCTCTCAAACAAATGTAGCGTTTGGTTTATATCAGCTACCAGGAGGGGCGATCAATACTCTTTGCACTTTCGGTTCTTGCGTCTCAGATTTTCAACAACGGTTTGATAGTTGGAACGGAACGCCAAAAGAAGCATGTGAGTACGCTTTAAGTATATCGGGTCTCTCAGACGCAACACAAAAGACATGTTCGTATGAAAAATATTTTAGTCAGTTGAAATCAGGAGGTTGCGTAGGTATTGCGGGAACGTGCACAGGTTTTGGGGATTTGCCGTCAATTCCAGTTTCCGAAGTGGAACTATTTGAGGGGAGCGAACCCGCGGAAAGCTTGTGTAACCATATTAGCGGCAACGGAACACTCGGGGACTATATGTATAACTGGGTGAACTACGGTTGTTCTGTTTATACTTTCGCAGGAACCCCACCGCTTCCCACAGCAACGCTCACCGCAGCGCCCACAACCATAATTTCTGGAGACACATCACTTTTGACTTATAGTTGCACTAATGGAGCGACGAGCGCTTCAATTGATAACGGTATAGGTCCCGTTACTCCAGCTGCTGCCGGAAGTTTTCCTGTAGCGCCAACCATAACAACAACGTACACACTTACGTGTACCAATGTAGCAGGAACAGGAACAGGAACCGCAACTGTATCACTTGTGCCGGTACCCAGCGACCTTATTTCTGGAGCAATTACTCCAAATACAGCAACTGAAGGCGTGCCAGTAACGCTCCAGACAACCATAAGTAATATCGGACTTGGGAGCACGGTTTCTGGATTCACGACACTTTTTCAAAGAGCAACGGACGCACTGGGAACAGGATCTATAGATCTAGGAACTTCTTTGCAAGGCGCTCTTGCAAGTAGCGCGAGTGCAGGAGCCTCATATTCTTATACATTTCCAACTAATGGCACATGGTTTGTGAGAGGCTGTGCTGATAAAAATAGCGCAGGGGATGCTGGGACTATTACCGAGACTAGTGAAGTCAATAATTGCGGACCGTGGACAGCTGTGACGGTAGCAAGTGGAGGTGGTGGATCTATTTCCTCGTGCACTGTTTCAAGTAACAATCCTTTAGCTGGTGTTCCTGTAACGTATACCGCAACACTCTCAGGCTTAGCTACGCCACCATTTACGTGGACGCCATCGTTGCCTGTCGTCTGCCTTGGAGGTGCGGGTAGTACCAACATCTGCACGTTTACAGCTAATGGCACGTATACCATGAACGTAGAAGCAGTTAACGCCCCTGCAACAAGTTGCTCCTCCGTTACAGTGGGTTGTGTGGGTCCAGCTCCTACAGGAACTCTTACCGCAGCAAAGACAAGAGTGCAGCCGGGAACAGCAACTACCATAAGTTATAATATTTCGGGAGCCGTAAACTCCTCATGTTCTATTACAGGCCCAAATGCTCCAGGGACTATAGGAGCATCGGCATGTGTTGTTTCACCTGCTAACGGCATATTTGGAACAGGGATTATAAACACGCAGACAGTGTATCGACTCAGTTGCGATGGGAATCAGCTCCAACAGGTGATAGTAAATGTAGTTCCGATTTATAAGGAAATTTAAAGAAACATAGGTAATTTTTTGGGGTAGTATTAAAATCTAGCGTTAGATTGCATGCAATTCTTTGGTGTGGTATCTTCTATCTACATGACAATTACAGAAATGAAAGGTCCTGGTGTGGAGCGTCTCTTTGAAACAGGCGCTCATTTCGCGCAGGTAAAAAGCAGACGCCACCCTTCAATGAAGCCATACGTTTTAGGAACCAAAGCAAAAGTTGAAATTTTTGATCTTGCTAAGGCGGACGTGCAGCTTACAAAAGCAATGGAAGTAATGGCAACTCTTTCTCGCGACGGCAAGACCATACTTTTTGTAGGTGGGAAAAGGGAAGTGGCCGACAGTGTTCGAGAGACTGCGAAGAAAATTGGCCAACCATACGTTGCTTCTCGTTGGCTTGGGGGCACAATTTCAAATTTTACAGAAATAAAAAAACGTATCGATAGACTCGCCGATCTAACGCAAAAGAGAGAGACAGGAGAACTTGCTAAACTCTATACAAAGCTCGAGAGAATTTTTATTGATAGAGAAATTCAAAGGTTGGAGGACAGGCTTGGCGGTATCACAACCCTTTCTAAGCGCCCTGACGCTATGGTCATCGTCGACACAAAAGCAGAGGCGCATGCAACAAAGGAAGCTAAGGATGCGGGCATTCCAGTAATTGGAATTATGAGTTCTGATTGTGATTTAACAGATGCTCGTTTCCCAATCGCGGTGAACGATGCATCCAAAAAAACGGTTGCACTTGTTTTGTCCGAGCTCTCTAGCGCCTTCGAGTCCGGCAAGGCGGCATAGGATTTTTAGATGCTGGGTGCCGCGCAGATGTTGGGGTACTCTTTCGTACAAAATCCTGATAGTTAGGCAATCAATCATGTACCCCAACCGGCTTACTAGAAAGCGCAGGGAAAAACATAGGTGCTTCAAATTTACGCGATATGCAAGAGATGTTATAATTTTTAAAAACAATACCATATGGAAATTTCAATTGAAATCGTAAAAGAACTTCGTGACAAGACTGGTGTTTCAATAATGCAGTGCAAAAAAGCGCTTGAGGAGTCTGAAGGAGATATTGCAAAAGCAGAAGTACTTATCAGAAAACGATCAGCAGCGAGTGCAGATAAAAAATCCGACAGAGAGTTCGGGGCAGGAGCAATTGGGACCTATGTGCATGGGGGGGAAATTGGTGGCATGGTACTCCTTTCTTGCGAGACTGACTTCGTAGGACGAAACGAAGAGTTTGGCGCGCTGGCACGCGATATCGCAATGCACGTTGCTGCGAGTAACCCTAAGTACCTTTCTGACTCTGAAATCGACCCTGTTGCGCTTGAGGCAGCAAGTGCGGTATTTCTTTCCGAAGTGAAGGACAAACCGACGGAGATGCAAGAGAAAATTATGGAAGGAAAGATGGCGAGTTACTTCCGCGATATGGTACTCCTGAATCAGCCATTTATAAAAGACGAGACGAAGACCATTACAAATCTCGTTGCAGAAGCATCTCAAAAGTTTGGTGAGCGAATTGAAATTTCAAAGTTTTCTCGTTTTTCTGCCCGGTAGATACCGACAGAAGGAAGAGTCTTTTCTATGACATACTTTCTTTACATTCTCATAAGCGGAGCTAGTCTAGTACTGTTTCTTGGTCTAGTTTTTTTAGAAAAAAAAAGAGGATGTAGATTTATACTTCCTGCCCTACGCACGCACCTTGATAGTAAAATAGCACGCATGGCCTACGTGGGCCGACAGGTAGACTGGGGTGCATTCGGTGCACACATAACCAAATCGACACTAGAGATGCTTGCGCATATTACAGCACACCGCGCATTGCTTTTTGTGCGCTCTGTAGAGCGATTTCTAACGGGTGTTGTTCGCGCGCTTCGCGCCCGCAGATACACCATAGAAACCTTACCCACTGAGGCGGTTTCAAAGACGCGTGAGGCAGTTACCTTTGTGCGACAAACCTTCAGACGCACTCGGCGCGATACGGAAAAGCTTACAAATGACGACGCCACAGTCGAAGAAATGTCCACACGAAAAGAGGGCTAGCAGAACGAAAAACTATATGCTACAAATAACTGTCAGCATCTATATAATGCATGATCTGCCGGTTTATCTTAATTGGTAAGTTGTACAACTATGTTGAGTTTGTGAATATCCGCCGTCTTAGCTCAGTTGGTAGAGCAACGGTTTTGTAAACCGTAGGTCCTCGGTTCAAGCCCGAGAGACGGCTCCAAAAGAAGAAAAATCCGCGACAATGAGTCGCGGATTTTTCTGTATAGCAGAAAATGTCTATTCTCTTATTTTTGTACTTGAGGCGGTTGAACTTGCAGTTTCAAGTAAGCTTTTTGGGAACCTAGTCTTAAAATCTTCAAGATCTTCAAACCCGTATGACCGTTTACCATCAATCACAAACGCTGGGAATTTAGGCTCCACCTTCTGAACAGCTATAAGTGTTTTTAGAGCCCCTAAGTCCAGATTGTAGTCAAAAGAATACACGCGAAGACTAGGGTAGGTATCACGCATGTAGGATAAGTTTACTGCAGCACGGTCGCAATCCTCACATGCATTTGTTTCGTTAGAGTAGAAGTAGAGCGCAACGGTCGGATCAATATTACAACTTTCAGCTAAGCGCTTGGTGAGTAAGTAGTCGCGAATTTGAAGCAGGGTATATTGTTTTTTCAGCTGTAATACTTGCGCGTCCTTGCTTCCGACACTTGCTTCTGTTTTTGATAGCCTGTCACCCAAGCTACTCACTTCCTGAGAGAGTACGTTTCCTTCTGAAAGGTCTTCGCACGGAGCTTGCTCGAGGAGTGCGAACTGCGTCTCAATAGAGAGAGTATCAGTTGCAAGTCGGTCTTGGATTTCGTTTAGTTGCGCTACTCTTTGGTCATTGAGGTAACTAACAGAGTAAAAAATAGTTCCAATAATTGATGCGGTAATAAGGAGCGCGAGAAGTAGATTCCGGTTAAGTTGAGTCATACATACATATATTAGTTTCTAAGAGTATATCGCGAAAACCAGCAGATAGGAAAATGGTGCATATGGGTTAGTAAATCGAAATAACTGATGCAGAAATGGAGAGTAAGGAAAGTGGACAGAAGCCTCATATGTTAGGCGCAAATGCTTTGAGGAACGAGACCTACTCAGAGGTACGTTGAATGACTTGAAAACACTTGTAACAAAGTAGATAAGGTTTATATGTGGCTTTCCCGTTACCGCCAAGAACGACGTGCACCGGTAGCCACATCCCATACTGTTCTAATAAGCCAAAACGGAGCGATAATAGCGTAGAGCAGAAGATACGCAACCATACCAGAAATTAATCTACCTGGGGTTCTTGATATTTTTTTACCTACAACCATAAATGCTACCGAACCAATGACACTCACTATCGCAAAAAGCAAAAGCGCTGAAATAGGAAGAAAAAACCAGTCTATAGTTGGCCACCCGGGAACCAGAGAGTATGAAAGAGGGACACCTTGGTAGAGCGCTATCGTTTTTAGAATTTGATTTGTGGTGGTAATGATAACAAGTGCGAAGAGAAAAATTCCAGCAGTAATCGCGAAGAGTCCCAGCGGAAGAACCACGAGTCCCAGAGTTCCAAATTTTGGATTTGCGATTAGGTCTCGGTAATCGTACATAACATTCCTCAGAAATCCCGTTGTCCAGCGCACGCGTTGTTTTACGAGAGAGCGAACAGTTTTCGGCGTCTTTGTGTACACCCGTGCCCGCGGCGCGTTTTCAATAAGGTGCCCTGCGCGCTGGAGACGTAGCGCCATCTCGAGATCTTCAGTATTATGACCTTTCTGGAAACCGCCAAGGGAAAGTATCATCTCGCGCCTATAGAAAGAAAAGGGACCGGGCGTCACGTAAAGTCCATTTACCGACGAAAGCGTGTGGCGAAGAGCAATACCAAAAATATACTCAGCATTTTGCATGAGCTCTAAAACGCTCTTCGGCTCGTGCACACTCATTGCTGCCGTTACAGCGGCCACTTGTGGGTTATCAAAGTGTGCAATAATTTCCCGCATAGCGTCGGGCGCTACGAATGAGTCAGCATCAAGGCAACCGATAAACTCTGCCTGGGGCACACCGTCAATCCCTTGATTGAGCGCGGAGTGCTTGCCCCCATTTTTTTTATGTATAACGGTAATTTGTGGATGGGACACGTAGCTATCCATAACGGCGGGGGTGGTGTCAGTGGAGCCGTCATTAACGAGCACAATTGTTAATTTTTCCTTGGGGTATTCAAGAGCAAGTATTGATTCCACGGTGGCTCCTATCGTTTTCTCTTCATTATAACAAGGAACAATGACTGCGACGTGTGGGGTTTTGCTTGAGAGAGGTAAGGCACGCTGTTTCCTAGCCGGAGCAGATAAAAATGTAACTAACAAAAAAGCCTCAAAGAATATGGTTATAAAAAGAAATGGGTAGGCTAAGGAGGAGAGGTCCATACGGTTTAGGGGTGGGGGATCTTTTGAATCTGCTTATACCGTTAAGCATAGCAAAACTCGGGTATATTTTCCACCCTCTGACAGGTATACTACTAGCAAATGCCTGAAGGTCGCCTACACCCAATATCTGTCGCAACCCGTGAGATAGCGGATATTTTCTCACGAATGGGTTTTGGTGTTGCCAATGGGCCGGAGCTTGAAGATGAATGGCATAATTTTGATGCGCTGAACGTGCCTGCTGAACATCCTGCAAGAGATATGCAGGACACATTTTGGACAACAGAACAACCAAGACGTTTGCCACGCACGCACACAAGCCCTGTTCAAATTCGATTTATGGAAGAGCAAAGTAAAAAAGGAATTCTTCCCCCATTCAGAATTATCGTTCCAGGAAAAGTTTTTAGAAATGAAGCAACCGATGCAACACACGAAGCACAATTCTATCAAAACGAAGGGCTTGCAGTGGGAGAAGGTATAAGTCTCGCGCATCTTAAGGGAACACTCAATCAATTTTTTAAAGAATACCTGGGTTCGGAAGCGAAGGTTCGTTTTCGACCGAGCTTCTTTCCCTTTACCGAACCTTCGGTAGAAATTGACGTATGGTTTGAACCAATCGGGAAAGAGGGAAGATGGCTCGAGGTTATGGGTGGAGGCATGGTACATCCAAGTGTTTTGGAAAATGCAGGCGTAGACAGTACCAAATATCAAGGCTTTGCATTTGGTGGTGGTATTGAAAGGCTCCTTATGGTTAAGCATGGTATTAACGATATTAGAAATTTCCATAATGGTGATATACGGTTTGTTTATGGATTTCAAGAAGAAAAAACTACAAAATCATGAAAGTCTCACGGAAATGGTTGCAAACATATTTTGAAGAGGAGCTTCCTTCGATAGAAGTACTGGCTGAAAAAATTACTTTTCACGCTTTTGAAATCGAAGAAATTGTCGGAGATATGCTAGACGTTAAAGTTCTTCCAGATAGAGCGTCTTACGCACTCAGTCATCTCGGAATAGCACGAGAAATTGGTGCGATCCTAGGATTACGGCTTATAAGAGACCCACTTAGCGCAAAACTAGAGCCACAGAAGATATCGAGTAACCGTATACACATTACTATCGAAGACACTGCGCGCTGTACGCGCTACATAGGAACGCTTCTTGAGGGAGTTACCGTTGGCCCATCACCGCTGTGGCTCAAAGAAGCATTAGAGTCAGTTGGTAGCAGATCAATTAATAATATCGTAGACGCAACAAACTATGTAATGTTAAATCTCGGCCAGCCACTTCATGCTTACGATGCAAAAAAACTAACGGCAAACAAGGGTGGAGAGTATTCCATTGTGGTTCGAAATGCTCATGAAGGAGAAAGGGTAACAACGCTCTCAGGTGAAGAGTACGCACTTACACGTTCTACACTTTTGATAACGGACGGCAATGAGAAGACATCAATTGGTATCGCTGGTGTTAAGGGGGGTAACCTCGCGCAGGTGGATGAGACTACAACATCAATACTAATTGAGGCCGCCCACTTTACGCCAGAAGGCATTCGAAAAACTTCACAGATACTTAAACTTTGGACAGATGCAAGTTTACGATTTCAGAATAAACTATCTCCAGAACTTGCAGGATATGCGATGCAGGATGTGGTGAATCTCATACGGGAAATTTCCGGTGGAGAAGTTGTTGCCTCAAATGACGTGTATGAAGTTGGGGATGAAAAAGTGCCCCCAGTTGAAGTAACCCTTAAAAAAATAAACAGCGTTCTTGGAAGCCAATATAACGTTGAAGTCGTCGTCGAGGCGCTCATGCGACTTTCTTTAGGATATATGGTCGCCAACGAGAAATTCACTGTGCTTGTTCCTTTTTACAGGAAAGATCTCTGTATTCCTGAAGATATTGTAGAAGAGGTCGGAAGAATACTAGGATATGAAGCCATCCAGCCTCTACCTTTACCGCCACTTACTGAAACTCCAGACCAAAACATGTTTCGTGCCATTGAAAAAATAAAAGATTTTCTAATTGAGCGCGGCTTCAGTGAAATCAGTACACAATCGTTTTCAAGTACAGGAGATATTATTCTTTTAAATCCTCTTCAAAAAGACATGCCAGCACTTCGGATGTCGCTTGTAGATAATATGAAGGAGACCCTAAGAAAGGCAACATTACTTGCGCCTCGTGTACTTGGAACAAAGAACCAGCTCGCACTTTTTGAAATTGGCGCTGTTTTTAATAAAGATAGAGAATCGCGAGCGCTTGCGTTAGGGTACACACCACTTTCCGGTAAAAAAACAGGGAAGGTACTCGAGGATGTGCAACATGCACTTTTTATCGCATTTGAAAATATAGGAATCGTTTCTGCAAGTACAGATGAAATCCTAGAAATTACTTTTTCGGAAGAATGGCTGGCCCATCTTTCACATGAGGCTCCGCCAAAAAAAGTCAGACTTGGAATGTATAGACCTTTTTCCGTATATCCGTTTGCTCTGCGCGATATTGCCGTCTGGACACCCGGAGGTTCAGATGTATCGGAGGTTACGCACATAATCCAAAAAGAGGCAGGGGACCTGTTCGCGAGAGTCGATCTTTTTGATACCTTTGAAAAAGACGGACGAATTTCACTTGCTTTCAGACTCGTGCTCGAGAGTTTTGAACGAACGCTTACAGAAGCGGATATTGATGGGGTCATGCAAAAAATTACCCAAAAGCTTGCCGCCACGGGAGGCTTTGAAGTAAGGTAGTTTTAAATAACCTCTTTTTAGTCTTTATGATTATATGATCTAGTATTTGATACCTTCACACGACTCACTAACTCTTAACCTTATTTAACCCTATAGGGTTAAATAAGGTTAAGAGTTAGTTTAGAAACTTTAATGTACCAGTTAAAGTTTGAAATGTTCACGAAGGTGTTTATCGTACTCAAACCCTTCAGCAATACAGGTAAGTAATTCACCAGTACCAAATTTCAATTGGGCGCGGACAATTTGAATAAATTCATCGCAAGGGAAAGGATAAACCCACACACTGTCTTGCAAAAGATAAAATCCTGTATTTCGGAGCATGAGCCTAAGCTTCCGACGCATGTATTTTTTATCTTCTACAATATCAAAAATCACAAGACGCCATTTGCCATCCCAGAGCACAGGCTCAGGTATAGTATATTTCTGAAGCAGTGCTTTTTCAGCAGCGTCTTCGCCTTTCTTAGTGAGCGATATAAATGTTTTACCACTACGAATTGAGCAATGCGCAAGACCTTGAGCTTCAAGACGAAACATTGCTTGCTGTAGACGGGCTCTTGTCCTTTTTGAAATGCTATCTGATCTTTCGCCGTAGGCAAATAGGGATAAAAATTTTGGAGCTATAAGAGCAGTTGCGATAAGTCCGGTTCCGTAAAGAGTCTTTAAGATAATTGTTTGGACAGGAATACGTTTATTTTTCACAAGTCGCTTTGCATCTATGTTCCCACTTTTATACAATGACATATAACCTTATTATGTCTTATAGGACATAATAAGGTTATATGGGTGCTGGGGAAATCCAAAGTATTTAATCAAAATTGTCATATAGGTAAAGATCCAAAAGAATGGCGCGGGACTCTTATTTTTTGATGTATGATATAATTAAAAGAACAAAGTATGGCAAAAGATGAGGAAAAATCTAAGAGAGGCGGCGCCAAAGGCGCCGAAAAACTACCCATTTACGACGCTTCTTCAATAACTGTACTTGAAGGATTAGACCCCGTTCGCAAGCGACCGGGAATGTATATCGGAACGACAGGTCCCGACGGACTCCATCACCTCATTTGGGAAATTTTTGATAACTCACGCGATGAGGCAATGGGAGGGTTTGCAGACGATATCGAAATCACCCTTCTTCCAGATAACCGCATTCGCGTGGTTGATAACGGCCGAGGTATTCCTGTAGACAAACATCCCAAAACAAAACTCTCGGCGCTTGAAATGATCATGACAACCCTCCACGCAGGAGGAAAATTTGGCGGGGAAGCGTCGGGATATAAAGTCTCGGGAGGTCTTCATGGTGTGGGCGCTTCGGTCGTGAACGCACTTTCAACCTACGCCCGTGCAGAGGTGCATCGAGATGGAGGAGTATTTGAACAAGAATATAGTATAGGAAAGCCGAAAGGTCCCGTTAAGAAAATCGGCACGAGCGACAGGCACGGAACGATTATTAGTTTCGACGCGGACCCAACCATATTTCCAGAAGTAGTTTATGAATGGAACCGAATCGTTGCTCATGTCCGTCAGCAGGCATACCTCGTGAAGGGAACACGCATCAGTGTAATCGACGCGAGAGCAATGGGAAAGGTGGATACAAGTAAGGCGTACTATCTTCGTGAGCTCGGGCTATCTGTGCCGAGCATGACTTTTTACTTTGAAGGAGGACTACGTTCACTCGTCGCGTTTTATAATCAGCGTCAGACGCTTGCGCATAAAAACATCTTTTATGTTGACCAAGAAAAAGACGGTATCACCGTAGAAGTTGCTCTTCAGTACGTTGATGATCTCACCCCGCGCCTAATGGCTTTTGCAAACAATATCTATAATCCTGAACACGGTACGCACGTAACAGGTTTTAAGACAGCGCTCACAAGAACAATTAACAACTATGGGCGTTCTGCAAAAATTCTGAAAGAGAACGAGGAAAACTTTACAGGGGATGATGTGCTTGAAGGAATTACCGCCGTGGTTTCTGTTAAAATGCCTGAAATTCAATTTGAAGGTCAGACAAAGGCAAAACTAGGTTCAGTTGAAGCGAGGGGCGCGGTTGAGAGCGTATTTGCCGAAAGTTTCGCTGCATACCTAGAAGAAAATCCAGACGATGGACGCGCTATTATAAGCAAGGTACTTCTGGCTCTGAAAGCACGCAAAGCTGCAAAAGCCGCGAAAGACTCAGTGCTCCGCAAAGGTGCACTTGAAGGAATGACACTGCCAGGTAAGCTTGCTGATTGTCAGAGTAAAGACGCTTCGGAATCTGAACTCTTTATCGTTGAGGGAGATTCTGCGGGAGGTACTGCTAAGGCAGGGCGAGACCGCAAAACGCAGGCTATCTTAGCGCTCCGTGGAAAAATTCTAAATATCGAACGTGCGCGTCTAGATAAAATGCTTGCATCAGAGCAAATTAAGAACATCGTCATTGCCTTAGGCACGGCTATCGGAGATATTTTTGATATAGGAAAACTTCGCTACCACAAGGTTATTATTGCAACAGACGCCGACGTTGACGGAGCACACATAAGAACGCTACTGCTCACTCTTTTCTACAGACATTTTAGAGAGGTGATTGATGGAGGTTTTATTTACATTGCACAACCACCACTCTACAAAATTAAGCGCGGAAAAGACATACAGTATGCGTACACGGATGAAGAAAAATTTAAAATTCTAGGTGCTGACGCAGAAATCTCCACTGAAAGCGATGAGGCAGAAGAAGGAGAAGAGATTGAAGGTGATACTGAATCGGCTCCCGGCAAGAAAGGAACCAGAGTTTCTATTCAAAGATACAAAGGTCTGGGAGAAATGAATGCGAGTGAACTCTGGGAAACTACGATGGATCCGACAAGGAGACTTCTAAAACGTGTTACCGCCCCCGACGCTCAGGAAGCTGATCGCATATTTGATATTTTAATGGGAACGGATGTTCCAAGCAGAAAAGCATTTATCCAAAGCAACGCACGAATGGCTAGCTTGGATGTGTAACAATGGAAATACATAAAAGATTCCCCGAAGGCAAGCCTTCGGGGAATCTTTTATGTATTTTTAAACTATCTTTTAACCGAAACCGTAGCAGAGACTATGTTGTTTCCTTCATTATTTTCAGTAATGTCATTGTCGTTATCAACATAAATCACGATACGTTTGTCATTTCCTGTTTCGGCTCTATCAAATCCTAGAATGTACTCAATTCTATCGTTTGGAAGAAGCGCTTGCTGAGTTGGGGAGGTGAAAGTACTTCCTGAGCTTGTTGGAATTTTTGCTTCAAATTTCCATGAACCCGTTGTGTTTGTGCCTTGATTAGTAACTACGAATTTAGCGGCAACTTTTTCTCCTCTCGGTATTTCACTTGTTGCTACAAAAGATGAGCTTGAATCAGTCCGCAGGTATCCTACTTGAGTTATTACTACAGAAAGATCAGAGTTTCCAAAGAGCACAGCAGGCGCAGTTGTTCCGCCGGGGAAGGTTTGCGTTGTCTCGTTACCTCTTACAGGATTAATAGTAACTGGGGTAGCGGGCGCACCACCGATAGTTGTTACCGTAAGTTCTGCTGGAGTAGTGGTTGAAGTTGCCGGTTCTTCAAAAGTAATGGTTGTTGTTGCAATAGGAACCACTTCAAGCGCGGGATTTTGTGTGGGAACAAATATAGATGAGAGCAAAACAGCCGCTGCTCCAATTCGATTAAGTGCAACAGGTACGAAACGCGCACTATAAATAGCAAGAAGAATTCCGCCTAGTAAAAGTGCTATGAAGCCAACAATGGCAAGCGCAGTAACACTCGTCTGGCGCACCCCTTTGTTTGTGGTAGTCGTAGTTGTTATTTCCATATAATACTATGATACCACAACCTATTTTAGCTGTCAATAGGCACACATCAGGACCTGCAAGTAGATAAATAGCAAGCAAAACGGTTCTTGAACTTAGGCTTATGGTCTCACACTCTTCTAATGTAAGAACACAACGTCTCTTCGGATGTGTGCCAAGGTTCAGCCTAGGCACACATCCATATGCTCCTGGACGCGGAGCGGGAACTTGACAAGATGTATTTTATAGTGTAAATATGTATAAGAACATATGAGCAATCACCGCGAACATTACGCACAAACTCCAAATGCCGCAAAGGCTGGTAGTCGTGTGTACGCTTCTAAGTGGTCATTTCTTGTTGCGTTCCTTGGCATATTTTTTGTTTCAGTAAGCATAGCTAGCGCGCTTGATCTATTACCAAATACATCTCCTGCAAAAGCAAAGCTTGAAGCTACGGTTACTTCAGCAAACATGGAAACGAAAGTCCTTGCACCAACACTTCCAACTTCTATCAGCATTCCTTCAGTTGGTGTGTCAGTCTCGATTAAAAATCCAACGAGCACTGACACAAACGTACTTGACACCGCGCTTCTTACGGGAGCAGTCCGCTACCCTACAAGTGCTCGCCTTGGAGAGTCAGGAAATGTGATTTTGTTTGGACACTCAAGCTACCTACCTCTTGTTAACAACAAGGCGTTCAAAGCTTTTGACGATATTCAAAAACTAAATACTGGAGACTTAATCATGGTCACTGATGGAGTAACAGAGTTTACGTATGCTGTAGAGAGCGTTGTAAAGGCAAGTGCAGAAGGGGATTCAATTCCGCTACAGGTTCTAGGCTCAAAACTTACTCTCGTTACTTGTAACTCATTTGCAAGTAAGGCTGATCGTTTCGTGGTAACCGCAACTCTTGTTAAGAGCAATCCGCTTGGAAAGTAATTTCTTGGCAGATTGCCCTTCGTAAGGAGGGTAAAAGTTTTGCTCGCCACGCGGCGCGTGGATGAAGAGCAAAAAGTTTTTTGCAAAAGCCGTCCCTGACGGCACATAGGGAGAGAAGCTCATGAGTATTCTAAGAACCATAATGATGTTGCTGCTACTTTTAGGGGTTGCGAGCGCCCACGCCGGAGTTGGGCAACCGTTTCTACCGGGGGGGGACAAAACGAACAGCCCAAAAGAGCTGGCGGAAAAAATCCGCGATAGCCTTCAGATTGACCCGACGGGCAAGCGCCCAGTCGATCGCAGGTGCCAAACCGGTGGTTACGGCTGTGCGACCCCGTCTGACTACTTGGATATGCTCAACAAGGCAGACCCAAGTTCAGAGATTGGGGGGCTTGAGGACCTCCCCAACTACCTAACGACCCTTGTGGTCGTTAAACCCCCATCGGGATATTTCTGGATGGCTTGCCTTTCAAAGAAAAAGGGGCACGCCCCAATTTGGAATTGTTTCTCCCGAAAGTTTAAAAATGGGGAGAAAGCCTGGCAAAATCCCCATACGGGCAAAGTGGTGATTGCCGCAGACTGTGGCAATCCAGTTGACGTTCCGGATGTTCCGGACGACAAATGTCTTTCCCTTTATGTTGAGCTCAAAAGGGGGGATGAAGTACACCTAGGGTGGCTTGGCAACTATCCATTTCCCGGAGGGGAGTGCAAACCCTCGATCCTCAAGAGTGGGGG
>Ga0105049_10005842_pt1 | contig 14331 bp, 15 predicted proteins | sample MAT06_FD_78087 | JGI IMG/M metagenome (GOLD analysis project Ga0105049, IMG submission 78087) | Freshwater microbial communities from Lake Fryxell liftoff mats and glacier meltwater in Antarctica - MAT-06 | ecosystem: Environmental > Aquatic > Freshwater > Ice > Liftoff microbial mat | place...
CAACCGCCTCTTCCGCCCCGATGTCGACTACAAGGGCCCGCACGGCGTGGCATACACGCCCATCGCGCAGCGCTGAGCTGGCAGAATGACGGGGCCGATGTCCCGCACGACTTCGCGACTGCGGTCGGTGGGCCTCGACTACTCCACTTGGCGGTGTTGACAGCTACTGAACTGAATCCGTGGGCGCCGCTCCGCGCAGACCGCGGCGTTTAGTCCTTGCCGCTTCGCGCCGAGGAATCGAGATCACGTCCATCTCGCTTGGCTCGCTCACTCGGTGGGAAGAGCTTGAGCCATCGTTCCATATCAAGCATCGACGCATCGATGTGTAGTGTTGATGACTCTGCTCGCAATGGCATGGCGATGAGCTTCGCGTCGTTCCTCCCATTGCGCCTGGACGTTGTGTGCGGCGTTACCGTCGCGGGCTTGATCGCCGCTGCAACCGCATTCCCCGCCTCATCCACGCCCAGATCTCTGAGCCACAGCTCCACTTCGCCGCGCGTCAGTGGCACCGCCTCCGCAAACGCGGGGCGCTCGGGTACTGGCGCGTGCTTCCAATGTGTGAGCCAACCCACCAGCGTCTCGCCGCTCATCTCACTCGCGCCAAGACGCCGCGAGGAACTGCGCACCTCCTGATCCGAGCTCACGACCAACAAGCCCGCCGGGCGCAGCGAAGCCTCGATGAGGCCCGCGATCACATCATCCGCCTCGACACCACGCCCCGAAAAGTGGAACGTCAGCACGTCCTCGCCGCGATGCGTGGCCCGCTCACTCCACGCCGCAAACATCCCCGGCGGCGGATCCCCGTCGCATACCAGCACCACCTCGCGCCGAAAGAACCGCCGCTGCGAGATCTCCGAAGCGAGCGCGACAAGATCCCACGACGCAAGTCGCCGGTGCGTTCGCACGCGGTGCAAAATGTTGTACGCATCGATGAGAACCACGGGCCCGCCTCGCTCCCTTCGCGCACTTTAGTCCCAGAAATCAAACCCTGAACCGACTACATCCCAAGGCGAGCCAGGATCCCATCAAGCAGCGACCTCGCCACATCCTCATCACCCCACGGCTGCGGATTGATCCGCACGCGCGTGCCCCCCTCAACCCGCGCCGCATGGATCCACACGCGCGGCGACCCGGCCGACTTCGGTGGTATCGCCAGCAAGCTCCCCTCCTCCTCGGTCGCGCGCACGAGTTCAACGCCATACCCGCGCGACCTCACCACCGCGTCCGCCGCCGCGATCACCGCCTGCACTCGTGCCCGCTCGGGAAGGTCCGCCGTCAGCGTCATCATGGAATAAGTCGCGAGAAGTCCCTCCTGCCCCTGATTCCGGACCGCGGGCTGGCACCCCGTGCCAACCAATCCGCACACGAGACCGCCAGCCAGCACCAGCGTCCGAGCGGCGACCGCTCCGCATCGCCAAGTCCAAACGCCCGCCGCCCATCCAAGCAGTGTGCTCATCCAACGCTCCATCGGCCCCGCAAAGTCACCTTTCGAGATCGGTCCCAGCCGCACGCCGCCCAGCATACACGCCCCACCCCCGCCACCTCGCCCAAGCTCCCTGCAACTGTTTCTTATCGCGACATCCGCCACCAATCACCGTGGGGGTTGATACCGGAGCGGAACCGACCTTTACTTGGGGCCCGTTCCAGGGCGTCGCTCCGGACGGTGGGGATTCGGTCCGTGATCGGACCGGGGTCAAAGGTTTGTTCGGAACAGCATCGGGCGATCCGACGTGTGTCGGAGGTCCGGTGAAGGCTTCCGGTGGTTGATTGGCGAGAGGTACACATGGCGATTCGAGTGAAGGCACGCAGCGGTGAGAGCACGGACGGGCTCATGCGCCGCTTCAAGCGGCTCTGCGAGAAGGAAGGCCTGACCAAGGACATCAAGCGGAAGGAGTTCTACGAGAAGCCTTCCGAGCGCGCTCGTCGCGCCGCCCGCAAGAGCGTTGCTCGCCGCGTGAAGGAGGACGAGCCCGTCGTCCGCAAGCCTGCCAAGCCCGAGTAATCGTTCACCCTGCGGCACCACTCGTGGGGCTCAGGCACGCTCGTCTCGTTACCTCGCGCATTGCGCGGGTGGTGCGCGGCGGACCACTGCCCATACCTCCTTCGTTGCATTCTGTGGCGATCCGGGTGCCCGCAGGTCGATCAGTCCAGTTCACAAGCGTCGATGACGGGGAGCGTGTGTGCCGCCTGGCCCTCGCTCCCCCGTTCTGCCATACGGGCTCATCAGCCCAAACAACTCCCAGAGAACGGAGATCCATCCCGTGCTCCAGCAACCGCTCCACACCTCTCTGAACACGCTGAACCGGCTGAACACCGCGGGCACGCTCGCGTCGCTCTTAAAACGAGCCGGCGCACTCGCCGCGGCCATCGCGCTCATCGTCGCTCTTTTCGGCCCAGCCTCCTCGGCCTTCGCCGCGGGACCCACGGGCCCCAACGCGCCGGTCTTCCAGAAGCCGGGCGGCGAGGCCAACCTCGTCATCCCCGACCTCAACTCCGTTGAGTTCATGGGAATCGGCGGCCATGACCTGCTCATGATCGGCTTCGCGGTCTCACTCGCTGGCATGATGTTCGGACTCTGGATCTACCTCCAGCTCAAGAACATGCCCGTGCACACGTCCATGCTCGAAGTCTCTGAGCTAATCTACTCCACGTGCAAGTCGTACATGGTGCAGCAAGGCAAGTTCCTGATGCTCCTGTTTGCCTTCATTGGCTCGATCGTCGTTCTCTACTTCTCCGTCTTCGTCCCCACCACCGCCATCGACACCACCACCGGCGAGTTCAAGTCCGGCTTTGGTCTAGGGCGCGTGGGCCTCATCATCATCTTCACCCTCGTCGGCATGGCTGGCTCGTACGGCGTCGCGTGGTTCGGCATCCGCGTCAACACCTTCGCCAACAGCCGCGCAGCCTTCGCCTCACTTCGCGGCAAGCCCTTCCCCACCTACGCCATCCCCCTCAAGGCTGGCATGTCCATCGGCATGATGCTCATCTCCGTCGAGCTCATAATCATGCTCGGCATCCTGCTCCTCCTGCCCGGTGACCTCGCTGGCGCATGCCTCATCGGCTTCGCCATCGGCGAGTCGCTCGGCGCCGCCGCCCTCCGCATCGCTGGCGGCATCTTCACCAAGATCGCCGACATCAGCTCTGATCTCATGAAGATCGTCTTCAAGATCAAGGAAGACGACGCCCGCAACCCCGGCGTCATCGCCGACTGCGTGGGCGACAACGCTGGCGACTCTGTCGGCCCTTCCGCCGACGGCTTTGAGACCTACGGCGTCACGGGCGTCGCGTTGATCGTCTTCACGATGATCGCCGTCACGCCCACGCTCTTCTTCGGCAGCCCGATTGACCTCGGCAACGGCCGCACCGTGACGTACTCGCAGGCCACCACCATCGTCGACGTCGCCAACAACGCCGAGTACGGCCTTGCGCTCGACGCTCGCATCGCCAAGGCTCCAGTCGAGGCCAAGGACCGACTCCAGCAGCTCCGCACCGACGCGAACGATCCTGCAACCGTTGCCAAGGTCGAGACCCGCGTTGGCGAAGCGCAGCTGGCCGCGCAGCAGATCCAGGTCCGGCTCCTCGTCTGGCTCTTCGTCATGCGCATCGTCATGGTCCTCGCGAGCGCGTTCTCGTACTTTGCCAACGAGGCCATGGCCAAGGCCCGGTACGCCAACGCCCTCAAGATGAACTTCGAGAAGCCCCTCACCAGCCTGATCTTCATCACCAGCGGCGTCTCGATCGTCCTCACCTACGTCGTCTCATGGCTCATGCTCAGAGAGTTCCCCTTGGGCGCCGAAATCCGCACCGACCTCTGGTGGAAGCTCGCCTCCATCATCTCCTGTGGCACCATCGCCGGTGCCCTCATCCCCGAGTTCGTCAAGGTCTTCACCAGCACCGAGTCGCGCCATGTCCGCGAGGTCGTTACCGCTTCCGAGCAGGGCGGCGCATCGCTCAACATTCTCGCGGGCCTCGTCGCTGGCAACTTCTCGGCCTACTGGCTCGGCCTGTGCATGATCCTGCTCATGGGCCTCGCGTACATGATCAGCATGCTCGGCTTCGACACCATGATGCTCGCCCCCGCCGTCTTTGCCTTCGGCCTCGTCGCCTTCGGCTTCCTCAGCATGGGCCCCGTCACGATCGCGGTTGATTCCTACGGACCCGTGACCGACAACGCCCAGTCCATCTACGAGCTCTCGACCATCGAGCAGATCCCCGGCATCAAGGACGAGATCCAGCGCGACTTCGGTTTCACGCCCGACTTTGAGAAGGGCAAGGAGTTCCTCGAAGAGAACGACGGCGCGGGCAACACCTTCAAGGCCACAGCCAAGCCCGTGCTCATCGGCACCGCCGTCGTCGGCGCAACCACCTTGATCTTCTCGATCATCGTGGTCCTGACCGGCGGCCTCGAGACCAACCTCGAGAAGCTCAGCCTCCTGCACGCACCCTTCCTGCTCGGACTCATCATGGGCGGCGCAGTGATCTACTGGTTCACCGGCGCCTCGATCCAGGCCGTCTCCACCGGCGCCTACCGCGCCGTTGAGTTCATCAAGGCCAACATCAAGCTCGATGGCAACCAGAAGGCCAGCGTCGAGGACAGCCAGAAGGTCGTCACCATCTGCACGCTCTACGCGCAAAAGGGCATGTTCAACATCTTCCTGGGCATCTTCTTCGCCACCCTCGCCTTCGCCTTCGCCGAGCCCTTCTTCTTCATCGGATACCTCATCTCAATTGCCCTCTTCGGCCTCTACCAGGCCATGTTCATGGCTAACGCTGGCGGCGCATGGGACAACGCCAAGAAGATCGTCGAGACCGATCCCGAGTTCAAGAACTCCGGCCGCGGCAAGGGCAGTGACCTCCACGCTGCCACCGTCGTGGGCGACACCGTCGGCGATCCCTTCAAGGACACCAGCTCCGTCGCCCTCAACCCCGTGATCAAGTTCACGACGCTCTTTGGCCTCCTCGCCGTCGAGCTCGCAATCCACGTCAAGGAACCCGGCTTCATCCACACGCCCCTGACCATCGCCCTGACGGTCGGCTTCTTCCTCGCCTCGACCTTCTTCGTCTACCGCTCCTTCTACGGCATGCAGATCAGCAAGGCCCGCGACAAGCACTAAGCAGCAACGCAAGCCACCTCCAGTACGCCACACTCCAAATACAGCCCTTCAAGCCCCGCCCCTCGGCGGGGCTTTTTGTGCCTTCTCTCTCACTCCCCCGCCTCAAACCCCCTCAGCCTGAACGCCTTCCGATGCTCGCGCACCTCCGTCCCATCCGGCAGGTGCCCGCGCATGTAGTCCATCGCCCACGTTCCCCCGCCGCCCTCCTTCAGCTTCTGGATGTTCCCCGATCGCTTGGCAACAAAGTGCGTGAAGTCCTCCTTCAGCACCGGGTTGTCATCGATCTCCCGAATCTGCGGCACCACCTCCTCCGCGAGTTCCATCATCATCGGCACCAGCATGCAGACCGCGTCGCCCGCCTTGAAGAAGGCCTCGCCGCGCCGCATCACGCGCCAGTTCATCGTGAACGTGTACGGGGCCCAGTCCGTCTCGACGATCCCGTCCAGCGCCACCAGATTGTCTCGCGGCTCGTTCGCCGGCCCCCGCACCCACAGCCCAACGCCCTTTGACGTGCGAAAGAGCCACGGCAACGAGAACGTCACGATCCCCGAGCCAAAGTGGCTCGAGACCTGGTTCGCGCACGCCCCCGCATCCTCGGTGAACCGGATCTTGAGCCCCTCTGGCCGCACGGACCCGTCCCACGTCGCGACGAAGCTCAGCGGCGACCGCACCACCCAACCCGCCTGATTCGCCATCACCAGCGGCAGGCATCGATACGCGAACTTATCAGGCGTCGCATCCATCCAGGCCCGCCGTCCGGGCGCAGGCTCGATCACCCAGCCCGAATCAACGCCGACCTTGTACGCCGTCATCTGGACCGCCATGCCGCGTCTCCCTGAGCCCGTCCCGCAATCCACAGACAATTCCGATTCTCAACGCAACTCCAGCCCCCGCCGCCTGTACGATACCTAAGGAAGGCTCGGACACGCTCCGGGCCATCTAGGGATCGAGGCGGCACACACCGACCTCCCTTCCAGTTGGGACCTTGCGAGCCTTGCCCCGCGATGCCCACCACGCCGCCCACGCGGCGACTTCGGAAAGGAACCTGCCCAATGGCCAGCGTCTACACGATCAACGCCCCCCGCATCATCGCCAGCCTCTCGATCCTCCTCACATGCTCGGGCCTCGCCCTCGCTCAGGCCCAGCCCGCCGCAGCGCCCGCATCGGCACCCGGCGCGCCAGCCACTGCTTCCGCGGCGTCGCCCCAGGGCCAGCCCACACTCCGCCTCACCGGCAATCCCCAGCGTGACACGCTGATCCGCATGATGCGCCCCGTCACCATCAGCCTGAAGGACACCTCCCTCGAGGCCGCCCTTCGCTTCGTGACCGATGTCACAGGTGCCGACATCGAGATCATGTGGGCCGATGATCGCAACGCCACCGGTCTCGACAAGGAGCAGACCATCTCCCTCGAGTTCCAGCGTGGATCTGCACTCTCGCTCGTTGATCGCATCCTCGAGAAGGCTGGCGATTCTTCCGGCGCAGGCAGCAGCACCTGGCAGCTCAGCGAGTCTGGCTCGCTCCAGGTCGGCCCGCGCTCTCGCCTCAACCAGTGGAAGCGCGTCGTCCTCTACCCCATCAACGACCTCCTCCTCGAACTCCCCCGCTTCGGAAACGCCCCCGAGCTTGACCTGCAGAACGTTCTGCAGCAGTCCGGCCAGGGCGGCGGTGGCGGCGGCCAGAGCCCATTCAACGATCAGGACGAGGAGACCGACCCGCGCCGTCCCCTCACCGAGCGCGCAACCGAGATCGTCGAACTTCTTCAGCAACTCATAGAGCCCGAGCAGTGGGTCGACAACGGCGGCGAGGGCGGCTCAATGCGGTTCTTTCAGGGATCGCTGATCGTAAACGCCCCTGATTACATGCACCGCCAGCTCAACGGCTATCCCTTCTGGCCCAAGTCCTCGACGCGCGTCGCAAGCACCAACGGCCGCCGCTACGTCAGCCTCGGCATGGACGCTTCACTCGCCAAACTCGTCGGATTCGAGCAGTTCCCAGTCTCCGCCGTCACTGGCTCTGGTGAAATCGTCACCAGCAATCCGCCCGGCGGCAGGGCTCAGCCCACCACCCAGCCCGCTGGTCCCAAGTAGTCCTCGCAATCACGCTCAATCACGCTCAATCACGCACGCACGCTTCCGCAAGGCCCCGCTCAGGGGCCTTGTTCATTGACGGCATGGGACTCGCCGCGCGAATCGACCGCGAACGTGGAGTGATGTCGATTGCTCGCGCTGGCCGCCTTCACGCGTAGCGTGCCCCATGCCAACCGCCGCTGGAGATGAGATCGCGATGGTCGTCGCGATCGCGAACAACAACGTGATCGGGCACAACGGCCGCCTTCCTTGGAGCTTGCCCGCGGACCTGAAGTTCTTCCGTGACCTGACGCGCGACCACGTCGTGATCATGGGACGAAAGACCTTCGAATCCATCGGAAAACCGCTGGATCGCAGGGTCAACATCGTCCTCACACGCGACGCCACGTGGCAGCGCGAGGGCGTGCTCATCGCCACATCTTTCGACCAGGCGCTCGCGCTCGGCCCCATAGGAAAACGCCGCTTCATCATCGGAGGCGCAGACATCTACACCCACGCATGGGAACGCATCGACTCCGCCTTTGTCACGCGCATCCACGCGGATTTCCCGGGCGAAACGCGATTGCATCTGGATTTCTCGACGCTGCGATTGGCAAGCACACAACTCAGAGAGGCCGACGAGCGCAACTTGTGCCCGATGACCTTCGAGCGGTACGGCCGGGACGTCCACGTACAGGGATCAGGGCACAGCACATCGCTCAACATCCCCGAACAGGGGCGTCCCTGAGCCTTCCCACGGACAATTTCGGCCCTAGCGCAGCTTTAGTATGCGGATTAGTGACTTTGCCCAACCAGTCCCAATCATGCCCCAAACGATCCACTGAAAGTGCCCTAACTCATTGGCATTAAAGGGTCTACGCTCACGATTGTCGGGTGTTCAGGAAGGCCCTTTCGGCTGCACGGGAGAAGCAAATCACCAGTTTCAGCAGAATCATCTCTGAAATCTACTTGCAGTTGTCCGTGGCCGTGGTATCTTGTACGTGGGTCAGGAACGAGTCGTTCGTTTCTAGCGAGAAGAGGGATCGTCCCTTTCGTCCAACAGTGTTTGTGAGGAGATTGTTATGAAGAATGTGATTGCTACGCTCGTCGCCGTTGCTGGTGTTGCGGCTGCCGCCAACGCTGGCCTTGTGTCCTACAACGTCAGCACCGGTGGCGCCTTCGGCCCCTCGGCTGACGCCCTTCCCGGCCAGACCGTCACGGTGCGCGTTCGCATCGCTTACAACGGCACCGTCCCCGTCCACGCGTTCTCTGGCGTGAACCTGCAGCCCCTGCTCACCGGCAACTTCGGTGCGGCCGCTGGCAACGATTCGATCATCACCAACGCGAACAACTACGTCGGCGCCACCTCTGGTGCATTCCTGACCACTCCCCAGGGTACGGTCGATGGTGCTTTCGGTCAGTACGGTCGCGTCAACAGCTTCGGCGCTCAGGCCCTCTCGACCAACACCGCTCCCCGCGCCTTCTACGGCACCGGCACCGCCGCTGGCCTCGCCCGCATCGCTCAGGGCCGCACGAGCAACTGGATGGGCACCGGCACCGGCCTCAACAACAGCGCTGGCACGGGTGGCTTCAACCTGTCCCAGGCCAGCCCGAACCTTGTCCCCGGCTACCCTGTGAACCCCTTGGGTAACGGCGATGATGTGGGTGGCGAGTACGTGTTCCAGTTCGCCATCGTCGTCGGCGAGGGCTTCAACCGCTCCATCAGCATCTCGACCGCCACCTTCGGCGCCACGGTCGTTCCGATCACATGGTTCGCCAACGGCCAGAACTTCAACGAGACTCTCAACACCACGCTCAGCTCGTTCCCCGGCACGATCAACGTCATCCCCGCTCCTGCCTCCCTCGCCCTCATGGGCCTCGGTGGCCTGATCGTCGGCCGCCGCCGCCGCTAATCATCGCCGCGGCGACCCCCTCGGGTCTCTCCGCAGTGTATGATCCGGCTTGATCGGGAGGATCTCTCCCGCTGAATCGAACTTGACTCACTCGCCGCTGGGTAACCCCAGCGGCGAGTTTTCTTTTCCCCCCACCAACACGGTCCCGCCCTACTCAACAACTTGGCTCCACGCTCCGTACCAGACCCAAACTTCAAGCTACACTTTCATCGCACTTGCCTCCCTTGAATGGCCGATGATCCGTCTCGGAGAACGCCTCGATGCAGCCAGCCGCCCGCGACCACAGCCGAGACCTCGAGGCCCTGATCGTGGACATCCCCGACTTTCCCAAGCCGGGCATCGTCTTCAAGGATTTCACGCCGCTGCTCGCCGATCCGCGCGGGCTCGCGCTTGGCGTTGAACTCATGGCCAACCCGTACCGCGGCATGGGGATCGACCTCGTCGTCGGCGCCGAGTCGCGCGGCTTCATCTTCGGCACCGCCATCGCTCAGGCGCTCTCAACTGGTTTCATCCCGGTTCGCAAGGCTGGCAAACTGCCGCGGAAGGTCCGGGGACTCACGTACCAGCTCGAGTACGGCACGGACCGCCTCGAGATCCACGAGGACGCGATCAAGCCGGGTCAACGCGTGCTCGTGGTCGACGACCTGCTCGCCACCGGCGGCACGCTCGGTGCCTGCTGCGAACTCATGAAGTCCGCCTCGGCCACCATCGTGGGTATCACGGTCCTGATCGAGATCGCCGCGCTCGGCGGGCGCGCGAAGGTCAAGCCCTACGGCAACGTTCACGCGGTGCTGAACTATTGATCACTCGTAGGACGCCGCGACGTTGCATGACCTAGCCTTGCCCCGATGACCAAGCCAGATCCGGCAAGCCGTTCGTCCAAGGCCGGGCTCGAGACCGTTGAGCCCGTCGGTAAGCGCGTCCTCATCCGCAAGGATGATGACAAGAAGCAGACCAAGATGGGGATCCACCTCCCCGACAAGATCGAGATTCCCACGATCACCGGGCGTGTCGTCGCGGTCTCGGCGCAGGTGGAACGCGACATCGACTATCCAATCCGACGCTACGACCGCGTGCTCTTCAATCCCAAGCACGGCGTGCCCGTCGACTTCGAGGGGGATAATCGCCTGTGGGTGGTCCCGGTCGAGGACGTGGTCGCGGTTTTTCGTCGCGACGCGGGCGATGGTGAGCGCGCGTGACGGACTCGCTCGCCGAGCTCCTGTCCACGCTGCGCCGGCCGCTCGATGAGCTGCCGAATCCGCTTTATCTGCCGCCGCTTCATTCGTATCGCGGCACATGCGCGGCGATGGACGTCATGGTGACGCCTCCGGGCTCAAAGAGCCTGACGAATCGCGCGTTGCTGCTCGCAGCGCTCGCGCGCGGACACTCAACGCTGCGCGGAGCGCTGACCGACGCGGACGATGGCCGCCAGATGATCGGTGCGCTGCGCACGCTCGGAGCCACGATCACGCAGCGCGGCACGACGGTCGAGGTTGATGGTGTTGATGGACGATGGCACGTCGCAAGTGGCGGCGTGGCGCTCAACGTCAACAACGCGGGCACCGCCATGCGATTCCTCGTGGCGGCCGCGATGCTGAATCCGGATCCCTCAAGCCCGATCACGCTCGATGGCAACGCGCGGATGCGCGAGCGGCCCATCGGCGAGCTCGCAACACTGCTTGGAGCGCTCGGCGCACGCGTCGAGTCGCTCGGCGTGCGCGGCTATCCACCCTTGCAGATCTGGGGTCCATCAACCGATGCGCCGGCGCATCAGGGCGTGCTTGAGATTGGCCGCACGCGCTCGAGCCAGTTTGTCTCGGCGTTGCTGCTCGTTGCTCCCTGGATGGGCCGCGGGCTCGCGCTTGGGTTCACTGACGACATCACCAGCGAGTCGTACATCGAGATGACGACGGGGCTGCTGTCGCGGCTGGGTGCGCGGGTGCAGGTTGATCGCGCGGCACGGACGCTGACCGTTGGCGGCGGCGGCCTTGTTGGCTTTGATTTCGATATCGAGCCCGACGCGAGCGGCGCGACGTATCCATGGGCGATGGGCGCGGTGGTGCCGGGACTTTGCGTGCGCGTGCCAGGCTTGTCGCACCCATCGCTGCAGGGTGACGCGCGCTTTCCCTCGCTGCTGGCGGCGATGGGGGCGACGGTTTCGTCGTCGCCGATTGCAACGAGCGTGACCGGGCCATCGCAGTTGCGTGCCATCGACGCGGACTTGTCGCTGATGCCCGACGCGGCGATGACGCTCGCGGCGGCCGCGTGCTTTGCCGAAGGAACAACGACGATCCGCGGCCTGCGCACGCTGCGCGACAAGGAGACGGACCGTGTCGAGGCGACGCGCATCGAGCTGAGCAAGATCGGCGTTGATGTTCGTGTGGGAGTCGGAGGCGATGCGGATGCGCTGGTGATCACGCCGCCGCGGGGCGGTGTGTGTGCCGAGCGTGCCGAGCGAGTTGAGTTTGAAACCTACGACGATCATCGCATGGCGATGTCGCTCTCGCTGGTGGCGCTGCGCCGCCCGAACACGTGGATCCGAGATCCCGCGTGCGTGGGGAAGACCTATCCGGGATACTGGGCCGAGCTGTCGCGGTTGTACGAGGTGGCGGCGAAGGGAGACTGACCGTGCGTCACATCGTTCTGATCACCACCGGCGGCACGATCGAGAAGACCTACGACGAGGCCACGGGCTCGCTCGAGAATCGCCGCTCCATCGTGGGGCGCATGCTGCGTCGCGTGCGACTCGAAGAGACCTCGATCTCGCAGATCGAGCTGATGTCAAAGGACTCGCTGCTCATGACCGACGATGATCGCGCTCGCATCGTCGCGACGGTGCGGCTCGCCGTCGGCGGCATGCCCAGGCCAACGGGCGTCGTGATCCTGCACGGCACCGACACGCTCCAGGCAACGGGCGAGCGGCTGGCAACGGACCTTGGAATGCCAGCGTGCCCCGTGGTGCTCACGGGCGCGATGAGGCCCTTCGAGATGACGCGGAGCGACGCGCTCCAGAACCTGACCGAAGCAATCTTCGCGGCGGGCGTGCTCGCGCCCGGCGTGTACTGCGTGGCGCACGGGCGTGCGATGGCCTTCCCCGGCGTGGTGAAGGACCGTGAACGCGGGACGTTCGTCAAGCCTGCCTGATCGGCCGCGCCTCGATAGTCTGGGGCCGACGCGACAGCGTCCGAGATGGCAAAGCTATCGCACCGACCCTCCAACGATGTCGTTGTAATCGGCACGACCGCGCTGCGCGATCCGAGCGATGACATGGGCTATCGAGACCGGTTGATCTGATTTGGAATCGAGTCGGTGCTGCGCGGACGGCGCGCATCCGCGGGGCGATGTTGCCCGCGAACGAGACCGGAGGGACGAATCCTGATCGAACGAATCGAGAGCCGCAGACATGAATAAGGCCAGCCTCATCGGCATGTTGATCGGGTTTGGTGCCATGGGCTTTGTCTTCTTTGAGGTCTCGCACAGGCACCTCATGATGTTTTTCTCGCTGGAGGGCGTCTTGATGGTGGGATTCGGCTCCGTGAGCGTGACGTTCATGGCGATGCCGATGGACCGCATGATGCAGGTTCCGGGGTACATGAAGCGATTCCTGTTCGATAGCGGCATGAAGCCGATCCAGGTCATCGAGACGATGAACCTGCTGTCGGAGAAGGCTCGTCGCGAAGGGATCCTGGCACTGGAGAGCGAGGTGAGCAAGATCAAGGATCCGTTCCTGAGCGCTGGCCTCAAGATGGCAATCGACGGCGTGGAACCGGCCAACATCGAGCAGACGCTTCGGATGGAAGTGATGGCGATGACCGAGCGTCACAAGGCTGGCAAGAAGTTCTTCGATCTCATCAAGGTGTACGGACCTGGGTACGGGCTTGTTGGAACGCTGGTGGGACAGGTGGGCATGTTCGGCCAGCTCGCGAGCGCGGACATTGGTGCACTGGGGCACGCGCTGGGTATCGCGGTGGTGTCGACTATGTACGGCGCAGTCATCGCGAACGCGATCGCAGGCCCCATCGGCGACAAGCTGGGCCTGCGCAGCAGCGAGGAGATCCTCGCGCGAGAGATGATGGTGCAGGGGATTGTGTCGATCCAGTCGGGCGACAATCCGCGCGTCACGATGGACAAAATGCTGGCCTTCGTGCCGGGCTCATCACGCACGAAGTACAAGACCGCGGCGTAACAGCCGCGAAGGACCGATCGGCCACAGCTGAATCGAATTCGATCGCACACAGTTGAAGATGGACGCCTGAGCAGACCAAGTGTCAGACGAGCAGAAGGAACATGTCAGAGAGGGTGAAGCTCACGTCACCGGCGGGCACGGCGGTGGGCATGGTGGCGGCCATGAGGAGGCGCACGAGGGCGCGCCCGAGTGGCTTATTTCCTTCGCGGACAATGTCGCGCTCATGATGGGCTTCTTCGTGATCTCGCTCGCGATGAACATGGTCAAGCCCAATGCTGGCGGCATCGGCGGCTCGGATGCGATGGGCGGCAACCCCACCGACAGCATGCTGGACTTTGTCATCGCCGTGCGAGAAGGCTTCAAGAATTCGATCTCGATGGAGTCCAAGGATCCGCGTGAGCAGGTCTTCATCCGGCGCATCCTGGAGAAGAAGCAGGGTGATGCCGAGATGGTCGCTCCGGCAGGACGTCATTAGCAGCAGCAGTCGCAGCAGAATGGCACGATCGTGCGGCCCAGCGCGACGATGTCCTTTGAAGATGGCAGCGTGCTTCTGACGCAGGAGTCCCACGAGATCATCGCGAGCGCGGCCGAGCATCTGAAGGACCACCGCTGGATCGTCGAGGTGCGTGGGCACGCCTCGGCGTTTGAGTCGATGCAGAATCCGCAGCGCGGGTGGCAGCTCAGGTACGAGCGCGCGATGGCGGTGGCGAACGCGGTGGTCGAGGGTGGCATCACGTGGGAGACGATGCGAGTGAGCGCGATGGGGGATTCATCGCGGATTGTGCCGCGGGCGCGCGATCGGGAATCGGATCGGACCAATCAGCGCGTCGAGGTAATCGTGACCAACGGCACGATCGCGGCGGATCCGTACGCCAGGACGGATGACCAGTTGCCCGACGCATCGGATGCTGCGGACGAAGAGGCCGCGCCGCCGGTGGAACAGGGCGAAGAGCAGGGATATCGCCGTGACAGAGACGTGGTAGAGCCGTGGCGGAGTGGTACCAGCGCGGGCAGAGCCGCGCGTCCGTGCGGGCTGGGACCACGATGAC
>Ga0105049_10005844_pt1 | contig 14330 bp, 14 predicted proteins | sample MAT06_FD_78087 | JGI IMG/M metagenome (GOLD analysis project Ga0105049, IMG submission 78087) | Freshwater microbial communities from Lake Fryxell liftoff mats and glacier meltwater in Antarctica - MAT-06 | ecosystem: Environmental > Aquatic > Freshwater > Ice > Liftoff microbial mat | place...
GGCGCCACGCCCTCCACCACCGACCCCGACCCCGAATTCCTTATCCAACTCGCCGGCAGCTACCGCGCCAGCTACGTCGTGCTCCGCGGCAAGATAGCCCACTCCCGCGACGTCTATCCGTGGGATGACTATACCGTGATTGAGGCAGGTAACGGCAGGTAACGGCAGGTAACGGCAGGGAGAAGGAGGAAAAAGAAGACGCCTGCCTCCCCCTGTCTTCCCCTGCCGTTCGCTGCCTCTCCCTGTCGTTCCCTGTTTCTCCCCGCCGTCAAAAATCCTTCATCGGCGAGCTCGCGCTTGCATAGGCGCGCTTCTCCATGCGGCCCGCGAGGAAGGCGGTGCGGCCCGCGCGTGTGGCGTCGCGGCAGGCGGCGGCCATGGCGACGGGGTTTCCGGATTTGGCGATGGCGGTGTTGAGGAGGATGCCGTCGATGCCGAGTTCCATCGCCAGCGCGCAGTCGCTCGCCGTCCCCACGCCCGCGTCCACGACCACAGGCACGCTCAGCAATTCCTTGATGATGCGGATGTTCCCCGGATTCAGGATGCCGCGCCCGCTCCCGATCGGCGAGCCCAGCGGCATCACCACCGCGGCGCCCGCCTGTTCAAGGCGCTGGCACAGCACGATGTCGTCGCTGCAATAGGCCATCACCGTCCAGCCCTCCCCGGCAAGCCGCCGCGTCGCCTCCAGAGTCCCGATGGGGCACGGCATCAGCGTCCTCTCGTCGCCGATCACCTCGATCTTGATGAGCTTTGGGAGTTCCAGCTCCAGTGTCAGTTCCGCGATCTTCAGCGCGTCGTCCACCGTATAGCACCCCGCCGTGTTTGGGAGGATGTGCATGCGCTGGGTATCGATGAAGTTCAGGATGTTGTTGGCGGGATTCTTCATGTCCACGCGGCGGAGCGCCACCGTCACCATCTGGGAAGCCGACGCGCGGTGTGCCGCCTGCATCGTGGGAAAGTCGGGAAACTTCCCCGTGCCGACGATCATTCGGGAGTGAAGGCTGTAAGGCCCGAACTCCAGCGGCCCGTCCGCGATCGTCGAATCGGGGCTGGTTGGCAGCGGCTGGGGAGCGTCGTTCATGGGGCGGAATCCGGGGGGCGAGGCGCGGGGGACGTCAGCCCCCGCCCACCATCGCGATGATCTCGATTTTGTCACCCTCGCGCAGCGCCGTCGCCCCGCGGTCGGGTCGGCGGACGATTTCGCCATTTACCATCGTGGCGCAACGGCGTTCATGGAGGCCCAGTTCCTCCAGCAGGCCGCCAAGGCTCCCCGCCGCGGTCGTTTTCGGCTCGTCGTTGACGGATATCGCGAGTGGACCGCTCATGGTCTTGACCTGTTCCATCCCCGCACCCTCCTATTCTCCCCGCATCGGCAGCAATACGACTTCACCAGCGAGGCTTTGCAATGAAACCGGACTACGGCGTGGCGGTCAAGGTGGGCATCTTCTTCACCATCGCGGTGTTGATCGCGCTGGGGCTCAGCCTTCAGGTCGGTCGCAGTTCCTGGTTCTCCAAGCAATACACGCTGGAGGCCCGGTTCGTCCGCGCCCCCTCCGTGGAGGCTGGCACCAAGGTCACCCTTCGCGGATTCCCCGTGGGCACGGTCGGGTCGCTCGATTGGGAACCCGCCACCAGCCGCATTCGTGCGGTACTCAACATCAAATCGCAGTATGAAATTCCCTCCAACGCCGTCGCCCGTGTCCAGTCCAGCAGCTTCCTCGGTGGTTCCGTCATCGACATCGCTCTGGACCCCGAGCAGACCGTGGGGCCCGCCCTTGCGGACGGGGGCGAGATCACCACCCGCGAGGTTCCCGGTATCGAGGAGGTCCTCTCCACCGTCGGAGACCTCAGCCGCGACACCCAGGAACTTATCCAGAACCTGAACCGCAATCAGGAGACGACCCTGGCCAAGGTCAACGAGGTGATCGAGGAAAACCGCGAGTACATCAGGGCGACCAGCGAATCTTTCTCGAAGGCAGGCCCCAAGCTCGAGCTGCTTTCCGACCGCCTCAACGAGATGACCGAATTCATGAAGAGCGGCGAGGGCACCATCGGCGCACTCTACGCCAACAAGGACCTCTATGATCAAATGGTCCAGGTTTCCGAGGACGCCAAGGAAATCACCGCCCAGATCAAGTCCGGCAGCGGCGATCTTGGGGCCCTTATCTATGGGGACCAACTCGCCGCCGACGCCAAAAAGGTCATGGCCGACCTCCAAAGCGCCGCGACCGAGGTTCAGGGCGCCGTCAGCGAGAACCGGGAAAGCATGAAGAGCCTCTTCGCCTCGCTCTCCGACGCCGGCCCCCGGATCGACAAGGCCATCTCGAACTTCAACGAGGTCTCCGAGAAGATTAACGCCGGGGAGGGAACCCTCGGCAAGCTAGTCAACGACCCCAGCCTCTACAACGACGCCAAGTCCACCATGAACCAAGTGGGCGAAAGCTTCGAGAACAGCGAGGAGCAGGGGGTATTCCGTAGCTTCCTCGGCCTTCTGTTCGGAGCGCTCATTTGACCCACCCGGGAACTTCGGAAAGTTTTTCCCTTCAAGGGTCTAACATCCCCTTGCGCTCCCGGGCCCTTCCCTTTGACATGCGTGTCGAAACCATAGGGCACTTCCGGTGCCGACCCGTTGTGGGTGCCAGTGGCGCCATGGGTCGCGGGATGCCAGCAGCGGCCAGCGTCGTGCAACTCCCCCCACGCCTGCGGAGACGGAACGCAACATGGTGATGCCATCGGAGATTCTCCAGATGGAGCGCGACTTCCTGTCCGGGAAGAACCCTCTCGCCTACCTTCCGCTCTGCCAAGCCCTTCGCCGCCAGAATAACTTCAGCCGAGCCCTCGACCTTTGCCTCCGGGGCCTTGCCGGCGACCCCGATTCCGTCGCCGGACGAACGCTTCACGCCCGCCTTCTGGCTGACCTTGGGCGCTACGAGGAAGGCCTTCGCGAGATCGCCCGCGTCGAGCCCATGGCCCCCGACGCGATGGGCCTTCTCGGCGAAAAAGCCCGCATCCTCATCCGTCTGCGCCGCCTCGACGAGGCCCGCGCGGTCCTCGCCATCCTCAATCGCCGCAATCCGCTCGCGCCCGATGTTCAGGTCCTCAACGACGCCCTCCGCCAATCCGAACGTACCCAACCCCGGGGCACCGGCTCCAGCAGTGCCGACGCCGTCCCCCGCATTGTCCGCCGGTCCTCCGCCGAGATTCTGGCGGACCTGCTCAAGGAAATGCGCTCCCTCGTCAAGATCGTCGGCGGCGCAGTCATCCCGCTTGGCGTTGGCGATCCTGCTGTGGAGGGCCGTGTCGAGCACGCCGAGCTTGCGCTTGACTACTATCGCGACGTTACCGCGGCCAGCAAGGACCTGGAAATCGGGCGAATGCGCATGGGCTTCCTCGAAACCGAGCAGGTCCAGCTTATTGTGCTTGTCCGTGGCAAGGCCCTCGTGGCTATTTCCTTCGAGCCGATGGCGAATTTTGGTAAAGTCTACCACCGCTTTGCGTTTGCAGTGGACCGGTTGCTGCCAGAGTCCAGTGCGAGCTAATTCCCCAGGGACCAGGGTCATCCGATGACGAGTTTCGACAAGAACCTGCTGCTCCTTCTGGTCACGATCCTGTCGCTGGTCGCGGTGGCCGCTGGGCTTTCCGGCGCGCGCCCCATCTTCGAGTTGAACCTCTCCTCCGTCGCCATCGTCGTCGGCGTCGAGTTTCTGGTTTACTTCATCGCCTCCATGGCCATGAACCAGCGCGCCACCGTCGGCATGGCGCTCGGATCCGCCGTGGCCTTCGTCATCCTCCGGTGCATATGCTCGCTCATCGGCGGCGCGGCATTCGGTATTTTTGCCGAGGCCTCCGATGGCTTCAATCCCGCGCTGGCATGGCTCAATCCCGTCGCCGCCGCCATTCAGGTCTTCACGGTGCTCGTCACCGGCCCCTACATTCTCGCCATCACGTTTCCCGACTTGATCGGCAAGGACGCGGCCCGGTCGCTTCGCGGCGGCCCCGCCGCGCCAAGCGTCTCCTCTTCGCGCTCAAGCGTCGCCATGCTGGGTTCGCTCGAGACCTCGCCCACGGGCGGCTTCATCCAGGTCTTCTCCTACGAGGAACTTACCGGCGTCATCCGCAAGAGCCCGGGCCTCGAAGGCTTCGTCATCTACAACGAGGAAGGGCTGGTCGTCTGGAAGGACATCCCGATGAAGATCGACGTGGACGCCCTTGCCGCCCGTATCATGTCCGGCGGCACCCAGCTCGGCAGGGTGGTGCTCGATTCCGGCCTTTCCCGCCTGCGCCGCATCGCCATCGAAAGCCGCGACCACCACATCCTGAGCACCACCCTCAACCAGTCCTTCGGCATGATCATCATCTTCAGCAGCCGCACCCAGCAGGACGAGATGTTCACGCGCATCTCGATACTTTCCAAAACCGCGCGCGAGTTTCTCCAGTGGAAGTACCCGTCCCTGCCGCTGGCGACGGGGATGTCGCGGGACCGCATTGCCCTGGACATGGTTTGACAACGTAGCGTTTCGCAACCGACGAATCCCCCGCGCGGGGACGCAAGGAGCCTCTCTCAATGGACCGCATACTGGCCGAGCTTAACAAAACACCCAACGTGGTCGGATCGTTCGTTGTCGGCTCCGACGGAATCATCGTCGCCAGCGACTTCGCCACCGAGCTCAACGACGAGGTGATGGGGGCCCTGACTTCCTCCATCATCAATTCCACCGAGAAGGCCACCAAGAAAATGGAGCAGGGCGAGCTTCGCTCCTTCATCGTGGAGACCGACTCCAACAAGATGTTCTTCAACTCGACCCGCTCCGGTTTCCTGGTCTGCGTCTCCACCCCGGACGCCAATCTGGGCCTCATCCGCGTCGAGATGAAGACCGCCTCGGAGAAACTCGACAACGCCGTCGGCATGCGCTGATCCCCGCACGGGACGGCGACACCTTACATCCGAAGGACCCGAACAGACTCCATGGCAACCCTCAATTACGCTTTCAAGGAACTCTCCTGCAAGATCGTCTATTATGGCTGCGGCCTTTGTGGAAAAACCACGAACCTCATCCATATCCACAAGACGGTCCCCCAGAAGTTCCGTGGCGAGCTTGTATCCCTCGCCACCGAGCAGGACCGCACCCTGTTCTTCGACTTCCTCCCCCTCGACCTTGGAGAGGTGAAGGGCTTCAAGACCAAGTTCCAGCTCTACACCGTCCCCGGCCAGGTTTACTACAATGCCACCCGAAAGCTCGTCCTTCGCGGCGTGGACGGCCTTGTCTTTGTCGCCGACAGCCAGAAGGACCGCCTTCAGGAAAACATCGATTCCCTCGAGAACCTGAAGCAGAACCTCGCCGAGTACGGCTACCGGCTGCAAACCGGCCCGTCGGACTTCGAGGGCATCCCCTGGGTGATCCAATACAACAAGCGCGACATGCCCCAGGTCTCCGAACTTGAGGACATGCAGGTCGCCATGAACCCCAACCGCGTCCCCCACTTCGAGGCCGTCGCCGTCAACGGCAACGGCGTCAAGGATACGCTCAAGGGCATCTCTTCCCTCGTCATCAAGAAGCTCAACGCCGACCCCACCGGAGTCGGCGGCACTGCGGAACCCAAGAAGGAATCCAAGCCCGTCGCCGCAGCCGCCACGCCCTCGTCCAAGGCACCGGTCGCGGAGGACTATTCCGCGATGAACGAGGACGACTTGGCGAAGGAGTTGGCGGAGGAGCCGAAGTCAAAGTCGGCCGCCGCTGCCTCATCGACGCCCGCCATGTCCCGGCCCAAGCCCGCCGCCCCGGCTCCCGTCGCGGAAGCACCCGCCGCCCATGCCGGAATGCCCGTCCTCAACGTCGTCCAAAAGGGCGGCGCCCGTGTCCGCGGCCTCGGCTTCGGAAGCTCGAACCTCACGCTGGCCAACATGGCCGGCGGCGACGCGGACCTCTACCAGTTGACGGGCAAGGTCTCCTTCCTGGGCATCTTCGGCTCGACGTGGAGCCGTCGCTTGCGCTTCACCGGAACCGAGGAAAAGGCCTACGGCGGAGTCGTCTCGAAGTTCTTCAAGTTTCTCTCAGACGATGGCACCGACCCCTCACTGGAAGTCTATGTGAAGGACGATTTCGACAAACCCCTGTTCGTGAATTACCTCGGTAAGTTCGGCGAAGTGAAGATCGTACCCCCGGGCAAGGCACCCCTTGCCTGAGCGGCCGAAGGCGCAAGAAAGGAATTGAGTAATGGCGAACCAGCCTCTAATCCTGACCAAGACCGAGATCACCCAGATCCACCGGGCGCTCCTGCAGATGCTTAAGCAGTCCGAGGCCAAGTGCGCGATGCTCGTCGATGCCGACGGCAAGTGCCTCGCCAAGAAGGGATTCACCTCGAACATCGACACCGATGCCCTCGCCGCCCTGATCGCCGGTTCCTTCTCGTCCACCCGCGCCATGGCCAAGCTCGTGGGGGAAACGGACTTCTCCGTGCTCTTCCACCAGGGCACCCGCGACCACATCCACAACATCCTCGTTGATACCAACACCATCCTGACCGTGATCTTCGACGACCGCACCACCATCGGCATGGTTCGCCTCTACTCCAAGGAGAGCGCCAAGGCGCTCAAGGAAACCATCGAGGTCGCCCGTACCAAGAAGATGCCGATGGACAAGAAGCTGGCCATCGAGAAGGACGTCGAGGACCAACTCGACAACCTCTTCAAGGAAGAGTAGCCCCACCCCGCCCCCACAGCGGTAACCGAACCGGATTGCGACCCCCACACACCGAACCGAAACGCAAATGCAGGGTAATCTCAAACAGATCCAGCTCCCCGAAGTGCTCCAGTTCATCAGCATGGGCAAGAGCACCGGCCTCCTGACGATTCGCGACCCCAAGGGGAACGAGATCACCTTGATGATCGCCTCGGGGCGCATCATCAACTCCAGTGCTCTCGACCGCCGCCGCCGTCTCGGCGAGCTCCTCGTCCAGCGCGGCATCCTCAAGCGCAGCGTCCTCTCCCAGATTCTCACTCTCCAGCGCACGATCGAGTCCGACAAGCGCCTCGGCCAGATCCTCGTGGAGCGCGACTACATTCAGGAATCCACCATCCGCGAGGTTCTGCACCTCCAACTCGAAGAAGAAATCTGGAACCTCTTCGGACTCGATTCCGGCGAGTTCAAGTTCGACCACTGCGAGGAGTCCAAGCTCGGCGAGGCCCTCGTCCATATCGAGATCGATCCCCTCCTCATCGAGGGCACCCGCCGCCAGGACGAGTGGCGCAAGATTTCCCGCACCATCCCCGGCGACCGTGTCATCCCCACCCTCAAGGGGAACGTCCGCATCAGCGACCGGAAGGATAAGCTGCGCTTCAGCCCATCGGAATGGAAAGTCCTCGCCCAGATCAACGGGCGCACATCCATCAAGGGCGTCGTCAACCGTGCCTCCATGGGCCGTTTCGAGGTGTACCGCATCGTCGCCGAGCTCGTGGATCGCGGACTTGTCACAATCCGCGAGGTTGACCGAAACAGCGTCGAGAGTGCCCCCATGCTTTCCGCCGCCCAAACCAGTGGCGCGCACCCCATGACCACCGCCAAGACGGGTGGCGGGCTTTTTTCCATGCTTACGGGCTCGGGGCCGTCCCGCCGCGACGACCGCGCGGAGAAACTCGCGTGCGTTTCCCCCATCGGCGCCCTCTCACATCTGGTCAATCGTCAGGTGGAGACCATTCCCCCCCCCCGCAGCGGAGAGAACGATTCGCGCCTCCTCGCCGACATCTGGGCCGATCAGGCCAGTATCTATACCAAGGCCGACCTGATCAAGGTTGATCGCGGCGCGCTCAACGCCGATCTGGCCGAAAGCTACCTGCGCCTCTTCGAATTCGGCGAGGCCGTTCAGGATTGCTACGAAGACTCCCTCGAGGCGCTCATTCACACCGTTGACGCGCTCTACAGGATTTCCGTCGCCCGGCAGGGCGACAAGGCCGCCGCGCGCGCCATCAAGGAACTGCTCGACGACCTCGCGCCCCGCATCACCGTGACGTATGCCCGCGAATTCAAGATCGAGGAACGTATTCCGGCAACCCTCAAGATCGCCGCCTGACCGCGGAGTATCCGGGAAGCCCCAAAGCGAGAGGATGGACTTCATGCCTGGCGAAAGAGTACTTCTGGTGGATTCCTCCGCGGCCGTGGTCGACATGGGCAAGGCCGTGCTCGAGGAGAATGGCTACAAGGTCACCACCGCCAGCAATGGCGTGGCCGCCCTTTCCCACCCCGACCTCCAGAACTTCAACCTGATCATTGTCGAGTCCCGGCTCGACGGCGTCGATGGACTGGAAACCGCCTCTCAGATCCGCACCGACGCGGAGACCTTCGGAATTCCCGTCCTCCTCCTCGTCCCCGACGATGAAATCGAACATCGCGCCAGCCAGTCCCTGCGCGGCGCCAACGGATTCCTCGGCAAGCCCTTCAGCCCCTCCCACCTTGTGATCAAGGCCAAGGAAACCCTCGAGGAGCAGCGCCTCAAGGCCGTCTCCCACCAGTACCTCGAGGCCTCCGCCGACCATCACATGCAGGAACTCGCGGAGCAGAAGATTCAGCAGGCCGTCGAGAAGAAGATCCAGATCATCGTCGAGCGCGCGATCCAGTCGATCGTCTCCATCATCGACCAGCGCGCCAAGAAGGAGGTCGATGCCCGCGTCACCGCCCTCGTCTCCGAAAAGGAGCAGGAACTCGTCCGCATCACCGTCCAGGAAGTCGCCAAGTCCATGGTCGAGAAGATGGCCGAGAAAAAGGTCGCCGAGGCCATCGACGCCGTCCTGATGGAAACCACCGAGAAGACCATCAAGCGCGCCGCCGACTCCATGCTCCCCTCGCTCGTCCGCGAGCGCGTCAAGGAGTCCGTCGAGAACATCCTCCCGCGCGAGGTTCAGATAAAGGTCGAGAAGGCCACCCAGGAGAAGATGACCGAGTTTGGCGAGGCCCTCATCAACGTCATCAACATCGAGGCCAAGAAGGCCATCCCCCTCATCGCCAAGGAAAAGCTCCCCGAGATCGCCGAGCGCCAAGTCACCGTCGCCTGCGAACAGCGCATCCCCCAGCTCGTCACCGCCGAAGCCCGCGGCGCCGTCGCCAACGAACTCAACATGCGCGTGAAGCCCCTCATGGACCAGGAATCCAAGCGCATCAAGAACGTCGTCCTCATCTGGGTCTTCGCCCTCGCCATCCTCATGTGCATCCTCGTCGTCGTCCTGATGCTCATGCTTCCCCGACTCACTGCACAGGGCTAACGGCAGGAAAAAACAGCTAACGGCAGGGAGAATCGGCTAACGGCATTGAAAAGCAGGATTCTCCACCCTGCCGTTACCTACCTCAACCCTGCCTCTCCCTATTGTCACCTGCCTCTCCCTGCCATTTCCTGTCTCACTCCTTCGATCTCCACGCTGTCCACGATCGCCAGAATCGCCGCGTCCAACGGGCGATTCTTGACCTGAGTTCCCATGCGCGCCGAAGACCCCGTCACCACCAGCACATACTCACCCCGCCCGGCGCCGATTCCGTCGGCGGCCACTGTATAGACATCCAGTTCCTTCATGTCGGGATTCACATGTCTCACCACCAGGAGCTTAAGCCCCTCCAGATTCACGTCCTTGCTCGTGGAGACAACCGTACCGACAACGCGACCGAGAACCATGGAGACATCCTCCGGGAGTTCCCCCACCGATACCTACCCCCCGCCCCCGTGTCACGCCGTTTCCCCTCCGTTCCCCTGCTTTTCTCTACCTCTTCCTGTCTTTCCCTGCCGTTCCCCTTGCCGTTCACCCGGCCATTGCCCCATACCTCCATTATGAAAGTCCCGGGAAGGGACAGCAGCACGGAGCCACCACGCATGCTTCCGCAGATCGACACCATATCGCATCCCGTCTCCCGCCGCGATTATCCGTCTCTCCTTTGCGGAGCCATCGCCCCGCTCTTCACGCCCGAACGGCTCGACGGCCGCATCGACTACGAGGGGCTCCAGTCCCTCGCCGACCACCTCTGCCGCCAATCCGCCGTCAGCGCCCTTCTCATCCGCACCGGCGAAGGCCGCATGTGGTCCTACTCCCTGGAGGAGGCCCGTCAGGCCATCCAGTGCGTCCTCGACGTCGCCCGCCACCGCAAGCCCGTCATCGCCGGCACCGCCGGAATCTGGACCGGAGAGTGCAGCGACTCCCCCCGCCCCGCCGTCTATTACCGCCGCGCCGTCGAACTCAGCGAGTGGGCCCTCGCCAGCGGAGCCGCCGCCGTCCTCCAGCCCGTTCCCGCGTTTCTGACCGGCGGCTATGACTATACGCCGCAGGACCGCATACTCCGCTTCTTCGAGGACCTCGCCCAGTCCGTCAACGGACCCATCGTCATCTACAATCAGGAACACCTGCCCGAGGGCCACGCCCTCCTCCCCGAATCCCTCGCCCGCCTCAGCCAGCACCGCCAGTTCGTCGGCGCCATCTACTACACCCACGACTCAAGCATCCTCGCCGAACTCGTCCGCTGCTGCCACCCCCGCTTCAGCGTCGTCAGCGGCTACGACAGCCTCGCCATTCCCGCATTCATGGGCGGCGCCACCTCCAGCGCGGGCACCCTCGCCACCCTCCTCCCCGAAGTCATCGACACCGCCTGGCGCTCCCTCGCCACCCCCGACCTCTCCGTGGCCTGGCGCGCCCAAACCGACCTCCTCAAGATTCGCGAGATGCTGGCCCCCTACCAGGGGCCCGACATCGGCTGCGCCGTCCTCGCGCGCCAGGGCCTCCACATGGCCCCGCGCTCCCGCGCCGCCGGACGGCAACCCCTCCGCATCGACATCGAGCGCGTCTCCCGCGAGATCGGCCACATACGCGCCGCCTACGGCTAACCCCCCGCGCCCCGCTGTTGACGCCGTTGACCGCCACTAACACCGTCAACACCGTCAACACGGTCAGCACCGTCACAAAAAGCAAGGCCCCCCCACGGTGACCCTCCGCCGCCGCCTACGCCACACGCGCCTCTGGCAAGCCCTCCGCCCCGCGGTGTGGGAACTCCGTCGCCTCAGCCACCCGGATGGCCGGGCCATCATGCTCAACGGAATTTGCAGAATGCGGGTCGGTCCCGGAGTGAACCTCAGCCACCCCACGCGGCCGCGCTACGAGCCCGCATACTTCCGCGCCTTCTGGAAGGCCCTTCGCCCCGGCATGACCGTCTTCGACATCGGCGCCAACCAGGGGCTCTTCGCGATTCCCGCCGGGCTTCGCGTCGGGCACACGGGGCGTATATACGCCTTCGAGCCCGCCCCCGCCGCACAGCTCGTGCTTCAGGAGCAGATCCGCCTCAACCACCTCCACCGCGTCGTCCACCCCGTCGCGTCGATTTGTGGCGCCGAGCGCGGAATCCGCGCCCTGCACGTGGCAAGCAGCGCCGTCGGTTGGGCATCCGCCGCCGAGGCCGCCCCCGGCACGCAGTCCCTCCTCCTCCCCGTGGTCACCCTCGACGACTTCGCCCGGCGGGTTTCCGCCGCCCCCGACGTCATCAAGATCGACGCCGAGGGAATGGAGGCCGAGGTGCTTCAGGGCGCGGCCGGCTTGCTGTCCTCCGCCCGCCCGCCCATCGTCTTCTGCGCCGTCCACCCGGGCTGCGGAGAGGCGATCGCGGAACTCGCGCGGCGACACCGCTACGCCGTCCATCGACCCGGTGGGAAACCGGTGTCGCAACTCGCGCCCGGCGAGTATATCCTTGTCCCAAGCGGGAGTACCTTGTGAAGCCGCTGCGGATCGCCTTTCTCTGCAGCGAGTACCCTCCCGATGCGCACGGGGGGATCGGAACCGCCACCCGCGAACTGGCCCAGGGCCTTGCCGCCCGCGGCCACCGGGTCTGGGTGATCGGCCACTCCGTCCGCACCGTGCGCGAATTCGATGGGCCCGTGCGCGTCCTGCGGCTGGGGGGAAGGCCCACCGCAAACCCACGCATGGGTGCGGTGCTTGACCGTTGGAATCTCTCGCGCACCGTGCGGGCCTTTTGCCGCCGGGCACGTATAGACATCTTGGAGGTTCCCGACTGGATGGGGGAGTCGGCGTTCCTCTCCATTCCCACGCCTCCCCGATGCCCCGTCGTGATTCGGTATCACGGGGCCCAAACCACGCTCGCCCGCCTGCGCGGAGCCAGTGCAACCACCCTCACGCGCCTCCTCGAGGCGCGCGCCATCCGCCATGCCACCCACCGCGTCGCTCCCTCGCGCTTCATCGAGGCCGCCACACGCGCCGCCTTCCCCGGAACGCCACCCGCCGACTCCGTCATTCCCAACGGTATAGACACATCCCTGTTTCGGCCAGTCCCCGGCATCGTGCGCGATCAAAACCGCGTTCTCTACGTCGGGCGTCTCAGTGAGAAGAAGGGTGCCACGACCCTCGCCGCGATCCTTCCCCTTATCCTCGAACGCGACCCGCAGGCCCACCTGCACATCGTGGGAGAAAACCTCGGCGGCGCACCGCTGGAGAACCGGTTCCGCCGCAGTCTCTCAGCCGACGCGAACGCACGCCTGAACTTCCGCGGCGCCCGGCCCCATGCGGATCTTCCCGCGATCTACTCCGCCGCTACCTGCCTTCTTCTCCCCAATCGCGCCGAGTCCTTCGGCCTCGCCGCCATCGAGGCCATGGCCTGCGGCTGCATCCCCATCGTCGCCCAGCACAGCGGCCCCGCCGAACTCATCCGCCACGGTGCCACCGGATATACAGCCTCCGCCGAACGCCCGCGCGAGTTTGCGATCTGCGCGCTTCGGCTCCTCGGCGACTCGGCCACCGCCGCGAGGATGCGCCCCCATGCCATCGGGGACGCGGTCTCCACCTACGGCCGCGAAGCCATCCTCGCAGCCAACGAGTCCTTCTACGCCGGATGCCTCCGCCCATGACCGCGAAGCCATCCCTCTCCAGAGAAGTCGTCGCCAACTCCGCGTGGCTCGGCGTCATGTTCGCCTTCGGCATGGCATCCGGAGCTGTCTCCACGCTGCTCCTCGCCCGGATCCTCTCCACCGAGCAACTAGGTATATACGGAGGCATGGTGCGCGCCTACTCGTGGCTATGCGCCTTCGGGGTGTTCCTCCTGCCGCCCGTCCTCGTCCGCTACGTTGGCGAGCTGCGCGGCGCGGGAGCCATGCGTCAGGCTCGACTCCTCCTCGCCGCGTGCCTGCGGATTCAGTCGTTCATTGCCATCCTCGTGGTCATTCTGGGGTTCCCGGTCCTCCTCGCTTCCAACCTCGTGCTTGGAATCGACCACACGACCGCCGCTCTTCTCGTGGTGGCATTCGTTGCCTACGCATTCGGGCAGCTCTACGATGCGTGGCTGCGCGGCACCGGCGACTTCTCCCGCCTCGCCATCGCCAGCGGACTCGGCTCGGCGCTGCGCATCGTCGCGATCGGTGTCCTCTGGATCAGCGGCGCCACCGTGCCGCTCGCCCTCTTCGTCCTGCTCCTTGGCAACGCAGCCTTTCTCGGATTCGCATGGTGGTTCTCCCGCCCCGTCGCCACAGACGATCCGCGGCGTGGCAGGGTGGAGGTCCGCGGCCTCCGCAAGCGCCTCGCCGACTACGCCGCCAACATGGGCGTCGCGGGGTTCCTCTCGCTCGTGATCTGGAACTACATCGAGGTCTTTCTCCTCGCGGGATTTCAAACCGACGCATCCCTCCTCGCGCACGAACTCGCCCTCTATACCACCGCCATCGCCATCGCCGCGCTCCCCATGCGCGTTGGAAAGACGATCAGCGGCGCCCTCCTTCCCACCTTCTCCGCCCTCTACGGAGCCAAGGACCACACGCGCATCAGGCGCGGCTATTTCCAAGCCACGATCCTCGCCACCGCCAGCGGTGGCTTCTTCTCCATCCTCCTTCTTGCCAATGTCGCGCCCGCGTTTCGGCTGCTCTTTCCAGAGAGTCTCCACGCCGCAGTCCCCCTCCTTCACCTCCTGCTGATCCCATCCATCTTTCTCGCCATCAACCACGCCGGCGGCGCGCTCCAGCTCGCGCTGGAGGGACACCGCTACGCCCTTGCCGCGATCGCCACGCTCGCCTGCGTCAACATCGCGCTCGACATTGCCCTGATCCCCGATCACGGAGCCATTGGCGCCGCCACCGTCAATGCCATCGTCCAGAGCGCCGCCGTCTGCTCCACTATCGTATATATCGCCTTTCGGCGACGCATCGGCTTTCCCTTCCGCCGCATGGCATTGCTCCTCGCCACACAGGCCTTTGCCGTATCGCCGGGTCCCATAGCATCCTTTGCTGGGGCGAGCGACTCCGCCGCGCTCGCCATCGGACTCGGCACTTCCCTCCTCGCCTACATCGCGCTCCTTCGTTTCACGCCAATA
>Ga0105049_10005845_pt1 | contig 14329 bp, 11 predicted proteins | sample MAT06_FD_78087 | JGI IMG/M metagenome (GOLD analysis project Ga0105049, IMG submission 78087) | Freshwater microbial communities from Lake Fryxell liftoff mats and glacier meltwater in Antarctica - MAT-06 | ecosystem: Environmental > Aquatic > Freshwater > Ice > Liftoff microbial mat | place...
ACCGCGCCCTGCGCGCCCTGCGCGCCGTCGCGCCGCAACAGCTCCGTGCGCAGACGCATGTCTGACTGCGGTGGCAATCCGTCGTAGCGTACGATGTCGCGCTCTTCCAGCAACGCAGCGATCGCCGCGCCCAGCGGCAAGGCGTTGCGTGCGGCCGCCGTGAGTACCAAGTGCGCCAATCGTGGCTGCAACGGCAGCGCCGCCATGCGACGACCATGCGCGGTAATACGACCGGCGTCATCGAGCGCGCCGAGCTGCGACAACAGAGTGCGTGCCTGCGCGAACGGACCCGCCCGCGGCACATCCAGCCACCGCAGCGTGATTGGATCACTGATTCCCGCGTCAGCGAGTTCGAGTGCCAGCGACGACAGGTCGGCGTCTACGATTTCGGGACGTGTGCTGGGCAGCAGTGTGTGGTCCTCGTGCTGATCCCACAACCGATAGCTCACCCCTGGCGCCGTACGTCCGGCGCGCCCGCGACGCTGATCAGCCGACGCCCGGCTCACGCGCACCGTGTGCAATCGCGTCAGTCCCGCCGACGCATCGTAGCGCGGCACGCGCGACAACCCGCAATCCACCACCACGCGCACACCGGCCACCGTGAGGCTCGTTTCGGCCACGCTCGTGCTCAGCACGACCTTCCGCGTGCCTGGCTGCGCGAGCGCGAGTGCCGTGTCCTGTTCGGCCAGCGGCATGCTGCCATGCAACGTATGCACGCGCACCCCGGTCATCACATCGCCGGTGAGACGCTCGGCCACGCGACGCTGTTCGCCAGCGCCCGGCAAGAACACCAGCACATCACCGGCGTTGGACTCGAGCGCTTCGCGAACTACGCGGGCCGCAGTAGCCTCGATCCGCTCGTCGCGACGCGGCGCGCGATAGTGCGTCTCGATGGAAAACAGGCGGCCCTCGCTGCGTAGCACCGGCGCCGGCCCGCCCTCGTCGGCCAACAACGCCGACACCGCCACACCATCCAGCGTCGCCGACATGACCAGCACACGGAGCTCTTCGCGCAGATGCCGCTGCGTTTCAAGCACCAGCGCCAGCCCGAGGTCGGCGTGCAGCGACCGCTCGTGAAACTCGTCGAAGATCACCAGCCCGATATCTTCGAGCGCCGCATCGCTGCTCAGCATGCGCGCCAGTACGCCCTCGGTCACGACTTCGATCCGCGTGCGCTTCGAGATGCGCGTCTCCCCGCGCACACGATAGCCCACCGTTTGCCCAACGTCTTCGCCGAGGATCGACGCCATGTAGGAGGCCGCGGCGCGCGCCGCGAGCCGCCGTGGCTCCAGCATCACCAGCTTCGCACCCGCCAGCCATGGCTCGTGCATCAGGGCGAGCGGCACGCGCGTGGTCTTGCCGGCACCCGGTGGCGCCTCGAGCACCGCAACGGCGCGCGTGGCCAGCGCTGCGCGCAGCGATGGAATGATCTCGTCGATCGGGAGCGACGTGGTGTCTTGCACGGCGACGGCCTATCGGCGACGCATCATCGGCGACGACGAGCCGGCGGATCGAGCTGCTGCACGAGCCACTGCTGCGCACGCTCGATCACATCGTCGAAACCGCTGCGTACACCGCGCACGGTCAGACGCACCTCCACGCTCGGCGTGATCCCCACGCGCTGCCATTGTGCGTCGTCCGACCGGCGCAGCTCTACGATGGGCAGCGCGACTTGCAGCAGTCCTGGCAACTCGATATTCATGACCTCGCCCGGCGCACCCGCGCTCGACGAGCCGATGAACGTCACACGCGCCACGGCATCGAGTGCGATCGCCAGACGCTCCATGTCGCCCTCGGTGCGTTCATCGATCAACGCGACGATGCGTCCGGCATAGTGACCCGTCGTGTCTCCGCGACTCACGCGCGAGCGCGTTTCCCGTGTTTGCGCGCACAACTGACGCGCCTCACGCAACGTGGGCGTGACACAGGGTTCGCTGTCGTAGCGCCGCACTTCACGCGCCGTGACGGCGTCGGGTATGCGGCGTACGGCGGCGATGATGGCGGCGGCGTTGCGCCTCCCGCGCGTGCCGCGCAAATCGAGTATCCATGCTCGTGCCCGGTGCGAGCGCGCGAGGATTGCCGCGATCGAGTCGGGCGGCAGGCGCTCGACGTCCAGATAGGCGATCTCGCCAGGCAGCGTACGGACGGCGCTCGTGTTCGGCCGTTCCTCCGATACCAGCGCCGCCAGGTACGCCGCGCTGCGTGGAATGTTCAACTGCCGCTCGCGATTGGTCAGGTCGCGCAGTCGAAACAGCGCCCCACCGCCAGGCCCGAGTGCCACCTGCGGCATCAGCGCGCGCAGGCGTGACCACGTGTTCGGCGCAGACACCGCCGTACGATGATCGATGATCCACGCCGGCATCGGAAAACCATCGGCGGCAGTGACCTCCATGCCGGTCTCGATGCCAAGCGCCTTCGTGACCGAGTCGCGTAACACATCCGTGATGATGGCGCGGTCTTCGATCCAGCGTATGCGAAAGGGTACTGATGCAGTGCCACGCCCGGAGTCAGCCGATGATCCGCGCAAGCTCGATGGCGTGTCGTCGAGTGCCGACACCATCGGCATCAACGCCGCCGCGTACTCTGTGGCGAAACGCGCCGCTTCGAGTTTCGGGATCGTGTGCTCGAGCAACGCGTCCATGTCCTCGTCGTACAGGTCGCGATGGACGTGACGCACGCGAATGGCGCTCCAGAGTTGCGCCACGGCCAACAATCGTGCGCCCATGAACGGATACGGATCGCGGCCATAGTAGTCCGGTAACACCGCCGGCAGGCGACGCACGAGCTCACGAGACGCGCGCACCGTACGATTCGTACGCAGCAGCGACAGCGCCGCACGCAATACCGGCGCACTGTCCAGCGGCTGTGCCGCGCGTGGGAGCACCGTATCGGCGACCAGCCCGGTACTGCCGTCGGCATGTACCAGCTCACCCGTGCGAATGCGCACCCCCACGCGATCGGTGATCGGCAGCACCACGCTCGACACCAACGGGGTATCGTCTACGCCCTCTTCGGCAAGTAGCGTGGCGCGCCCACTGGCTACCAGTGACAACAGCGCACGCGGAAGCACCGTGGCACGATTCGCGAGCACCATCACGCGACGTGGTGACGTCGCATCGGCGATCACCGTACGTCCAGTGTGAATCATCCACGCATCATCGGGCTGCCACTGCCCGTCGACATACCGTGCACCACCGACTCGGCGTGTTCGCTCCGAACTCGCGACCGTGAGCGTGCTGTTCAACTCCGTCACCAGTCCAGCACTGCGAACGAAGCGATCAACCACGGCATCGATGCGCGTGTCATCGATTTGATCGACGGTCGTGTATTGCGGCGGTCCCGATCCACGCACGTCGAGCACCACGCGCGCAGGCGCGGTGGCCAGCAACCGATGCAGCAGAGCGGCGGCACTGTCGGTCAGCAGCGAACGCTGTGCTGCGCCAAGCGGCAGGCGCACGATCAACACACTGTCACGCGTGCGCTCATTGCCGATGGCATAGCCGATGGCATCGTTCGCGGTCGCGGTCGCGCCGTCCGCGAGTTCCACGCGCGTTAGCGGGTCCTGCAACACCGACAGCATACGACGATACGCCACGGCCAGCTGCTGCGCGTCGTTCGCCGAACGCACGACCGTCGCCGCGCGGATGAACGCCGAATCCCACGGGGCGCCGCGTTCGATCACGGCGGGGTGATACAGCGACACCAGATGCCACACCTGTATCAGTCGTCGCAAACGACCTACCCCTGCCGAGTCAGAGGGCGCGGGGTCCGGCTCCGGGAGCTGCGTATCCACCACCGCCGGCACTGGCGTCACGACCGCCGGTGCGACATTGGACGCGGCGGGTTTCGCGGCGGGCTTCGCGGCGGGCTTCGCGGCGGGCTTCGCGGCGGGCTTCGCGGCCGGCGGCGTAACGACACCCGTATCCGGCGTCAGCTTGAAGAAGCTACTCGTGCAGCCGGTACTCGTGGCGGCGAGCATCGCCAGCGCTGCGCGCGCGGCGAATCGCCCGAAGATCCGGGGAGTTGGCGGAGTCGGCATATTGCGCAAGATAGCATCGGCGACGCTTCGTGTTGCACGACGCATCTCATACACCGAGCCGCCTCCGCATGACCGACCGCCTGTACTATACCAACGCGCGCCTCGACCGCTTTACCGCCGTCGTGGTCGATAGCACCCATGACGGACGTCGCATCGTGCTCGACCGCACCGCGTTCTATCCTACCTCGGGCGGGCAGCTGCACGACCTGGGCACCTTGGGTGGTATCGCCATCGTCGACATCATCGACGAGGACGAGCGGATCGTGCACTGCCTCGCCGATTCGATCGGCGTACCCGTAGGGTCGATGGTGGTGGGACAGATCGACACCACCCGTCGCTTCGATCACATGCAGCAGCACACCGGCCAGCACCTGCTCTCAGGCGTCCTCACCGATGAATTCGGCTGGCCGACACTGAGCGTGCACTTTGGTGATGACACCAACACTGTCGACGTGGCCTGCGACGACTTCGACCCCACCGTGCTGGCCGCCATCGAGCACCGCGCCAATGCCTTGGTCGTGCAGAATCGGCGCGTCACGATCTCTTTCGAAGACGGGGCCGAAGCGACCGAACTCCGCAAGCCGAGCGACCGCGAGGGCGAGCTGCGGATCGTGACGATCGATGGCATCGATCGCAGCGCCTGCGGCGGGACCCACGTCGACTCTACCGGCGAGATCGGCGTGATCCTGTTGCGTCGCGCTGAGAGAACGAAGGGCAACACCCGCATCGAATTCGTGTGCGGCCATCGCGCCGTGACCCGCGCACGACTCGACGCCGAGCTGCTCACGAAGGCGGCACGCACCCTGTCGGCCGCACCACACGACCTACCGGGACTCGTGGATCAACAGCTGCACCGACTCACCGAGGGGGAACGGGAGCGGAAGCGTCTGTCTGGCGAGCTGGCGCGCTATCAGGCCGCGGCCATGTGGACAGCGCGGATCCCTGACAGCGACGGCGTGCGTCGGATCGTCGTGTCAACCGCCGGTGCGGTGAAGGAATCCGAATCACTCGCCCAGCATCTCGCGGCGCTGGGGGGCAGCGCGGTGTTGGTGATCAATCCCGCTGTGGGTGGCATGTTGATGGCCACGGCCGAAGACACCGGGATCGACGCCGGACAGCGACTGCGTACCGCGGTACAAGCCGTGGGTGGTCGTGGCGGCGGCTCGCCGCGTCTTGCACAGGGCGCCGTCCCCGATCCGGTTCAACTTTCGCTGGTGCTCCAGTCGCTCGGTTTCGCGGCCCCGTAGCGATCGAGCCCCACGCTTACCCTTTCGCTCTTAGCTCTTAGCTCTTAGCTCTTAGCTTTCAAAAATGAAAATCTCGCGCCCCGCGCCCACCGAACTCCCCCCCTACGCCTCGACCTACATCGACGCCACCGCCAACGCGCTGGCCGCGATGGGCACGGACCGCCTCTGGTCCCTTCTGGTGGCGCAGCCGCTGATGCTCCTTGAGCTGCTCGATCCCGCTGACCCCGCGCTGGTCGAGCACTCCTACGCCCCGGGGAAGTGGACGCTGGGCGAATCGCTGGTGCACGTGACCGACACCGAGCGGGTGTTTGCCTACCGTCTCCTGCGCGTGGCCCGCGGCGACATGACACCGCTGCCGGGGTTCGATCAGGATGCATGGGTGCCCGAAAGCCGTACAGTCGGCCGCTCGATTGACGACATTTTGACCGAAATCCAGACCGTTAGGGCGGCCACCCTGTCGCTGGTCAAGTCGCTCGACGACCACGCCTGGAGCCAAGTCGGTGTCGCCAGCGGACATCCCGTATCTTCACGAGCGCTGGCCTGGATGATTGCCGGGCACTTCGCTCACCACCTCGATCTCACGCGCGAACGGTATCTGGCACGCTGATCGGACCAGCCGATTCCGATCCCCGGAATTCGCTAGATTTCAGGTCTGTGGTGCGCACTCCACTGGCGCGCCTCACCTGACCGAGATTCTGGAGCGTTGTCCGTGTCCGCTGTGCCCGCTGCTGCTGCCGTAACCGAGACCGAGCGTCTCGCGATCGATACGATCCGCACCCTCGCCATGGACGCGGTGCAGGCCGCCGAGTCCGGCCACCCCGGTACGCCGATGGCGCTCGCGCCGTTGGCGTACGCGCTCTACACGCGGCATCTACGTCACGACCCCTCAGCGCCGTCGTGGGCCGACCGCGATCGCTTCGTGCTCTCGGTGGGCCATGCGTCCATGCTGCTGTACGGCACGTTGCACATGGCGGGCTACGACCTCCCGCTGGCCGAGATCAAGCGCTTCCGTCAGTGGCAGAGCCTCACGCCGGGCCATCCCGAAGTGCACCACACACCGGGCGTGGAAACGACCACTGGCCCGCTCGGACAGGGTGTAGCCAACGCGGTCGGATTCGCCGTTGCCGAATCGCATCTCGCCGCGACGTTCAACCGCCCCGGCCACGACATCGTCGATCACTACACGTACTTCGTGGCGGGTGACGGCTGCCTTATGGAGGGCATCTCGCACGAAGCGGCCAGCTATGCCGGTCACTTCAAGCTCGGCAAGCTCATCGGCTTCTTCGACGACAACGGCATCACGATCGACGGCAGCACCGATCTCTCGTGCAGCGACAACGCCGAGCAGCGCTTCGCGGCGTATGGCTGGCAGGTGTTACATGTGCATGACGTGAACGATCTCGACGAGATCGATGCTGCCATCGCCGCGGCGAAGTCCGACACGCAGCGGCCCACGATGATCATCACGAAAACCCACATCGGCTTCGGCTCGCCCCACAAGCAGGACACCGCCAAGGCGCACGGTGAACCGTTGGGCGCCGCCGAGATCGTGCTCACGAAGGCTGCGTACGGCTGGCCGAGTACGGAGCCGTTCTTTGTGCCCGATGCCGCGCGCGCGCATTGGAGCGAGCGCGTGGCCACGCGTGCTGCGCTGCACGGTGAGTGGAAGTCCAGGTGGGCGGCGTATCAGGCCGCGCATCCCGCACTCGCCGCCGAGTTGCTGCGTCGTAACGACAATCAGTTGACGGCCGCGCTCGACACCGCATTCCCTGTTTTTGATACGAAGAGCGGCAACGTGGCCAGCCGCGCCGCGAGTGGTGTGGTGATCAACGCCATCGCGTTGGCAGCCCCCGAGTTGATTGGCGGCAGCGCCGATCTCACGGGCTCGAACCTCACCAACGTGAAGGGCGCGACGTACTACACGCCTACGGCACCAGCCGGTCGTAATTTCCATTTCGGCATTCGCGAACACGCGATGGGCGCCATCATGAACGGTATGGGGCTGCACGGCGGCATCATCCCGTACGGCGGCACGTTCCTCGTGTTCAGCGATTACATGCGTCCCGCGATCCGCCTCGCCGCGCTGATGGGCCTGCAGGCGATCTACGTATTCACACACGATTCTATCGGACTCGGCGAAGACGGCCCCACGCACCAGCCCATCGAACATCTCACCGCGTTGCGTTGCATTCCGAACTTGCTGGTGCTGCGCCCGGCCGATGCCGATGAAGTGAGCGAAGCGTGGCGCGTCGCGATCGCACATCGCACCGGTCCGTCGGCGATCGTGCTCACGCGTCAGAAGCTGTCGTACTTTGGTGAGCCGGCACGTGCACGCGCCGGTGTGCCGCGCGGCGCCTACGTGGTGGCCGATACGAATGGCGTCCCGAACGTGGTGCTGATGGCGAGCGGCTCGGAAGTCGAGATCGCACTGGCGGCGCGTGAAAAGCTGGCCGCGAATGGTGTGAACGCGCGCGTGGTGAGCTGCCCGAGTCTCGAACTGTTCGCCAGGCAGGACGCATCGTATCGTGCGAGTGTGCTGCCCGCCGGCGTGCCGCGCGTAGCCGTGGAAGCGGCGCATCCGATGTCGTGGTACCAGTGGGTTGGCGACACGGGCGCGATCGTCGGTATCTCGACGTTTGGTGCCAGTGCACCGGCGCCCACGCTGTACGAGAAGTTCGGCATCACTGCCGACCACGTGGCGGCCACTGTTACGCAGCTGCTGGGCGCATAGTCAGTTTTGTATGACACGCCTGCTGGCCTTTCTCGGCGCCACCATCGGTGGATACGCTGGCTGGGCCGCAGGCGAACCGTTCGGCATGTTCACGGCCTTCGTGGTAGGCATCATGTTGACCGCCATCGGTGGGTACTATGGGCGGAAGATCGGGAAGCACTACGGCGGGTGAGGTTTCGTCGGCGGGATTGTTGAACTGATCACACAGAGAAACAGAGAAAAAGAGAAAAGGAGTACACGCATCTCTGTGTACTCCTTTTCTCTTTTTCGCTGTGTGATCAGTTCAGCGGGCTTTCAGGAAGCCACGTCACCGACGCAGCGCGCGCCCCGCGAACACATTCGACATCTGTCGATCCTGCACCACCGCCCGTCCGTTCACGAACACCCACACCATCCCGCTCGACAGTTTGGTCGGCTCGAGATACGTGGCTTCGTCGCGGATGGTCTTGGGGTCGAACACGATCACATCGGCGAACGCTCCGGCGCGCAGCACGCCGCGATCCGGGATGCGATACGTCTCCGCCACCTGCCCGGACGATGCGCGCACCATGCGCTCCATCGTGATCACCGGCTTGTCGAGCACGTAACGACGGATCTTGCGTGGGTACGTGCCATACAACCGCGGATGCCCGCCCGACCCGTCGGAGCTGGTCATCACAAACGGATCCTTCATGAACGTCTCGATATCGGTTTCGGTCATGTTGAATGACGCCACGCTCATATCGAGTCCTTCGTTGATCATGGCCAACGCCGTCTCTACCGGCGGTAATTTCCGCTGCTCGGCGGCCTGCTTGAGCGTGAGACCGATGTATGGCTTGGCCGCGGCGCTGCCTCCGGTAAGCAGCAACGTGCTGTCACCACCCCGACGACGCAGATTGTCGCGCATCTCCACCAGCATCTTCTCGCGCAGCGCCGCATCGGCAATGCGAAGCTTGAGCGAATCATTGCCGCCGGCCTGCGCCCAGCGCGGGAGCAACGCCGCACTCAGGCCCGTGCCGCTCGCTGTCCACGGATACTGGTCGGCCGTCACCACGCATCCCTTGGCGCGCGCCTCGCGCATGATACCGAGCACGCTGTCGGCCTTGCCCCATACATCGACACCCAGCGTCTTGATGTGTCCCACGTTGGCCGTGAGCCCCGACTCGCAGCCAATGCGGATCGTCTCCCGTACCGACGCCAGCAATCCGATGGTGTACGACGATTCGTCACGCTGATGCGTGTCGTACACGCCACCGAACGGCTTCGCCGCGGAGATCACGGCAATCGCTTCGTCGGTGCTGGCATAACTTTGTGGCGCGTAGAACAATCCCGAGCCCACACCGAAGGCGCCTTCCTTCATGCCCTTCGTGATGAGCGTACGCATGGAGTCGATCTGCACCTTCGACGCCGGCGCCGACGATGCACCCATCACGTTCGCGCGCACGGTTCCGAAACCCACCGTGGCGTAGACGTTCGTACCAAGCCCCGCCTTCTCCGACTCGTCGAGAATGCGCTTCACATCGAACGGCCCACGACCGTCGGGTCCGATCGTGACGGTAGTGACACCCTGCATGAGCGACGACGCGCTCAACCGACGCTCGGCGTTCAGTCGCGGCAAACCTTCCAACGCATGCGTGTGCGGATCGATGAACCCGGGCGACACGATCATCCCCGTGGCATCGAGGCGACGCGTAGCCGTCGTGCCGGCCGGAGTGGCACCAACGAACGCAATGCGATCGCCGCGAATGCCCACGTTGGTGATACGCCCCGGTGTGCCCGTGCCGTCGTACACCATTGCGCCGGTGATGAGCACGTCCACAGCGCTCTGCGCCCGCAATGCCGCGCCGTACGGAAGTGCTGCGAGGAAGGCGCCAGTGACGACGGCGCGATGCGCGGACAAGGGGAGAGTCATGTTGCCAAGGAGTGTGTGGTAGGACATACCATGGATGTTACACGCCGCACATCAGCGTGGCTGCCGCGAGATCTTCCAGCGCGAGCCCAACCGATTTGAACAGCGTGATCTGCGCACCGCTCGTGCGCCCCTCCTGCGTACCCGTCACCAGCTCGCGTAGATCAGCCACCACCTGCGCGCGAGAGATCACGCCGCGCGCCAATGGATCGACCAGATCGCCGGCTTCGCTCAGTGCCCCGTCAAAGCTGTCCACCACCATGCGACTCATGCGCACCACGTCGTCATCAGCCTCACGCATGGCCGGCGTGAAGCCACCCACCAAGTCCACGTGCGTGCCGGGCGACAGCCAGGCGCCCTGCACCAACGGCGTGCGTGACGTGGTCGCGGCGCACACGATCTGCGCAGCCGCGACAGCGTTGGCCAAAGCGTCGGGCTCGTCACCACAGGATTCCACCGGCAGCCCCTCGCTGGCCAACGTGGCCGCAACCGCCGCAGCGCGCGAGGCCGACCGTCCCCAGATCCGCACCTGCGCGATCGCCGGACGCATCGCGCAGTAGGCACGCACCATGTACGGCGCCAGCGTACCCGTGCCAATCACCAGCAGGTCACGTGCATCATGGCGCGCCAGATACTGAGCGGCCAACACCGACGTGGCAGCGGTCCGACGCACCGTGAGCGCCTCGCCATCGAGTACGGCGCGCGGCGCGCCGGTATGTCGGTCCAGCAGGATGTACAGCGCCTGCACCGTGCGGGCCGTGCGGGAGTCGGGCATCACGGTCACGACCTTCACGCCGAGGGCGTCGTCGCTCCACGCCGGCATGAGGAGCAGCGAGTCCCGCTCGCTCAGCGCATGCGCATGACGGCGCGGCACGGTGGCGCCGGCCGCGAAGGCTTCGCGCAACGCAGGCACCAACGCAGTCCACGGCAAGGCGGTATGGACTTGTTCGGCAGAATGGTACGGTAGCATCTTGGGATTCTATGTCTCCAGACGCGTTAGGGAACCAGCAGTTCGACCCCTCGATGAAGGTCGTGATCATCGGTGGAGGCGTGATGGGTGCGGCCACCGCCTCGTTTCTCGCCACGAGCTACGGTATTCGCGCCACCGTTCTGGAACGCGACGCGTCGTATGCCCGGGCCTCGAGTGCGCTGTCGGCCTGCGCCATCCGGCAGCAGTTCTCCACCGAGATCAATATCCGGATCTCCCAACAGAGCCTGTTGTTTTATCGCGATATCGGGCGGCAGCTGGCGGTTGGCGACGACCGCCCGGGTATCGGACTCGTAGAGCCCGGGTACCTGTTTCTCGCTACCGAAGCAGGCGTCCCGGTGCTCACACAGAATCAGGCGCTGCAGACGCAGTGCGGCGCGGCCGTCGCCCTACTGTCGCCCCTCGAGCTTACCGCACGCTTCCCGTGGCTTTCCACAGAGCAGATTGCCCTTGGATCACTGGGGTTGTCGGGGGTGATGAGTGGAGAAGGGTGGTTCGACGGGTACCGCGCGTTGCAGGCCTTCCGGCAGCACGCCATCGCGAACGGCGCGCACTTCCTCGAAGCCGAGGCCGTCGACTTCGACACGCATGGCGGCGCGGTGCAGTCGGTGATCACGGCGCGTGGCGAACGCGTTCCTGCCGATGCCGTCCTCATTGCCGCCGGCGCCTGGTCGTCGCCCGTGGCGTCGGCGCTTGGTTTCGCGCTACCGGTTCGCGCCCGCAAGCGCGACGTGTTCTCGATGCAGGCCAACGCGCCGCTGACTGGGTGTCCGCTGGTGATAGATCCCAGCGGCTACTGGTTCCGCCCCGATGGCGAGACCGGGCAGTTCCTTTGCGGCGCACCACCACGCGGGGTCGATCTCGACGATGCCCCACTCGATCACGTCGATCACGGCTTGTTCGACGATTGGCTGTGGCCTCGATTGGCCGAGCGCGTACCGCAGTTCGACGCCTTGCGCGTAACGGGCTCGTGGGCGGGCTACTACGAGTACAACACGTTCGATCAGAACGGACTCGTTGGTCGACTGCCCGGCGTGAGTAACGCGTTCGTGGCCGCCGGCTTCTCGGGACACGGCCTGCAGCAGGCGCCGGCGGTCGGGCTCGGCATGGCGGAACTGATGGCCACGGGCGCATATCACACGCTCGATCTCGCGCCGTTGGCGCTTGAGCGAATCGCGGCCAATAAGCCGCTGGTGGAGCGGAACATTATTTAGCTCGCGGTTCGTCGCTCTTTAAAAAGCTGGAACATGGATGACACCGATCGCACCGTAACAACACGGATAAGCAAAAAGCGCGGTTTGCTTATCCGTGTAGTTTCCTTTTGATCGGTGCCATCCGTGTTCCGGCTTTGGCTGTTGCTTTTCGCCGTTGCGTTGCCGCGATGCCAGTCTCATCGAGTCTCTCTCCGGTCCGCCCATGTCTGCCGCCATCCACCCCGAAACGCACAAGAGCGCCAACATCGGCTGGCTGCGCGCTGCCGTGCTTGGCGCCAACGATGGACTGATCTCGACCAGCAGTCTCGTGGTCGGTGTGGCGGCCGCACAGCCCGATCGCGCCTCGGTAGTCGTGGCGGCACTGGCCGGACTGGTCGCTGGTGCGTTGTCGATGGCCGCCGGTGAGTACGTGTCGGTGAGCTCGCAGTCCGATACGGAAGCGGCTGACATGGCGCGCGAGAAAATCGAGCTGACCACGCAGCCCGAACACGAGCTTGAAGAATTGACCGGTATTTATGTGTCGCGCGGACTGAGCCCGGAGCTGTCGAAGCAAGTGGCCGTCGAACTCATGGCGTTCGACGCGCTCGGCGCGCACGCGCGCGATGAGTTGGGCGTTTTCGACCACACGCGCGCGCGTCCTATTCAAGCGGCGCTGTCATCGGCGGCGGCGTTCGCGGTGGGCGCCGGGCTGCCAGTGCTCTTGGTGTTCGTGGCACCCGCCGCGATTCTCACGCCACTCGTGTTCGGCGCCACCATCGTTGCGCTCGCGGCGCTCGGCATGCTCGCGGCGCAACTCGGTGGCGCCTCGCTGCTCCGCGGTGCAGCGCGCGTCACGTTCTGGGGCGCGATCGCTATGGTGTCGACGGCGCTGATCGGCAAACTCGTCGGGTCACCGGTGTAACGCGCGATGGCAAGATCGCCGGTGGTACAAAGTGCCAAGCGCGTATCGCGCACCTTCAAGCAGCAAGTCACTACGCTCAGCGCCACCGTGGGAGCCACGTGGACCGCGTTCGTCGTGAACGGCATCGCCGGTGGAGCGCTGATGCAGTACGGCGTGATTCCGCGAACGCTCACCGGCCTGCGTGGCATTCTGTTCGCGCCGTTTCTGCATGCGAACATGCAGCATCTCATCGCCAACACCATTCCGTTTCTGGCAATGGGCTGGCTCGTCATGCTGCGCGATGCACGTCACTTCCTGCCTGTCACGCTGTTCGCGATGCTGGGCTCCGGACTCATGGCATGGCTGCTCGGCGCGCCGGGCTCCGTGCACATCGGCGCCAGCGGCGTCGTGTTCGGCTACTTCGGCTTTCTGCTGCTCGGTGGCTGGTATGCGCGCAGCTTCATGAGCATCTCGCTCAGCATTCTGGTGGCCGTACTGTGGGGCGGGCTCGTGCTCGGCATTGCGCCTGGGCAGGTGGGCATCAGTTGGCAGTCACATTTGGGTGGATTCATTGCCGGCGTGCTGGCGGCGCGGCGGTATCGGGGCGCGCGGTAGGAGGGCGAGAGGTCCTTATCTACGAACTCAGCCGGACTGCGTCAAACTCTATGGACGCTTGGCGATGTACTGCACACCCGGAAGGCCGGAGAAGTCGGCATCCATCATCCAGACCGTCGCATTGAACTGCCGCGCCGTCGCGTAGTCGATGCTGTCCACCAACGGCAGTTTGTGCGTCACGCCGAGGTGCGCGGCGCTCAACGCGAGCCCACTGTCGAGCGGGACGATCTGCCCTTGACGAAGCATTGCCGCAATCTGCAAGGCGGCGTCCTCGTCACGCAGCTGCATGACGCGACGCGTGACTTCGAGGAGAACGATCGTGGGTACGAGCAGCTGCACCACATCCTCGATCACTGCGGCGAACTGAGACGCCCGCGGGCCCGCCGCAAAGTACTCCAACCAGATCTTTCGCGGAATGACGACCTGGAACTTGGGGGACACAGTAACGATGGCCATGCGATCCTCATCGATAAGCGTATCGTATAGCGACACATCGATCGATAGATCGGGGCAAGCGGCCTACCGGCTTCTATGGTGGCGGCCGACTTGATTGGTGCCTAGACACCGCGCGCGCCGTTCGTGGCGTGATACGGACTTGGCGTGATGTGCGTTTCTCGCCGTTGTGTCTCTGCCAGCTCCCTTACTGCAGCCGCGCTGCCGCTGCCGCCAGCACTTCAGCGCGCCATGCCTCGAGCTGCGCCACCGGAACACCGCTTTCCTGCGACAC
>Ga0105049_10005847_pt1 | contig 14328 bp, 19 predicted proteins | sample MAT06_FD_78087 | JGI IMG/M metagenome (GOLD analysis project Ga0105049, IMG submission 78087) | Freshwater microbial communities from Lake Fryxell liftoff mats and glacier meltwater in Antarctica - MAT-06 | ecosystem: Environmental > Aquatic > Freshwater > Ice > Liftoff microbial mat | place...
TATTTCTGGGATGACCAAACCCGACTGACCGCCTGGGCCGACAATGAAGCCTTTGCCCGCGAAGTGGAAACCCAACTCGGCGAACCCGCCGACCGCATCCGCAACTTTCTGACTGACAGCGCCTTCAAATACGAGATCACAGATCAGTTGTTTCTGCACAACTCCCTGCACAAGGCGAGCACATGGCTCAGCCAAAAGGCCATGCGTGGCTATTTGAACTTGCCTACGCTGGGTGTTTTCGGCACAATGAATATGGCCAATTCCCGAACATTCAGTAATCCCAAAGTGGTGCAACTTTTCAATCGCTACGCCACCTACAACGGTTCTGACCCTTACCAAACGCCCGCTCTGCTTAATATTATTCCACACCTGGAATACAACATCGGCGCGTTTTTCCCCAAAAAAGGCATGGTCAGTATTACCGACTCACTGGTGGCACTGGCTCAACGGCTGGGCGTTGTGTTCCACTATAATACGCCCGTGCAGGAAATAGTGGTAGAGAATGGGAAAGCGGTGGGCATTCGATTAAATACCGGGCAGTTGAGTCGGTATTCAACTGTATTTTCCAATATGGACATTACACCTACCTACCGGCGTCTGATGCCTACGCAACGGGCACCAGAACAGACATTGAGCCAACCCCGTTCGTCGTCGGGTCTTATTTTTTATTGGGGTATCCGGCGGCAATTCCCGGAGTTAGATATGCACAACATTTTCTTTTCTAACGACTACCGCATCGAGTTTGAATACTTGTTTCAACGGCGAGACCGTATTTATGACGACCCGACGATTTACGTAAACATTACGGCCAAAACCAAGCCCGACGATGCGCCACCCGGTTGCGAGAATTGGTTTATTTTGCTTAATGCGCCTGCTAACGAAGGGCAGGATTGGGATGAAATAATCATAAAAACCCGGCAGGATGTGATCCGTAAACTAAACCACAACCTCGGTCTCGATGTGGCTCCGCTGATTGAATGTGAAGCGATTCTGGATCCGCGCACAATCGAATCCCGGACATCGTCGGCCCAGGGAGCCTTATACGGAATGGCTTCCAACAATCGATTCGCAGCCTTTCTGCGGCATCCCAACTTCTCCTCCAAAATCAAAAACCTGTATTTCGTAGGCGGAAGCGTGCATCCCGGCGGGGGTATTCCGCTGTGTTTATTGTCGGCTAAGATTGCAGTTCAGTTAGCAGGGAGCAACGAGCAGTGAGCAGTAGCTTCAGTGAACGGTTTATGACTACTTTTGTGCTCACTGCTCGTTGATAACTGTTCACTGCTGGCTGTTCACTGCTGGTTGATAACTGTTCACTGCTGGCTGTTAGTTGCTCACTGTTCACTGCTCGTTGTTCGCTGAGACTATGAATTCCTCTTATTTAATTATTGCGCTGAGTGTATCGGTGCTGGTTTCCTATGCATTCGACCTATTTAGCAGTCGGTTCAAAACCCCATCGGTAATTTTGTTGCTGGTTTTGGGGATGATTGCTCAACAGGTAACAGGCTATTTTGGTATCACCATCCCTTATGTTGCTCCTACCCTGGCTACGCTCGGCACGCTGGGTCTGATTCTGATTGTGCTGGAAGGTGGCCTCGACCTCGAAATTGAATCATCCAAATACGGGCTACTTCGCCGAACGGCGCTCACTGCTTTAGGCTCTCTGCTTTTCACCACGATTCTGATTGCAGGTGTACTTTTTCTGTTGCTCGAAGAAACGTTTTATCGCTGCCTCATCAACGCGCTCCCTTTTGGCGTTATCAGCCGAACAGTTGCCATACCGGCAGCCCAAAGTTTATCGGACGATCAACGGGAATTTGCCCTTTATGAGTCCACTTTTTCGGACATCATGGGTGTTATGTTATTCAATTTTGTGCTGCTGGCCCAATCATCGACGGTATTGGGAGCAACGCTTTTGTTTGCGCGAGACACCATTGTCGTATCCGTAATAGCCATTATTTGCTGTTTTGGGCTGCTGTACCTGATTAGCCGCATTAACCATACAGTCAAGTTTTTGCCCATCATTTCGGTACTGTTGCTGGTGTATGCCATTGCCCAGATATACCAGATGTCGTCGCTATTGATTATCCTTGTTTTTGGCCTGTTTTTGAACAATACCGAGCTAATTATACGAGGTCGGCTTGATCAGATTTTCAAGAATGATCTGTTTGAGAAGGAGCTTGACCAACTCAAAAACCTGACTGCCGAAGGAGGCTTCGTTATCCGCACGTTTTTCTTTTTACTCTTCGGATATGCCGCCAACCTCACCGCCCTCATCGACATAGACGCAATTATTGTCAGTACGCTGTTTATTGGCGTCATTCTGGGGGTCCGGTATATATCGCTCCGCCTGGCATTCCGGGGGCCAGTCATTCCGCTGCTATGGGTGGCTCCTCGCGGCCTAATCACCATTTTGCTCTATCTTAACATCCCCGACTCGCTCCGGCTTACAGGCTTTCGCGAAGGGGTTTTGATGCTGACGGTCTTACTATCGGCATTAGTGATGATGGGGGGGCTAATTGGGAGTAAACAGCCGACGACGGACAGTCAATAAGCAGTTGCCACTAACTGACAGTCAAGATTTTCCGCAAAACGCGCGCCCTTACATTCCTTAGCTACTCTTCCTGCACTGTTTCGGCATCCGGGGCATTCTTCTTGACCGATTCGATACCGTTATCGCGGCCACTTTCGCTTTCATACGTCTCACTAGTGCCAATTATCTGCCCATTACCGGCTTTAAGGTTAAACCGAAACTTACCGGCCGCCGTCGTAATCCGGTCAAAACGACTATCGTCCAGTGCGTTCTTTTTAACAGATTCAATACCGTTCAGGCAACCGCTTTCAGCCGAATAGCCTTCGCTGCTTAAAATGATTTGCCCGTTGGTGGCCTTTAAATTGAACTGGTACTCTCCATTCTTACGGACTGAAACCACAAATTTTCCCATGATAGTAGGGGGTTTAGTTGATTAGTTATAGACGGCTAATATACCTAAACCTACGTTTTTTACAAGAACTTGCCAATCGAGCCATCGTCCCAGTATCGCATAAAGCCACCCAAAGCGGCTAACGTAGTTAACCCCATTCTCCTCTTGCTACGTACTGTACCTGCCCGCCAATATGCAGCAAGTACTCTCCCGTATCCGTTATCGCTCCATCCAATTCCAGCAGCGATGGTCGACCTACTTCGTACCCCTGCTCTACCCGCAGCCGGACTAAATAGACGCCAAGTACCTGATTTTTAAGCAGATAGGCCAGCAAACAGGAACCCGCACTCCCGGTTGCCGGGTCTTCGGCCACTTTGCCCTGTTCAAAACAAAACATCCGGGCGTTTAGCTGATTGTCGGCCTGATATGTCTCCTGACAAAAGAGATAAAGCGAGGTATGCAGCCGTTCGAGACTATTGGTTTTATGTTGTTGGTGACGCAACAGCCAGGCTTCCAACTCACCAACATCAAGCCGGATTCGTCGCATGGCCTCCAACGACTTAACCGGTACGATCACGTACAATAACCCGGTACTGACCCGCTCAATGGGTAAGCTATTATCAATGTCGTCGGGCGACAGATGAAGTAATTGTGCCAGGTCAGTGGCGTTAAACAGGGGGCCAAAGTTGGGCTGAGCTGCCCTTAACCAGGGCATATCGCCTTCCCATCGTATGGGTATCGGCCCCACGCCAAGGTTCAGCCTCAGCGGAGCGGCTCCCGTATTGGCAATACGATGGGCCAGTACCCATGCCGTACCCAGAGTGGGGTGTCCGGCAAAGGGAATTTCGTATTCTGGCGTGAAAATGCGCACGTCGAAGCCCATTTCGAGCGAGCCACCCAGCACAAAAGTGGTCTCCTGAAAGTTAATCTCACGGGCCATAGCCTGCATTTGGTCCATTTGCAGGTTTTCTGGAGGTATTCCCCGCACATCGAAAACAGCCAGTTGATTGCCCTGATAACGGTGAGCAGCAAATACATCGACAATATAAAATGGAATAGGAGCCATTGGGTTGGGTTAGTAAAACAATACCGACATCAAAGCGGCCTGGTCCCAAACACCATACTGGTTGGGGTCGTGCCGAACGTTGTCGTGGAGTAGGGCCAACATGGCAGGCCAGTCTTTGCGGTTGAAGGCGTTGTAATACGTTGAGACGGTTTCGTGTGCAGTCATGTGTGTAAATTTTATGAAGCAAATATAGGCCATCCCTTCAAACAGAGCCTATTTCCTGCGCTTCCATCACCCTACCAGGCCCGCTACCAGTCTCTTTAAGGCCGCAACGGAGTCATCGCTCGTTCGCCACCTGCGTACCCTGGGTTTGCACAACCACACAAAAAAAAAGATTCGTTCCCCTTGCGTCGTATCTGTTCGCATCACTTACTTTGCAAAACAAAGTACTTTTATTTATGCGAAATCCTTTTCTTTCTGTTTCCCCTCTTCCTCCGCTTCACGTCGAAAATACGTCGGGCCGGGGACGGTCCGACACTTCGGTAAAAGCACTGGCTTTTCTCACCGCCGTTGGTATGGTCATGGCCACAGGTCGGGGCCTGCTTACGGCCAATTGGTGGTTTTTTGTGATGCTCTCCTGGAACGTTTTCCTGGCGTGGTTTCCCCTCGGTGTTCAACTCGTGATTCGCGATTTGATTCAGAACCGGGTCGTTGGTCGGGTTGGCGTGTGGCTTGGGTTGGGGTTGTGGTTGCTGTTTATGCCCAACGCACCCTACATCATCACCGACCTGTTTCATATTCAGAGTCTTCAGGCTCCACTGCTCTGGTTCGATACCATGATGATTTTCCTGTTTGCCATAACGGGTTTACTGGCGGGTCTCTATTCCAGCTACTTAGCCCACGGCTTGTTCGATCAGTTGGTGGGTCGCTGGAATGCCTGGGGGCTGATGGCCGCTTGCCAGATTCTGGCCGGTTTCGGCATTTACCTTGGCCGGTGGGGCCGCTGGAATAGTTGGCATCTGATGAGCAAGCCCTGGATGTTGGGGCAGGCCGTCTGGCAATCGGCCCACGACCACCTGGCTATCAAGCTGACGTTGGTGTATGGGCTGGTGTTGTTTGGAGTGTACGTAGCTTTTTGGTTATTTGTTTGCGACGAGAAACGAACTAATGATCAACATTCCTAAAGTATTGCGCAGTTTTCGGTTTGCCAGTCAGGGAATTGTCGACCTGTTTCGGTACGAAAACAACGCCAAAGTGCATTTGCTGGTCGCTATTGTAGTGATTAGCGTGGGGTTCTGGCTTCGGTTTACGGTAACGGAATGGGCCATTATTCTGACCCAAATTGGGCTGGTGTGTGCGGCCGAGGCCGTAAACACGGCCATCGAAAAACTGTGCGACGTGGTATCGCCGGGCCACAACCCAACTATTGGTAACATAAAAGACATGGTCGCCGGTGCTGTTCTGATCGTCAGTATCGTAGCGGTAGTAGTAGGCGTACTAATCATTGGTAATAAACTGATTCTTCTTTTCCCTTTCTCCCGGTTATGAACGAACACCTGCAAACCCTGACCGAAATCCGAAGCCTGATGGAGCGGTCATCCAAGTTTCTCTCACTGAGCGGCTTATCGGGCGTTTCGGCGGGCGTAGTAGCCCTGATCGGGTCGGCAGTAGTATATATGAGGCTCCGCACGGATTGGCTCAGCGTGCTGAGTTATGACCGATTAGGTAAATATGGTATTGGTGGATACCGCGAAGCCAACCAGTTTTTGTGGCAAACGGCTGTTGTCGTTCTGATAACGGCTCTCGCCTTTGGCACGTTTTTCACCGTTCGGAAGGCGAGGCAACAGGGGCAGCGCGTCTGGAATCAGGCATCGCGCCGGTTGTTATGGGCGTTGGCCGTTCCGCTGGTGACGGGGGGCATCTTTTGCCTAGCCCTGCTGCACTATCGGGTGCTGTTTCTGGAGGTACCTGCCACGCTTATTTTCTACGGACTGGCCCTGCTCAATGGCAGTAAATACACAGTACGCGATGTAGAATACCTCGGCTATTCCGAAATTGCGCTCGGTTTGCTGGCTCTGTTCCTGTCGGGCTACAATCTGCTGTTCTGGACTATCGGGTTTGGGGTACTCCACATCATTTACGGAACAGCCATGTACTGGAAATACGATCGAAACTCCGCCCAAAAAATGGGCGTTAACCCCACCTCATGAAAGACCTGCTGGCCCACTTCAACAAGGCATTCGAGAGTAAAGCGCGGCTGAGTATCATGTCGGTGCTGATGGTTAACGAGTCAATGAGTTTCAACGGACTCAAAGACCTGCTGGCCCTCACCGACGGGAACCTGGCTACGCACCTCCGCGCCCTCGAAGAAGCTGGTTATGTACTGGTAATGAAGCAGTTTGTGGGCCGAAAACCCAACACTACCTACCAGGCCACCGATGCAGGCAAAGCCGCCTTTACCGATCACCTGAACGCCCTGGAAGCATTTATAAAGACGTTGTAGCAAGAGTGTTCTATGCCTGTTCCCGTAGTCTGCGTCCTCACAGGCCACACACCCCGTCGCCAAATCTGGCTGGCGCACAGGTTTTCAAAACTGCATGTTCTCTTTTTTCACCCTTTCACTTTGAAAAACAAAGTGCTTTCATAGACAAGGAATCTAAATTTGTTGATCGCCCCAAAGAAGCTCCAACGCTGGGAGAACACCAGCACTCCACACTGCCCTCTGTTGAGTGGCACGAAACTCCAAATGCCCTACAGAGCTCACCCTGGCTCATGCCCTCCAGAGATTCTATTCTGACAACGAGTCTGATATTGCTAGCCATCTCGGCGGGCCTATTCGGAGTCTACGCATTCTTCTTACGGGCGATATCACAGCAGAAAAACCGCTGACGACGCACCAGTTAGCGATACTGCTTCGTTGACCAGACATGACATCTTCGAACTAGCCATGACCAAAACGACTACGAAATTATTCATTGGGCTGTTAGTAGTAGCTGGTTTTTCGGCGCTTGCACAGCCCATTCCCGTGCCTTTAGGTCCGGTGGCCAACAACATTGAAACCCGCCCTCCCGTGCGTAGAGCCTGGACCCGCGACATCACCACGTACTACCGACTTGGCTGGCAAAACCTGCCCGTTGATCCTCTCAACAACGAACTAGCCCGCAATGGTTATTCTCCGCTTTCGGGTCGGTTCCGAACAATTGGGATTGGGACACAGATGAAGATTTCAAAAAAACCGATTTTTCTGCATACTGAAATCAACATGGGGCTAGGCACTCGTGCCTCAACCAACGGTACCAACAACGTCAACATGTCGATGTCTACGTTTCGGTTAGGAATGGGGTACCGTGTATTTCAGAAAGGAGGCTTTCAGGTGATACCACATCTGGGAGTGATGTCGATGCCTATAAAACTCCGCATCGCAGATAGTGTGCCAGCGACTCCTTCTCTATCGTCGGCCTTAGACAACCCCGGCATCTCGCAAACCACGCAGCTAAACACAACTGCCGGCGCTATCGACCTCGGCCTGACCGCCAATTATCGGTTCAGCGTGCAGCGACTCTACGACGACTGCACGAATAGCGAACGATCTTTAGTATTAGCTTTCGATGGGGGTTATCGGATTGGGTCACGGGCCGAGTTTATTACCGAAACAAATCCCGTTCAGCAGGTTGGTTTTACATCGTCGGGCTGGTATGTGGGAATACGAATTGGGGCAGGGCTGCGCACCGATCGGGGCAAATCTGGGCGACTGTACTGATTATCTCGCCCGTCTAACTAGCATTGGGTTTATTTGCAGTGTTAAACCACTGAATGAATGAAATACACTGTTTTTGTGCTGTATCAGGCCCTCCCCGCCTGGTTGACCCTCTCCCGACCTCAGCGCGAAGCTTTTTTTGCCCGTAAAGCGTCGCCTATTTTTACCAGATTCGAAAAAGACGTTAAGGTGCGCCTGTTCGATGCCGAAGCCTTTCATGCCCAGGTTACGGCTATCATGGCTATTTCGTGCAACGACCTCAACGCCTATTATTCGTTTATGGAGGCCCTCCGCGATACCGAGTTGTTCAGCAAGCCCTATATTGAACTGAGGGACGTTATAATATCGCGCGAAAACGGATTGGGCGACTACTGAGCCAATCTCAAATGAAGTAGTTCTACCTCTTTGCTTATTTGCCCCAGGCAGGTGTTGGTGTCTTCGGATCAAATAGTTCGTCGTGGTAATACTGGCGACGGGAGCGTTTGTCGCACTCATCGTCGCCGATAGGATACCGGCAGGTAGCATATATACCCACGTTATCGATGTTCATCAGGCTGACATAGATACCGTTCGGAAAGCGGTCATTGCGGTGATCGCGGTTGAGCCAGCAGTGGCCCAGCTCATGAAAAACCAGGGCTTCCCGTTCCTGCTGGCTAGCGTTTTTCCAGCAAAAATCATCGACCTTGAGTGTAATGCGCGGGGTTTTTCCGGCATCCCGATTACACTGCCCGCAAGTACCCTGGCTTAGAGGTTCGCCAAAGGTAATAATCAGGTTATCAGACGGAATTATTTGCCCCCTCTGTTGAGCTATCGCCCGAAACGACTGTACAAAAGGTTCTACGTCAGCAGGAACGTTGTATTGTTTCGGTTCCGGTTCAATCTGCGGGCTCGACTGGCAACTCAGTATAGCGAGCAGCAACAACAAAGTAAACGTTGGGCGCATAATGAGAAAAGGGCAACTGAGTTACCGCTTACTCAGTGGAGAGGATAGACGTCAATTGATCCCTGCATGTCGGCATATGAAATGGTAATCAGTGTAGAATCGGCGAGAGCCTGAACCGAAAATCGGGTGGGGCTCTGGTTGCGGAAGCCGGCCAGATCACAAAAAGATTGGTAATCAACTGCTATCCAGGCGGTATACTCTTGCCCATCGGGTGTGGTTTGGAACACCCGTAAAGCCCCCTGTTCAATGAATACAAATTCGCCGTTTACTTGCCCTGGTCGCAGGTAAAAGTGATTTTTAGTCACGTTACGCCATTGCGAACGGCCCCGTACATCGTCCCATTCTCCATTAGTCAGCGGGACGTATTGCTCAATGAAGTCATGGAAGGGTTGCATTTTTCAATGAATAAGGGTGCTAGACCGTATATGGTTGAAATTCCGAGCACTTAGTCCATTATTCTCAAGATAATAACACAGCCTCAAGTCATCTGTCAAGAACAGATAATTTTGCTCTAGCGCGCTACAGGAAACCACGTCGCTCAAGCCAAATTTCAAAAACTCTTTGTTTCGTTTACTCATTATAGGAATGCTCGGTTCATGTAATTCCACAAACCCAAACCCCGCTAGCAATTGGGGAACGATGGCTAATACTGGGCCATATTGATAAGAATCTCCTTCGAGTAAATTGCTAACTTCTGTTAGAATGTTAGGCGTAGTGGCAAAGGTTCGAAACAAACTCATGAAGCCTAAAAGCAGATAATAGTCTTCTGAAGTATAGCTTTGAAGTCGTTTGTGGCCATTGATTCGTTTGGGGTCATATTGACCAATTACAAGTAACACCAACAAATTTGTATCAAGTAACAGCCCTGATTTGCGTGCTAATTCTGCACGGGTCATGATTGAAGTTCGCGTATCTTCATAGAAATAACCTCACCCGTTTGAGCATCAATTTTCAGGCTTTTATAACGTCTTTCAAAGCGTGCAAACATGTGCTCCATTGACGCTGCCATCCCTGATGCAGTCCCACCACCACGTTTGGTAGCCTGTATTAAAAAGCTTATTGTAATAAGCCAAAACTTATCCTCTTCACGCTCCACTTCTTCCAGTAAAAAATCCTGAGCATCCGGGTAACTCTGCTCGCAGAAATCAGCTGCCCGTTGCGCTGCTTCTTTAATCGGTATCATAAGTCAGAAATTTTTTAGCGAATATCCCCAGAAAGTGTCATAACCGCACCCGCTGAACACGCCCCGCCAGAACCGCTACCACGGCCAGACAGACCCCGAACCAGGCGAAGGGTAACCGTAAATCCAGCACCGAAAGACCACCGAATACCAGCGTTGTGCCGAAGCTCGCTACCCCCTGCAATGCCTGATTGATGCCGAAGATTTCGCCCCGATCATCGTCGGACGTTTGTTGAGCCATTAAGCCTTCAATCAGCCCCTGAATAAGCGAGAGCGTCAGGCAGTCGATCGTGACCAGCACATATAAGCTTAGCATCGACGTACCCACCAGTCCGTAACCCGCCAGCACTGGTGCCCCTAGTGCGGCTAACCATAAAATGCCCCGAAGCTGGTTGATGCGGTCGGCCAGGTAGGTGTAGAAAACAAAGTTGATTACAACGCTGAGCGCCCCAAAATACATGAAAAAGTACGAGATCGACTTGGCACTCATGTGCAGATCCCCGAAGCTGGCAAACGTGACAAAGTAAAAATAGTAGCCGGTACTGAGGGTCAGAAATAATTGCATTATCACCAGTTTTTTCAGGCCAACTGCCCCTTCGGTCTGGTATTGGCGATCTTTTTGCAACAAGCGCGACCAAAGGGTATGTACGTTGAGTGAGTTGACCAATTCGGCCTTCAGCTCCTGCGTCGAAATACCGGGTGGATTTGGGTGCGTTTCGCGGAGAGTCCAGCTCAAAAGGATATTCACCGACGATAAAATCACGGCCATAATCGCCACTAACCGAGCCTGTTCGGCATTTGACGCTACGCCGTTGTTTGCCGCATCGACAACGGTTAATAACAGCCCCGAAACAGCGGGGCCAATCACAAACCCAAGCGACAGAATGGCCCCTTCCATACCCAGGTTTTTGAACAGATCTTCTTTGGGCGAAATGTCGGTAATGGCCGAGCGGACTGTAGCATACATGCCGTTGGTAAGACCGTCGCTGAAACGGTTGGCCAGTTGAGTCCCCAACCGAACGGGGAGCAACAGGCAATCGGCCAGAAATGTGCCAATGGACGAGACGATGAAAATGGGACGACGCCCGTATCCGTCGGAAAGTTTACCCAGCAACGGCGCTGAGAACAACTGCATCCCTAGAAACAGGCCCGTGCCGAGGGCCAGCCACAATTGCGGGTTGGTATACCCTTTAACAAATTCGGGCAGGATCGGGCCAATAGCTGAACCGACAACAACGTCGATAAAAATGATAGCGTAAATATGATACAGTCGGCGATTTGGCACAATAGGAGAAGTCCGTACGGTACAAAGTTACCCTACCATCCGATCATACACCTCGTCGAAATCACTATTCCTACTCTGCCGGTAATGGTCGGCATGGTAGCGGTCGAGCTTGTCCAGAATAGTCACCAGTAAGGTTTTTTCGGCTTCGGTCAGCGAACTATAGGCTACATCGGCCACTCTATTCATCACGGGAAAGCATTGCTGAATTACGGATAAGCCTTTAGGGGTAATCCGCAACCGTTTAGACCGCCGGTCCTGGTCATCGGGGAATTCCTCGATCAGTTCCATCCTAATCAGGCGGTTAATTACATCGATTCCCGACGCGAACTCCGCCATCATTTCATAAATGAGCTCACTTTTTTTGGGTGTTCCCATCTGCACCAATACAATCAGGTACACAGGATCGTCGATGCTTTTGAAATCGAGCGGTTGCATCGCCTTCTTCGAATAGAAATAGGCATACTTCGACAGTCGGCCGACCAGCGCGCTTAGCCGTGCCTCAGGCCGAACCTCAACCAGGGAACGATTGGCTTTTCCACTTAAACTCTCCACCCATTTTTCATCATACAAACCGTCCGGTGATGCAACCAGTCGGTTTGAATCGACGACAGTTGGTTGAGCGTATTCCGTCAAATAATGTAGACAAAAACCGGTCAAATCGGCATCAGGGTGGGTAGCTCGGTAAGCAGCCCAATGGTTGACCAGATCAATTACGTTTTGCTCTCCTTTATCCATAACACTATGTTCTCGTACTGAATAACGGTTATTACCTGCCTTTTCATTACGAAAACAAAATAATTTTCAATCTATTTGAACAATTAGTATGATTTCGTAGTAATATTGCAGCACAGACTATTAGTAACTACGAAAACACAATTTACCCTACGCATGCAACAACTGAAAATACTTGTAACTGGCGGCAATGGGTTTGTGGGGAGACAAATCTGCCATCTGGCCAATCAGCAAGGGATTCAGGTCATCAGTCTATCCCGAACGGGTCAGCCAGCAACTTATGCTGCCAGTCCTGTGCCTTCTGTCGAGTGGATCAATGCTGGTATAGTCGACCTTAACAGGTCCATTCAATGGAACACATAGCCTCTCAACCAATATGATAGCCGAATTGAAAGGAGTTGGCAAGGAATATAAAACAGGAGACCAGACCATTGTGGCGCTCCAACCGACTACGTTACAGCTAAACGAAGGCGAATTACTCCTCATTATCGGGCCATCGGGTTCAGGGAAAACCACCCTATTGTCGTTGCTGGGTTGCGTGATATACCCCAGCTACGGCGATCTATGGGTTGATGGTCAACACATAAATGAACTGAATGAGAAAGCCCTGGCTAGACTTCGGCTCAACACCATCGGTTTCGTATTTCAGAATTTCAATCTGCTGGCTCCGCTCACGGCAGAGGAAAACGTGATGATGCCCCTGCAACTTCAGGGCGTACGGTCGTCAGAAGTCCGCGACCGCACCGAACAGGCACTCAAAACTGTGGGCATGACCGACCGCCGATTCAGCCTGCCCAAACAATTATCGGGAGGGCAACAACAGCGTATTGCCATAGCCCGCGCCCTTGTAACGAACCCTAAACTGGTGCTGTGCGATGAACCAACGGCTTCTTTAGACAAAGACTCGATGGGTATTGTGATGCACGAATTGCGCCTTCTGGCCGACAATGGCAAATCGGTGGCGGTGGTTACGCATGATCCCCGATTAAAACAATACGCCCACCGAATCGTAGAAGTCGACAACGGGGTGGTAAAGGAAATAAATGGATTTAAAGACTGATTGACATGAAACCTAAATCATTTTCAACCACCGGGGATGCACACCCCATGTTGCCCTTCCGGCGACTCTTTTGCGTCTTTTCGGTTAGCCTGATTCTTGCCTCCTGCGGAGGGAAAACGGATCAAACAGCGGAGCAAAAAGACTCGGTCCGCACCGTGCAAACGCCCAAACAAATCGGCGACGTGCTGGGCGTAGCTGTTATTGAACCGGCTGCCCGCATTAGCCAGCTTTCGGCCGAAACGGGAGGAGTTGTCAAAAGCGTAAACGTGCAGATTGGGCAGCAACTCCGTAAGGGGCAAGTCATTCTGACTATGGACAACGAGGTGGAATCGGCGCAGTTACGGCAGGCGAATGTGAAAATCGGTACGCAGCAGGACGCCATCGAAACAGCCCGCCAGAACGTGCAGACGCTTCAAATCCAGCTCCAGAAAGCCGAAGTCGACCTGAAACGAAACGAAACTCTTTTTGCTGGGAAAGCCCTGACGCTTAAAGAACTCGATGATTCCCGCTACGACGTACAGAACCTGCAACAACAGATTCGAGCGTCGGAAGCGCAGGTAAAACAGACGCAGGGCCGCATCAGCGAGTTGCGAGCCGATATCCAATACGCCACTACCATTGCAGGCCTGAAAACGGTGAAAGCCCCCACCGACGGTACGCTGTTGAGTCTAGATGCGAAAGTGGGCCAGTTCCTCAACAGCAACCAGTCCATTGGCGATTTTGCCCCGGCAGGCCCGCTTGTAGCCGTTACAGAAATTGATGAGTTGTTTCCATTAAACGTGAAAGTTGGGCAACGAGCCTATATTCGTCCGCAGGGCAGCAACGAACGGTTAACCAGCGGCACAGTTGTGTTAGCGTCGCCCTACCTGCGTAAGAAATCGCTGTTCTCCGATAATGCGGCCAACCTCGAAGATCGGCGCGTCCGCGAAGTACGGGTTCAACTCGACGATCCCAGCAAAGTGATTATTGGGGCACGGGTAGACTGTTTGATAACTGTAAACTAATGTTTAGAACCGCTTTCAAATTCATTCGCTACGATGTGGCCAAGTCGATGGGAGCATTGGCGGGCATCATTATCTCGGTGTTCCTGGTGGGGCAACAGGCGGGCATTTTTATCTTTCTTACCGACGCTATGCGCAGTGTTGTCGAGAACAATAAGGGCTATATCTGGGTCACCGACGAAACCACTACCAATGCCAACCAACTCAGCTTACTCGACATTCGGACGGGGAATGAAATTGCCTCGCTGCCGGGTGTGGAGCGGGTGCATCCAGTGGTCATTGCCAGCGCCGGGGCTAAGTTTGCCAACGGCAGAACCAGCGGCTTTTCGCTCATCGGGTCTCAGGCACCCGATTTTGTGGGTGGTCCGTGGCGGCTCTACACCGCCAAACCCGTTGATATGCTGCCTGAAGGAGCGCTGGTCACTGATTTCTACGATGCCAAA
>Ga0105049_10005848_pt1 | contig 14327 bp, 9 predicted proteins | sample MAT06_FD_78087 | JGI IMG/M metagenome (GOLD analysis project Ga0105049, IMG submission 78087) | Freshwater microbial communities from Lake Fryxell liftoff mats and glacier meltwater in Antarctica - MAT-06 | ecosystem: Environmental > Aquatic > Freshwater > Ice > Liftoff microbial mat | place...
AACGCACGCTGCAAAACAGCGCGAGATTGGCGACGAACACCATCCATGCGGCCAATGCGATATAAGACGCAATAATCTGCTGCCAAAGTACGCCTCCCAGCGTGATGGCCAGAAATGTGAACGGCAACTGGATCACCAACAGCATCAGAGAGCTGACAAGTCGCGACGTCGATTTCCCCAATGTGATCGACAATGCCGTCATCCCGGCAAGTCGCAGCAGTGCAAAAGTTCCCGCATCTTTTTCCTCTGTCAGGGCCGTGACAAAATAGCTGACGCCGGACACGGTGATCAGAAGCACGTTCAGGTAACAGATGGTTTCAAAAAAGCGCAATCCTGTCCGGCTGGTTCCGAACGCATCCATAAACGCGATGGAGATCGAAAAGAACATGATGAACGAAAACACAGCACGAATAATGTGCGGATAGATGGACTTTGAATCCATCTTCAGCGACCAATTGAAGAGCATCAGCGTTCCTGAAATCACGTCCGGACTCCTCGAGTGGTCAGATCCATAAACGCCTGATTCAAATGCCGGCGCTGCTGGCTGAACGAGGAAATCGGCAGATCCAGAGTCAACAGGGATTTCAGAAAGTCGTTGGCTGAGAGTGACGATGCCAGGTGAATATTGAAGTCCCGACCCGTTGTGAATTCCGGCTCCCTGACATCATCGACGCCCGGCAGTTCGCGAATTCGAGCGATTACGTTGTCATACACCGCAGCCAGGCGCAGATTGTACGTCGGCAGTTCGTCAGGAGATTCAAGCAGCACATCCATCGGGCCACTGAATTTTACCTGGCCGCGATCGATGATCGTGACGCTGTCGCAGAGTTCCGCCAGCTCACTCAGAATGTGGGAGCTGATAAATACGGTCTTTCCCATCCGCCGCAGCTCTCGCAGGATTTCCATCAGTTCAATTCTCGCGCGAGGATCCAGACCGCTGGCTGGTTCATCCAGCAGCAGCAGATCCGGATCATGCACAAGGACGCGTGCCAGACTCACGCGTTGCTGCATCCCGCGTGACAGTCCGCTGATGAGATCGTTGCGGCGACCGTCCATGTCGGTCAGTGTCAGCACGTCATGAATGACCTGATCACGCTGCTTGAGCTGCAGACCGTACGCAGCGGCGAAGAAATCCAGATATTCGAACACGGTCATCTGACGGTACATGCTGAAGTGATCGGGCATGAATCCGATCCGTCGCCGCACACTGATCGGGTCGGCTCGTACGCTGCTGCCAAAAACCTGAATCTCTCCCCAACTGGGTTTGAGCAGAGTACAGATGGCTTTGAGCGTTGTTGTTTTGCCAGCCCCATTCGGCCCTACAAATCCATGCAGCGTCTGCGGCATCACGCAAAACGTGACCTGACTCAACGCCTGATGCCCTTTAAAGGCATGCGACAAATTAGTAACCGATATTGCCGGGATGGTCTGTTGCGTGACATCAACCATTGTACTTGAACCTCTTAATCCTAATCTTAATCCTAATCTTAATCCTAATCCTAATCCTAATCCTAATCCTAATCCTGATCCTAATCCTGATCCTAATCGTCGCCGGGAATCGATTAAGATTAAGATTAGGAGTAAGATCAAGAAGCCTGGTGAACGTGCGTCAGACTTCGCGAGTTGGTGAGTTGGAACGGATCAGTCCCACGAGCATTGACACGATTTCCAGCAATATCTCTTTACCATGCGACATTTGCGATTGCTCCATCATGGACTTCGCAACAAGCACGTCAAGGCAAGCAGCAGACTCCAATGCTGACCCCCGAGCCGCTCAGACTATTTACTCTCTGCTTCCTTCACATCCACTCCCCGATCACGGGGATTCAATAACAAATCACGGACGTACAGTATTCTTCCAGTGCGGCGAACATCTGCATCGACGCGGAAAAACTGATTTTCCGGCATTGGCGCATAGACCAGAAGCCGTATTCGATCGTCCGGCAGGCGAAACTTCCCGACATCCTGAATAAAATCATCAACGAGACTTCGTCGAACAAGATTGGGCAACATCCGCTTAAAACAGGCTTCAACCGGGTCTTTGGGCTCTAATTCCACTTCCTCGTATGTCTGCAACATGGGAGCACCTCCCATAAAGGAATGTGCTTCTGCACAGTAACTGCGGAGTAGTTCACGTCGGCTGACCAGCGACAGTTGTCCGCGGGGTCGATCGATTTTTGTGTAATGCAGATGACGCCCATGAATGACGAGACATTCGACCAGTGGATCATTCGGAAATTTTTCGCCAAACGCGATCGTCAGATCTTTGAGTTCCTCACCTTGGTGACTCAGGCTCGTCACGGCCAGATTCCAATTGTCGTTTTCGATCCGACGGCGGGACCGAACGGCCTGGCTGCTGTACGGCGGAATCCTGGACACGAAACCAGCCGTGTTGCCGGACGATATTCGGGCCTCCACGCTCTCTTCGCTGGCCCCTGAGGCGAACAGAGTCTGGTGGTCATTGTCCGTGATGGAATAAGTATTGCCCGCCGTCACGAACAGAGTTGTCAGCTGCAGCAGGCTGCTGTGTGTGTCATCTTCAGCGCGGGCGATGGCGGCTGAATGCAGCGATGTCGCCTCATTATATCCGCGGCGACCGATAAACAGAAACATCAGACTAAAAACCGCAGCGAGACCCGCAATGGAACCGTAGGTGACCAGAAAGTGCAGCGTGCGTTGTCGTGACAGAACCCAGCAGCCAGGAAAAATGAGTCCCACATAGCACAGCGACAACAGGAAGATCAGCCACCACATATGTTTCGGTTGTGTCAACTGTCGAAGTTCGTAAAACAAATCATCATCGTCAGTGACACTCGTTCCATAGCCGAATCCGCTGCCTTGCTGTTTTTCGTATGCGGCAATTTCGTCCAGATCTGCTTTGGATAGACCCTGTGTCGTAAGGGCCGACGTCACGATGTCTTTGGAAAGCTGGGCCCGCTGGATTTCGTGTCGTGTCACGCTGCCGCTCCCGACATGGTATTCCGCGAATGGTTCGTTGAGTGCAGCGAGAGGACCGGAAAACCTGAGCGGCTGATGATTCTGGTCGAGCAGCAGATGCAGTCGACCACCGGCTTTGAGCCATGACAGCATCGACTCCTGACGAGGTGTTTCCCAGTCCGGCACATGATCCATGAACATGGCGTACAGACTGTGAGTTGCGGTGGAATACGGCGGGAAAATTTCCTCAGGCATATGTTTGACGCTGACAGGAATCTTGATGCGTGCATCGGGTCGATCGAGGATTACCACGGGCAGCGACTGGTCTTCCGACTTCATCTGCAGTGAATTGGATTCCAGTACGGATCGTGGCTGATCGATTGGATCAAACGTAAGCGTTTCGTCCTCAGTGCGTAGTTCGAAACGCCAACTGGTTGTCATGCCGACGATGTACGGATAGAACTGTACCCAGCGCCGTGAGTGTGGCCCTAGAAAGATGGATTGGGTGGCCGTGCCGCCGGTTTCACGAAGCATTCCGGCCATCGATCGCAGCGTCGCCTCACCTTCAATGGGCTCATCGCTCAGATTATCGAGTTCGATTGACAGTGGTACGAACTGACCGTTCATGACACGTCCGTCAAAGCCCCAGATCTTATCCGCGATGCGGACCTGTTGATTGGCCTGAGCGAGGACGGGTACCGTGTGAAAGAGGGTTAGCAACAGGACCCAAAGTTGAAGAAATCGTCGGGCCTTTAACACAACGGATCGAACGCTGAACGAACAAGCCAGCCAGCGCGGCTTTACGTCGAGCGTTGACAGGAATGCGAGTCGCGGAGCGACATCGCCTGCGTAGCTCAGTCGCTCCGCGACTGTGATTCCCCGTGAATCCTGCGATCCATCGCGCAACCTGCTATTACCAAAATCGTAAGACGCACGGTCACATGAATGTGTCTGCGGTTGGTGCCCGACGACGTTCGACCGTTGCGCCGGCGTTTTTGTTGCTCGATGGTCCCGATTTACGTTCGTGCGTTGAATGCTGTCCCGATCGAATTTGCTCATGCGGTCACTTCCGATCCGATCACCGACGGCAACGTGAAAAGCTGTGCCTCCAGTGGTCGGTCATCAGGCTCCTGATCGTATCGACCGAGCAGTCGCGGAGCCAGACGCAGGGTCACGGTCCGAATTAACAACAGGAGCACGACTTGCCAGATAAACACGACTGCAGAAACCGTCAAGGCGGAAGCAATCGAACGCGATGGTGCATGGTAGAGTTCAGTCGTCTCGACGTACGGACTGCCTATGGAAACCAGAACGGCTTCATTCGCCTGGACACCGCCGTCGGGGCGGAGCATGCAGCAGATCGCCGCAGCGATGGTATGACTTCTCTGCTCCGGAAACGGTACGTCAATACCAGGTCTACCACGCCAGGCACCAGAATTCGCCATATCCCGGTGAGGCAGGATTACTTCGAACACAAACCCTCCCGGTCGGCAGAGAAACGAAGAGACAAGCACCCAGGCAGCGATCAGAGAAATGGCCGTCATTGCAGATCGAGACTGCGACTGCGAACGCAGTCCCAGCAATACGGCCAGCCACGCCAGAATCTGCATCGTGAGAAAAGTCGTCAGGATGGAACTCCCGATATACCATCCGACATTGAACATCGTCTGCGATGAAGAGAACATCGTGCGTAAGTCAACATTCAGCAGCAACAACGTGAGATGAACGCTGAGTATCGGGATCGCCAGCACGATCATCAGTCGCTTCATGCCGGCAACTTTCTGGGTCAGAATTTCTTTCGCTGTCAATGGGGTTGAAAGCAGGGCGTCGAGAGTTTCGCGGACACGTTCAGCGGAGATGATTGTGGCACCCTTCATCGCCAGAATCATCGCCGCGATGGCCCACACGAGAAGCAACAGCACTCGCAGCCCGGAAAAATCCGAACGTGCAGAAACAGTTGCGGCACCCACGCAGATGAACAGCGTCGGCCCTTCCATGACGACAAGAATCCGAAACAAATAGCGAGCCTTGCCGAGCGATTTTTTGGATCTCTCACGCCACGCAACGGGGTCAAAGAGCGGCAGGCTGTTGTGGTCTTTCATCAACACCATGCCACCTGTCGTGCGGTCATTCAACCGGACAAAGAATCCGTCGATGGACTTGAAAACTTTCAGCATCACAGATGCCGAAGAGATAAAGGCCCGCCGCACCAGAAATACGCGAGCCATCAGCACCAAAACGGCAGTGACCATCAACGAAGGAATTGTGGTTGCCACAACAAACAGCAGTTGAGCCAAAGTGTTCAGGACTCCGCTCGACGACTCCGTCATTAACGTGTTGTTTCCATACCCGGAGGAATTAAATCCCTGAAACGCGGCGATCCACAGATAGTACGGCGTCGGCAATGCCATCGGAAGATCCCGGGCAAACAGGCCGGAAAACACAGCCAGTAATCCGGTCAATACATACGACCAGATAAATGCCGTCACCGTGGTGGCGAACCATGAACTGCACAGCAATCCGATGCTGGCGTAAAGCAGGCATTCGCAGAATAACAGCCACAGCGTGCCGAGCAGCAAGGTCGTTTCCACGCCACCCAGTGAGTACACGACGGCCAGTACCGGAAACGTCAGCAATAGAAATGTGAACATCGGAACCAGACGACTGCCCAGTTTCTCCAACACGATTGTCATCGGCGACAACCGTGTCACAAACAACGTGCCAATCGTATTGCGTTCTTTCTCGATCGTGATCGAACCGCAGATCAGAGCTGGCATCAGCATCTGCACAGAGACAAACAGCATCGGCACGATGCCTTTAAAAATCGGTGCACCCGCTCCCAGGAATCGATTGGGATTGCCACTGCCGACGCCGTATCCGGACGATTCCAGCAAAGCTATTTGATAGCTGTAATACAGCATGACAGTCGTCAACACAATAATCGCGCCGACAAACCGAATGACGTACGTCCGCCGTCGGCTGGATAGCTCCGTGAGCTCCCGCCGCAGGAGTGGAAGTTCCGGAATGATGCCGAAGATGCTCACACCGTCTTCCCTTCCGTCAGCTTCATAAAGGCGGTTTCCATATCCATCGCTTCCGGCTGAAACATTGTCAGCCTGGCTTTCTGCTCCACCAACGCCTGATGCAGATCACCGACGGACATCAGATCTTCGTGCAGCCGAATGGCCCAGCGATCGACCTGAGTCTCGACCGAATCTACACCCGGAATTTTCCGGACGCGATCCAGCAGATCCTCTGCCGGATTTTCAACGCGCACGTGGATTACGCGCATCAACTGCAACTTGCGATAAATGTCATTCAGTGAACCCTGAGCCACAATGTGCCCTAATTCGATAATCCCGATACGTGTACACAACTGGCTGAGTTCCTGCAGAATGTGACTGCTGATGATGATTGTCTTGCCCATTTCCCGCAGGGCCTTGAGCAGTTCACGCATTTCAATGCGCGCCCGCGGGTCAAGTCCGCTCGACGGTTCATCCAGGAGCAGGACTTTCGGATCATGCAACAGCACGCGCGCCAGGGCCAGACGTTGCTTCATGCCTCGGGACAGGCTGTCCACCGGCGAATCCGCTTTGTGCGTCATGTCCGTGAGCGCCAGCACATCGTCAATTGTGCCTTTGCGTTTCGACATCGGCAGCTTGTACGCCGCCGCAAAGAAATGCAGGTACTCCAAGGCTGTCAGGTCTTCGTAGACTCCAAAAAAGTCGGGCACGAAACCCATCACATCCCGAACCTGCTGCGGCTGACTTAACACGTCCAGCCCGCACACCAGGGCCATCCCGCGGAACTTCGGCTGCAGCGTCGCGAGCACGCGAAACGTCGATGATTTTCCGGCACCGTTGGGACCGATAAAACCGAAGACTTCGCCATGCGGAATATCCAGCGAGATCCCTTTCACCGCCTCGAACTTACCGTAGTTGACGCGCAGATCGCGAATACAAATCGCCAGCGGTTTTGGTTTCGGCGGCATTGCCATCGTCGCCTGTTCGGTCATCGACATAGTTGATTTCCCGCGTCTTATGTAGCTTGGACATTCCTGTCCGAGCTTTCTTTTAAACGTGATTCATAAGCCAGCCATTCCCGTGCTGGCACATTCGTTCAACTGACGACGGACAGGAATGTCCATCCTACGGCTGGACGAAATACAGTTTTCTGAACACCTCAAAATTCTCGCCCTGTTGCTTAATGATCACTAACGCCCATTGACTGGGATCCGAACTGTCCAGAAAGGCGAGATCTTCCAATGAGCCCGCTCCGTGCGGCGCGATCTGACTGACGAGACCGAAGATATTTGTCTGTGAGGTTTTCACAGTCGGAAGACAGCTGAGCATTGTGACCGATGCAGATTGCTGGCCCAATTGATCTTGATCAAGAGTTGGGTCCAGATACCGTCCATATCTGTCCTTTTGAAGGAATTTCGTTGGAATCTGCCCCATCAGATTCACCACGGTTGCTTCATGATAGATCACCGCGAAGCATTGCACGGGAGTTGCAGAAATCTTCTGTTCCGCCATCGTGTATTGCGTCAATACTGCCTTCAACCGGGTGTTGCCCTCCTCCGACGTCAGCAGTGAGACATCGTTCCAGTCGATCGGCGGCACTTCAGATTCCTGCGGTTCCAGCGACAGAGTTCGCAACGAAACCGGCGACCATTGCTGCACTCGATGGCTGACACTGTAGTTCTGCGGGAAATGTCCGCTGTAGCTTAGAGGCGAATCCTCAGTTCGTTGCTGCGGTTGTCCATACTGGTTGTAGTTTTCCGCGTTGGTGAAATTATCCTCGGACAACACAACCAGTTCGCTTTTATGGTCGTTTCGAACATTGGCCTGCGAACTGTAGTACAAGGTCTCCAGCGTTGTTTGCCGGACTGGAACGCCGTTGTCCGCAAGGTCAGTAATGACCAGTTTCCCGCCAGTGTCCTCGCTGCCCATGAACGCATGGGCCACCACCACAGTCAGCAGCGTGAAGACGCCCGTGATGACAGGGAACAGCACCCATGTGTATTTTCTTAGCCGCAGCCAGCCCAGCAGAAAATAATCTCCCGGCCCGATCGCCGCGACATAACCGATCAGGATCATGCCGATAATCCATGTTGGCACCATCTCGACATCAGAAGGCATCAACGCCTCCTCAGTGACAGACAACAGCGGCTCAGCCTGAGGACTCAGACTGTCAAGGATGTAAACTCCTGCTTCATCCTGCCCGGCGTTAATGCCCTGTGCTTTAAGTCGAGCGACGACATCGGCGGGAATCCAGTTTTCCCCCTGCCAGACGGGTTGTTCTTTGCGGACTTTCCACAGAAATGCGACAATCGCTCCGAGGTCTTCCTTTGTCAGGCTCGCAGAAAAGTCGTCTGAGGCAGGCAACAGCACCGCACGACCCAGACCACAGTAACTCATGAGGATCGGATCGGCCTCATCACTGACGACCAGCAATCGACCCTCAGCATCCAATGACAAATTTGCTGAACTGTCGACACCTTGTTCATACAGTTTTCGCAGGAACTCCAGTTGCAGCGGCTTCATCGGCACGTCCGGAACGATGCAGACGCTTCCTCCAGCCCTGACCCACGCCGTCAGTCCGTCCAGTTGCTCCTTTTGCAACGCCGCAAGCGATTCATCAGACAGCAACACGACATCAAACGCACAATAGGAGAGTGGATCCTGCGGCAAATCTTTGGACGACCATTGCCCGGCGAAATGAATGATCGTGTGTCCCATCTTTTCAAGCTTCTGAATTCCAGTAAGCTGTGGAATGCCGGAATTTGTCTGCTCCGCTTCCAACTGTGCATAAATCGGATTGTAATTATCGAGCGACAGCGCAGATTCCAGAAACTGCCGATTTGCTGATCCGCTGTGCCGTCGCGTTTCCTTGAAACACGAACACAACAAGACACCGCGTTCCATCGGGCTGGTCGTCAGCAGATCAAACGGTTCAACGCTCCCCAGCTTCTCAGGCACAGAGGACAGTCTGATTTTTCCCTGGTCTGTGACGAAAGTCGCGACAACCGCCCAGTTCTGCGTGATCGCCGTTTTCAGCGGTGGCAGCACGATGTTGAATTCATAGTCAGCGCCCGCCAGCACGATCCCTTCGTATCGCAGCGAAGCCATCAAGTCATCGGACGAGACCACATCCACGGAATCATAAATCGCCAGTTCCAGATCGCCCTCCAGAATCTGCGGTTTGTTGTATTCCAGTTTGATGTGGACGGGCAACGGACCTGACGATCGATTACGAATCGACATCAATTCCATCTTCATGCGGATGGCCGGTTTTTCCTGCGCGAATGTGGATCCAGAAATTAGGACGAACATGGAAAGGATTGCGAATAGCCTGCAGACGCACTTTGGCGAGCCGGGGGTGTGAACCCCCGGATTGTCGAGTGTTGTTGTGTCAGACGATCGTGCAAAGAATTCAAGACAAGATCGAAACAGAGCGTGAGTCGTCGGAATGTCGCCGGTCGTCCTATCAGGGGACTGACGTCCCCCGCTCGCCAATGATGCACTCATACCATCGCTCCTCGCGCACGCTGGAAATACCACCATTCGAACATCAGCACGCCAAACGCCAATAGCGCCAGAATCCACCAGAACGGCTTATCTGAATCCAACTGTTCAGCGACGTCAGTCGCCACGGTCAGTTCCGAAAACCGCAATTCTTCAACAGGTTTCAACGACGTCTCCGTGCCGCTCAACAGCCCTGTTCCGATCGAAGTGACAAGGTTGTTGCCGTCCATGACGTCATAACGTCCGACGCGCGATGCCGCGATCCCGTCGAGCGTTCCCGCGACATTGGACTCCGCTTCCAGCGATTCTCCGCCGGGTGTTTTGATTGTGTAAGATCGACTTCCATCGACAGAAATCGGAGGCAGCACTCCCGTCGGTGCCGCGGCAGCATCGGACAACGATGCCTGTTTCAATGCCGTTTCTACCACATTTGCCGCGATGATCGGAAAACCTACGCGATACGGCAACGTCGATCGGTCCGTGTGAAATGTAAACCAGTACGACACCGACAGTCCTTCACGTCGTTGCAGCATCAGCGGTCCGGCATTGCCGTCGATCAGTACTTCGTAGCCCCGTTCTTCCAGATCCTTTGTCGCTGCTCCGACTGCCAGTTTGGGTTGCTCACCAATCTGCACGTCCGCAAGCTGCACGTGCCTCAGCATCGGTGCCGTCCGGTTCCAGTCGACGACATACGACACGTCTTCTTCGACCTTGATGAGTTCCTGCAGATCCGGCGGAACAACACCCACGAATAACCGCACTGGAGCCTCGGCACTGCCAGCCCCGTCTTCATTGATGATCAGCAAATCATACTCCGCACCGCGCGGCTCAGCGCCTTCCGATTCTTCCAGATCCAGATTCGGCTGCACGCGCACGGCATGACGCCATGACGCCAGTTTCGGCGACACCCAGACTTTTAAAGGTCGAGCCGCCGGCAATGTCAGCCACACACTGTTATCCACAGCCAGCGAATCAAATCCTGCCGGCACCAGCCTCGCTTCCAGCAGTTTTGACTGACTTGTACTCACCGGAAACACCAGTCGTTCAGATTCTTCGTTCGAGACTTCCACCTGATGCGATTCCCTCTGCTGGCCATCTTCCCACAGCTGCAGTTCCGCACCACGCAGGTCAACAGATGACGCCGACACCCGCACAAACACCTCCCACTCCTCAGGCCCGCTGCGACGAGCACTCATCTCCGTAATTCCGATGTTCGGACCGCCGATATCCACGCGCTGCACGTCCAGGGAAAACGGTAATTCAAAGTCTACCTGATCGGGCAGATTCCCATCCGTCATGATCGTGACGGTCTCAATCGGAAACGTCCTGGTATACGCCGCTGCCATGCGCAGCACATCATCCAGCTTCCCCGGCAGATCCGTCGGTTGCAGCGACTCCAGGGCCTTCAGGAGAGCACGACGATCATTGCTGAATTCAGTGATCCGCCGTCCCGTATTAGAAAATGAGAACAGCGCGATGCGTTGATCGCCCGTGAGATTGTTGATTTGCTCACGAACTCGCTCCTTCACCAGTTCCAGTCGCGTCTTGCCGGTCGTTTCATCAATGGCCGACATGCTGGCGGAACAATCAATCAGCAGCGGTTTGTATTCGGCCACTTCGGCATCCGCCTGGAGAAATGGCTGCATCAATGCCAGCACCAGCAGACACAGCAGCAGAATCTGGAGCAGCAACAGCAGATTGCGGCGAAACTTCTGAAACGGAGAATTGACTCGCTGATCATTCACGACGCTCTGCCACAGCGCAAGCGACGGAACTTCCATCTTTGGCCGGCGCAGCTTCAGGAAGTACAGAATGATCAGAGGAATCAGCGCCAGCAGAAACCATGCACCGAAAAGATTGACGAAGCCGGGCCATTTCATCGCAGAATCCACCCCTGTCGACACAGATGTTCAAAGAGGATGGTCGGCAACGTCATACCGGAACTGACGGACATGAATCGTCCCTGCCGACTGCGGCACATCGCATGCAATGCATCCTGCAGCCAGAGGCGCTGATCCTGATACACATTCAGTAACTCCGACGCATTGGTGATGTCGAGCGTTTCCTGAGTCTCACTGTCCACAAATCGCAGGTCGCCCTGCACGTTCGGATTGATTTCCGATTCGGCCAGCACCTGAAGTCCCCACACTTCCAGTCCAGCGCTGTAGAGTAAATTCATGGGACGACTGACGTCACCAAACGTCAGGAAATCGCTGATGATGATGGCGACGCCACGGCCTCGATGAAACCGCAGCATCGTCTCAATGGCTTTTTCGATTGGAATGCTGCCGCCGCCTTCGACATCTTCCAGAAACTTCAGCAGCTTGCGGATCCTTGTGCGACCGGCCCCCGGCGGCAGCATCCATGGCTGATCCTGTCGCGCATGAATCGCATAGGCGCTGACACGTTCGACATTCTGCAGCCCCATGATGCCGAATGCCGCCGCCAGTTGTTTGGCGCGCAGCATTTTGTCTTCGAACAGCATCGACGTGGACGCATCCACCAGCAATACCACATGCATTTCTTCTTCGTGCTGAAACTGTTTGATGTATGGTCGCCGCAGACGCGCAAAAATGTTCCAATCCACGTAACGCAGATCATCCCCGGCGGCGTAATCACGAAAGTCAGCGAAGTCCGTACTGCTGCCGCCCTTTCCCGACAGGTGTTCGCCGCGCGCGCGATTGGTCAGGCGACGATTTGGCTTCAATCGCATGCGCTCAATCTGGTTGAGCGTTGAATTGTCGAAGAGAGTCGTGAGTTGTGATGCGGTTGGATTTGCCACTGAGTTGATCTTCGATCTAAGTTATTTCGCCGCAGACGCAGGCCGGACCAAGCGGAGCGCCGTTCCGGCGATTCACCGATCTGCCGGAACTCCGCTTCGCTGCGGTCCGGCCTACGCTGATTATCCTTCCATTGGCAGCTTGGTCACGCATTCTTCGATCACATCGCGGATCGATATGTTCTCTGCCTGACCATCGTAGTTCAATAACGCTCGATGCTGCAGAACTTCCTGGGCAAAGTGACGAATGTCGTCAAATGAAACATGCGCTCGACCCAGACTCAGCGCTCGCACGCGTGCCGCACGAATGAGCGCCTGCGCCGCGCGCGGACTGGCTCCCCAACGCAGATACTTTTTGACGCGCTCCGTCGCAAATTGAGAATCCGGATGTGTCGCCAGAACCATACGACATGCATAGTCACGCATCGGATCACTCACGACGACGCGATCCAGGATTGTTCGCAAATGCAGAATGCGTGGCCCATCGATGACTTTTGATGTTTCAACTTTCCTCTTCAGAATCGTCCGCGTCACCACTTCGTTCAATTCTTCCCGCGACAGAAACGGCACAACGACTTTAAACATAAATCGGTCCAGTTGCGCTTCAGGCAGCGGAAATGTGCCTTCCTGTTCGATCGGGTTTTGCGTTGCCAGGACGAAGAACGGCGGATCAAGCGTATATGTCGTGCCGCTGGTCGTCACTGTGCCTTCCTGCATCGTCTCCAGCAACGCCGATTGCGTCTTCGGCGTCGCGCGGTTGATTTCGTCGGCCAGAAGCAACTGCGTGAAGATCGGGCCCTGACGGAATTCAAATCGATATTTCCCGGCGTCATCGGTGGTCATGATGTTTGTGCCGATGACGTCCGCCGGCATGAGGTCAGGCGTAAACTGAATGCGGCGAAACTCCAGCTTCAGCACCTGCGACAGGGCCTTGACGAGTTCCGTCTTGCCCAACCCCGGCACGCCTTCCAGCAGCACATTTCCGCCGCAGAGTAGCGCTGTCAGTGTCGCTTCGACCACGCGTTGCTGACCGACGATCACTTTGCCGACCGCATCACGGACGGCTTGAAACTCGTTACGAAACTGATCCGCTTCCGCCTGAAGCTGTGCGGGAGTAAGTGGCTCGGACATGAATTGAAGGCTTTCTTATGGTTAAGTGGCGAGCGGCTGGGCGTCAGCCCTCCGTGTGTTGAGTAGGATGGACATTCATGTCCGTCGTCAGTTGAGCGAACATGGCGGCACAGCAATGGCTGGTTTGTGAATGATCTTTGACAGCAAACTCGGACAAGAATGTCCAAGCTACAGGAATCGCAACAGGCTGAAGTCTGTTCGCGAGCGAACGCAAAATCATTCTTTCTTCCCTTCTCCATCCTGTTCACGCCGCCGTTTGATTTCCAGCAGTCTGGATGTTGTACCGCCTTCTGCCGATGGTCCGGATGAAGACGGCGCGGCAGGCGTCGAAGGATTGGTTTCTGGTTTCTGGCTTGTGGTCGCAGGTGGTCGCGGCGATTGCTGTCGAGTCGCCATTGGTTTGCCGGTTACGGGCTCTGAACGTGGACCACCGGCGAATGGATCACGGTCCTTGTTCATCGACGCACGGACTTCACCCGCGCGCTGCAACAGCGCCCCCATCGTGGCGGTGGATTCGCGTTTATGACGGCGGAATATTCGCCTCACCCATCCAAAGTCCATCTGCACGCGACGAATGGCAACATCCAGTGGCAGCAGACACGCGATACACATCAGGAACCAGTCAAAGATCGGACGACTGCTGCGTTTCGGTTTGCGATCGCCGAAAATTGTATTCGCCATCTCAACAGCGTTTTGATCGACATCAAGTTCCACGCCACCGGTTTTTTGTGCGATGTCGCGGAGCACGATCGGGTTTGCCCGAAATCGCAGATACTCCGGTGAGTACGACACGATAAAACCAGCGTAGGCTGTTTCTCGCCGCGTTCCGTCGGTTGCTCCGATCATGACCTGATAACGCCCCTCGCCTTTCAATGGCATGCTGGTCTGATAACGCCGAGGGGCGATCTGGCGAACCTGTTGCGACTGCTCGAAACTGTTCGGTCCGGTCACCG
>Ga0105049_10005851_pt1 | contig 14323 bp, 11 predicted proteins | sample MAT06_FD_78087 | JGI IMG/M metagenome (GOLD analysis project Ga0105049, IMG submission 78087) | Freshwater microbial communities from Lake Fryxell liftoff mats and glacier meltwater in Antarctica - MAT-06 | ecosystem: Environmental > Aquatic > Freshwater > Ice > Liftoff microbial mat | place...
ACAAACTGAATTTAACCGCCTAAGTATTGTGCAAGGTAGCGGCGTTGATTCAGAGCTCAACGATATGGGCTACGCACAAGCCAAAGCATTTTATGAAGCGCACAAACACGTTGATTTTGACTTGGTTGTAACTTCTAAATTGCGGAGGACTCATCAGACCGTACAAGGTTTTTTGGACAAAAAAATTCCTTGGGAACAAACCGCTGATGTCAACGAAATTTCCTGGGGCATTCATGAAGGCCAACCGCAAACGCCAGAACAAAACCAGCGCTACCATCAAATGATTTCCGAATGGAAGGCAGGGAATGTAGATGCTGCCATTGAATCCGGCGAATCGGCCCGGCAATTGATGACGCGCATTGAAAAATTTGTGGAATGGGTAAAAACCCGTCCCGAACGCCGTATTCTAGTAGCTACACATGGCCGCGCAATACGCTCACTCATTACCTGTCTAAAAGGTTTACCCTCTACTGCTATGGAAGATATGGAACATTCAAACACAGGGCTTTATGTGGCGCATTTACAGCCAGATGGAACCTGGGATTTTGAATTGGAGAACGATACCTCGCACTTGAATGGGGGTGTCTCGCAAGTAAATCAATGATGGACTCATTTACAAACGCCCGCTTCAGATGCGCCTAACCGCCGTCAGTTATCTAAATACCAAACCGTTCATTTACGGTCTTTTCCGCAGTGATTTGGCTGAAATGATCGATTTAAGCCTAGATATTCCCTCCATCTGTGCCCAAAAACTTCTTTCTGGCGAGGCTGATATTGCACTAACTCCAGTAGCTATTATCCCGCAACTGCCTCAGGCGTACCTGGTTTCCGACTATTGCATTGGCGCGACAGGAGCGGTCAAAACTGTCTGCGTTTTTTCTCAGGTGCCACTCCAGGAAATAAAGCGAATCTTTCTTGATTTCCATTCCCGCACCTCAGTAGCACTGGTACAGCTCCTTTGCGAAAAGTATTGGAATATCAACCCCGAATTCATCCCTGCTACTGAAGGTTTTGAAAATCGAATCGGTGGCGATACTGCTGGCCTTATTATTGGCGACCGTGCTATTGGTTGCGAAAATCGTTTTGATTTCATCTACGATCTTGGGGAGGCTTGGACAGCCTGGACAGGCTTACCTTTTGTCTTTGCGGCTTGGGTGAGTACGAAACCGATTCACCCTGAAATTGTGACCCGTTTTAATGCTGCCCTCCTGCTCGGGCTTGAGCATTTGCCTGAACTCTTGAAAATCATCCCTGCTATCCCCAATTTTAACACCGAAAAATACTTTCGAGAAAACATCAGTTACAAACTTGATGATGCCAAATGGCTTGGGTTAAATCGATTTCTGGGCTACCTTGCAGGCGAAAACGGGTATCGCCTTTATCGGCACTAAACACCTTTCCATGAAAATCACTGCACTTCACGCTGGCAATTTCAAACTTGATGGGGGTGCCATGTTTGGGATTGTACCACGCAGGCTTTGGGAAAAACTCAACCCGCCAGATGCACAAAATATGTGTACCTGGGCTATGCGTCCCTTGTTGGTACAAACACAGGATGGGCGCAACATCGTGATTGACACCGGTATGGGCAACAAACAAGACGAGAAATTCAGAAGCCATTTCATGCCCGATGCCGAACAAACGTTATTTGGCTCGATCGCTGAGCTGGGCTTGAGCAGAGCAGATATCACCGATGTTTTTTTAACTCATTTGCACTTTGACCACTGCGGGGGCGCGCTTTGGAAAAACGAGGAAACTGGACAGGTTGAATTAGCCTTCCCCAACGCCCAATACTGGACAAATCAACGACATTTCGATTGGGCGATGAAACCCAATGAGCGTGAACGGGCCTCCTTTTTGAAAGAAAATTTTGTTCCCCTCCAGGAGGCTGGCAGACTTAAATTTTTGAACATTAAACAAGATTTAGAATTTTGTCCTGGCTTCCGAATCCGCTTTTACAATGGGCATACCGAAGCCTTGATGGCGCCTCTATTGGAAGCAGAAAATGGCAAAAAACTGCTGTACTGTGCCGATGCCATGCCCTCCAGATGGCATATCGGAATGCCTTATATCATGGCTTATGACGTAAGGCCACTGATAACCTTGGAAGAGAAGGCGATCATGCTAGGCGAAGCTGTGCAAGCACAACACGTGTTGTTTTTTGAGCACGACCCTAGCGCGGAATGTGGTACGGTGCGCCTGGATGAATCGGGCCGTATCGTTTTGGACAAGTTTGGTACTTGGGTCGAGATGTGCAAGGCTTACTAACATGAGTCATTCCGAACTTTTTCTTGACCGAGTAGTCAATTTAGAAGAGCTCTTTTTACCTTAACTAAGCCATGAGAAAAAGGCTGTTGCTTATTTTAGGGATTGCCCTGACTATCCATTCGGCAAAAGCCCAACCCGTTTCTACGCTCGTAAAAAATGCTGAGCGGGAGGCTAATTCTGGCCATTTTTTTGCTGCAGCCGAACTCTGGGAACGTGCCGGGCGACTCAAAAACTCCGATCCTGAATTGTTGCACCAAGCCGCTGAAGCCTATGCCCGGGTACGTGACTATCTGCATGCCGCCGATTGCTATCGCGCGGTTTTGATGGATGAACGTTTTCCACTTGCCCCACTGCGCTACGCACGTGCATTAAAACAACTAGGTAGATACAACGAGGCCAGCCAAGCTTTTGAAGCCTTTGCTAAAGCCTATTATGGGGAGTACAAAGCCGTGATGATTGCTGTGGCAGAAAATGAAATTATGGGTTGCGAATCCTCCGTGCAACTTGCTGAAAGTCAGGATACTTTCATCCAAATTTTCGCTTTTCGAGATTCCTTAAACACGCTAGAAAACGAGTTTGCTCCTATTCCATTTTCAGATCAATTGCTCTATTTCTCCTTGGCTGAAAAAAAACGTTCCAAGTTGATGCGTGCCAAACGAAGCGGGGCAATCTGGGGATTGCCTGTAGAAGCGGGCTCTTTACCGGAGGAGGTTTCGGCTAAGTTTAGCAGTGGTTGTTTTTCACCCGATGGCAGTCGATTTTACTACGCCCAATGTACGGGAGGATGTCCTGCCGAAAGCGGTGGAGCTGTCCAACAAAGTTCCTGCGCGATCTATTGCCTGCGCCGAACCGAAGCGGGTTGGGCAGCACCCGAGCGATTGCGGGACTATATTAATTTAGAAGGGAGTTCGGCTATGTTTCCGCACGTTGCACAAGCAGAAGGACGGGAATTCTTATTTTTTGCAAGCGATCGGGTAGGGGGTTTTGGGGGCCTCGATTTATACGTTTGCGAAAGACCTTTGGAGTCGGAAGAGCTTGATTTTTCTTTTCCTCAAAACCTTGGAAGGGCTGTAAATACTGGTGCAGATGAAGTAACGCCATTTTATCAAGCGGATACTCAAATGCTATGGTTCAGTAGTTTAGGACACCCTTCCCTGGGCGGCTTTGATATTTTCAAGACAGAGAAAGAGAACGGAACTTGGTCTAGGCCGATCAATGCGGGACTACCCCTCAACTCCTCTGGAGACGATTATTTTTATGTCCTGAAAAAAAGCGGCGAAGGCGCATTTCTGTCCTCCAATCGGCCTGATGGGTCAAGCAAAACCACAACCACAGACGACGATATTTATGAGGTGTTTTGGCATTAATCAGGCTATAGTAATCACCGGGCTACCATTCAACAATAAACCAATCACCAACTACCTTTGCCCTCATGACTTTCCGAAGTGTTATCGCATTAGCCCGTCCAGAGCATTGGGTCAAGAACTTGTTCTTGTTCTTACCTGCATTTTTTGCGGCTCGATTGGCCGAAAGTGATATTCTTCGGAGTGCGCTGCTGGGTTTTTTGGCATTTTCACTTACCGCCTCGGCGGTGTATGTGCTCAATGATTTGGTGGATGCCCCGCAAGATCGGAACCATCCAGACAAATGTCTTCGGCCCATTGCAAGCGGCGAGATAAGTCAGCGACAAGGGATATTAATTGGAATAATTTTTTTGTTGGGAGGCCTGTATCTGGCTTATTTTATCCGACCAGAAATGTTGGTTTTCAGCGTGCTGTATTTTGTGGTAAATGTGGTCTATTCCCTCTCCTTGAAACATTTTGCTATCATAGACGTGTCGCTTATTGGGCTGGGTTTTTTGTTGCGCGTATTGGCAGGTGGCGCGGTGACTGGTGTGGCAGTTTCGCATTGGCTCATTGTGTTGACTTTTTTGTTGGCGCTTATTCTGGGTTTTGCCAAACGAAGAGGCGAGTACTTGGTGGCCATGGGCGAGAGTAATTTCCGAAAAGCATTGGAGGGCTACAACCTGCCGTTTCTGGATATGAGTATCGTGGTTTGTTCTACAGTTGCCGTGGTGGCCTACCTGATGTACTGTTTTTCGCCAGAGGTGACTGGGCGTATCGGGAGCGACAAGATTTATTACACCGCTTTTTTTGTAGTAATTGGGGTTTTGCGTTACCTGCAACTGACCTTGGTTTTTGGCAAAACAGAATCGCCCACCCGGGCACTGCTACGCGACGGTTTTTTGCAGATAGTGCTGCTGGCCTGGATTGGCTCCTTTGCCTGGTTGCTGTACGGGAAGAAGTGGCTTCTGGGGATATAGGATTTTGGATTTAAGATTGTTTTGATCCAAAAAAGGTGATATTGATGCCTTATTAGGATCAAAACAATCGTAAATCGTAAAACTATCGGCCTTCAAAAAACTTATGAAAAAACAAGACCTGGTAATCTATCGCATTGCTCCAATACTCGCCATTGTGTTCTCCAGGTCGTTCGATGTATTCGTGGGGAATCTTGGCTTCCAACAATTTTTGGTGTATTTCTCGGTTGGTGGGCAGAAAAAAGTCGCCTAACCCGCAGTCGATAATCATGGGTAGTTCCTGATTTGCAAGGCGATTCACGACGTTAACTGCCGAAGCCTCCTCCCAATTTTGCCAGCTGATCAAGGGGTCACCAAGCACTCCTTTTAGATCCCAATCATTTTTTTTGAAGGGTCTGAGATCCAAGCCTCCTGCCATACTTCCGGCAGCCCCAAATATGTCTAAATGTTTGATAGCCAAAGTAATTGCTCCATGGCCACCCATACTCAATCCAGCGATGGCTCGCCCACGGCGTTCTCGACGTGTGTTGTAATAATAGTCAATAAAACTCACCACTTCTTTGGAAATATAGGTGTCGTACCGCACAGTGGAGTCTACTGGACTGTCGAGATACCAACTATCGTAGCCGCCGTCAGGACAAACGATTAGCATTTGGTAGGCATCTGCATGTTGTTGGAGCTGAGGAGCGTCGGAAAGCCAGCCGGCAAAATTGCCACTCCAGCCATGCAAAAGGTAGAGTACGGGGTAAGGTTCACCCGTGGCTCGATAATTTTGTGGAGCAACTACAAGACATTTTATGTTTTTCCGCATGGAGGCACTAAAGATTTCTAAGGTGTCTACATGGGCAGCATTCACGGTTTCTGGCACAATTAAACAGTTGATAACGAGCAGGTTGAGAAAAATTAGCCGATTCAATTTTTAAAATATTTTGGACAAAATTAAGGCTTGTATTGCTTTCTACCACTACCATGATTTAGTTATTGGCACTTCTTTTGTTTTCTATCGCCAAACATATTTTAGATTCGCAATGAGAAAACTTCCTTTACTCCTTCTTTTGGCTTTATGCCTACAGATTGCGCCTGCAATTTCCCAAAATCAGGCTTTTAAAAATGCTATCCATGCTAAACTGAATTTCAATGACTATGGCCTGTTGTTTGACAACGAACCGAAATTGGGTCAAGGCTTTGAGTTTGCTTACTTTCGGAACGTTGCCCCGATGTTGAATGTGGGTGTACCCTTAAAATTGGGTTTGGCAAAACTCCCTGGCACAGCGGATGCAAATACCGTAACGGCCGGCGCCGATCTTCAATTTCGCCTCGAAAACATGAAAAGCACAGCCAAAGTAATCCCCTTTGCCTTTGGTGGCGTTGGCTTTGTCTTTGAAAAAGAGAATAACCATGCACAGTTTCCTTTCGGCGCGGGGCTTCACTTTCGCCTTTCGTCTTATGCCTTCATCAATTTGCAAGGCGAATTCAGGAAGGCCATCGTGGATGACCGCGACAATCTACAAATTGGAATTGGCTATGTTTATTTGCTGCATAAAGCTGAAAACAGGCCAATGCCAACCGAGTTGTCGATTAATGACCAAGACAAAGACGGTACGGTAGATTCGCTAGACCTTTGTCCTACCCTGGCTGGCCCACCCACGGCACTTGGATGCCCGGATGCGGATAACGATGGTTTTGGAGACACCGAAGATCCTTGCCCTAACGACGCTGGTCCAGCTGAAACAAGCGGCTGCCCGGATTATGACAGTGATGGTTTTGCAGACAAAGATGATGAGTGCCCAACAGAGGCTGGTATCTTGAAGGGTTGCCCGGATTCAGATTACGACGGCGTGCCTAACAAGGATGATAAATGCCCTGATGAAAAAGGCCTTGAAAGTAACAAGGGCTGCCCAGAATCCATGGATACAGATAGAGACGGCGTGCCTGATGAAGTAGACCTTTGCCCGGAAAAAGCTGGCACCAATCAAGGTTGCCCAGACACAGACGGTGATGGGATTGCAGATAATTTTGATAGCTGCCCGGAAGTGGCAGGTACGGTCAATAATAATGGCTGTCCTGAATCAAAAGACACAGATGGCGATGGTTTTGTTGACGAAAAAGATGCTTGCCCTACAGAACCAGGTCCAATCAATGGTTGTCCTGAGCCTAAGGCCGTTGATACAGATCGTGATGGTGTACCGGATAAAGATGACCCATGTCCTGATCTTGCAGGCAATTTTGGGGGCTGCCCAGATACGGATAATGATGGTGTAGCAGATAATCTTGATAAATGCCCGGAAAAAGCGGGTTTGGCAACGAATTTTGGTTGCCCGGAACCCGCTCCGGTACGGCAGGAACCCGCCTCCGCCAAGGCTACGGCGGGTAAAATAGAGAAAAAAGAAGTCATAGAAGCTCGGGAACAGTTGGCTACTGCTGCACGAGCGGTGCAGTTCGAAACTGCAAAGGCCATCTTAAAAGATGCGTCCTACGATGTGCTCGACGAAGTAGTGGCCATTATGCGCAAAGACGCCTCTTACTCCCTTTCTATCAGTGGTTACACGGACGATATAGGCGATGATGAAGAAAATCTGCGTTTGTCGCAAGATCGCTCCAAGGCTTGCTACGATTACCTCATTTTCAGGGGGATCAAAGCTGAACGCATTCGCTTTACAGGTTTCGGAGAGGCTCGCCCAATTGCAAGCAACGACACCGTAGCTGGCCGAGAGCAAAACCGCCGGGTTGAATTTGAATTGATTCTTGAATAGATCTGTTGATTTGGGGAATTGGTGATTTGTTGGCCAGAGCTTGGTATTCGCGTTTTTCAACACTCCCGAATACCAAGCTCTGGCCAACAAATCACCAAATCCCCAGATCAACAAATAACCAATTCTCCAGATCAACAAATAAGCAATTCCCGTGTTTCATACGAATATGCGGCGCGACTACCTTTTGCTGAGCGGTCTCGCTCTCTTGTTTTTCTTCCCATTTTTGGGGAGCGTCCATCTATTCGACTGGGACGAAATCAATTTTGCAGAGTGCGCGAGGGAAATGTTGCAAACGGGCGATTGGATACGCCCACAAATAGATTTCGAGTCTTTTTGGGAAAAACCCCCCTTGTTTCTTTGGATGCAAGCACTTTCTATGAAGGTGTTTGGCGTAAATGAATTCGCCGCTCGTTTTCCTAATGCCCTTTGTGGTTGGGCTACACTACTCCTTGTTTTTCATATTGGTAACCGCCTGCATGACCGAATGTTCGGCTGGCTTTGGGCTTTAGCTTGGCTAGGCAGTTTGCTGCCCCACCTTTATTTTCGCAGTGGAATCATTGATCCCTGGTTCAATTTCTTCATTTTTACGGGATTATATGGATTCATCGAATTTCGCTGGAGGTTCTTTTCCCAACAAAAAACACAGTCTTTCTGGGTTCGGTATCGCCATTTGTTGGTCGGCGGTTTCTTGATAGGACTGGCTATTTTAACCAAAGGCCCTACTGCCTTCCTAATCGTGATGCTGGTATTGATGCTCTATTGGGCAAAATATCGCTTCAAAGGCAAAGGTTATTGGCTTCATTTGACCTATTTTTCTTTGTCGGCTGGTGTAGCGGCTTTGCTTTGGTTTGGGATAGAAGTGTGGATGCATGGCCCGTGGTTTGTACAAGAATTTTTGACGTATCAAATTCGACTTTTCAGCACTGAAGATGCTGGTCATGGCGGCTTTTTTGGCTACCACTTTGTCGTATTATTACTGGGGTGTTTCCCTGCCTCCGTTTTCGCCATTCCAAACCTCTGGGGCGATGGTGAATGTGAAGAAGAGGCGCTGGAGACCCATGCTCTGGCCTCTTGCCTGCGCTCAGACTTTGGTACCTGGATGCAACTGCTCTTCTGGGTGGTACTGATTCTGTTTAGCCTGGTAAAGACTAAAATTTTGCATTACTCATCGTTGTGCTATTTTCCGCTAACTTACTTAGGATCAGTTACTTTATGGCGAGCCATTAAATGGGACGTACTACCTAAAGTAACGACTTGGTTACTCCCAACACTGGGCATTATACTAGGCTTGGCCGTAGCTGTCCTTCCATTTTTTGGGCAAAACCTAGACTTAATCAAACCGCTTTTTGCTGCTGACCCATTTGCTTTAGCTAATCTTGAGGCCGATGTAAAGTGGGAACTCTGGCAAGGAATACCGGGCTTGGTTCTGGTCGTATCAAGTGTAGCAGGGGTTTATTATTGGATAAAAAAACGAGCCTGGCAAACAGCTCAGGTGGTATTCGCAGGTGGGGCAATTTTTGTGGGCGGAACCCTGCTTTTCTTCATGTGTAATATTGAAGGCTATTCCCAACGCGCAGCCATCGAATTTTATGAAAGCAAAGCCAATGAGGATTGCTTCATCAAACCGGTCGGCTTTAAAAGTTATGCGCACCTTTTTTACGCGGACAAACGAGATCCGGGCCCTGACAAAACCTTGGATGATCTTCCAGGGATGTATTACAGTAAACCTACCAAGCCGACTTATTTTGTAGCCAAGATCAATCGATTGAATCCTTTGCCTCAGTTTCCATACATCAAGGAAATTTACCGAAAAAATGGTTTCGTTTTTTTTGAATGGAAACCTTGAGACACTTTACTTTTGCCTCCTCAAAGCTCAATCTATAACCCGCTGGAACAATTCAAACGGAGTATTGAGCTTGCAACTTTTAACTTGAAAGGATTCAACTTATGTACCCAATAGCACTTACCTCTCCCATGGCTCAGGATTTGACTGACTATGGTTTCGAAGCACTCAGCACACCCGATGCAGTAGAACAAGTTCTTGAAAATCAAGAAGGCACAGCCTTGTTGATTGTAAATAGCGTATGTGGTTGCGCGGCTGCTATGGCTCGTCCAGGCGTTAAACTTTCGCTGGATAATGGCAAGCACCCTGTGAAGCTTTACACTGTTTTTGCAGGCGTGGATACGGATGCTGTAGCAAAAGCCCGCGAGTTTATGGCGCCTTACCCACCTTCATCGCCCAGCATTGCGTTGTTTAAAGATGGCCAGCTGGTACACATGCTAGAGCGTCGCCATATTGAGGGTCGCTCTGCTCAGATCATTGCAGACAACCTTCGGGCTGCATACGATATGTACTGTTAACTCATTCTTCTTCCGCTTCTGAGTAGTGCAGAAATGCCCCCCTTCTGGGTGCGGGCATTTCTGTGTTTTCGCCTTTAATAATTTTCCACAACACTTCGTTGAACTCCAGATCTGGCACCCGATCTTCACCCGACAGGTCGAAGGCATCTGAGCGGCGTTGCAGGTCATTGTCTACTGCTGCATTCCGATCATCGAGATTTACGGAAGGAATTAATGCTTTGTAGGGCCTAAGATCTGGGACTTTTGAAAAACAACGCCACATAGGCGTAGCAGCTGCATCGTGTTGGCTCATGGGCGGAATTCCCAAAATAAGCTCCATGGTTCGGAGCATGGAATTGGTGGAGTACATCGTGTGATCCACAAAATTCCGCTTCGTATACGGGCTGACGACGTAAGCGATCGAACGGTGTGCATCCACATGATCGGCGCCATTTTGAGCGTCATCTTCGAGCACAAAAACAGCAGATTCCTTCCAAACCGGGCTTTGGGAAAGGTGTTCGATAAACAACCCGAAAGCAAGGTCATTGTCAGCTACCTGCGCAAATGGGGTAGGGGAGCCTTTCCGGAGTCCTTCCGTATGGTCATTGATAAGCCGGAGGGTACTCAATCGTGGCAGCGAATTGGCATTGACCAAAGAATCAAACTCCTGCTTCCACTGCGATACCCGAGTGGTGTCTTTGACCGAAGTGTCCCAAGAGGAAAAATAGGGGCAATAGTGTCCCTCAATTGCCGGAATATTGGCTTTGAAATCATCGGCGAATTCGCCGTAGGTGCGGTAGGTAATCCCCAACCGTTTGCAGTGATCCCAAATGAATCCACCTTTGGGCCAAGTTATGCGGTTTTGTCCTTCATACACATAATCACCGCCCCGACCACCGTAACTGGTCACCCAGGTCTTTTCTGTGAAATCGTTGGCATAGGCAGCAGTGCTCCAGTTGTGCCCATCGGCACTGACTTCGGCACTGACATAGAAATTGTCGAGCAACACAAAATCACTTGCCAGCGCATGATGATTGGGCGTGATTTTTTCTGGAAAAAGGCAGAGCGAAGTATCGCCATTGCCAGCTGGAAGATCCCCCAAAACCTGGTCGTAAGTGCGATTTTCCTTGATGATGTAAAAGACGTATTTGATGGGCGATGGGTCTCCTACGCGTTGAGGGATGGGGTTTCCAGGTTCACCAGCGGCCAATTTTTCACGTTCTTTAGTATAAGGCGAGTTGCGATAAACCTGCCGGGAATAGTCGGCCAAGGCTTTTTCATTTGGTTTGGAAATGATGCTCATAGTACCCTTCATTAGGCCACCGATATATTGGTCGTTCTCCTCTTCTCCTTTTTGGTAATTCGCCTTTGTTTTTTTGCCAATTGGATTTGGACCCTCCGGGTTAGGGAAGGATGAAAAGCCCTTACCATTGGCTACATAAACTGATTTGCCAAAAGTTCGAACGCAGGTGGGATACCAGCCTGTTGGGATAAAACCCAGGGAGCGACTTTGCTGCGGTGCTGACACGTCAAATACAGCCAGGCAATTGTTATCTGCATTAGCGATGTAAAGCGTTTTTTCATCAGAAGAAAGGGCGACGCTATTGGAGGTCGAACCCGTAGGCGCGTCTGGGTAAAGGGTAGCGACTAAGGTTTCCACCACTTTATTCTGAACTAAATCTACTACGCTCACAGCGTTATCATCCGCACAAGCGACATAAGCCAGGGTACCCTTTTTATTGACAATCAAATCGTTCGGGTTGTCGCCTACTGGAATTCGGGTTTTAATTTTTCGGGTTTCGGTGTTCCAAACGACCAATTCGTTGCCACCCCAGTGCGTGAGGTAAAGTTGTTTTCGATCGGGAGAAAGAACGCAGGTGTAGAGTTCTTTTCCAATTGAATCGCGGTAAACGATGGCTTTACTTCGGGTATCTACTACGTAGAGGCTGTGATTTTCTTTCGTTACAACATATAGTAAGCCGCGCTGATCGTCTACACACAACCCACCTGGAGATATGCGCACTGGCCAGGGTTTGCCCAAAATCAGGGAATCTCGTAAGCTCAGTTTTTCATTTTCAACTGTATACCGCAAAATGGCATTGCTATTGCCGCCGGACACATAAAGCGTTTTGGAATCATCGCTAAAGGCAAGGCCAAGCCAGGCAACCGGGATTTCGAAGGATTGGAGCACTTTGCCCTTTTTTGCATGAATAAGCTGAAGGGAATTTTTCCCTTGCCCGTTATTGGTGACGGCCAGGTATTTTTTATCGGGTGAAACCGCTATGTTCAGCGGCAAATCACCTAGTGGTAAAGACTTTCCTGCTGGCGAGAGTGACCAGCCTGTAGGCAAGAGCATGGATTTAGCGCGGTCTTTTTGTTTGCCGGGTTGTTGCGCGATTAAGGCAGTGCAAAAAAGAAGTGCGAGTATAACAGTAAGTAGTGAACGCATATTTGTAGGGAGATTTTGAGCAATAAAAAATGATTAGGCGGTAAATCCTCCTAAGTTATATCAATCCATGTTGTTCCAACCATTCCGGCAATTCCCGAATAGATCCCAGCAATCCATCATGATCTAAAACCTCCAATTCAGCTCTGGTATGGGTTCCGTTTACCACAGCAAGGGAAGCAGCGCAACCGGCATTCCTACCTTCTGCCAAATCGACGGGGGTATCCCCAACTTTGAGCACCTGTTTAGGGTCTGTGAGCCCAAACATTGCCATAGCTTTTTGGATCATAAAAGGCTCAGGTCTGCCCAGCGGCACTTCATCACTGGCTATAGAAAAGTCAATAATGGTGCCTGTGCCACCCATATATTGAGGATTTAAACCTGCCAGCCATCCCAATTTATTAAGGATAATATTGGTGACGATTCGGTAAAAACCCGTGTTGAGTGCAACCTTGATATCGCGTTGGCGCAACCATTCAAATACTTCCAGCGCACCTTCAGTAGCTACCACGGGATGACTGCGATAGTAGTCTTCCAAAATTTTGCGGAAAGCCAGAAAACTTTGATGTGCTTTAGTTGCTATGGTTTGTTCCTCGATTTCCTTTCCGAGCACTTCGCGCCATAGAATCTGAAATACTTCGAGTTTTGAAACGCCCATGAGTGCATTGAGGCGTTTATCCTCGACCATCAGACCTTCTTGCTTGCAGGCAGCTGCAAAACAAAAGAGTACCTCGTCATTGTCCCGGACGGTAGTACCCGCCATGTCGAACATGACGAGTTTAATTGGTGTTTTTATTGACATTGTACCTTGATTTTCAGGCAAATGTAACGGGACAAAAATTAAGAGAGCGTTAAGTTTAGGTGTAGTTTGTGGAGGGTTGTGGAAGTGCTTTCTCCAGGATAAAATTGCGAAATTCAGCCCCATTCAGCATTTTTCGATTTTCTGTGATCATTCGAAAACCTACCTTTTCAAAAAAGCCCAGCGAGGTAATACTTCCTTCTGCGGACAAATGTGTTAATCCTTTTTTTCGGGCAAGCCGCTCCAGTTGTTTGAGTAGGGTGCTGGCAATTCCCCGGCCTTGGAAATCTTTATGCACAAAGAGAAAATCTATTAATCCACATGCTGAAAGGCTGGCAAAGCCTACTATGATTTTCTGATATTCTACGATAAAGCAATGTTGAGCATCTAGTTTAGCCCAAAATTCGCGGTTGGGTTCTTCTGGCGCCCAAAACGCTAATTGCTCAGGCGTAAAGTCGCGGACGTTCACGGTATGTACCGTGTCGAAGAATAATTGCTGCAAATGTCTTTTGTCAGCAGGTCGGTATGGTCTCAGAAACATGGGCTTTACACACTATTTACTTCGCCACAAAGAAAAAGCGAAGCAGGTTAAGCTGTGGTTAAGTTATGGTTGTGTTTGTGTATGCAATTGATAAGCAGGTTTTTGCAGACCTATTATTGTGCCGTTCTTCACACCGAACGGCCATATCATGCTTCATTCAGAATCCTTTGCACGTCGGATGGCCACGGCCTCTCCGGCTGTTTTTGTAGCAGTTGCAGGCCTGTTTTCCTTCGTTGCATACTGCTGTATTTATGCTTTTCGGAAGCCTTTTTCAGCGGGTACTTATGCAGATTTAGCGCTTTGGGGCATTCAGTTTAAAATCGTTTTAGTGACCGCCCAGGTAGCAGGGTATGCTTTATCCAAATTCATTGGTATTCGAATTATTTCGAGTATGACCCCAGAACGGCGCAGCGCCTATTTAATAGGTCTGGTGGGAATTGCGATGGTGTCTTTGTTGGGTTTTGCTGTTACGCCGTTTCCCTGGAATGCCGCCTGGATGTTTGTAAATGGAATGCCTTTGGGAATGGCTTGGGGCTTAATTTTTAGTTACTTAGAAGGTCGACGAGTCACGGAGGCTTTGGCGGCTATGCTGTGTGCTAACTTCATTATCTCTTCGGGTTTTGTAAAGACAACTGGGAAATGGCTGCTCAATTCACACGGGGTGAGTGAAATGTGGATGCCTTTTACGGTGGCCGTGATGTTCCTGCCGGCACTGCTTGTTTGCATTTGGGTTTTGGCGCATTTGCCGCCGCCTTCTGAAGCGGATAAAGCACAAAGAACGCCTCGCATAAGTATGACCGCCCAAGATCGCAAGGCATTGTTTCTGCGGTATGCTCCCGGCTTGGTTTTGTTGATC
>Ga0105049_10005853_pt1 | contig 14321 bp, 13 predicted proteins | sample MAT06_FD_78087 | JGI IMG/M metagenome (GOLD analysis project Ga0105049, IMG submission 78087) | Freshwater microbial communities from Lake Fryxell liftoff mats and glacier meltwater in Antarctica - MAT-06 | ecosystem: Environmental > Aquatic > Freshwater > Ice > Liftoff microbial mat | place...
CCTCACATGACCGATTTCAAGGACCGCGAACGCGCTGAAGAAGCGAAATTCGCGCTCGATAGCGAAACCGCCTTCCGCATTGCCGCACGCCGCAACCGCCTGCTGGGCGAATGGGCGGCGGGTATGATGAAGCTGACACCCGAAGAATCCGACGCATACAGCAAGGCTGTGGTGCAGGCCGATTTCGAGGAATCGGGCGACGAAGACGTTGTGCGCAAGCTGCTCGGCGATCTCACCGCAGGCGGTGCCGACGTCACTGAAGCCGACATCCGCGCGAAACTTGAAGAAATGACGATCGAATCGCGCCGCCAACTGCTCGGTGACGTGTGATCCGCTACCACCGGGAGACCCCGCCATGCCGATGACCGCCGCAGCCATCGAAGAAGCAATCCTGGCCGCGCTGCCAGGTGCAACCGTCGAACTGACCGATCTGGCAGGCGACAATGACCATTGGGCGGCTAAAGTCACCGCGCCGCAATTTGCCGGCCTCAATCGCGTGGCGCAGCACAAGCTGGTCTATGCCGCGTTCGGCGGACGCATGGGCGGCGAACTGCACGCCTTGCAAGTCAGCACTGTGGTCCCCACGTAAACTGCAACACCCATCCACATTTATCAGGGGCTGACACGCACCATGACCGACGTTAACACCCGCCTTTCCGATCTCGTCTCCAGCAATGATGTCGTGCTGTTCATGAAAGGCACCCCGCTGTTCCCGCAATGCGGTTTTTCCAGCAAGGCGATTGCGATCCTCGACCATTGCGGCGTCGCCTATGAAAGCGTCGACGTGCTGCAGGACATGGAAATCCGTCAAGGGATCAAGGCGTTTTCGGAATGGCCGACAATCCCGCAGCTTTACGTGAAGGGCGAATTCGTTGGCGGTAGCGACATCATGATGGAGATGTTCGAGGCTGGAGAATTGCAGCAGTTGATGGATCAGAGCGGCGTCGGAAAAGCCTCGCAATAAGGGCTCGCATGCGCCTGCCCCGGCGTATGTCCGGAGCGTCTATAGACAAAAAGAAAAAACGCCCCGCAGGACCAGTGCGGGGCGTTTTTCATTTCGGGGAGCCGCGACCCGGAGACCAGGAAGGATCGCGTCTCTCTTTGAAGACCAAATTGGGACCGCTTTCTATTATGCATGGCGCGTGCCAAACTCGAAAACCCTTGGAATTCCCCCATTTTTCTGGCTCAATGGGACAGCCTCAACCCTGCGGTTGTAAAGCTTCCCGACACCCCCTCATCAAACCGGCAGGCGCGTGCCTTGGCTCTTGGCAAGTCTTTGCCAGAGGGCCATCATTTGCCGTGATGAACACCGATTCCAGCCCTACAGGCATTCCCGCCGCGACCATCATCATCTTCCGCAACTGCCCCAAGGGGAATGCGCCGGAAGTGCTGATGACTGTGCGTTCACGCAACATGAGCTTTGCGGGCGGCATGGCCGTGTTTCCCGGCGGAAGAGTTGACCCGGCGGACTACGCGCTCGGTGAGCAGATCGCGGCAACAAGCGGCATCACCGCCGACGAAGCCGCGCACCAGATTGCCGCCGTGCGCGAGACGCTGGAGGAAACCGGGCTCGCGCTGGGTTTGGCAGGCGATATCAACGCGAGCCGCGCCGCTGAGGCCCGCGCGATGCTGGCCGAGGTCGGCGCTCTCCACCCGGTGCTCGATGCGTTCGGCTGGAGCCTCGACCTTGCCCAGATCACCCCGTTCGCGCGCTGGTTTCCCAAAAACGAGAATATCACGCGCGTTTATGACACCCGCTTCTACCTTGCCAATCTGGGTACTGGTGCGGTTGATGTGTCAATCGACCACGCCGAAAATACGCGATTGTTCTGGGTTTCCGCGCAAGGCGCGCTTGAGGCAGCGACACGCGGCGAGATCAAGCTGATCTTTCCCACCCGCCGCAATCTTGAACGCCTCGCCCTGTTCGACAGCTACGAAGAAGCCCGTGCGCAGGCCGAGGCGATCCCGGTGCGCACGATCATGCCGCAGGTGGTGGAAGAAGGCGGCAAGGCGTGGCTGACGATCCTCGGCGATGCGGGCTACCCGGTGACGGCTGAACTGCTGGAGAATGTCGCGCGGGGTTGAGTGACTTGGCGCGCCCGGCAGGACTCGAACCTGCTACCTCAAGATTAGAAGTCTCGCGCTCTATCCAGATGAGCTACGGGCGCGCGCCGGTCCGCCCAATAGCGCGCTTTGCGGGCCAAGGGAATCGCGCTAGTCAGCGGAGCGATGGAAAACCCCGCTTCTGCTGATCCAGCGACCGCTTTCGACCGCGATCCCGGCGACGGGATCGTCGCTATCTCACGCCCTCCACTCGCTTTTCGCTATTACGATCTGGTGATGGCGGCGTTTGTCGCGATCCTGCTGCTGTCGAATATCATCGGCGCGGCCAAGCTGACCTATGTCGATGTGCCGTTCTGGCCGCAAGGCTGGTGGCCCGCAGCAGACGGCGTGTTCATCTATGGCGCGGGAATCCTGTTCTTCCCCTTGGGATACGTCATTGGCGATATACTGACCGAGATTTACGGCTTTGCCAAAGCGCGCCGCGTGATCTGGGTCGGGTTTGGCGCGCTGACGTTTCTTGCCTTCATGAGCTTTGTCGTGACCGCCCTGCCCGCCTTTGCCGGGTGGGAATGCAGCGCGAGCGGCTTTGGCGGGCCGCGCCCCCTCACCTCCAATGCCGATCCGGCGATCCCTGGCGGTGCGATCTGCCAGCAGACCTACGAATCGGTGTTCGGCAGCACCTGGCGGATTGTCATCGCCTCGATAACGGCGTTCTGGGTGGGCGAGTTCGTCAATTCTTTCGTCATGGCCAAGATGAAGGTGTGGACCAAGGGCCGGATGCTGTGGACCCGCACGATCGGATCAACCTTCGTCGGCCAAGGCGTAGACAGCCTGATCTTCTACCCCGTCGCGTTCCTCGGCATCTGGACGACTGATGCGGTGGTGACGGTGATGGTCACCAATTGGGCGCTGAAAGTGCTGTGGGAAGCCGCGCTGACCCCGGTAACCTATGCGGTGGTAGGCCGGCTCAAAAAGGCGGAGGGCGTCGACCTTTACGACCTCGACACCGATTTTTCGCCTTTCGCCATCAGCGAAGCGAAAGCGTCCTAGGGCGCGATCTCGGGCACGATATCGACCCGCCACGCCAGCCCCAACCGCCCGGCGAGCAGTTTCATGTCCTTTTCGGTCGGCAGGCCGAACAGCGCGGCGTGGCTTTCCGCCAGTGTGAGCACCAATGAACCGTCCTCGACACTCAACCGGCTGACTTCGAGCGAGCGGCGCGATTGCGCGCCGAGCCGCCGCGCGATCCGCAGCGCGAGACCCCAACGTAACGCTTCCTCCAGCGCCTCCTCGCTCGCCAAGGCGCGAACCCGCGCGGGCAAGTTAAGCTGATTGCCATTGGCGGAAATCGCCGCCGCCAGCATCGCCCGGCCCTTGCCATCGATCCCGACCCAACGCTTGTGCAGCGCCCAGTTGATCGCTTGCCGCAAGCGGATGTTCGGCTCAATCTGCATCGCGGCAAGCGCCAGCATGGTCGCAGCCAGCCGCAACCGCTCGCTGCCATGTTCGCGCGCAGGCGCGGCGTCGAGGGTCCATGCCGCCATCCGGGTCGCCAGCGTCGGCGCGCTGCCACGGTGGCTGGCGAACACCGCAATCCCGGCCAGCAGCGGGTCTTGTGCACGGGTATGCGCAGGCAAACGATCATAGAGCAGCCCCTCGCGCAGGCCCCATGAGGAAAACACCACCCGTTCGGGGTTGAGCTGTGCCAGCAAAGACTGGAGCAGCACCGCGGCATCAGGCAGCTTTTCCGCGCGCATCGACGAAATCCGCTCACGCCCCTTGATCACCTCAGCCTCGCTCGCGGCAAGGCTCCCCGCAAGTTCGAGCGCGGCGGCGGCGTCCATTTCGAACCCGTGTGGATCGCTCAGCGGATAGGCTTGCGCCGCCATTGCGAACACCGCCATCGCCCGCCAGGTGCCGCCCACCAGATAGAGCGCGCCGTTCGCCTCGGGCGGGTTCGCGGCCAGATCCCAGCCGCCCTTGCGGATCGCCTTGTCGAGCGACTTTTTCATCTCGGCCCGGCCATCCTTGCGGTGATCAGGCAGGCGCAGCGTACCCAATGGCAAGGTGCTGGCGCTGTTGGTCTGGCCGCCAGACACCCGCACCAGCTCAAGGCTCCCACCCCCAAGGTCAGCGACAATCCCGCGGGCATCGGGGAACGCGCCGATTACCCCATGCGCGCTCAGCAGCGCTTCTTCTTCGCCCGAAATAACGCGCGGCTTAAGGCCGATGGCGCGCAATTGCTCGGTGAATTCCGGGCCATTGGCCGCATCGCGCACCGCTGCTGTCGCCACGGTCTCGATATCGCTGATGCCGAGATCGGCGAGCAGCAGCGCAAACCGTTTGAGCCCTCGCAGCGCCAGCGCCATCGCATCGTCTGCCAGCCTGCCGGTTGCGGCAATCTCGCGTCCCAGCTTGGCGGTGACCTTCTCGTTCAATAGCACCGTGGGGGCGCGCATCGTGCCGCCATAGACGACCAGCCGCACCGTGTTCGAACCGATGTCGATAATCGCGCGTTCGGGCTTGCTTCCCGCCACTACGCCGGCGCGGTCACCCCGCCGCTTGCCATAGCTCACTAGGCAGCACCCCGGCGCAGCGTCAGCTTGGGCACCGCACCCGCTTCAAGCGCGCCCCCGCGCCCGGACAGCGACGGATTGGTCATGAAATAGCGGTGGCAGTTGAAAGGCTTACCTTCTGCCACGACCCGCGAATAGGTGCCATCGGGATGCAGCCACCAGCTTTGTTCGGTATCGAGCATATTGGCCAGCAGCACCTGTTGCAGCACCTGATCATGCACCGTGCGGTTGAGGATCGGGATCAGCGCCTCAACCCGGCGATCAAGGTTGCGGCCCATCATATCAGCCGAAGCGATGAACACCGCCGCCTGCGCGCTGGGCATGGTGTGGCCATTGGCAAAGGCGTAGATGCGGCTGTGTTCAAGGAAGCGGCCGATGATCGATTTGACCCGGACGTTCTCGCTCATCCCCTCAATGCCCGGCCGCAGGCAGCAGATGCCGCGCACCATCAGTTCCACCTGCACGCCTGCATTGCTGGCGGCGTACAGCCGGTCGATCACGCCTTCATCGGTCAGCTGATTGCACTTGAACCAGATCGCCGCCGGCTTACCGGCCTGCGCATTGGCAATCTCGATATCGATCCGGCGATAGATTTCGGCGCGCAGATCGATCGGGGCAATGTGGATGCGTTCGAGCGCGTGGGGTTCGACATAGCCGGTGACGAAGTTGAACATTTTGGCCGCATCGCGCCCCAGCTTGGGATCGGCGGTGAAGAAGCTCAGATCGGTGTAAATCTTGGCGGTAACCGGGTGATAATTGCCGGTACCGAAATGGCAGTAAGTGCGGAAACTGTCGCCCTCGCGCCGGACGACCATTGCCACTTTGGCGTGGGTTTTCCAGTCGGTGAAGCCATAGATCACCTGCACGCCCGCACGTTCCAGCGCGCTCGCCCATTTGAGGTTCTGTTCCTCGTCAAAGCGCGCCTTTAGTTCGACCACAGCGGTGACCGATTTGCCTGCCTCTGCGGCTTCGATGAGCGCATTGATCACCGCCGACTGCGTGCCCGCGCGGTAAAGCGTCTGCTTGATCGCCACCACATCGGGATCAGCCGCCGCTTGCCGGATGAAATCGACCACGACCTCGAAACTTTCGTAGGGGTGGTGGATGATGATGTCTTTCTCACGAACCGCGGAAAAAACATCGCCGTCATGCTCGCGCACGCGTTCAGGAAGGCGCGGGGAATAGGCGTCGAATTTGAGATCGGGCCGGTCTTCGCGGACGATTTCAGCCAGCCCATCAACGCCGATGATACCATCAGTCTTGATCACCGCAGCTTCGTTTATGCCGAGCTGTTCGAGCAGCAGGGCTTCGGCGGCGGGATCGAAATCTTCCTCTAGCTCCAACTGGATCACTTGGCCTCGCCGCCGTCGCTGGATCGCGCTGCGGAAAGTGCGCACCAGATCTTCGGCCTCTTCCTCGATTTCGATATCGCTGTCGCGCAGCACCCGGAACAAGCCGTCACCCTGAATGGTGAAGCCGGGGAACAATGCCTCGGCATAGCGCTGGATCATGCGCGCGATCGAGATGTAGAGCACGCCGCTGCCCTCGGTCACGCTGTCAGGCACGCGTACAAACCGTGGCAGCGCGCTGGGGATCAGCACCATCTCGATCAGCTGTTCGCGAGTAGCATCGCGGGTCAGCGTGAACAGCAGGCCCATGCCTTCGTTCTGGACGAACGGAAACGGGTGCGCGGGATCGAGCGCCTGCGGAGTGATGATCGGCAAAATTTCGTTGAGGAAAAATGATTTCAGCCATTTGTGCGCGACCGGGCTGACCCGCTGTTCGTCGGCAATGTGAATATCCGCGCCCGCCAACCCTTCGCGCACCGAACGCCAGATGGCTTGCTGACGCTGAGACAATTCGGCCAGTTTTTCCCGGATCGCGGCGAGCTGTTGTGATGGGCTACGCCCGTCGAGCGAGGGCGTATCCAGCCCGCGCTGCACCTGGCCGACCAGCCCGGCGACGCGGATCATCATGAATTCATCGAGATTGCTGCCCGAAATCGACAGGAACCGGAGCCGTTCCAGCAGCGGGTATTGTTCGTTGCACGCCTCTGCCAGCACGCGCTGGTTGAATTGCAGCCACGATAGCTCGCGGTTGAAATAGGGCGATTCGTCGGGGCCAAGCTCAGCCATCTCCACGGCGCCCGCGTTGGTGGCACCATCTTGGCTGGCAATCGGTGACGTGCTCATCGCTTTCCTGTTCCGCCTCGCGCCGGTGCATTCAATGCGGCGCCCCGCACGCCCCAATGTTCGCTGCGCAGTAAGGTGTAAATCACCTTGAAGGGCTTGTCACACCAATGTCAATTTCAGGGGCGTGCGCGGTCTGCTCAAACCAAGTCGCGGCTGTTGGCAATCTGCGTGATCCCGCGCTTGCCATTGGCATCGCGCCCCAGTTGCACGAGCACGTCGATCACGCTGGCGGCATAGGCGATGGTGTCCGAGCGGGTGAGGCCGATCCCGGTCTGCATCACCATCAACGAAAGCTGTTCGAGCGCGCCGCGCAAGCTGTTGGCATGGATCGTCGAGAAACTGCCCGGGTGCCCGGTGTTGATCGCGCGCAGGAAGCTGACGCTTTCCGCCCCGCGCAATTCGCCCAGCACGATCCGGTCGGGCCGCAGCCGCAGCGCGGCTTGCAGTAATTCATTGGCGGTGACCTTGGCCTCCCCCAATTCGCCTTTGATCGCGACGAGTCCGACGGCGTTTTCACCTGGGAATTTCAGTTCGGGCGTATCCTCAACCAGCACCACGCGTTCGGCACGGGGGATTTCGCCGAGCATGGCGTTGAGGAACGTCGTCTTGCCCGTGCTCGTCCCGCCCGAAATCAGGATCGTACGCCGCGCGCGGATCGCTTCGCGCAGGAAGGCAATCGGCTGGAACTGCGGATCGGGCAGCTCAATCGCGCCCTCCCCCACCAGCGGGCCGGTGTCATAGGCATCGAGCGGCAGGTCGAGCCGGCGGTGGCGGCGGATTGCCATCACCCAATGCTTGCGGCTGGCAGGCGGGCCGCAGAACTGCACGCGCGCGCCATCCGGCAGGGTGGCACCGAGCAAAGGGTGTTCGCGGTTGATCCCCTGATGCGAAACCCGCGCCACCTGTTCGGCGAGGCGCTGCACCAACCGGTCATCAATCTCGGGCGTTTCGATCCGCTGCATCCCGGGGCTTGCAGCGTCTTCGATCCACACTTCACCCGGGCGGTTGACCATGATTTCGGTCACGGTGTCGCGGTCAAGCCAGCGGCGGAATGGCGCGAGATAGGCGTCGAGATAGACGCTGCGCTCAGCCGAGAGCGGCGCTGCGCCGGCTTCGTCTTCGCCCATCGCGGTCAACCGGTGGATATCTGCGCTCATGCCCCGGCTCAGTTGCCGACCGTGCTGAAATCGAGATCGCGCGCGGTGAACACGCGGATCGGTTCGCCCATGCGCACGCGGATCGTGGGGCTGATTTCGCCCTGCGATTGCACCGCCGAACTGGCCGCGCTCTGCGCGCCGCCCGCAACAATCACGCCGCCGACGCCGCCGGTCGCCAATGCGCCAAGCCCGCCCACGACCGACAACAGCAGCCCCGAACCAAAGCGTTTAAAGAAGTGGCTGTTGACGTCGCCTTCCAGCCCCGTGGTCCCATCAAACCCGATTGCGGGGGACGCGAGGTTGACCGATACACCATCGGGCCGGATCAGACGCGTCCAGATCACATAAGCGCGGCGCTGGCCCTGCTGCACACCTGCCTGGTACTGACCGATCAGGCGCGAGGAACGCGGAACCAACACGCGCTTGCCGTCAAAGCTGCGCACGTCCTGGCTCACCACGGCGCGGACAAAGCCGGGCACATCGGTGTTGATCGCGGTTTCGAGGATCGCGGGGATCAGCGTGCCTTCGGTCACGGTGGTCGATGGATTGGTCATCGGGCGGGCCCGAGCGGGCGCGCCGCCCACGCCGCCGATCTGGCTGGCGAAAGCGGCCGCGCCGCCGGTGCCAGCGGGAACGCCCGTCCCCGCTGCTGCTGCAGCCGGAACCGGCGCTACGGCCTGCCCAAAGCTGTTTGCCGCGGTGCTGCCATCGAAAATCAGGCTCGGGCTGGCATAGGGGTTCGCCGCAGCAATCGCCTGAAACGACGGACTGTTGGCCAGCACCGGCGCGGGCGCAGGATCGGGCTGCGGCGCGATCGCCGGAGCCAAAGCAGGATCGTTCGAAGGCGGCGCAACTGCCGGCGCCACCGCACCAGCCTGCGCCGGTGCCACCGCCGAATTGCCGACGCCCTGCTGATCAGGCAGGTTGGCAGAACTCATCGCCCAGAAGGTGACCGCGCCGATCCCTGCGACCACCGCGACACCGGCCGCGAGACCGAGACCGTCGCCCTTAGCCTTGCGATCTGTGACGGCGGGGAAAGCCGAACGGCTGGCGAGATCGATGATTTCGGCGGATTCGCGCTCCCGCGGATCGCCGCCCTCACCGGAGGCACCATCGCCCTTTTTGGGCGGTAAACGCATGGCCAGACGCATCAGTTGGTCTCCGTTGCAGGCTTGGTCAGGTTGAACCCGGCGCTCCGGGCCGTAGGTTTGGCAGGGCCGGTGTTGGTCAGCGTTGCTGTCTCCCGGCCCGATCGCAGAATGATCTGCGGGGGCACGCCGTCAACCACGACTGTATCGCCGCGCGTGGTGAAGTTGACCGGGCCTTCGTCACCATCATCGTTGGTGATCAGGATCGCCGGGATCGGCACACCGGCGGGCCAGGTGAGGAACACCGCGTCGCCATCATCATAGGCCCGCGATGGGAGCAGTTCTGCTTTGCCCGCGCTGGCCCATGCGAAGTTGAGGCTGGCCGGATCGACCACGGCAAACCGGTCACTGGCGGCGGCCACTTCGGTCGGGTTGGCAGCTTCGCGCAGTGCTTCCGCCTCGGCCTCGGCAGCCAATGCAAGCCGCGCTTCTTCCTCGGCTTTTTCAAGGTCGGGGTAGCGGAATTTCAGCACATAGAGCGGCGAGTTGCGGGGGCTGGCCACCAGATCGAACAGATAGGTACGCTTGTCTGTCACCACGGTCATGTTAGTGCGTGCGGCGGGTTCAAGCGGCTTCACGAACAGGATCGTCTGCGCCTTGTTGGGCTGCACCTGCCAGGATGCGCTATCGCCGATCGCGACATTCTCGATCGCTTCGTCGGGAGCGAATTTGATGGTGGTCTGCACCAGCACCTTGCCATCGATGCGCACCACGGCTTGCTCGTCATAGACGAGCGTTTGCAGGCGGCTATCCTGCGCAGTCAAGGGCGCGGCAAGCGTGAGGGCAAGCGCGGCGGATAGGGCAGCGCGGATCATTGGTAAGTCTCCGTAGGCGGGGTGACGACCGGCTTTGCAGCAGGCGTGCTGCTGGCCGAACGGAAGCGATTGCCGATGCCGCGGGTGCGCGATGTGGCAGCGTTCAGGGGCACCGCCTGCCCGCCCGCATCGCTGGTGGCATAGACGCGGGTTTCACGTGAAACACTGCCCGCTGGCTCTGCGTCATTGGCGGCAAGCGTGGGCAAGGTGGGGGCAACGTCGACCCTGCGCGGGGCAAGACCGGCGCTAGCGGACGCAACATTCATGTTGCGCGGCATGGTGGTCGCAGCCGGCGCAGCCACTGGCAAAGCGCGCGGCGTGTCACTGTCGCGGCCCCGTTCCTTGTCGGGCACCAGACCAAACACCTGCCAGCCTGCCACCATCGTGCCTGCGACTTTCAGCGCCATGAACATCAGCGAGACATGCACCGCGCCAACGAGGAAGAACGCCATCGCGGCCTGCTGATCGATCTGCCCCGGCACCGCCACCAGCGCGGCGAGGATCGGCACCGCGAGTTCGAGCACAATCGACCCGCCCAGCACCGCGAACAGCGGCGCCAGTGCCATCATCGTCAGCCCCTTGAGCCAGCCGGTGAACAGCCCGCGCGTGCCGTTGAACAGCGCCAGCACCACGAAAATCGGCCCCACTGCCAGCAGCAGCGCCAGCGCAATCCGCGCGGTCACCAGCAAGCCCACCGTGCCAAGCAGCAGCAGCATCGCGCCCAGCCACATCATCCCCGGCGGGGAGAAAGCATTGATATCGGTCGTCGGCCCGCTCGCCTGCTGGATCGCCAAAAACACGACATCAAGCTTCTGCGCAAACGTCGCAGTGGCTGAACCTTGCGTACCGGTCAGGATGCCCGCGATCTGATCCGGCCCGCCAACGAAGATGTTGTAGAAGAAGGTCGAAAACGTGACGAAGCTGGTCGCAAAACCGACCACCAGCCCCAGCGTCACCATCTTGGGCAGCAGCGCGCGCACCGACAGGTTCGACCGTCCCAGCATCAGCGAGATGCCGAAAAACGCCACATACAACACCAGCATCAGCGTCAGCGCGAAGGTCAACTGACCTTCGCTGCCGAACAGACGGTTGAACGCCTGTTCGCTAACACCGCTGGCGATGCAATCCACCGCGGTCAGCGCGGAGGATACGCCGGTGCCCATCGCCTGGGCGGCCAGATCGCAGGCGGTGCTCATTCCGCTGCCTGCCAGATCGGCTGGCCGTCCTCGTCGACTTCGCCATCAGGCCACGCCCGTCCGGTCAGTGCGGGATACCAGGCTGAAGGTTCATCCCCCACCGCCTCGCGCAGCAGATCGAGCCTGCGAACCGCGCTTTCGCGGCCCGACAGGATCGTCAACACCTCGGGCGAGCCCGACAGGTCGAGCCGGACGACAACGCTGGCATCGGGCTGCCGCACGAGGAAGCAGCGCGAGTGCGCGGGCAACGAGCGGATCAGCGCAAATTCGTGGCTCGTCAGGCCGAACCCGTCGCAGTAATCTTCGGGCCGGGCGCGGCTGTTGGGCATGAACACCATCGTCGCGGTCTGTTCGACCAAGGCGGTGGAAATCCGGCTGTCGAGCGCATCGCGGGCGCTTTGTGTGGCAAAACCAACCAGCGCATTGCGTTTCCGCAGCGTCTTGAGCCAGTCGCGGATCCGCGCGGCGAAGACCTCATCATCCAGCGCCTTCCAGCCTTCATCGATCAGGATCATGGTCGGTTGACCATCCAGCCGTTCATCAATGCGGTGGAACAGATACATCATGGTCGGCGTGCGCAGCCGCGGGTTTTCGAGCAGCGCGGTCATGTCGAAGCCGAGCACGCGTGTCCCCAGATCCAACCGGTCGCGTTCATTGTCGAACAGCCACGCGTGCTCGCCGCCGTCCCCGCCCGGCGATCCGATCCATGCGCTGAGCCGGTCGGCAAGATCGCCCGGTTCAGGTCGCCGCGCGCCGGCCAGCAGCTCCTTGAAGTGGCGCAGCCGCCGCAACGAAGGATCATTGGCATAGGTTGCATCAACCGCGCCGCTGACTAGCGCGAATTCCTCCGGCCCATCAGCTTGCAAGAGCACGGCGAGCCAATCGCGCAGGAAGGCACGGTTGGCTGGCGTATCGGGCAGCGATAGCGGGTTGAACCCGGTCGGCTCCCCCGGCGAAATCCGGTCATACCGGCCGCCGATCCCGCGAATGAACAGCTCTGCGCCGCGATCCTTGTCGAACAGGATGGTGCGCGGTTTGAACTTCTGTGCTTGGGCGGCGAGGAAATTCATCACCACGGTCTTGCCCGATCCGCTCGGCCCGATGACTGAGAAATTGCCCAGATCGCCGTGGTGGAAATTGAAGAAGAACGGGGTGGCACTGGTGGTTTCCAGCAGCGTCACCGCATCGCCCCAATGGTTACCGCTCGCCTGCCCCAGCGCAAAGCCGTGGAAGCTGCCAAAGCCCGCCATATTGGCCGAGGAGATCAGCGCGCGGCGGACGATATATTCCTCGTTACCGGGGAACTGCGCCCAGAACGCAGGTTCAAGATTGGTATCCTCGCGCACGGCAATCGCACCGGTATCGGCCAGCGCGGCGGCGCAGGACGCCATCGCATCATCAAGCCGGTCGAGCGATCGTTCGCGCACCAGCACGGTGAGGTGGTGATCACCGAACCCGACCCCCCCGTTTCCGAGCGCATCGCGCGCGGCCATCATGTCGGCGCGTTCTGCCGCAGCTTCCTCGTCAACCGAACGCGAACGGCGCAGCGCGAGATCAATCCGCTCACGCGCGGTGGTGCGTTCATTGGGGGCATAGCTTTCGCTCACCACCATTTCGAACGGCAACCGCAGCAGATTGTCGAGCAGGCCGGGCGAGGTCGCCTCGGGGTAATCTTTCAGCCCGAGGATCGCGGCAAAATCAGGCGCGGCGCTCCCCCGCAATTCCATCGCATCCAGTCCGAAGCTGGCCCGGCGATACGGCAGCATGTGGCCGATATCGGTCTCGGGCGAAGGGCGACGCACCGGACGCATTTCGCCATTATACAGCGCCGAAAGCAGTTCGAGCATTTCCGAATTGGTGCCGCCGCTGTCAGAGCCTGGCGACTGGTAGTCTCCCAGCACCGCCGCGCCGTAACTTTGCAGCGAGGCGACCAGGCCGGTGATCGCGGCTTTCAGGCTGCGAATATCCTTGGGATCGGCCTCTGGCTCATCCTGGCCCTGACGCGAGAAAAACTTTGAGAACCGTTCCGGCAGGCCGCTCTTGCCGCGCGCGGGGCGGCGGATCAGGGTGACGAACTGATCATTGATGAACAGCGATCCGCCCGCCAGCCGCTGTTTCCAGCGTGCGTCGATATGACGCGACAGAGCATCGGGGAATTCGGCGTCGAGCTCCACTTCCACCCGGCGGCGGATGACGTGGTGATACATCACGAACCGGGCATCAAGCGTTGACCGCAGCATCACTTCGCGCGTCGCAGCGTGGGCGTTCAGCGCGTCCGAATCCTCGGTTTCGAACAACAGGCCCGGCACCTGAATGGCGCTCATCACCGATCCATCGCGCAGCAGCACGGTGTTGTCGTCCACCAGCCGGGCATAGGGCAGGCGGTCGCCCACGCGCGCTTCCTTCGCGCTCCAGGCGGCGGGTCCGATCCATTTACGGGGCATAGGAATTGCACCCCCAACGCTTGAAATTGGGCACGCGCGGGCATTTCGAAACCTTGGTGATCCATAGGTCAAACACGCGCGGTTCGCGAAGCGAGGCAAAGTAACCGACCACGTGCATCGCAATCGGCACCGGGATGATCCAGAAGCTCTTGAGCACGAGGAAGGCGATCGTCGTCACCATCAGGTTGATGACGAAGAAATTCATCGTCACGCCTGCAAACATCTGCGGGCGGGTGAGCGCGCGGTGCACCGGTTGGCGGACAAGGTCGCTCATCGCCCCGCCCTACCCCGCAGCCGACTGGATGCCGGCGACGATGGTGGTCGCGCCGAACAGGATGAACACACCGACGATGACCGTCGCGCCAAAGCGCCAGTTCATCCGGCCGGTCAGCATCATGAAGCCGATTGCGGCCACCGCCATCACGGCGATAGTGGTCGCCACCGTGCCGAGCAACGTGCCCTGCAACCACAACAGCGCATTGTTGATCGGGCCAGAACCGGCCGGGTCAGCAGCCTGCGCTAAAGCTGCGCTCGGGATGAGCGCTAGCACCGCAAGCACGATCAGACGGGCAGGAAGACGAAACAGCGACATCATTTTTTCTCGACACTTTCACTTGAGCGATCATCAGGCACTTGAGCGATCATTAGGCACTTAAGCGATCATCAGGCACTTGAGCAATCATCCGCCGACTATTGCGGCGACGGACGCGAATGGTTGGCTAACCGGCC